>CAJDWU010000006.1_pt1 | contig 55177 bp, 49 predicted proteins | sample 7391771 | NCBI WGS metagenome assembly CAJDWU01 (sample SAMEA7055737, study PRJEB34461) | soil metagenome | biome: terrestrial ecosystem; feature: Peninsula; material: soil | place: Antarctica | collected 2016 | reverse complement strand
CCTTTCCGACCGCCTAGGGATGCCGGACGAGACCGGCGCCATAAGCATCCAGGTGAAGGAGCAGGTCGCCTTGTTCCTGCAGCAGCTCGGCGAGAGCCTCAAGCGGCTCCTGGAGAGCCTCGTGGCGGGCGGCCCCGGACTGCTGCTTACGGGCGCCACCGCCGTCATCTCCACCACTTTCCAGGTGTTCCTGATCTTCCTCGCCGGCGCCTACTTCCTCTACGACTTCCCTCGGTTCATCGCCAACTTCAGGCGCTTCGTGCCCACCCGCTACCGGGCTCTGGCGGCGGACCTGGGCGCTAAGGCCGACCAGGCGGTCGGCGGTTACCTGCGGGGCCAGCTCCTCATCACGCTGATCTTGGGTGTGCTCATCTGGGCGGGCCTCAGCATCATCGGTATCCCGCTGGCCACGGCCATCGCCTTCCTGGCGGCTGTTTTCAACCTCGTGCCGTACTTGGGCCCCATCCTGGGAGTCACGCCGGCCGTCCTGCTGGGATTCACGGTGAGCCCCTTGGCCGCTGTCCTAGCCGCGCTCGTCTTCCTGGTGGCCAACCAGCTCGAGGCCCACGTGTTTGCACCTTTGATCCTCTCGCGCAAGACGAACCTTCACCCCGTGACGGTGATGCTCTCTATTATGGCGGGCATCGGGCTCATGGGCCTCCTCGGGGCGCTGCTGGCGGTGCCCGTCGTGGCGCTCGTCAAGGTCGTGGCGGAGGACTACTTGTTGTCGCGTCCCGCATTCACAGGCGCCAGTCCTGGCGAAGCCGCAATGATGCCTGCGCCGGAGGGGACCTCGGAAGGCTCCAACGAGGAGTCCGGGGAAAATGGTCGGGACGCGTAACGCTTGTCGTCGCCGTGAGCTGCTCGCTTCTCTACGTACATCTTGTGGTCGGCTGAGTTCATGAGCGTCTCGCGGTCCAGACCATCGACCGGGTAGCTAGCCACGCCCATGCTCGCCTCCAGTGTCACGCCGCTTATCGCTACGGTCGTTACGAGCTTCCCGATGCGCTTGGCGGCGGCCTGAGCCTCCTCCGGCCTCACGTCTGGAAGCAGTATCGCGAACTCGTCACCGCCCCAGCGGAACACTTGGTCCGTAGCCCGCACGGCCCCGGTCAGCACTTTCGCGAGGGCTACGAGGGCCTTGTCGCCCTCCGAGTGGCCGAAGCGGTCGTTGATCTCCTTGAAGCGGTTGAGATCGACGATGACGAGGTTCAGGTGGTGCTCGTAGCGCCGGGCCCTGGCCAACTCCTGCTTGAAGGTCCTCTCGAAGCCGGAGCGGTTACCCAGTCCGGTGAGGACGTCGGTAACGGCGGAACGCTCGAGCTCGACCATGTGCTCCGCCTCGCGCACCACAGCTGTGACGTGCTGGGCGAAGGCATCGACGATGCGCAGCGCCTCCTCACCGAACGCGGCCTCGGTGGAGAAGTTATCGATGTTCAGAACTGCTACCACGCCGTCGCGGTCCACGATGGGCACGGCTAACTGGCAAAGCATCTCGCCCACTCGGATCTCGGCGTTCGCGGCCGGGGAGTGGGCGGACACGATGCTGGTATCGAGGATGTCGGACCCACGCAGGATGCGGGAGTGCCCCCCCTCGAAGGACTCCGCTGGACCCCGGTACCAGTTCAACATCTCGGCATAGCTGAACGGCCCCGCCTCGGCCTGCAAGAACTCGAGCTCGTACCCGACCGCGGCCTCGTAGTGAAAGTCCCCGTCGTGACGTACGAGGATAGACACGGCCTCGGCGTTGGGGACGAGGTCGAGTGCGGCCTCGGCGGCGTGGCGGTAGAGGGTCTCGGGTCCGTCGGCAGACCTCAACCCCTTGATGGCGTCGAGCGTGGCGACCAGCTGGCGGCTGAGGGTGGCGCGGCTGAAAGCTGCACCCAACGGGACGGACACCGCGCCGAGGAGTTCTCGCTTGCGCTCGTCCCACAGCGGCAACGGCTCGCGATAACGGGTCACCGCTATGAGAGCCTGCATTTGACCCGCGGGGTCGACGATAGGCACCACGGCCAGCGCGCGCGCCTCGGTGTCGTTCGCCCAGGCGGGGTGGAGCGAGATGTCATCCAGCAGCACGAGCTCGCGGGCTTCCCATGCGTGACGCAAGACGCCCGTGAACGCGAAGCCGTCAACCAAGCGTCCGGCGAGCTGCGGCGGCGGAGATCCGCGCACGGCCGTCGGGCGCAACTTTCCGTTATGGAGCTCGAGCACGACGCCCATGTCGAGGTCGCATATCTCGAGGACCTCCTCGAGGGCCGCCTCGGCAGCCTCGTTGAGGCCGACGGCCAGCAGCAGACGCTGGTTGAGCCGCGCCATGAACTGCTGGAAGGCCATCGCCTCACTGAGGGCCTTAGTGGCGTCGAGGCGCGCAAGGACCTCCGCCATCATCGTGACGAACGCGGCGAGGGTGGCGTGGTCTGCGTGACCGAAGGCGTCCACGTCCCGGTGCTCGAGGTTCAACACCGCCCGCACGCGCTTGTCGGCGATCAGCGGGAGCGCCAGCTCGCTGCGCGTTTGTTCCGTCCCCGGTGCATGGATGTAGTCCGGGTCGAGGGACGTGTCGGCGACGTACTGTGGTTCTTCCGTACTGAAGGCACGGCCCATGACGCTGGCCAGCGGTACCTCGAAGCCCGGGTCCACCCCCAAGCGCCAAGTGCTGAGGGCCCTGAGTCCGCGACCCTCGGGTACGAAGATCGAAGCGTGGGAGAACGGCAGGATGTCCGACAGGAGGCGCGGCGCAGAGGCGAAAAGACCGGCCTCGTCAGTCGCGTGGTTCAGGTCGGCCGCCGCCTCTTGTAGGAGCTGTGCGCGCCGCCCGGCGTGACGTGCCTTCTGTTCTGAGCGTCGCCAAACGCGGTAGAGGCGGTCACCGGCAATGGTGGCGACCCCCAAGCTAACGACCAGCATGAGGTAGTCCGTGGGGCTGGTGGCGCGGCCGTCGAGGGCTGTGCGTAACCATACGAGGAACACCGCGAAGGGAGCCAGCGAGACGCCCGCCTTCCAGCCCAGCCCAGCGGCGGCCAGGAGGAACGGCGTCGCCAGGAGGAACCCGTGCCCGACGCCTAAATCTCCGAGGGGATAGGAGGCGAGGAGGATGATCAGTGCCACCACTGCCCAAGCGACCGGGCGGGCGCCGAGGCGCAAGCGTTGCCACAGGTGCTTGGAAGCCGGGACCATTGTCCTCATGGCTCCAATTATCTCCCTGGTGGCCTCACGGCGTACTTACTGCTTGGGATGGACATCTACCGGCACGATAGCGTAGAAAGCACGGTTTCCGGGGGCCACCGGCGAATGAGAGGGGCGTGGAAATGACCTCCAGGCCCGCCTGGCGTGGGCGGTAGACTAGCGGACGTGGGTAAGAAGGGCCGCCGGGAGCGGAAGCGTAGCGATAGCCACCGTCTCGACATCGAAGCGGTGGGCCTCGTCGTGTTGACGATCGGGGCGTTCCTGACTGGGGTTCTTATCCCGCAACTGCCTTCGGGCGAGCTAGGCCGGACCGTGCGCGACGCCCTTACCGGGCGCCTCGGCGTGGGTGCGTATGTGCTGCCGGTGCCACTCGTCGTGCTCGGTGCGCTCTTCTTGGTGCGTCGCAACCCGCGGTGGTGGCCGCGCGCCACGCTCGGTTACCTGTTGGCCGCCGCCGGCTTGTGGGGCTTGGTGGTGGCGGCCCTGCCGGGCGCAGCGGGTTCCTGGGGCGCCTCGTTGCGGGCCTGGTTGGGTGGGGCGTGGGGAGCGCTCGCCGCCGTCCCCGCGGTGGTGGTGGGCAGCGTCGGGGTGGACCTCCTCGCCGGCTGGCCACCCACTCGTCTCTTGCGCGTGACGCTCGGAGCCGCCATCACGGGCCTTAAACGGACCTGGCGGTGGCTCGTCAGGACGCGCGAGACGGCCAAGCGCAGGGCGGCTTTCCAGGCCGACGTGGCGCAGGCGCGCCGCGCGCTTGTCGACTTGGGCCACGACCTGGTCGCGCTCGCCGAGCTCTACCCTGGCAGCCGTGAGTTGGAGCATTGGCAGGACGACGTAAGGACCTGCCGTGCCCGCTTGGGCAACGCCACGCCCGCGGCGCTGCGCGAGGCACGGGCCGACCTGGCCGCCTGGCAGGGCGCGGTGGTGGGCTTCGCCAAGGATCGCGCCGCCGAGCTGGCCATCTTGGTCGACTCCGAGTCGGCCCTCCCGCCCGCTGGTGGCGACCCGTTCGGCGCCCGCGCCGCGACCTTCGATGTTTGGGGCAATGACGTCAAGCGTCTCCTCGGCGACGCGGTGCCGCAACGAGGCCGCGCCCCAGACGCCCTTGACCGCCTGCGCAAGAGCCTCCTGCTAGAGGCGACCGCCTTGCTCGAGCGCAACCGGCGCCTCGCGCGGGGGCGCGACCTAGACAGGCGCGCCCTGAAGGGCATGACCCCGCGCCAGTTGGCCGGGGCCTCGCAGGCACACCACAAGCGCCTCGCCGAGCTGCGTGCCCTGGAGTCCGAGGCGGAAGGGTTGGAGGGCGTGAGCCTGCGCTTCGACGCCTGGCGCCCGCTGATGGCCGAACTGCTGGTGGCGCTCGAGGAGTTCCCCGACAACGCCCTCCTCGCCGACTTCCACGCCACCCTAGGCGCGGAGCTCGACTCTAAGGGGCGTAAGCTCCTGGGCGACTTCGGTCACGTGCGCGAGGCGCTGCAGGCCGTGGCCGGTCGCGCCGCTGCCGACGCCGAGGTGGCCCTGATCCGCGAAGCAGAGGAGCGTCAGGCGCAACTCGAGGCCGCGCAGCCTGACGGCGCCGGGCAGGCAACGGGAGACGACGGGGTCCTGGGTCCTGCGCCGGCGGGCAGCGCCGAGCGCCCAAGCGGCGCCTTCCCATACGGCGCCGACTTCTTGGACGAGGGCGACGATTGGGGCTTCGCCGAAGGAACGAGCGCGCGCGAACCCACAGGCGACGCCGCCTCGGCGGTGGTGGCCAGGGACCCGCGCCTGGAGCGCGCGCTCATCAACGAAGGTGAGTTCCCGACTACAGGCTCCGAAGACGTGGCGAAGGTGGTGGCACGCGAGCCGCAGGCCGTAGGCGCCATCCCCATCCAGATCCCGCCCTTAGAGCTGCTCGACGAGCCCGAGGCACCCACCCTCGACCCCCGCGCCACCGCCGCCGAGAGCAAGGCGCGCGCGCGGCAGATAGACGAGACGCTCGCGAGTTTCAAGCTAGGGGGGCGCGTGACGTCCTCGGTGCGTGGTCCGAGCGTCACGCGCTTCGAGGTCGAGCCCGCCCCGGGAGAGAAGATCAGCCGCTTCGCGAACTTGGCCGACGACCTGGCCCTAGCGATGGCCGTGGGCTCCGTGCGCATCGAGGCGCCCATCCCCGGGAAGAGCGTGATTGGCCTCGAGGTTCCGAACGCGCACCGCGAGCTCGTGCGCTTCCGGGAGGCAGTTGCCAGCAACAGCTACCGGCGCTCCAAGGCGCGCATGCCCATCGTGTTAGGCCGCTCGATCGACGGCGAGATGCTCGTGGGCGACCTGACCCGCATGCCGCACCTGCTCATCGCCGGCTCCACCGGCTCGGGCAAGTCGGTGGCCGTGAACACGCTCGTATCGTCGCTCCTCTACCGCTTCCTGCCCACCGAGCTGCGCTTCTTGATGATCGATCCGAAGATGGTCGAGCTGACGCCGTACGACGGCATCCCGCACCTCCTGCGCCCCGTGGTGACGAACCCCTCCGACGCGGCGGGCGTGCTTCTAGGAGCCGTGGCGCACATGGAGCGGCGCTACAAGATGATGTCGAAGGTCGGGGCCAAGAACTTGGACCAGTACAACGAGAAAGCGCGCAGTCTCGACCTGCCGCCGCTGCCGTTCATAGCCGTGATCATCGACGAGTTGGCCGACCTCATGATCACGAGCCCAAAGGAGGTCGAGTCCGCCATCATGCGCCTGGCGCAGATGGCGCGCGCCACGGGCATGCACCTCATATTGGCGACGCAGCGTCCGTCCGTCGACATCCTCACGAGCCTGATCAAGGTCAACGTGCCGGCGCGCATGGCGTTCGCGGTGTCCTCCAGCCACGACTCGCGGACCATCCTCGACAGCATGGGCGCCGAGCGCTTGATCGGCATGGGCGACATGCTCTTCTACCAACCCGGACTGGTGAAGGCCGTGCGCTTGCAGGGCCCCTTCGTGAGCGAGAACGAGATAGCGAGGCTGGCCGACCTGCTCCGCCGGCAGTACTTCGACGACGACTTCGTGGAGGCTTACGGCGCCGACTTCGACCCACCCTCGCCCGACGAATCCACTGCCATGGGGCTCATCGACTGGAACGACGACAAGTTGCGCGCCGCGGCCGAACTTGTCGTGAACGAGGGCCAGGCGAGCGTGTCCAGGCTCCAGCGGCGCCTGTCGGTAGGGCACGCGCGGGCCGGGAAGCTGATGGACTCGCTCGAGGCGCTGGGCGTGGTCGGATCGCACCAGGGGAGCAAGCCGAGGGACGTGTTGGTGGAGTTCGCGGAGTTGCCTAACATCTTCGGCAAATAGGCCGCCGGCCTGACCGAGGCCCCACGCTGGGTTGGTTACACTTGACCCGTGCGCCTCGTGCTGTTCTACCTGATACTCATCGTGGCGCAGGGCTTTTTCTCGTCGTTACTGGCGCCCATCCCGGCACCCGACTTCTTCCTCCTCGCTGTCCTCACCCTGCTATGGCGCATCCAGCCCTGGCAACTCGTGCTGGTGGCTTACGGCGTGGGCCTGCTGCAGGACGTCATCGGCAGTGGCGTGCTCGGGACTCACGCGTTCGCGCTTGCCGCTGCGGCGCTGGCAGGGTCGATGGTGCGGGCGCAGCTCTCTAACACCGGCGTGCTCGAGCGCATGCTCGTCGTGTTCGTGGCGAGCTTGGGCAAGTGGGTCGTGATGGCGGGCGTGGTCTTCTGGCTGTCGGGGAGCGTCGCGGGATGGGGCAAGGTCGGCGGCGTTGCGCTCGTCGAAAGTGTCCTGACCGTCGCGGCCGGTCTCATCGTGCTGCCGTGGGGCTCGGCGCTGTTGGAGCGCAGCCGCGTGCTGCAGAAGGAACTCCTCTGATGCAGGGCCGCATGAAGTTGCTGCTGGCCGCGATCTTTACGGTGCTGGCCCTGTTCACGGCCCGGCTCATGTACCTGCAGCTGGTCATGGTCGACGAGTTCACCGCCCGCTCGGAGCAGAACGCCACCCAGCAGCGGCACATCGTGCCCCTACGCGGGCGCATCCTGGCACGCGACGGAACCGTTCTGGCCGACGACCGCGTGGCCTACGACCTGCTATACCGGGGTGGACCGATAGCCGACTGGGACCACCTCAGCGCGCTGCTCGGCCTGAGCGACCAACCGCGCCAGCCGGACCGCACCAAGGCCGACGAGGTCCAGAACGGCACTGTACTCTCGTGGAACATCCCCGATCAGCTGGTCAGCGCCGTCGAGGAGCGCGTGGCGGCGAGCCCTAACCTCTACTTGAGGGAGCGCCTGGAGCGCACCTACCCCACCAACCTGGCCGCGCAGACCATCGGCTACACGTCGCAGGCCGACCCGGTCCGCAACCCGGGTTACTCGAACAACGACCTGGTCGGCATCATGGGCCTCGAGGCCGGCCTAGAACCGGTGCTCTTCGGCGCCGCAGGCACGCGCCAGGTGGAAGTCGACAACCGCGGCGCCGAGGTGGCCTCCAAGGTCGTCTTCACCGCCCAGCCGGGTCAGGACGTGACCCTCACCCTCGACCCCCAGGTCCAACGCTTGGCCGAGGACGTGCTGGCCGGCGCGCTCGGGTACGTGAACACCGACCGCACCCGCGTGAAGCTGCCCCAGGAGGACTTGCTGCGCGGGGCCATCATCGCGCTCGATCCCCGCACGGGCGAGATCCTCGCCATGGCCAGCGCGCCCACGTTCGACCAGAACGTCTTCACTAAGCGCCCGTCCGACCCCGAGGCCGTGACCGCCATCCTCTCCGACTCGGTGCACATGCCCCTGTCCAACCGCGCCGTGGAGGCGTACGCGCCGGCGTCTGCCTTCAAGATAGTCACGTCTTCGGCCCTACTCGAGAACCACTACGTGAGCCCGAACACCGAGTACCAGTGTTCGGCGAGCTTCACCTTCGGCGGCATCACGTGGCGCAACTGGGACACCTACAACAAGGGCGGCTACAACGTCAAAGAGGCCATAGCCGACAGCTGCAACACGTACTTCTGGCACGCCGCCGCGGTGACCCCCGACTTCGGCGTGGGCTGGGCGCCCCTCATAAGCGACGTGGTCGACCGCGCCCGCGAGCTGGGGTTCGGGGCACGACTTAACGTCGGTCTGCCCGAGGAGAAGTCGGGCCGTGTGCCGGATCAGGCGTGGGTGCGGGCACAACCCCAGTACCAGCACGGCTGGTTGCCCGGGTTCACGCTCAACGCGATCATCGGCCAGGGCGACGTGCTGGCCACGCCCTTGCAGTTGGCGCAGCTCATAGCGACGGTCGCCATGGACGGGCTGGACGCGGAGCCGCACCTGATAGCCAAGGTCGGCGACCAGGTGATGGAGCCCACCATCAGGCAGGTTCCGGGCGACTACTACTCGACCCTCAAGGAGGGGATGCGGTTGATGTTCACCGACTTCCCTTCGCGCAACATCCTTGGTCCGAGGGTGTTCCCGGTCAGCGTGGCCGGCAAGACGGGCACGGCCCAGACGTCCCGCGGCGGCGACTACACGCACGCCTGGTTCATGGGGTTCTCACCTTACGAGGCTCCAGAGGTCGCCGTCGTGGTATTCATCGAGTACGGCGGCTCCAGCTCACGCGTTTCTGTCCCCATCGCGAGGGACTTCCTCGCGGGGTACTGGAGGCTGCGTGGCGTGGAGGTGCCGGACCGACCATGAAAGCCAGAGGGACCCGCGGCGGAATCCTGCTGAGCCTGGAACCCGGTGACGACGTCGTCACCGTGGCCGGCACGCTCGATTCGCACGCAGAACTGCTAGTGGACAAGGTGTTCGTCGAGATCGGCGAGCGCACGCCCTACACGCTTCTCGTGGCCATCGCCGAGCGCGTGGGCGCCGCCGGTGGCACGCTTGTCGATGTCAGGCCTCCCGCGGCCGTCTTACAGGCGCGCGGCGAGACCGTCATAGTGTCTCGCACCGTGCGCAGCGGCGGCAGGATCGACTCCACGGGCTCGGTGGTGGTGCTTGGCGACGTGAACGCGGGCGCCGAGATCCTCGCCAACGACGACATCATCGTGATCGGCGCGCTGCGGGGCCTGGCACACGCCGGCGCCAGCGGCAACGACAAGGCCGTCATCTGGGCCGAGCGCATTCTGAGCCCGCAACTGAGGATAGGCAACGCCCTGGCCCAGGCCGGGGGCGACCGTAAGCCGGGTGAGGACGGGCCTGAAGTGGCGCACCTCAAGGAGGGCGCCATCGTTGTCCGGCCCTGGCACACTAACTGACCGGACGTTGGCGCCGGGGCAACCTAGTGCCTGCGCCGCGCGGAAGTAGGAGGAATACGAAGTGCACGACGTCGTCATAACCACCGCCATCCGCACCCCCGTCGGGCGGGCCCACAAGGGGATGCTCAAGGACACGCGCCCGGACGACCTGGCGGCGTTGGTGATCAACGCGGCGCTGGAGCGCACCCCGGGCCTAGAGCCGACCCGCGTGGACGACGTCCTCGTGGGCAACGCCCACCCGGAGGGCGAGGCGGGCTACAACCTCGCGCGCATCGCTATCCAGATCGCCGGACTGCCCGACGAGACCGCAGGCGCTACCGTCAACCGCTTCTGCGCCTCGGGGCTGCAGACGATAGTTCAGGGCATACACTCCGTTGCCCTCGGCATGAACGAGGTCGTGCTGGCGGGCGGTAGCGACTGCACCAGCCGCGTGCCCATGGGTGGGTACCACCTGTCGCTGAACCGCGACCTAGTGCGCCGCAAGCCCGGCGCCTACCACAACATGGGGCAGACGGCCGAGGAGGTCGCGCGGCGCTACGGCATCACTCGCGAGCAGCAGGACCGCTTCGCGCTCGCCAGCCACGAGAAGGCGCTGGCGGCGCAGGCCGCTGGCCGCTTCGACGAGCAGGTCGTGCCGGTGGCCACGCGGGTGAAGGACGAGGCCGGCGAGTGGCACGACGTGGTGGTCGAGCATGACGAGGGCCCGCGCGCCGGCTCGAGCCTCGAGAAGCTCGCCAGCCTGCCCACGGTGTTCGCCCAAGACGAGGCGGCGACCGTGACGGCCGGGAACTCCAGCCCTCTCAACGACGGCGCCGCTATGAGCGTCATCATGCGTGCGGAGGAGGCCGCGGCCCTTGGCCTGAAGCCCCTCGCGCGGCTCGTGCAGGCGGCCGTGGTGGGTGTGGCGCCGGAGATCATGGGGATCGGGCCCGTACCGGCCATCCGCAAGTTGCTCGCCAAGACCGGCATGACGATCGCGGACGTAGACCTGATAGAGATAAACGAGGCCTTCGCCAGCCAGGCTTACTACTGCCAGCAGGAGCTGGGCATCCCCGACGACAAGCTCAACGTGAACGGCGGCGCCATCGCCATCGGCCACCCGCTCGGCGCCACCGGCGCGCGCATCGCCGCCGACCTCTTTGCGGAGATGCACCGCCGCGGAGTCGAGTACGGGATCGTGTCCATGTGCGTGGGTGGCGGGCAAGGCATGGCTGCGTTGTTCAGGCTGGCTTGAGGCTGCGTTAGGGGTCGGTGCAACCCAAGTCGTTGCCGTCGGCCTCCACCAAGAGCGCCGCCACCACTTCCTCGAGGGGCACACGGTAGGCGAAGCGCGTGCGCAGGTACCACAACTCCAACGCTCCAGCCACCTCGGCCTCGGGCAGGCCGGACTCGCGCCACCCGGGCCTCAGGCGGTCCAAGTACGTGGCCGCGCGCGCGACTGCCAAATCGAAGAGTTCTGAGCGTGGCATCGGCCTTGACGATAACCGGCGCTAGCGGCCCCGGGCATGGCCGAGAGGCAACGGCTCCTAACCCCCGCCGTTCCGGCTGCGGACCTCGTACCCCGCCGCGCGCAACGAGGCGGTGCCGCGCACCAGCTCGTCAGCGGTCTCGAACGCCAGCCGGATGGCGCCACCCGCCTCGCGGATGCTCAGGACTTCGATGTCCTTCACGTTGACGTTCGCGTCACCCAGCGCGTTGGTTATGCGGGCCAGTTCGCCGGGCCGATCGGGTACGGCCAGCACCATTTCGTGCCGGGCCGGCAGCAGGCTGCGGCGGACGATGGGGATGCCGTCACGCGTCCGCTTGGCGGCCTCACCGGCTGCCAGCAGGTCCTCGGGGTCGTCCAGCAGCCCGTCCAGGCGCTCGAGCTGATGGCGGTAGGCGCTTAGCGCGCTGCGCACGGCCGCCCGGTTGCCGGAGACCATGTCGCGGCTCATGACCGGGTCCCCGCTCGCGACGCGGGTGAGGTCGCGGAAGCCGCCCGCGGCCAACAGCATCATGAGCGAGCGTTCCTCGCCCTCGTCCACCAGTGCGGTCAGCGCCACGGAGGCCAGGTAGGGAAGGTGGCTGACGGTGGCCACCAGGCGGTCGTGCTGCTCCGGGCTCACCTCGATCGGGCGGGCGCCGAGCCCCTCGACGAAGGCCCGCACCTGAAACAGCGCTATAGGGTCGGTGACGCCCTCCTCGGGCGTGAGAACCCAGACGGCGTTCTCGAGCAGGGCCGCGTCGGCGTTGAGGACTCCGCCGCGCTCGCTGCCGGCCATGGGGTGGCCGCCCACGAACCGCGCCGCGCGCATGCCGTCGACCACGGAGCCCTTCACGCTGGCTACGTCCGTGACGATGGTGTCGGACCTGAGGTGCTGCACGAGCTGCGCGCCAAGCGCTACTACCGCGCGCGCGGGTGGCGCGAGAACCACCAGGTCGGCCTCCTGCAGCCAGGGACCGGGCGCCAGCTGGGCCTCGTCGATGGCGCCCAAGCCGCGGGCCGCGTCGAGCACCGCCGGGTCGCGATCGTAGCCTATGACCTTGTCCGCAAGGAAGCGCTGCCGAGTGCCGAGCGCCACCGAACCCCCGATGAGCCCCACGCCAGCCACGACGACGGTGCGGAACATCGCGCTCGGCCGCACGGTCTACAGGGCCTTGCCGAGCGCCGCGACCACCCCGCGCAAGCGCGTCATGAGCTCCCCGAACTCGGCGTCGTTCAGCTGCTGCGCCGCGTCGGACTTGGCCTCCTCCGGCCTGGCGTGGACCTCGATGATGAGGCCGTCCGCCCCGGCGGCGGCGCTGGCCAGGGCGAGCGACGGTACCAGCGACCGGCGGCCCGCGGCGTGGCTCGGATCGACCCACACAGGCAGGTGGGAGAGCTCCTTGAGCACAGGCACGGCGCTCACGTCGAGCGTGAAGCGGGTGCTCGTCTCGAAGGTGCGGATGCCGCGCTCGCACAGGATGACGTTGGGGTTGCCCTGGCTGAGCACGTACTCGGCGGCTTGCAGGAACTCGCTGATCGACGTGCTCATGCCGCGCTTGAAGAGTACGGGCTTGCCTGACTTGCCCACCTCGGCGAGGAGCGCGAAGTTCTGTGTGTTGCGAGCGCCGATCTGGAGCATGTCGGCGCTCGCGGCCACGGTTTCGACGAGTTCGGGCGCCGTCACCTCGGTCACGATGGGGAGACCTGTTGCCTCGCGGGCGTCCTCGAGGATCCGCAGGCCTTCCTCACCAAGACCCTGGAAGGAGTACGGGCTGGTGCGCGGCTTGTAGGCGCCGCCGCGCAGCACCTTGCCGCCGTGCTTCTTGACGATGGCGGCGGCGCTCTGGAACTGCGCTTCGCTCTCCACGCCGCACGGACCGGCGGCCACGACGAAGGTGCCGTTGCCGGTCACTACCTCGTCCTTGCCGGGCGTGCCGATGATGACCCTCGAGTCGTCGTGGCGGAACTCGCGTGACGCCAGCTTGTAGGGTTGCGTGATGCGCATGACGGTGTCCACGCCGGGCATGGCGCGCAGATGTTCGCGCACCTCCTCGGTGGGCGCGGGACCGATAGCGCCTATGAGGGTGCGCGACTCCCCCTCGCTGATATGCGGGGTGAACCCGAGTGATTTCACTTCTGTGAGCACACGGTCTAGAGCTTCTGTGGGGGCGTTCTTAGTCATGACGATGACCATGGGGCAACTCCTGGCTGCGCCTGGTGGCGCTGGACTGGGCGCGGGCGGCGGCGCCGCGCGGAACTGGACCGCTTGAGCCTTCGGGAGCGCCGGGTGCGGCGCAGGCTATCCACGGTCATGTGGTTTGTCGCGTAGGGGGTGGATGCGCCTCGCTCTCGAGGCTAGGCGCTACCGCTCGCTACGGAGGGGCGGTCGAGCGGATACGCGTAGCTATAGTCATAGCCATCGTCCACGGCACCACCTCCGGAGAGCGGGTTCTTCATGGCGGAGAGTCTAACAGGTGCTGGGCCGCTGTCAAGGGGATGATGCCAACCGGCCCTATTCGGCTCACTGACGCGCGCAGGCGCCCGGTCCTACAATCCACCCTTCGACGACCTGGGGGGCGACGTGAGCAGTAAGGAAGCGAGGAGTCAAATGGCTAGGTTCGACCCGTATTTCAACTTCGAAGGTGACGCCGAGGAAGCTATGAGGTTCTACCAGTCGGTGTTCGGGGGCAAGGTAGATGTCGTCCGGTTCGCGGACTTCCCTGGAGGGACCGACGGCTTGCCCGCGGCGGAGCATGGCCTTAGCATGCACGCCGCCCTCCAGCTGCCCGGCGGAGCGTTGCTCATGGCCAGCGACATGCCCGCGCAGCTCGGCAGGGTCACCTTCGGTAACGCCACCAACGTGATGATCGGCGTGGAGAGCACCGACGAAGCGCGGCAGGTGTACGACGGTCTGAGTGCCGGCGCCAAGAGCGTTGAGATGCCTCTCGGAAAGACGGGGTTCGCTGAGCTATACGCCAGCCTGCAGGACCGCTACGGGATCCACTGGATGGTCTTCCTCGCGGGGAACAAAGGTTCTTGAGTGAACGTTGCCGGTCGTCGGCCCCAACTGCGCGGGGCGGCTACTTACGCTGTAACCTCTAGCGCATGCCGCGTGAAGTAGAAACAGCCGCCCAGTCTCCCGGCGCCAACGGCCGCTCCACCTCGCACACCGAGGTCGAATACGTAGCTCCGCTGGCCGCGGGCGCCAACAAGACCCAGCGTTACCTTGAGCTGCGCAGCTACGTCATGGCGCTCACGGATGGCGAGCCCGACTGGCTTGCGAACCTGGCGAACGCCGCCGCCGCCATCTACGACCACGTACCGGGCCTGAACTGGGCGGGCTTCTACCTGATGAAGAGCGGTGAGCTCGTCCTCGGGCCTTTCCAGGGGCGGCCCGCTTGCGTGCGCATTGCCGCGGGGCGGGGGGTGTGCGGCGCTGCCGTGGTGGAGCGCAGGACGCAGGTCGTTCCCGACGTGCGGGCCTTCCCGGGTCACATCGCTTGCGACGCCCGCTCGCGCTCCGAGATCGTGGTGCCCGTGATCGTCGACCAGGAGGTAGTGGGCTTGCTCGACCTCGACAGCGCGCACCCGGCGAACTTCGACATCGAGGACCGGCGCGCCCTCGAGACGATCGTCAGCGACCTCGTCTCGCGCGTAGATTGGCGGGCGGCCACCCGCCTCTAGGGTGCCGCAATTGACCCGGGCCCCTACGTCACGCCAGAGCGTTCACCGCGGTCACGGCGTCCAGCAATAACCGGAACGGCGCGTGATGCTCGGGGTGCTCGCGGTAGGCCATCTCCGGATGCCACTGCACGGCCAAGACCCAGGAACCGTGACGCTCCTCCACGGCCTCGACCAAGCCGTCACCGGCGTGGGCCACGGCCTTGAGGCCCGCGCCCACCAAGTCGATGGCCTGGTGGTGATAGCTGTTCGCGCGCACGCTGGTAGTGCCGAAGGCAGCTGCCAAGCGGCTGCCCGGCGCCATCTTCACGGGATGAAGGGGCGTGCCGCGTAGGTCGTGCTGTTCGTGTTGCCAGGCTTGTGTCAGGGCCGGGATGTGCTGGTGAAGCGTGCCGCCCTCGGCGACGTTGATGACCTGGAGCCCACGACACACACCGAGCACGGGCTTTCTCAGGGCGCGGAAGGCACGGTAGAGAGCGATCTCGAAGGCGTCGCGCCGCTCGTCCACGCTGCCCAGGCCAGGTTCGGGGTGTGCGCCGAAGGCGGCGGGATCTACGTCGGCCCCGCCCGTCAGTAGGAGGGCGTCGTTACCCGCCGCGTACTCGCCCGCGAGTTGCTCGTCGAGCACGGCCACCATCAAAGGCAGCCCACCGGCGGCCACCACGGCCTGCGAGTAGTTGCGGCCGGTGAGCGCGTCCTCGCGCATGAGGCCGGTGGAGCGGATGCTGATGCTCGTGCTCAGGAGCACGCGGGGCCTGTTGGATTCGGACATTCGCATAGGGTACTCCGGGCCGCGGCCGGGTGCTAGCTGAGGCGAGCGTCCTGAACCGGCCACACGCACTCCTGGTACGCTGCCCAACGGCGAGCGCGCCCCAAGCAAGGTGACGAGCGCGGCGGCCGTGGAGGGTCGATGCCTGGAATCGCGATGATCGGCGCCCAGTGGGGCGACGAGGGCAAGGGTAAGGTCGTCGACGCGCTCGCGGTGGAGGCCGACCTCGTCGTGCGCTTCTCCGGCGGCGCCAACGCCGGGCACACGGTGGTCGTCGGCGGCGAAGTGTTCAAGCTCCACCACCTGCCCTGCGGCACGCTGCACGATCGCCCCACTTCGGTGCTTGGTGGCGGCATGGTCATCGACCCCTGGACCTTCTTGGAAGAGCTCGACGGCCTTAGTACCAGGCGCGATCCGGGCCGCGTGCTCGTCTCTACCGAGGCGCACCTGGTCCTACCGCATCACAAGAAGAATGACGAGGGCGGCGGCTTCGTGGGCACCACGGGCCGCGGCATCGGGCCGGCGTACTCCGACAAGGCGCGGCGCATAGGCGTTCGGGCGGGTGACCTGCTGGATGACGACCTGCTGCGCGAGCGCCTGGGTCGCCTGATCGAGGCCAAGCCGAACTCCACAGCACGCGTGGGTTGGGTGAGCGTCGACGCTGCCTTGGCGGAACTCGACGGCGTCCGCGGGCGCCTGGCACCACTCGTCGCCGACACGGGCGCGCTGGTGCGCGATGCGCTGACGCGTGGCGAGCGCGTGCTGTTCGAGGGCGGGCAAGGGACCATGCTCGACCTCGCTTACGGGACCTACCCTTACGTGACGTCCAGCCACCCCACCGTCGGCGGCATCCTCGTGGGTGCCGGCGTAAGTCACAAGGCGCTCGACGCCGTGTACGGGGTCGTGAAAGCGTTCACGAGCAGGGTCGGACATGGCCCGTTCCCGACCGAGCTAACCAATGACGCCATGGCCCTGCGCCTGCGCGGCAGCGGCGCCAACCAATGGGACGAGTACGGCACCACCACGGGCCGTCCCCGCCGCGTAGGCTGGCTGGACCTGCCGCAGTTGCGCTACGCCTGCGACATCAACGGTTTCGACGCCCTGGTGATCACGAAGCTGGACGTTCTCTCCGGCATGGGCGAGGTGCGCGTCGCCGTGGACCATGGGCCTGATGGTCCCGTCTACGAGAACCTGCCCGGCTGGGGCGAGCTGCGCGGGCTGGGCAGTCGCGACGCGCTACCACGCGAGGTGCTCGACTACCTCGGCCTCATAGAGGAGTACACGGGCGTGCCCATCGCCATCTTCTCCACGAGTCCGGACCGCGAAGACACGTACGGCACCGTTTCTTGGTGACGCCCCGCATGCTGATCTGGTTGGCCATCTTGCTAGTCGTGCTTGCCCTGGTGGCGGTTATTACCGTGGGCTGGGTGCTCTCCAGCCGCGTCATCGTCCCTAGGCCCTACGGGCTGGAGCCCGAGTTCCAACTAGCCTCCGTTCGTGACCTGGGTGAAGGCCGCTACGCCGTGGGTATCCCCGTGCCCAGCGGCGCGCCCGCACAACACGCCAACCCGCGCCTGATGGGCACCTACGCCGTCTTGTGGGAGGCAGGCTACGGGGCCCTGGGAGAGACCCTCGCTGATGATGGCGGCGTTGTCATAAGGGCCGTAGCCATGTTTCACGGCACTCCGCCGACTGCCGGGGCGCCAGCGCGCATGGATAACTTCTTCTACCGCCAGGATCCCCAGGCAGACCTCGGACTGGACTTCGAGGACCTGACGCTGGACGGTCCGGTCGGCAGGCTACGTGCCTGGTACGTGCCGGGCGACCAGCGCACCGCCGTGCTCCTGCTGCACGGGCGCCGCCGGGGCGAACTGATCGAGACGCTGCGGTTCACCCAGGCCTTGCACGAACTGGGCCTCCCCGTCTTGGCGCTGGCCTACCGCAACCACGACGCCAGCGACGGGGGCCCAGACGGGCTCTACCACTACGGTGCTAGCGAGTGGCAAGACGCCCTGGTGGGTGCCCTCGAACTCGCCAGGCGTGGACACGAGCGTGTGATCCTCTACGGCCTTTCCATGGGCGGCACCGTTGCCCTCGAGGCCCTCCAGCGTTGGCCGGAGGCCGCGCCCGAGGTGGTGGCCGTGGTCCTCGACTCGCCGCTCGTGAGCCCGGCGGCGGTAGTGGAGCTTGGTGCGCAGAAGGCGGGCATGCCGTTTCCCGGCACCATCGCGCGCCTAGCACTACTAGTGGCGAGGTTCAGGACCGGCGTCGACTTCGGGGCGCTCGAGGAGGCTGAGTCGGCACCGCGGATCTCGGTTCCCGTGCTGCTGATAGCCGGCGAGGACGACTCCACGGTGCCCATCCAGGCTGTCGACGCCTTCGCGGCGGCCGTCCGTTCGCCGATCACTTATATCCGGCTGGCCGGTGTGGAGCACGTGGAGGCCTGGAACCACGACCCCGCGAAGTACGCGCACTGGTTGCGAGAGTTCGTCCAGTCGCTCGAGGTGCGCGCCGCGGCCCTTTGAGGCCGGCGTCAGCGGCTCAGCGTTCGTCGACGGGCTTGAACTTTAGCCCCATCGGTCCCGAGTAGAGGAGCCGTGGCCGCATGATTCGGTTGTTGGCGTACTGCTCGTACAGGTGAGCCATCCATCCCGAGACGCGGGCTACGGCGAAGATGGGCGTGTACATGTCGCTCGGGAAGCCAAGCATGCGGTAGACGGACGCCGAGAAGAAGTCGACGTTCGGCTTGACCTCTTTGCCACGCTTGGTCATCTCGCGGTCCATGACCCGCTCCATCTCGAGGCTCATGTCGAACCACTTCGAGTCGCCGGACTCCTCGGCCAGCTTGCGGCTGACCTCCTTGAGCACCTGAGCGCGAGGGTCCAGGACCTTGTAGACGCGGTGGCCGAAGCCCATGACGCGACCACCGGGTTGGGCCAGGAGGTTCATGACGTAAGGCTCGACGCCCTCTATGCTGCCGATGCCCTCGAGACCCTTCATGACCGCAGTGTTGGCCCCGCCATGAAGCGGTCCCTTGAGGGTGCCTACGGCCGCTGTGATCGCGCTATAGACGTCGGAGAGGGTGGACGCGGTGGCGCGGGCAACGAAGGTGCTGGCGTTCGAGCCGTGCTCGGCGTGGAGCACGAGCGCCACGTCCATCACGCGAACAGCAGCCTCCGACGGAACCTCGCCGCTGAGGGTGTAAAGGAAATTGCCTGCGAGGCCGAGGTCGGACCGGGGGGCGACGGGCTCGAGGCCCCGCCGGACGCGCTCGTAGGCCGCCGTGAGTGTCGGGAACTGAGCGAGCAGCTTGGAGCCGATGCGGCGCACGTTCGCGTCGTCCACGCCGTCGGGGTCGTCGTCGTAAGAACCGAGCATGGACGCGGCGGTACGCACCGCATGCATGGGCGAGTGGCCCTCCGGCAGGTTGCGGTACATGTCGTAGACGGCCGCCGGCACTTCGTAATGAGGCGCTATCTCGGCCTTGAACGCTTCCAATTGCTCGCGGTTGGGGAGAGAGCCGCACCACAGCAGGTAGACGACCTCTTCGTAGCTGGCTTTGTCGGCCAGTTCGTTGATGTCGTACCCCCGGTAGACGAGCTGGCCCTTGGCGCCGTCTATGAAGCAGACGGCGCTCGTGTCTATGTAGACGCCGTCGAGTCCTCGGTTGATGGTCTGCTCCATTTTTCCTCCGCGTCTTTACCGAAGGCCAGTTTACCTGGAACGGCCGACTTGTCGGGCCGTTGATGGCCGCATCGGGCTAACGCCTCAGCCGTAATGCCAGGACGGCCGCGGCCACGGCAGCGACCAGGCTCGCGGCCAGGTAGCCGCGCGTACCGGCGGCGGCCAGCGTGAACACTGCACCAACCCCCACGAAGGCGGCGCCGAAGACGAAAGCCCAATGGCCTCGCCGCTCCTCGAGCCCCTCCACCATGAGTGCGGCTGCGCCGACGCTCACGAGGAACGCACCCTGCCACCTCAAGGCTACCTCGAGCAGGATGCCTACGGCAGCTCCGGTCAGAAGCGCGCCCGTAAGTAGCGCGGCGTAAGCACCGTTGCGCGCGTAGACGAAAAGGAAGACCACGCCGCCGAACAGTAGCCATAGCCACGCCGTGCTCGATACCAGGGCGGCAAGGACGACGAGTCCGGCCATCACGCCCAGCGCCAGCAGCCCGCGCGCCACGTTCGACATCAGCGGGCCGGCCTCACGCTGTCGATAGGTCCATGGTCGCCACTATCCACCTTGACCACTAGCGTGTAGCCCCTTGCGCCCCCACGTCATGTTCACTCTCATACCACCCGAATGTGGTGGGGCGCGCGACGGCCGCCGACGCAGCTGGGGGCTAGCGCGGTGGGAAGTCTGCTACGGCGCCGGCGAGGGGCGGGTGGTAAGCTGCTCCTAGCGTTCGAAGCAGCGACCGGTGCGTTGCCGCCGGTCAACAAGGCCTGGCGGTCGGCCAACGGTCGCCACGACGACGCCGAAAACGGAAGCCTAAGATGGCCAACGAGCAAGCCAGCAGTAACTACGCGCCCGAACACCGTTCGGTCCCTTCGCGGACCGCCCGGTCGGTGCTTCTGCCTGGCCAGCTACTAGGCATTGTCTGGCATGACTCTCCAACCGTGCTCGCCTCGGCGCCAAGTAGCCGGGGCGTTCGTCCGTCATGGGACCTCGCTAAAGTACCGTTGCAGAACACGAACGAAGGGAGGCCCGTATGATCCTCGAATCCCAGCTCTTCCAACCGTTCACGGATGAGCCGATCTCGGTCGTCAGCCAGGCCGGCGAGTGGATCGCCCCGTTCGACCTCGACCTCGGCACGGACCAACTGGTCGAGATCTACCGCCACATGCTCCTAGGACGCGTGGTCGACGAGCGGCTCAGCCGCCTCCAACGCCAAGGCAGGGTGAGTTTCGTGGCGCCCAGCGCCGGTCACGAGGGTGCGCAGGTCGGCATCGCGCACGCCATCAAACCGGGCTTCGACTGGCTCTTCCCTTACTACCGTGACGTCAGCCTGCTGATGGCCGTCGGCCTGCCGCCGGTCGAGTTCATCGCCCAGGCCATGGGTACGCTAGCCGATCCCAGTCGCGGACGGCAGATGCCCTACCACGCGGCCTCCAAGGAGCTGAACATCTTCTCGGTGGCGTCTCCCATCGGCTCGCACGTTCCGCCGGCCACGGGGGCCGCCATCAGCATGAAACTGCGCGGCACGGGTCAGGTGGCAGTCTGCACGTTCGGCGACGGAGCCACCAGCGAGGGCGATTGGCATGCCGGTCTCAACTTCGCCGGCGCCCAGGGCGCCCCCATCGTGTTCGCGTGCCAGAACAACCGTTACGCGATCAGCGTTGGGTTCGAGAAGCAGACGGGCGCCGAGAGCGTCTACACGAAGGCCCACTCCTACGGCATGCCGGGCTACTACGTCGACGGCATGGACGTGTTGGCCTGCTACTACGTCATGCGCGAGGCCGTGCAGCGCGCCCGCGAGGGCGTTGGACCGGCGCTCGTCGAGATGCTCGTGTACCGTTACGGCGGCCACTCCTCGGCCGATGACGACTCGAGGTACCGCCCCCGCGCAGAGGTCGAGGCTTGGCGCAAGCGCGATCCGCTGGGCCGCATGCGGCGCTTCCTGGAGCGCCGCGGCGAGTGGGACGACGCGGCCGAAGAGGCCGCCAAGGCCGAGTTGGAGGCCGTCATAACCGAGGCCATCCAGCAGGCCGAGGCAGCGGGCCCCGTGCCGACTGAAGTCATGTTCGAAGACGTGTTCGCCCAGGTTCCGCCGCGCCTCCTCAAGGAGCGCGCCGAACTGCTCGGTTGACGGCGGAAGGATGGTTCTCTCATGAGCGCCATGACAATGGTTCAAACCATCGCGCGGACCCTGGATGAAGAGATGGCGCGCGACGAGCGCGTTGTCGTGCTGGGTCAAGACGTAGGCAAACGAGGCGGTGTCTTCCTCGCGACGGAGAAGCTCTTCGACAAGTACGGCCCCGACCGCGTGATCGACTCGCCGCTCTCGGAGGCGGCCATCATCGGCGCCGCGTTGGGCATGGCCGTGCACGGCTTACGCCCGGTGGCCGAGGTCCAGTTCGCCGACTACGTCTTCCCGGGTTTCGACCAGCTCGTGTCGCAGGTGGCGAAGCTCAGGTACCGGTCCGGCGGGCAGTTCACGGCACCCATGGTGCTGCGGATGCCGGCCGGTGGCGGCGTCAGGGGTGGCCACCACCACTCGCAGAGCCCCGAGGCACACCTCGTTCACACGGCCGGTCTCAAGGTCGTCTTCCCCTCTACCCCGTCCGACACGCGCGGGCTGCTCAAGAGTGCCATCCGAGACGAAGACCCGGTGGTGTTCCTCGAACCCAAGCGCCTCTACCGCGCGGTCAAGGAAGAGCTGGATGATGACAACGACCAGCTCATCCCGCTCGGCAAGGCGGCCGTCAGGCGCGTTGGCGACGACGTGGTGATGGTGAGCTACGGCGCTTCCATGGCCGAGACGACTCGCGCCGCTGAAGAGCTGGCGCTTCAAGGCTTCTCGCCGCACCTGATCGACCTTCGCACGCTCTCGCCCTGGGACGAGGAGACCGTACTCGAGGCGGTGGCGCGGGTGGGCCGCGTGGTGCTCGTCAGCGAGGCGCCCCGTAGCGTCAGCGTCATGAGCGAGGTGGCGGCAACCATCGCCGAGGAGCTCCTCGACCAGTTGTTGGCCCCGCCGCTTCGCGTGGCGGGCTTCGACACGCCTTACCCTTACGCTCAAGACCGCGAGTATCTGCCGAGCCCCGCGCGCATCATGAAGGCGGTCCAGCGGGTGCTCGACTACTGACGACCACTGCCCTGGCGCCTTGTAGCGCCGCGGCCGACAAGGAGTTGCGCATGGCGAGAGAGTTACGGCTTCCAGAACTGGCCGAGTCGGTCGTAGAGGGCGAGATCATCCGCTGGTTGGTCGCCGAGGGCGAGACCGTCGCGCACGACCAGCCGGTGGCGGAGGTCCTCACCGACAAGGCCACCGTGGAACTGCCTAGTCCCTACGCAGGCGTGCTCGTCAAGCATTTGGCCGCCGAGGGGGATGTGGTGCAGGTCAACAGCGCCATCGCACTCTTCTCCGACGAGGAGGCGCCTGCCGGTGCGGCTGCTCCCGCTTCTGCCACTTCGAAGCCGGCCCCAAGTGTGCAGGCGGCTGAGGAACGCTCGATCGTAGAACCGGGCCGCGCCGTCAAGGAGGACGACGGAGAGAGCCTCAGCCTCTTCAAGCCTTCACCTAGCGGGACCAGCGAGACCCTGCCTCAGATGAAGCGCCCCACCACGGGTGCCGGTGCCGCGGTAGCGGCCGCCGTCGTTCCCCCGCCCAAGCCCGCCGCAGCAAGGGGAGCCTACGGCCGCGTGTTGGCCGTGCCTGCCGCCCGCAAGCTGGCCCGCGAGCTCGGCGTAGACGTAGAGCAGGTCCTCGGTAGTGGTCCCCACGGTCGCGTACGCGTCGACGACGTCCGCGACCACGGGGCTGCCCCTGCGGGCGCTGGCGGGGCTGCCATGCCGGCACCGGTCGCGTACCACACGCCCGCCGGTTACGAGGAGCTCGAGGAGCGCGTTCCGTTACGCGGGTTGCGGCGCGTCATCTCCAACCAGATGATGGCCTCTCACCTTCACGCGGTGCGCACGTTGCACGTAGACGAGGCCGACGTCACCGCCCTCGTCGAGTTGCGCCAGAAGCTCAAGCCACGCGCCGCCGCCCGCGGCGTGAAGCTCTCGTACTTGCCCTTCGTCATGAAGGCGGTGGCCACGGCGCTGTCCGACTTTCCGGTCCTGAACTCCAGCCTCGACGAGGTGAATAGCGAGATCATACGCAAGCGCTACTACAACCTCGGTATGGCGGTCGCTACCGACGCCGGCCTGGTCGTGCCCGTCCTGCGCGACGTGGACCAGCGCACGATCATGGAGCTGGCCGCAGAGATCAACCGCCTTGCCGAGGTCGCGAAGGCCGGCAAGCTCACTCCGGAGGAGCTCAAGGGCGGCACCTTCTCGATCACGAACATCGGCAGCCTCGGCGGGCTGTTCTCGTTCCCCATCATCAACGTTCCCGAGGCGGCCATCTTGGGCGTGCACTCCATAAAGAAGCGCCCGGTGGTGCTGGAAGACGACTCGATCGAAGCGCGTCAGATGCTCTACCTGAGCCTCTCCTTCGACCACCGCCTGGTCGACGGCGCCGAGGCATCCATGTTCACGAGTCGCGTGATCGACCTGCTCGAGAACCCCGAGGTGATGATGCTCGACCTCTGAGCGGGCGGTGCCCGACGACCGCGACCGCGCCGAGCGCACCGTAGAATCGGCTAGTGAAGCGCGGCGACCTGCCGGTACTCCCTACCTCTAGCGGCTGTTACCTCTTCCAGGCCGAGGACGAGACCGTCCTCTACGTGGGTAAGGCTGTCAACCTGCGCAGCCGCGTGGGCAGCTACTTCGGTCGCCAGGCCGGGCAGAAGTCGCGGCTCCTCACGCACTCCGCTCACCACGTCGACTTCATCGTCACTCCCGACGAGGTCGAGGCCCTCATCCTCGAGGCGAACCTGATAAAGCAACACCAGCCGCACTACAACGTGCTGCTGAAGGACGACAAGAGCTACCCCTTCCTCAAACTCACGAACGAGGAGTTCCCCACGCTGGTCTTCACGCGCCGGGTGGTCAAGGACGGCGGCATCTATTACGGGCCGTATCCGAGCGCCGGGGCTGTGCGGCAGGTCCTCGACCTCGTCTACAGCGTCTTCAAGCTGCGCAAGAACAGCGGCGTTCCCATGGAGACCCGCAAGAGGCCGTGCCTGCGCTACCACATGGGCCGCTGCTTCGCGCCTTGCGTGGGTTGGGCCGACCCGAAGGACTATGCGGAAGTAGTAGCCGACGTGAAGGCGTTCCTGGAGGGCCGAGTGGCCGGCGTAGTCGAGCGGCTCGAAGGGCAGATGAAGGACGCCGCTCAACGGCGCGATTTCGAGCTGGCTGCCACCTACCGCGACCGCCTCGATGCCCTACAGCGCATAACCGGCTACGACAGCAGCATCGTGCAGGCCGGCGCTGACGACCTCGACTTCCTCGGCGTGGCCAAGGCCGGCAACTTGGCCATGGTGCAGATCTTCCAGATGCGCAACGGGCGCGTGGTGGGGCGCGACAAGCGGCTGATGACGAACGCTGAGAACGCTACCGACGGTGAGATCCTCGACCGGTTCATGGGCGACTACTACGGGGTGGCTACCCAACTGCCGCCCCTCGTGCTCCTGCCACCGTCGGACCTCGACCTGGACATGTGGCACAAGTTCCTCGGGGCTCGCGCAGGCAAGAAGGTCGAGGTGAGGGTGCCCCAGCGCGGTGACAAGCTCGAGTTGATCGAGCTGGCCAACCGCAACGCCGTGACTGGCGTGGAGGCGGAGATCGCCCTGCTGGAACGGCGCGGTGAGGCGCCTGGAGTGGGCGAACTGCAGCGGCTGCTGGACCTGGAGAACCCGCCATGGCGCATAGAGGGGTACGACATCTCGAACCTGATGGGCACGCACACGGTGGCGAGCATCGTCGCTTTCGAGGGCGGCCGCTCCAAGAGGAGCGATTACCGGCGCGTGCGCATTCGCGACCTGGACAAGCCTGACGACTTCTACAGCATGCACCAGGTCGTTTACCGGCGCTTCACGGGTGCCCTCGCCGACAAGCTTCCGCCGCCGGACCTGCTCCTTATAGACGGTGGCAAGGGGCAGATGAGCGCGGCCAAGCGCGCGCTGCAGGAGGCCGGCATGCAGGTGCCGCTCGTGGGCCTCGCCAAGAAGCAGGAAACGCTCATCACCGAGGACGGGGAGGAGGTCCTCGTGCCGCTCAGCCACCCAGCCCTGAGGCTTCTCATGCACGTGCGCGACGAGGCCCACCGCACCGCCGTCGGCTACAACCGGCAGCGCCGGGGCAAGTCGGCCACGCGGTCCTTGCTCGACGATGTGCCGGGAATCGGGCCCAAGCGCCGCGACGCGCTGCTAGCTCATTTCTCGAGCCTGGACGAACTCCGCGGTGCGGACCTGGACACGCTAGCCAGGGTGCCGGGCGTAGGAGCGGCGGCAGCGCGGGCGGTCAAGAACTACTTCGAGGGTTCCAACGAGTGACGTTCAGGTGAGGCTGGCCTCCGAGGGGTCCAGCAAACGGGGCGGCGTTCCGGGGTGCCAATCCGAGCGCGGCAGGGCCATGCGCACGTCCACCCGGCCGCTGGCGTCGACGTGCCGCTCGACCTCGTGGAAGCCGACCTTCTTGAAGGCGCGCTGAGCGCGGACGTTGTCGCCGAACGTGTTGAGGCGCACCGTATGCAGCCCGAGGATCTCGAAGGCGTAACCGAGAAGGGCGTGCATGGCCTCGGGCCCGTACCCTCCTGCCCAATGCGTCCGCTCTCCGATGATTATGCCCAACGTGCCCAGGTCCCCGCGCACGTCGTAGAGCTCCGTGGTGCCGATGTACTCCTCACGCTCGTCGAAGATGCCGAACGTGGCGCGGTCGTTGCGCTTAGCGTCGGTCTTCAACAGGCGCCTCAGTAGCCACAGTGGCATCCGGTTCGGCGGAGTGCCGTTCAGATACGCGATCTCCGGGTCGCGGAAGTGGTTCTGAAGCCGGCGCCAGTCGGCGTCGGAGAACTCCTCCAGCGGCCTGAGGGTCACGCGCCCGTAAGCCGGTCTCATACGCGCTTCAGTCTAACCGTAAGCCTAGTGGCCGACGGCACAAGACGAGGGCGGACGTGAGTTCGCCGACGCCACGGCTATACTCCCCGTACTTATCGCGCCCCCGGCCGAGCGCCAAAGGCCTCTGGCGCTCGAGGTAACCATGTCAGACGCCACCATCAGCAGCACCACTCGATTGACGGGCGAGGACTTCGCCAGAGACTTCCGTGAGCTTGTCAGGGCCATCTCCTCGGTCATAGTGGGCCAGGAGCGCACGGTAGAGGACCTGCTGGTAGCCGCGTTGGCACGGGGTCATGTGCTCATCGAGGGCGTGCCCGGTCTCGGCAAGACCAAGCTCGTGCACACTTTCGCAGACGTCTGCGCGCTGGGCTTCTCGCGCATCCAGTTCACCCCCGACCTGATGCCGGCAGACGTCACGGGCACCAACGTGTTCATAGATGCCGGACAGCAGAGCCGCTTCGAGTTCCAGCCCGGGCCGGTGTTCACCAACGTGCTGCTGGCCGACGAGATCAACCGCGCCACGCCCAAGACGCAGTCGGCGCTCCTCGAGGCCATGCAGGAGCGCGCCGTGACCGTCGCCGGCACACGCTACCCGCTAGACGAACCGTTCATGGTCCTCGCCACTCAGAACCCGCTCGAGATGGAGGGCACCTACCCGCTCCCCGAGGCGCAGCTGGATCGCTTCCTGTTCAAGGTCGTGACCCAGCGGCCGGACGCTGCCACCTTGCAGCGCATCCTACTGATCACCACGGGAGGGCCGGAGCCCAAAACTGAGCCCGTCATCACCAAGGAGCGCCTCCTCGGGCTGCAGGCCATGCTGCGTGCCGTGCCCATAGCCGAGTCGGCCCTGAATTACGTGGTGCGGCTGGTCGAGGCTACACACGGCCATCCGCTCGTGCGCCTGGGCGCCAGCCCGCGTGGGGCGCAGGCCGTCACGCTTGCGGCCAAGGGCTACGCGCTGGCAGCAGGCCGCCCGCATGTGGAGCTCGAGGACCTGCGCCGCGCCGCGGGCCCGGCCCTCAGGCACCGGCTGCTCCTCAGTTTCGAGGCCGAGGTCGAGGGACTAACGGCAGACTTCGTGCTGCAACAGGTGCTGGACAAGGTCGACAAGGGCGGCTGAGCCGTGCTGGCGGGTAGGACGCGAGCACTGCTGGATCGTTACGCCCTCGCATCGCGCGCCCTGTCGCGCGTGGGCGGCGAGCGCAGCGCCTTAGAACCCGGTCAGAGCGTGGAGTTCCACGACTTCCGGCCATACCAACCCGGCGACGAGCTGAGGTACGTGGACTGGCGGGTGTACGCGCGCACCGGGCGCCTTTACACCCGCCTCTACCAGGCCGAGCGGGCCGTGCGACTGCACCTCGTGCTCGACACCACCTTGAGCATGGATCAGGGCGGCAAGCTGGATTACGCCCGCACCCTGGTGCGCCTCCTCTCGTACGTGGCTCAGCGCGACGCCCCCACGCAGGTTCACTTGTTCGACGGCAGCTCCACCCCTCGAACCAGAGGTCAGCGCGGCATGTTCGAGACCTGGCGGTTCATCGATTCGGCGCCGCTTCTCGCGGGGGCAAGCGCCGGTCCCCTGACCGGCCTCGTGCGCTTCGCCACGAGCCTGCCCACGGTGCAAGGGCGTGCCCTCGTGCTGGTGGTCTCCGACCTGCTCGAGGACGCGCCCATCGAGCCCAGCCTGGTGGCGCTCAGGGCGAGGGGCTTCGACGTCGGTTTCTTGCAGGTCATCTCGGCCGACGAGCTCGACCCGCCCGCGGGTCTTCACGAGCTGCACGACGTGGAGACGGGCGAGAAGTTGCCGGTCGGGCCAGAGGAGTCGCGCGCGTATCGCGAGGAGGCGCGTAACTATCTCAAGCGCATCCGCGCCGCAATCCTGAAAGCCGGGTACCGCCACCAGCTGCTCGAGGTTGGGCGCGACGCGGACGGGGGAGACGAGACCGCTGCGTTCGCTTCGCTGGTGCGGCTGGGTCTGCTAATCAAACGCTGAGCATCGGCCTGCTCCTCGCGCCTCGCTCCCTGTTGCACCGTGGAACGTATGATGGCGCCCGTGAACGAACGCGTGGCAGTGGTAGTGCTGGTGCTGCTTACGGCGCTGGCAGTAGTGTTCGCGCCATGGGCGGCGGTCAACCGGGAAACCGGCGCTCGTAGTGCGGTGGTGCTCTTGCCCAATCGCATCATCGACTTCACCGGCCGTACCGCACCCGTCGACCTGCCTCAACAGGGCGCCGTTCTCGTCCTCACTATCTTGGGGTTGGGCGTCGTGGGCGCCGGTAGCGCGTTGCGGCAGCGCCCGCGGCAGTTGGCCTGGTTGTTAGGTGGCTTGGTGCTCGTCGTGGGCACGAGTTGGGGCCTAGGGCACTTCACGGCGTCCGTTGACGACGCGCGCTTCCAAGCATTCGTGAGCGAGGTAGAGAGGGCCGTAGCCAAACCGAAGCCCGCGTACGAGCTGGACAAGCTGGAAGCGGCGCTGGCCACGGTCCACGAGCGCGGCCTCGCCGAGAACCTGGCGGTGGTCGACGACGCAGGCCTGGTGATCAGGCGACTGCCGTACACCAACGCCAGCTTCGGGCTGACTGCCTTCCTCGCTCTCGTGACGGGCGCCTCCGCGCTCCTCTTCGGACTCCGCATCCTGCCCGGCGCCTCGCTACTCATCGACCGCCTGATGCACGCCGCCGCGGTGCCGGCCACGGCCATCCTGTTGGCGTTGCTGGCGGCGGCCGTGGTGATCCTTATTTTGCAACCGACGCCGGTGGGCGCTACGGCACAGGTCGGCGGCTTCTTCGACACGCTGGTCGGACGGCTCGACACGCTCTGGTACGCGTACTACTCCATGTTCCACGACTCCCTCGGCACCGTCAACGGCTTCGCGGAGTCGCTCAAGTTCTCAACGCCGCTGATATTCACTGGCCTGGCCGTGGCGTTCGGGTTCCAGGCGGGCCTCTTCAACATCGGCGCTCCCGGCCAGATGGTGATGGGCGCCATCTTCGCCATGTTCGCCGGCATCTACATCCCGGGGCCCAAGATCGTGGTCCTGCCCCTCGCGATCATCTCGGCCGCGCTGGGCGGGGGTCTGTGGGGCGCCTTGCCTGGTTGGCTGAAGGCACGCTTCGGCGCCAACGAGGTCATCAACACCATCTTGCTCAACTTCGTGGCCGCGTCGGCGCTGCTGTTCATCCTCTCCGCTGGCAACGTCTTCGCCGCTGCAGCACTGCGCATCCTGGCCGTCATTGGCCTGTTCGTGCTGCTCGTGATTCTGTTGCTACTGATAGTCCCCGTGAGACGCTTGGTCGCCAGGGCGCCACGCGTGACGTTCGCGGTGGGCGCCGTGGTGCTGCTCGGGGGCTCGGTGCTCGTGGGCCTACCGCGACCCGGCGACGGGCCCATCACGATACAGATGCCCTTCAAGGTCCTCGGCAACGAACCGAAGTCCAAGCCGCTGAACGTCTCGGCCCGCATCCCGCAGTTGCCCGCGGTGTTGGGCATCAAGGGCGGCGGCGTGAACGTGGTCAAGATCGATTACGCCGCAGTGCTGGCGCCGCTGGCCGCTCTCCTCGCCCTCTTCCTGCTGCCCCGTTTCCAACGCTTCCGCAAGTGGCTGCCCCGTATCGTCGGGGCGCTAGTCGTGGGCGGGGTGGCATACGGCGTCGGAGCCCTTCTAGGGCTGACCGGCCTGGCTACCGCCATCCCCCCGACCAAGCTCAACCTGTCGTTCTTACTTGCCATCCTCATGGCGGTGTTCGTGCACGTGTTCCTCTTCAAGACCCGCTGGGGCTACGAGCTTCGGGCCGTGGGTTTCGCGCCACGCGCCGCCCAGTATGGTGGCGCGCGCATCGCCAGGAACACGGTGCTGGCGATGGCCATCAGCGGGGCGCTCGCCGGGCTCACCGCTACCCACTACGTGCTGGGGGGAGGCTTGGAGGATTACTCCCTGCGCCAGTCGATCCCCACCAGTGATGGCTTCGACGGCATTGCCGTCGCCCTCCTGGGCTTCAACCAGCCCGTGGGCATCGTGGCCTCTGCCTTCTTGTTCGGCGTGCTCAAGTACGGCGGCTCGGTCCTCAACATCACCTTCCCGAAGCTCACTCGCGACGTGGTCAGCATGATCCTCGCCCTGGTCGTGTTGTTCATCGCGGCCAGGGGCTTCCTGCCGACTCGCCTCCTGAACCCTCTCAACTGGCGGGAGCAGCGTGAAGGTCCCGTCGCCGAGGCACCCCAGCACGCCGAGGAGGTCTGACGTGGACACCGTACTCCTGCTAGCCCTCGCCTCGTCCATGCTGCGCGCCACCACGCCACTCCTGTTGGCGGCACTCGGCGGCCTGATGAGCGAACGCTCGGGCATCGTGAACATCGCCCTTGAAGGCATCATCCTTTTCGGCGCCATGGCAGCCGCCATCGTCACACAGCTCGTCGAGGCGCCCTACTTGGTTGCGAACCCCAACGCCCGCGTGTGGTTCGCGCCGTGGCTCGGGCTGCTTGCCGCCATGGGCCTCGGCGCCCTGGTCGCCGGCGTCCACGCGCTAGTCTCCATAAAATACAAGGCCGACCAGATCATCTCCGGCACGGCCATCAACCTTATGGGCGTCGGTATCCCCGCCGTCGTGTTGGCGGGCCTCTACCAGAACACGGCCACCTCCGACCCCGTCCGTAACCGCCTGCCAGAGATAGCGCTATTCGGCATGGCCAGTCTCAAGTTCAGCGTCCTCGTCTACGTCGCGTTCCTACTCGTGCCCATCATCTGGTTCGTGGTCTTTCGCACGCCGTTCGGCCTGCGCTTGCGCTCCGTAGGCGAGCATCCTGAGGCGGCCGACTCTCTCGGCATCAGCGTCACCCGCATGCGCTACACGGGCGTGATGCTCTCGGGCGTCCTGGCTGGCCTGGGTGGCGCCTACCTGTCGATTGGCAACCTCAACCAGTTCATCAGCGAGATGTCGGGCGGGCGCGGCTTCATCGCGTTGGCCGCCCTCATCTTCGGCAAGTGGCACCCGCTCGGCGTGCTCGGCGCCACCCTGCTCTTCGGCGCGTTCCAGGCCACGGAGGTCCTCCTCGGCGGCGGTAAGCTGCTGCCGCCCACCGTCGTGCAGAGCCTGCCATACATCCTCACCATGCTCGTGCTGGCCGGCTTCGTCGGGCGCTCGGTCGCGCCCAAGGGCCTTGGCAAGGCGTGGAACGAATGAGCCTCGGCGCGCGGCGCGCGGGCGTGCTCCTGCATCCGACGTCTCTGCCGGGACCGCACGGGATTGGCGAGTTGGGGCGCGAAGCGTACGCCTGGGTCGACTTCCTCGAGTCGGCTGGGCAGCGGCTGTGGCAGGTCATGCCGTTGGGGCCTACGGGTTACGGCGACAGTCCCTACCAGTGCTTCAGCGCGTTCGCGGGCAACCAGTACCTGATCGACCTCGCCGAGTTGCAAGGCACCGGCCTGCTGACGGCAGACGAACTCGTGCCCCTGCGGGCCCTGCCTCGGGAGGCGGTCGAGTTCGGTGCCCTGATCTCCAAGAAGCTCGAGCTACTTGCCCTAGCTGCGGAACGTTTCGAGGCCAAGGCCACGCCGCAGGAGCGCGACGCGGTGGCCGCTTTCGCGGCCAAGCACGCCGGCTGGCTAGCCGACTACGCGCTGTTCATGGCCCTGAAGGAGCACCACGGCGGCCGCGCCTGGACGGAGTGGCCGGCGGAACTGCGCGACAGGGAGCCCACCGCGCTGGCACACGCGAGGTCCGAACTGGAGCCGCTGATGGCCAAGCACACTCTGTGGCAGCACTGGTTCTACTCGCAGTGGCTGCGCCTGCGGGCGTACGCCAACGAGAGGGACGTGGCCGTCCTGGGCGACATCCCCATCTTCGTCGCGCTCGACTCTGCCGACGCCTGGTCTCATCCCGAGCAGTACTACCTGGGCGACGACGGCCGGCCGACGGTGGTGGCCGGGGTGCCTCCCGACTACTTCTCGGTAACGGGTCAGCGCTGGGGCAACCCCCTCTACCGCTGGGAAGTCATGGCAAAGGACGGCTACGCCTGGTGGGTGGCTCGCGTGAGAGCGGCCCTCGAACTGGTGGACACGGTGCGCGTCGACCACTTCCGGGGGTTCGCCGCCTACTGGGAGATCCCCGCCTCCGAGCCGACGGCAGAGAACGGCCGCTGGCGGCCTGGTCCCGGCCAGGCCCTCTTCGACGCGTTGAAGGCGGCGTTGGGCAACCTGCCCCTCGTGGCCGAGGACCTCGGGGTGATCACGCCCGACGTCGACCAGCTGCGTCTTGGCAACGGCCTACCCGGCATGAAGGTGCTGCAGTTCGCGTTCGCCGCCGATGCCGATGACCCCTACCTGCCCCACAACTACGAGCAGAACTGCGTGGTCTACACGGGCACGCATGACAACGACACGACGGCGAGCTGGTTCGAGGCTGCTTCCGAGGCCGAGCGCGACATGGTGCGCCGCTATCTGGCCCGCGACGATGCCAACGTCGCTTGGGAGCTCGTGCGGCTGGCTCAGGCATCGGTGGCGGACATTGCCGTGGCGCCCCTGCAGGACGTGCTGGGCCTGGGAAGCGAAGCGCGCATGAACACCCCAGGCACTGCGGCGGGAAACTGGAGTTGGCGTTTCGACTGGGCGGACGTGCCCTACTGGGTGGCGCCGCAACTCCGTGAACTGGCCGCGTTGTATGGCCGCCTGCCGGGCAGCGGCGGCGTCGACACGCCTTACCGCCAGTCGGTCACCGAAGACGTCAATTCCGGAAGATGACCGACTCGCGCTTGAAGTTCCTCAGTGCGAAACGCAGCAGGATCACGACGGCCACCAGCATCACGGCCCACGTCACGAGCATCTCGCGGCCCACGGCCGTCCCTCGCACGACGTTGTCCATGAGCAATAGGACGTTGAGGACTGGCACGTAGTAGACGGAGTCGGACATGCCGAGCAGGTCCTTGAACTGCAGCCCGACCGCCGGCAGGATGAAGAGGAACGAGAGCGGCGCCACGTAACTCTGCGCCTCCTTGAACGAGCGGGCGAACATGGCCACGCCGAGGAGCAGGGCCGAGACGAAGGCGGCCAACAGCACGGCGCTCACGAGCAGCTGGACGATCGCGAGGGGCCCGACGGCGATGCTCCCGCCCATGACGCTCACGATCGAGTCGGCCTCGTCACCTAGGCGTGGCACGAACACCTTCTGCATGACGAGACTGCCCAGCAAGAAACCGACGATCGCCATGGTGGCTGCGCTGAGGCCGAAGAGCATGGTGGCGATGAACTTGCCCGCCACCACCTCCGCGCGGCGGACGGGCGCAACGAGCAGGACCTCGAGGGTGCCGCGCTCCTTCTCGCCCGCGGTGGCGTCGATGGCCGTCATCTGGCCGCCGGTCAGGGTCCAGATGGCGATGAAGAACGGGATGAGCCAGGAGAGCTGGCCGCTGCTGCGCTCGGCCTTGCTGCTGGCGTCGACGGTCTTGATCGTGACAGGGTGGAGGACCGCGGTGTCGAGGCCCGCGGACTGCAGGCGCTTTGCGACGATCTCGGCCCGATAGGCGCTGATCGCCTGCTGCACCTTGGAGGCGTTCAGCTCGCTCTTCATGTTGCCTACCTTGGAGACGAGCTCCAGCTCGGCACTGCCGCCACTCTCTATCAGCTCGCCGAGGTCGGCGGGCAGCACGATGGCAACGTTGACGGAGCCGTCCTGCACGGCCTGCGTGGCGTCGTCCACGGGTTTCAGCCCGAGGTTGGCCGCCTTGAAGGCCTCCTGCAGCTCGGCCGGGGCGTTCTCCAGGCCGACCACGCCCACGTCGGTGACATTCACCTGCTCGCGCTCGAAGAGGCCGCCCAGCAGCAAGGGCAGGCCCAGCATCATCAAGGGAACGAGGAGCAGTGGGATGAGCAGGTTAGACACGATGGCGCGCGTGTCGCGCAGCGTGGAGATGATCTCCTTGCCCGCCAGGCGCCAGATGATCCCCGGCCTCACGCCGCCGCCCCTTCCGATACGTCGAAACGCTGGATGAGGCGGAAGAACGCTTCCTCGAGGCCCTTGCCTTCACCCTCCGCAGCAAGCTCGGCTACCGTGCCTTCGGCTATCTTGCGGCCCCGGTAGATGATGCAGGCGCGGTCACACAGTTCCTCCACCTCCCCCATGACGTGAGTGGAGTAGATGACGGCGCGGCCGGTGCTTGGGTAGGCCCTGACGAAGTCGATGACGGCGCGGCGAGCCACGACGTCGAGGCCGCTCGTGGCCTCGTCGAAGAAGATGATGGTCGGGTCGTGCAGCACGGCGCGCGCCACCACGATCTTCTGCTTCATGCCTGTGGAATAGCCCCCGGCCCGCCGGCTGAGCGTGTCGCCTAGTTGTAGGAGCGAGTCGAGCTCCTTTATGCGGCGGTCGACGTCGGCGCGCTTCATGCCGTAGAGGCCACCGAAGTAGTGGAGGATCTCGCGGCCGGTGAGGCGGTCGTAGAGCCCCATGCCGCCGTTCACCACGCCGATGGTGCGTCGGATGGCCTCGCCCTCGCGCCTAAGGTCGTGCCCTGCGATGGTGGCCTCCCCGGCGTCCGGCTGGAGCAGGGTGGCGAGGATGCGTAAGGTCGTCGTCTTGCCGGCACCGTTTGGTCCTAGGAGGCCGTACACCTCTCCCGACGAGACAGAGAAGCTGAGGTCGGAGACCGCCTTGACGGCCCCAAAACTCTTGTCGATGCTGCGCACGGAGATCAGTTCGGTCACGGCGACGATGTTACAACGGGCCCCGAGCGTCACGGTGCGGACGCCCCGCGGGGGCGGGGGCTTGCTATCATCCATGCGTGACACAGCGCGATTTCGCCGCGTTGGACGGCCACCAGTTCCTCCCGCGCGGCCTGCACGACGTGATAAGCGTCGATATGAGCGCTCATGCCTTCGGGCTCGCCCTCGCCTCGCCGATCGTTCCGCGCCGCCGCCGCGGCGACGGCGTGTCCAGCGGCCAGCTGGCCGTGCTGCCCGCCGCGGTGGCCCTCTTGGGTAGCGAGAAGCACCCTGCCGCCCACACGATCGCCGTCATGCCGCCTGGTGGTATGGCCGAACTGGTCTCGCAGGTCAAGCTGTTAGCCGCGCGGCGCGTGGCCGCCGTGGGGATAGATCTATCGCCCCTGGCCGACAGCGCGCCCTACGGGACCGTGGAGTGGTGCCCACGCACGAGGGAGGACCTCGCCGAACTCAGGGCCGCAGCGGGCTGCCCGCTATGGCTATTCGGCGTGGCCACGGCGGCAGACGCCGAGGTCGCGGCGGAGGCGGGAGCCGACGGGGTCGTGGTGAGCGGCAACCTGGGAAGCCGCGTGGGCGTTCCTGCGGCTATCGAGCTGCTTCCCGAGGTAGTAGACGCCGTGGGTGGCATGCTCACCATCGCCGCCGGGGGCCCTGTTCGTGACGGTGTGGACGTGCTGCGCTACCTCGCCGTGGGCGCCGAACTGGTGGTGGTGGAGGGCGACCGCGACCCGACCGACCTCGCCGCAGAGCTGGCCTACGCCATGCGCCTGACCGCCTGCGCCAACTTGGGCGACGTGGGCTACGACTCGCTCTTCGCGCCCCTCTTCGACGAAACGTGATCGCCTTCTTAGACGGCAACGTGGCCGAGGTCGGCGAGTTCAGCGTGACCGTGGCCGTGGGCGGCATTGGCCTCGAGGTCCTCGCTCCCAGTTCCACGCTGGCGCGGTGCGTGGTGGGGGAGCCCATCCATTTGCGCACACAGCTCGTCGTGAGAGACGACCAACCGAGCCTCTACGGCTTCCATATGAACGAGCAGTTGCAGCTCTTCAGGCGCTTGTTGGACGTGGGTGGCATCGGGCCCAAGCTGGCCCTGGCCCTCCTCTCGAACTTGCCGGTAGCGTTGATCGTGACCGCTGTAGTGAACAGCGACCCCGGCCTGCTCACGAGCGCGCCCGGCGTGGGCAAGCGCACCGCGGAGCGCATAGTCCTCGAGCTGAAGGGGCGCCTGTCGGACGAGCTCATGGCGTTGGGCGCAGGCGGTGGTGGCACACCCAGCATGAAGGGTGCCGGCGAGGACGCCGTTGCCGCCCTGCTGGCCCTTGGTTACCGCGAGTCGCAGGTGCGGGGCGTGATCACCGAACTCGTGGCGCTGAACCGCGACGACCCGGCCGAAGCCCTCATCCGCAAGGCACTCGGCCGGTTGCGCTGAAGTTGGAAGCGCGGTGGCGCCGGCCCACGCCTAGGCTGTCACCGCCTGTGCCCTGAGCGCCGCCGCAGGGTCCTGCGTGGCCAAACCGAGCGCTTGGCCCACCGCGGCGTAAGTGATGTTGCCTGCATGAACGTTGAGTCCCTTGAGGAAGGCCGGGTCGTCCAGCAGCGCGGCCGTGCCCGTGGCCGCTAGGCGCAGGGCGTACGGGAGCGTTTGGTTGGAGAGGGCGCGGGTGCTCGTGTTGGGAACGGCGCCCGGCATGTTGGCCACGCCGTAGTGCACCACGCCGTCGACCACGTAAGTGGGGTTCTCGTGCGTGGTGGCGTGGATGGTCTCGATACAGCCGCCTTGGTCCACGGCCACGTCGACGATGACGGTGCCCGGTTTCATGAGGGCGAGCATGTCGCGGGTGACCAGCCGCGGCGCGCGAGCGCCGGGGATGAGCACGGCGCCGATGAGCAGGTCGGTGGTGGGCAGGAGCTCGCGGATGTTCCCGATGTTGCTCGAGAGGGTCTGAATGCGGCCGTTGAACACGTCGTCCAGGTACTGCAGGCGCGCGTGGTTGACGTCGAGGAGGTTCACCCGGGCGCCCAAACCGAGCGCCAGCTTGGCGGCGTTAGTGCCCACCACGCCCGCACCCAGGATGGTGATGGATCCTGTCTGCACGCCGGGCACGCCGGCAAGGAGCACGCCCTTGCCGCCGTGCGCCCGCTCCAGGAAGTGGGCGCCGACCTGTGGCGCCATGCGCCCCGCTACCTCACTCATGGGCGTGAGCAGCGGCAGCGCTCCGTTTGCTAGCTGCACCGTCTCGTAAGCCACGGCCGTGGCGCCGCTGGCGACGAGGGCATCGGTGAGGGCTTTGTCGGCCGCGAGGTGCAAGTAGGTGAAGAGGAGCAGCCCCTCGCGCAGGTAGTGGTACTCCCCGGCGACCGGCTCCTTGACCTTCATGACGAGCTGCTGCGCCCAGGCGTCGTCCACCGTGCCCAACTCCGCGCCGGCGGTTAGGTACTCCTCGTCGGTGAAGCTCGAGCCCAAGCCGGCGCCGGTCTCGACCACGACGCGGTGGCCGGCGCCGACGAGCGCGTGAACGGAGCCTGGAGTGCAGGCCACGCGGTACTCCTGGGCCTTTATCTCTTTGGGAATGCCGATGTTCATGTCTCGCTCCCTGAAGCCGCTTGGCGCCAACCATGCCGGCTGGCGCCCTTGGCGGCCTTGTCTCTATAGTCCTTCCCTGAGTCTAGCGACTGTGGGCGCCCTCTTGGGGCTCCTCCGGGCGCTCCGAGTATCCGTGCGGTCGGGCCTAGGGCGTGAGACCGCGCTGCCACACGCGTAGGTAGCGCATGCGGCCCTCGCCGGCGGGCTCCACGACTGCCGCCAGCGCGCCCTCCTCGTCGAGTAGCGCGGTCGTCTCGCCCAGGGCTAGGGCCAGCTGTTTGCCTTGGCGAGCGGCCACGGCGGTGGGACCGTCCAACAGTAACCGCGGGTAGGGGAGAGCGGCTACGGGGTCCAGCGGCGTGGCCGTCGCTAGGTCGTCGAGGGCACCGCAGTCCGCCAAGTCGATGCCGCCGGCCGCAGTGCGTACGAGGCCCGACAGGTGGGCCGGGACCCCTAAGGCGGTGCCCAAGTCGCGGGCGAACGAGCGGACGTAAGTTCCTGCCGCCACCCTGAGCGCGATGAAGGCGGTGGGCAGCTCGGCCAGCTCGGGTGGGAGCGTGAACGTGCGGCCAGCTGCCTCCGCTACCGCTCGCCAGCCGGTAGGCGTGCGGGCGAACGACACGGGCAAGTCCGCGCGCCGCGGCGCGAACCCCAGCAGCTCGACGTGGCGGTATGCCACGGGCCGTGCCGGGGGCTCTTCGGCGTTGCCGCGGCGGGCAGCCGTGTAGCTGCGCACGCCTGCCCGCCGCACCGCCGAGTAGGCCGGCGGCCGCTGCGAGGTCAGGCTGAGGAACGAGGCGGCGGCGGCGGCGATGCCGGAGGCCGTCAACCGCGAGAGGTCCAGGGCCCCCGCGCGGTTCAGGGCGCCCGGATCCTCCGGGGGCTCGGCGTCGAGTGTCGGCGTGCCGAGGCCGAAAGCCACCCAGGCCAGGTACTCCTTGTCGCTTGCGGTGAGGAAGGGGGAGAGCTTCGTGGCCTCGTGCGACAACAGCAGGAGCACGCCGGTGGCCAGCGGGTCGAGGGTACCCGCGTGCCCCACCTTGCGCGTTCCGAGCAGCCTGCGGGCCCGCGCCACGGCGTCGTGAGACGTGATACCGAGCGGCTTGTCCACGGGGAAGAGCGGCATCGGGCGATTCTAAGCGCTGTGGTTGGCCGGGAGGGCCCGAGTCTCTGTCAGTGCGCTGGCCCGGCTAATAGAAGAGCGCCCGCACCCAAGGGTTCACTTGCGCGGCCACGAGCAGGCCCACGTGGAGCGTGAGCTGAGCCACCAGGACCTCCCAACCGCTGCGCCGCCGCCGGTATGCGTCGGCAAGCAGTAAGCCGAAGGGCAGGAGCAGGACCAGCGGGGCCCCGAACGTAAGGGCGTAGAGGGCCGCGGAGCCGACGGTCGCGATGGTGGCGTCGTAACGCCTCGTGAACGGTGGGATGACGAACGACCGGAAGTAGATCTCGGAGAGGGGCACGAGTAGAGCCGCGGCCACCACGAGCGGTGTGCTGCGCACGTAGTCGAGGTAGAAGCGGCCGAGCGGTCCACTACCGCCCACGTAATGCAAGTACGCCATGGTGGCGGCCAGGAAGAGGATGCCCCAACCCAGGCCGTAGATGAAGTTGCTAGGCCCGAGAAGCGTCTCCAAGGCGTCGAACCCGTTCGCCTGCACGCGGCGCCACGATAGCAGCGCCAGGGTAACGGCGAGTACGAGGAGGAAGATGGCCCGGGTCTCGCCGGCCAGCGGAGGCGTGAGGAACGCCAGGGAGTTCTCATAGCGCACGACGCCGTAGATGACCGTCACGAACAGCGCCACGAGGAGCGACGCTATGAGCGTGCCGTACACCTGACCGACGCTCCAATCGCGGGGCCCCTCCACTACTTCGAGCGTGGAGGACGACGCGATCCGGCTTTCCCCGATGAGGTGCACTCCAACGAGGAAGAGTAGGAGCAGGAGCCAAAGCAGGGTGTTCCCGCGGAGGAAAGATGACAAGTTCTCGCGCTTGAGCGACTCGCGCAGGGCTAGGCCGCCGGAGTCTAAGTCGCCGCCGGCATATGAGATGAGGGCAAGGGCGCGCAGGTCCAAGGCTTGAGCGTCGATGTTCCGAGCGCCCCGCAGTTGGTGCGCCGTTGCGATGTTGCCGTTCGCGGCCTCCAACTCGCCCTGCGCCCACTGTATGCGGCCAAGGAGCGACCGCACGTTAGCGTTGCGGTCGTCGCCGGTCAGGTCCAGGTAACTCTGAAGCTGCTTCTCAGCTGAAGCGGCCTCGCCGAGCCGAAGCCTCAGCGACGCGTCACCCAGGCGGTAGTCGGCGTCGAGAGGGTTGCCGACGATGGCGGCCCGGTAGGCGTCTAACGCCTCCTGGAAGCGGCCCTGCGACTGCATGATGCGGGCGCGGAGGTACGAGACGCGGCCCTCCAACTCGAGGTTCCCCTGCTTCGCGAGGCGGGCCTCGGCCTCCTGCAGGAGCGCCTCGGCGTCGGCAGGGCGCTGGCTGGCTAGCGCCGCCTCGGCCAGGAGTACTAGCGGTTCAGCAGTGTCGATCTTGTTGCGGATGCGGCGAAGGCGGTTCTCGGCGCTGGCCACTTGGCCGAGCTTGAGCTCGATGCGAGCGACGGCGAGCTCGGCGGCAGCGAAGTCCGGCTTCACCTGGAGGGCGTTCAGGCATGCCTGACGAGCCGTCTCGAGGTCGCCTCCGGCCTCGAAACGCAAGCACTGTTGGAAGTAACGGTTCTCGTCGAAGCCTTGGGCATGAGACAAGCTCGCTCCGAAGGCGATGAGGAAGGCGACCGCGAGCACCAACACAGGCGCCCGCCTTCTGAGTTGAGCCCCTCCCAGGATCATCCGCATGCGTTCCCTTCCGAGCAGCGTAGCAAAACGCTGCCGTCATGATTGCGTGAAGTCGATGCTGCATGGGGTAACTTCGTTCACTAATCGTAGGCGTGCGTCCTGGACGAACGCCCTCCCGGTTAAGGTTCCCTGAAGTAGTTCCCCCTCGGAGTATCACGCACCGTTGGTACCATCATCTCATGACACGTAAGAGGCCTCTCCCTGCAGCAGTTCGGGGGGGCGAATGAGCCTAGCTTTCTTCTTCATGCTCGGACAGGCAGGAATACAACTTCCCGCCATGCCTGAGGGCACGGAGGTGAGGCTCGTGTCTTTAGACCTCCTGACAGTCTACGTCTCGGCGCGCGTCGAAGACGGGCACCTGATCTTCCGTGAGTTCCCGCCACCTGGTACGGAGGTCAGAGTGCTGGTCTTCCCGCCGGGTGACGATCACCGCGGCAAAGCGGCCGCCCTCGCCGGTGCGACGGCCTACAAGGGCCGTATCACCGACCGCGGCAGCGACGTGCTGCTTGACCTAGACGGAATCGATCAGCCGATCTCCTTACGCGAGTTGCTCCTCGAGGAGCGCGAGATATGGCTTGACCTGCCCTTGGGAAGGAGCCGCTGAATGGTAACCAAACGCATCCTCATCGTCGAGGACGACGTCGACATCTTGCGCCTCCTCTCGCGCGAGCTGGAAGACGCCGGCTTCGAGGTGCTGGCCTACGATAGTGGCATGCGGGGTCTAACGGCGGTGCGCGAGTCGAACCCAGACCTGGTCATCCTCGATCTCGGGTTACCCGACATCAGCGGCCAGGAGATCGCCCGGCGCCTGCGGCACACGGGCAACATCCCGATAATCATCCTCACCGCTGCTGACGAGGTCGGCACCAAGGTCGAGATGCTCAACGCCGGCGCGGACGACTACCTCGCCAAGCCCTTCCACGTCGAGGAGTTAGTGGCGCGGGTCAACGTGCAACTTCGCAAGCGCACCCTGGGCGTGGCGCAGAAGATCGGCGAACTGACCATCGACCCGGCTCGCCGCCAAGTCTTCTGGGTGGCCGAAGAGGTCCGTTTCAGCCCTCGCGAGTACGAGCTGCTGCACTACTTGGCCGGGCAGCCCGGGCGGGTGTACAGCCGTAAAGAGATCGAGCACAACGTGTGGGGTGAGGAACTACCGCCGTCTTCGAACGTCGTCGACGTGCATATCGCGAACATACGGGGCAAGCTGCGTGACGCCGGAGGCTTCGGAGTGATCCGGACCGTGCGGGGGGTGGGCTACGCCCTCAAGTCCTGAGGCGTCGCCCGGTTAAGGCCCCACGCTTGCCGCTCTTAAAGACCCCCCGGGTAGCGCTCAAGTGGCGCGTCGCGCTGCTAGCTGCGGCTGCCATCGCGCTGCTGGCGGGCCTGACGATGGTAGTGGCTTACCAAGTGGTGCGAAATGGGCTCTACGAGGAGTTGCGGCGCGCCCTGAAGGATGACGCGTCGGTCGTGGCCAACATCTACAACACGGGCGAAGGCAGCGCCACCACCCGGCTTGCTGGGCCGACCGGGGGCGTGGTGCTGCAGGTGTACGACCCGAGCGGGCACTTGCTGGTGGCTAGTCGCCCCGACTTCGAACGCGCCGAGATGGCGCTGCCGGCCGCAGACGTGACCAGCGGCGGCGGCGTGCCGACGTCTTGGAGCGGGACCGTCGGCGGCATAAGGATGGAGGCGGCGCTCGCGCCGTTCGAGTTGGGCGTGGTTGCGGTCCTGACCGACCCCTCCTACATCGGCGCCGTACTGACCGAGCTGTCGCGCAACCTCCTGATCGCCGCCGTGCTGCTCGTGGTGGTGAGCCTGCTTGTCGGCTACGTCGTTGCGGCGGCGTCGCTGCGGCCTCTAACGCGACTGGCGCGCTTGGCGTCCACGCTCGGGCCCGAGAGTCTTGAGAGCATCAGCTACGACGGCCCCCGCGACGAGGTGGGCCGGCTGACGGCCGCGTTGAACGGACTTGTCGGGAGGTTGGGTGAGGCGCTGGACGCCCAGCGCGTGTTCTTCGCCGAAACGAGTCACGAGCTGCGCACGCCGCTCACCAGCCTGAGGGGCTTCCTCGACCGTGCCGTCAGGCGCGTGAAGCCAGAGGCGCGCGATGACCTCATGGACGCGCAGCGCGTGGCCGGCACCATGGCACGGTTGGTGGAGGACCTCCTCCAACTCTCTCGTGGTCAACTCGTCGTGGACCCCAACCCGCACCTTGTCGAGCTCCGCACCGACGTCCTCGTGCACGTGGCGGACGAGTTCCCCGGGGTGGTGGTGACGGGCGGACTCCCGGCCCTGGTGCTCGGGGACCCGCAGCGGCTCATGCAACTCGTGCGCAACCTCACCGCCAACGCGGTGCGGGTGGCGAGCGCCCCTGACGCCGTCGTCCTCGACCTCGAGGTGGACGGCGCCGACGCCGTGGTGACGGTCACCGACGACGGGCCGGGCATCGCCCCTGCGGCGCTCGACAGGATCTTCGAGAAGTTCTACAAGGGCGCCGGCGGCGGCTCCGGTCTCGGGTTGGCCATCGCCCGGCAGGTGGCAGAGCGCCATCATGGCTCGATAGGGGTGAGCAGCCGGCCGGGCTCGACCGTGTTCACGGTGCGGCTGCCGCTGATCGACGCCGACGAGGACGATTGATCTTCGGGCGGTTCAGATCTTCGGCAACGTGACCCCGGTCTGGCCCTGGTACTTGCCCGCGCGGTCGGCGTACGTCGTCTCTGGCCGCTCGCCCTGGAAGAAGAGCAGTTGCACGATCCCCTCGTTGGCGTAGACCTTGGCGGGCAGCGGGGTGGTGTTGGAGAGCTCCAGCGTGACGTGACCCTCCCAACCAGGTTCCAAAGGCGTCACGTTGGCCACGATGCCGCAGTTCGAGACGAAGACCCCGGCCTCCAGCGCGAAGTTGCATACACATCGTGCTCGCCCCTCAGTTCTCGCAGTGCGGCCACCTTATGGTTCATGACGGGCCTGCCCTCGTGGGCGGCTACCGCCTGGAGCGGGCGTCCGATGTTGCTCCGACCGGCGCTAGGCGACGTGTCCGCACCGCGGATCGACCCGCCCCCGTACGACGGATAATGCCGCAAGTTCCGCTCGTCGATGAGGAGGCGAGTGGGTGAGTAGTGGCCGTCGAGGGGCTGGTAGATCATCTCGTGTCCGCTGCAGGAAGAGCGGTAGAGGGGCATGAGCGAATCGTTCAACTGCAGGTCTGCCGCCGCGGTCCAGCTGCCGTCGCGGCGCATGAAGTCATGATCTGGCGTCGCGCGGATGACCGTGCCGTCATCGAGGGTGATCTCTAGCAGGGAGTCTCGGCCGATGAACCTAGGGGCATGCAGCAGCGAAACGACCAGCCGACCGCTCTCGTCGATCGAGTACCCCCGGAAGGGCTCGCCGTCTGTGTGGCGAGACGCCATCTCCTCGAGGGTGGGGGCGGTGCCGTCGACCAGCGCCACCCGGGTGTCCGCGCTGAAACACCTTGCATATGACGATTTTCCGAGCGCGATCACCATGGTGTCGTCGGGTATCCGCAGGCGTTCCACGGACCTTGTCAGCACGAAGCTGTTCGGCGGGATGATGCAAGTGTCACCCTCGTACTCGACCAGGCTCCTGGTGTCGAAGTCCTTGGGATCGACCACGGTGTTGAACGCGTTGACGAAGATGCGCCACTCGGGCGCGGCCCGTAGGTCGTAGCCGAAGCTCGAAAGGCCGTAGCTGATGACGCCTTCGCGCACGAGGCTCTCCTCGAACGGGGTGATCATCCCCTCGCGTGCCCTCTCGCGGATCCACCAGTCCGGCTTGATGCTCATGCCAGCACTCTACCAACGGGCCCTTAGGCGGGCGCTCTGCCTCCGCTTGGCGCTGGCGGTCGGTGCCAGGCTCAGTCGACACGGACAATTGGTGATAGCTAGTCGATATCATCGCGATAGCACTTTGGAGGCGTAATGAACCAAGTCATCGAGTTCGGCGACGAGAAGCGCGCCGCCATGGCCACGTACCTAGCCGGCAACCTGCACCGAGGCCACTGAGACAGCTCGGGTCCATTCGCCATGGCTGAGAAGAGGCGTTACCTCCTGCGGCTCGACGCCGACGTACACGCGGCGGTCGAGAAGTGGGCCGCCGATGACTTGCGGAGCGTTAACGCACAGATCGAGTTCCTGCTCACCGACGCGCTGCGCCGGGCGGGACGCATGAAGCGGGGGCGAACCGCGGTGCCGACCGCTCCCGGCGACGAGGGCGACGCGGCGGACTAGCGCGCCTAACGGACGCCGCGCAAGTAGCGGTCGACGTCGCGGTTGTGCGCAGGCAGGTTCGTGTTCGGTCTGAACACCGAGATGCCGCCGTCGCTGCCGTGGAGGAAGTAGAGGTACGGTGCGCCCGCTGCATTCAAGCGCTGTGGCGAAAGCACTGCCAGCAGCGCCTCTCTCCCCGGGTTGCAGATCGGTCCCGCTGGAAGGCCCTGGCGCGTGTACGTGTTCCAAGGCGTGTCTTTCCTCAGGTCGCCGGCAAGTGCACTCAGTTGCGGCAGGGCCTTGCCCAACCCGTACGCCACGGTCGGGTCCGACTGGAGCGGCATGCCCTCATCGAGGCGGTTGAGGAACACGCCGGCGATGATCGGCATCTCCTCGTCTGAGGCGGCCTCCGCCTGGACCATGCTGGCAAGCGTTACCCAGTCGCGCACTCTCATGTCGTCACTGACCAGGGTGTTGACGATAGGGTCCGTCACTTCCAGCTCGAAGCGCTCGACCATCGCCCCAAGCGCTTGCGACGGTGTCGAATGGACCGGCAGGTCGTAGCTAGCGGGGAAGAGGAAGCCTTCGAGCGGGTCGTCATTGGAGAGCCAGGGTGGGGCCAGCTTGCCGGGCGAGCGGACTAGGGCCTCCAGCTCGGGCAGGTCGCCCAAGCCGTTCGCTGCCAGCCGGGCGACTACGGCCGCGGCCCGCCACCCCTCAGGCACCACGATGCGCACTGTGCGCGGGCGGCCGCCGGCGGCGAGGGCGGCGGCCAGCTCACGACTGCTCATGTCGGGTGATAGATCGTAGAGGCCCTCGCCGACCTTGCGGTCGACGCCCGTAGCGCGCAGGAGCAACTCGAAGGCGAGCGCCGAGCGCACCAGGCCGGCCTCCTCCAGCGCGTCAGCCACACGTGCGCCGCCCCAACCGGGAAGCACCTCGAACTCCACTGGCGCGTGCGTAGCGCTCATGGGCGAGAGCACGAAGCGCACGGCGCTGAGGCCCGCTGCAAAGAGCAATACGGCGACGAGCAGCGCGATCGCCCAACCGCGACCTGCGCGCCCCGGGGTCGGTTCTCCAGTCACGCTTGCGCCTTCACTCGCCGAAGGTACGACTCCAAGATGAGCACCGCGGCTGCTTCGTCCAAGCGGCCCTTCTCCTGGCGACGCGAGCGGGGGAGGCCCGAGCTGCCGACCTGGCGCTGCGCGATGCGCGTAGTGAGGCGCTCGTCCTCGAACTCCACGCGCGCGCCTCCTGACTCGAGCGCGGCAGCGAAGCGGCGCACGCGGTCCGTCTGAGCCGACTCCTCACCGCCCAACCGTACGGGCAACCCCACGATCACGGCTGCTGCGCCATCGTCGGCCAGCATCCTCAGCAGTGTGGCGACGTCTTTCCTGGTGCCTTGTCTCGTGAGGACGCCACGGCCGAGCGCCAGCAACGAGCCCACGGTGCCTATGGCCAGGCCGATGCGGGCGTCGCCCACGTCTAGCGCCAGCAGGCGCGCGCCGGCCTCCAGCGGAGGGGGCAGCGGCTGGTCGGTTCCGCTCAGACGTCCACCACGTGGGCGCCGCCCGCCGCCCGCAGCCAACTCTCGACGACCATGGCGACCCCGTCGTCTAAGTTGCTGGCCGTCACCAGGTCGGCGGCCGCCAGGGCCTCGGGCTCCGAGTTGCCCATGGCCACTCCGAGGCCCGCCCAGGTGAGCATGCCGCTGTCGTTGTGTTGGTCGCCGAATGCCGCCACCTCCTCGGGACTCACCCCCAGCAGCCGGCAGACCTCCGCCAGGGCGGCACTCTTGTCGACGAGTAAGTGGTGGACCTCGAGGAGGAAGGGCAGGCTCCAGGTGGAATAGAGGTCGAGGCCTGCGAGTACGCGCGCTAATTGCGACGGGTGCTCGTCATCGGTGACGGCTAAGAGCTTGATGGGAGAATCTCCCAGGAACCCCTCGAGGGGGCCAACCGCATTGGGCGGGCCGCCGCGGAATAGGTGCGCGGCGTGGCCGAGCGGCTGGGTGGGTCCGCTCCCAGCGGCGCCGTCCAGCACCCAGCCGGAGGCCGTCTCCAGCGCCAAGGTGGCGCCGGGCGCGGCGGCGCGGATGCGGCGCACCGCCTCCGTGGCAGCTCCGACCTCGAGCTCGCGCAAGACCTGGAACCTGCCTGCGTGCCAGATGGCAGCGCCGTTGTAGGCGATCACCGAGTCGGTCGCGCCCACCTCCTGCGCTACGGGCATGGCCCTTCGCAGGGGTCGGCCCGTGGCGAGGACCACCTTCACGCCCCTTGCCTTTACCGCACTGAGGGCGGCGCGGGTGCGGGGCGTTACGACGTCGTCGGAACCGAGGATGGTGCCGTCGATGTCGATGGCGATCAGGCGGGGCAGCTTCGCGCCGGAAGGGAGTGGCGGCGGGGTGCCGTCGAAGCGGGCGGGTAGGGGCATGGGGCCGAGCCTCAAACGCCCGAGGCGAGCGCGTCGCCCACGGCGGCGAGGGCCTCGCCGAGGCGGGCCGGGTCTTTAACGCCGGCCTGAGCCATGTCGGCGCGGCCGCCGCCGCTTCCGCCAACGCTGGTGGCCGCCGCACGCACTAGCTTGCCGGCGTTGGCGCCCCTCGCGACCGCTGCGGCGGAGGCCTTGGCCACGAGCGCGCCGCCCGAACCCAAGACCACCACATCGGCGCCGGTCTTGGCCAGCAGCGTGTCGGCCGCGTTGCGCAGGGCGCTGGCGTCGAGCCCCTCGAGCTGGGCCGTCAGGTACTTGAAGCCGCCCGCCTCCTTCACCTCGCTGCCGGCCGCGCCCGTGCTCGTCTGGGCGCTGGCCAGGCGGTCGCGTAAACGGGCGCCCTCCTTCAAGGCCTCCTTGTGGTCGGCCTGCAGCTTGACCAAGCGCTCCTCGAGCTGCGCCGGCTTGCCGCCCACCAGCCCGGCTAGCCGCTCCTGGGACTGGCGTAGTTCCTGCACGTAGCGCAGCGCCGAGGCGCCCACGCGGGCTTCTATGCGCCGGACACCCGCCGACACGGCCTCCTCGCTCACGATCACGAACGCCCCAATCTGCCCCGTGCGGCCGACGTGCGTGCCGCCGCAAAGCTCAGTGGAGACTTCGCCCATGTTCACCATGCGGACGTTCTGGCCGTACTTCTCGCCGAAGAGCATCATGGCCCCGGCCGAGCGCGCCTCGGCGATGGGCACGACGCGCCAGTTGACGGCGAGGTCGGACTGCGTCCAGCGGTTCACCAAGCCTTCGACCTGCAGCTGCTCTGCGGCCGTGACCGCGTGAGGATGGGAGAAGTCGAAGCGCAGCCTGTCGGGCGCCACCAGCGATCCTGCCTGGGCGACGTGGGTGCCCAGCACGGAGCGCAGTGCGGCGTGGAGGAGGTGCGTGGCCGAGTGGTGCTTCTCCGTCTCGCGGCGCACCGGGTCTACGCGGGCCGTCACCGCTTGGCCGGTCGCAAGCCTCCCGCGCACGACTCGCAGCTGGTGGAGCGTCAGCCCCTGGCGCGACTTCTTGGTGGCGGACACGAGGCCCTTGCCGCCGGGCCACTCCAGCACGCCAGCGTCTCCCACCTGACCGCCGCCCTCCGGGTAGAAGGGCGTCCGGTCGAGGACTACCATGCCCACCGCGCCCTCGGAGAAGGCGTCCTGTTCTTGAGCATCGTCGCCGCGCGTGACCAGGGCCACTACCTGGGCCGCGGCCTCCTCGCTCTCGTAGCCGAGGAAGGTCGTCTCGCTAACGCGTTCCGCGATCTTGCCGAGCGCGTCACTGGCGGCCGTGAACAACTCGCGGCCGGCGCCGCCGGCCCGCGAGAGCTCGCGCGCCTCTTGGCGGGCCACCTCGTAGCCGTCCGCGTCCACCTTCAGGCCACGCTCTGCCGCCATCTCGCGCGTGAGGTCGAGGGGGAAGCCGTAGGTCTGCCACAGGTCGAAGGCCACGGCGCCTGGAAGGATGGCGCCGCCCAACTCGTCCAAGATGGCGCCCACCCGCTGTATCCCGGCCTCCAGGGTGCGTAGGAACTGGTCCTCCTCGGCGTGGATGATGCCTTTCACGCGCTCGGCACCGTTCTTGATCTCCGGGTACGCTTCGCCCATCGACTCCACCACCTGGTCGACCAGCGAGTGCAGGACGGGCTCACGCAGGCCCAATAGCCACGCGTGCCGTGAGGCGCGGCGCGTGAGCATCTTCACTACGTAGCCGGCGCCGTCGTTGGCAGGCAAGACGCCGTCGCTGATAGCGAACGTCACGGCGCGCACGTGATCGGCGATCACGCGGTGCGAGACGGACTTGGGACCCTCGTAAGGCACGCCGCAGAGGGCCGCCACACGGCGGATGGTCGGCTGGAACAGTTCGGTGGCGTAGGCGTCTTCCTTACCGGTCATCATGGCCACGAGGCGCTCGAAGCCCAGTCCGGTATCGATGTTCTGTTGCGGCAGAGGCTCCAAGTGGCCCCCGTCCTTGCGGTCGAACTGCGTGAACACGAGGTTCCAGAACTCGATGTAGCGGTCGCCCGATCCCGTGTTGGGGCCCGTTTCGTCCAACGTGCCGAAGCTTGGCCCACGGTCGTAGAAGACCTCGGAGCATGGCCCACACGGCCCGTTGGGGCCCTTGCTCACGGCGTTCGCCGGCCAGAAGTTGTCGCTCTCGCCCCAACGGCTGATGCGCGCCTCGGGCACGCCGACCTGTTCGTGCCAGATGCCGTAGGCCTCGTCGTCGTCCTGGTAGACGGTCACGTAGAGGCGCTCGGGGTCCAACCCCAGGAACTCCTTGGAGGTGGCGAACTCCCACGCCCAGGCAGACGCCTCCGACTTGAAGTAGTCGCCGAACGAGAAGTTGCCGAGCATCTCGAAGAACGAGTGGTGACGCAGCGTCACCCCCACGTTCTCGACGTCGTTGATGCGAAGGCACTTCTGGGCGGTGGTCACGCGGTGCCAGGTGCCCTCGTGGCCCGCAAACTTGGGCGTGGCGCCCAGGAAGTAGGGCTTGAACTGCACCATTCCCGCACTCGTGAACATGAGGGTCGGGTCGTCGCTCTTCACGGACGCCGAGCCGTAGATCAGGTGGCCCCTGGACTGGAAGAAGCGCAAGTACTTCTCGCGCAGGTCGTTGATCTGTTGGATGCCGTCTACCACGAGGTGCCTCCGAGCGCTGCCGAGGTGTAAGTATACCGACTGGATGGGCGCCACTCGGAAATGAGGCGTCGGCGGCTGGGCGGCGATGGCGGCGTCCGAAAGCACAGGGCATACCTTCCGGCGCGGTAACGTGCCTGCTGCATGTCGAGCCCGAAACCGGTCTCACGCCGGGCCATCCTGTGGTTGTGTTCCGCGGCGTTCCTTCTCATCGGGGCGCTCCAGGCCCTTTACGGTCCCTCCTTCCCCATGCTCCGTGAGCGCTTCGGCATCGGCGTCGAGGCCGTGAGCATCGTGGTGAGTGCTCAGTTCATGGGCTCGTTCCTCGGCATCGTGTTCTCGAGCTTCCTGCTGCGCCGACTAGGTTACAAGCGTGTGCTGTTGCTGGCCGCCGGGGTCCTGACAGTCGGTGCGAGCGTCATCGCGCTCGCGCCCACGTGGGTGCTGGTGCTCGTCGGAGCGGTCCTCAGCGGCGCCGGCGCAGGGCTCCTCAACGTCACCTGCAACCTCATGGTGGCCGTGGCTTTCAGGCCGAAGTCGGCTCCTGCTCTCAATATGGTGAGCGCGGTGTTCGGCGTGGGCGCCGTGTTGGGACCTCTCATCGTCACGGCCTCCGAGCCGCACTACGCCGTGCCCTTCTTGCTCGTGGCCGTGGGCGCCTTCTTGCTCGTGCCGTGGGCCGCGCTGATCCGGGCGCCCGAGGTCGCGCTTCCTGATCGCGAGGCAACACCCATGGCCTGGGGCACCCTGTCGGCCTTCGTGCTCCTGTTCGCCTTCTACGTGTCGGCCGAGGTCGGCGTCACGTCGTGGGAGACGGAGTTCCTGACGCCGCACTTCGGGGCGCGGGCGGCGGCCTTCACGTCGCTCTACTGGCTGGCCATCGTAGTCGGGCGCATGCTGGCGGCGCCCCTGTCGGCGCGGCTCAAGACGCATTCCATGGTCCTCTACAGCGCTGGTGCGGCACTCGTCTTCATGGTGGCGGCACACCGAGTGGAGTCGGCGCCGGTGGCGTTCGTGTTGGTCGGCCTGAGCCTCGCCCCGGTGTTCCCAACGGCGCTCGCCTGGCTCACCGAGGTCTTCCCGCAGCGTGTCGAGCAAGTGACGCCCGTCGTGGTCGCCGCCGCCAACCTGGGCCCCGCGTTGAGTGCGCCGCTGATCGGCCGCGTGGTGCAGGTCGATGGCGCGCAGGCCATACCTACGGCCCTATCGGGTTTGGCTCTGGTGCTCCTGCTGCTGGTGGCGTGGCTCTGGTTCCGTACCCGAGGTCGAGCCTGAACAGGGCCTGTAACACCACCAGCAGGGGGCCCAGGCTCGTGATGGCCGTGGCGTAAAGCACCCAGGGCCCTGACCACGCGCGCGGCCAGATCGGAGTGAGCATCACGAGCGCGCCGACCATGATGGCCACCGCCAACACGAACGCCCAGGCCCCACGGAACGCCCCGATGCCCCACGTGGACCTCACGCCGTACAGCAGCGAGAAGCTCACCGCACCCAGCAGGAACGCGTGCAGGAAGAGAATGTGCAGCGGCATCGCGAAGAGCCACGGGCGGACGGCGGGCAGGGCGCCCGCGAACTCGACGGCGCCCTTGAGGGTCAGGAGCGCCAGGGCTATCTGGCGCAGCCATAGGGTGGCGCCTGCCAGGGCCTGTGAACCGGGCCGAGCGGGCGGCCACACTACATAGACGAGCACGAGCCACACGAGGGCGGCCAGGGCGCTCGTGACGGCGTCGATGCCGCCCGCCCAGCCCCAGCCCGGACCCGCCACCGCGAAGCGTGCCGCGCTGCGAATAGCTATGGCTGCCACCAGCGTCCAGACGAGGAGCCCTAACGGGTAGCGAGAGAGCCGCTCCGGCCTCGCGAAGCGCGCTGCCAGGCCGACGATGGCCAAGCCGAACCAGCCGTCGGCGAACGCCGTCAGGAACCAGTCGACGAGCGCGAGCATCATGGGTCGCTGCACCTGACCGGTGGCGCCCAGGAACCCGAGCCCGCCGATGGCGATGGAGGCGACGGCCATGAGGACCAGGGCGCCGTCGAAGAGCCGCAGCACGGGCCAGCGCCGCGCCTTCCACGTGGCCACCACGTAGGCGACCATGAAGAGGAACCACGCGAAGCCGTTGAAGCCCGACACGAACATCGAGATGGGCAGGGGCTTGCCACCACCCAGGCTCATGAGGTGGTAGCCGCTCTTGAGGAACGGCAGGTAGGTGGCGAGGCCGCTGAAGACGGCGATGGCAGCTGCTAGAGCGAACGCCCTGGTCCTTAGCCCGCGACTACTCAGGTGCGCGCCGATAAGCAGGATGAGGGGCGGAGTTATCCACGAGAAGAACATCAGGTGCGAGTGCGCGTGCCGGATGTACTCGAGCACCCCTGGCAGGGGCCTTATCAGGGCGAAGCGGAAGTAAGCGCCGGTGCTGGCAGCCAGAACGAAGCTGGCGAGGCTCACGCCCCACACCCAACGGCCTTTCACGTGACTCAGTCTGGCATCTTCAGGAGCACTCGTAGCTCTGCCAAGAACGCGGCCTCGTCGTCGCTGACGCGCGGCCTGAAGAGCCCGCCGGCAGCTTTCGAGACGTGTTCGGCCAGGTCGAAGAGGAAGTGCTTGAACTCGTTGCCCTCGTCGTCGTCTTTCACGAGGTCACCGACGTCGCCCAGGCGCTGGAGCAGGCGCTCGCGGGTGAGGGGCTCATCTCCCGAGTTGGCCTCCCCCGATTCAGTGCGTTGGAAGAGCGCGGACACGAGGGCGTTGTGCGCGTACTTGTTCCGCGCGTCGTAAAGGTAGCGACCGGCGGCCATGATCTCACGGAAGTAGGCGACGAGGCCCGTGCGGTCGGCGGCGACGGCGGCTAGGAGCACTTCCGCTGCGGCGTCGAGCAGGAGTTCGCGCGTGGCTTCGGGGTAGTCACTCATGCGGCGATCATGCCATGCGCGGGGGCAGCCCGGGGGAGCGGCTGCCCCCGCAAGGTGGCGGCATCTTCGTCGTCAGACAAGCTGGCGCCTGATGCGTGAACTCAGCGCGTCGACCACGATGATGAACCCGACGATGACGATGATGAACATAGACACCTCCGCCCAGCGGCGGAACTGTAGGCGCTGGATGAGGGGGAGACCGATGCCACCCGCGCCGACCATGCCGAGGACAGCCGCGGAGCGCAGGTTGATCTCGAAGCGGTAGAGGACGTTGGAGGCGAACTCGGGCAGCACTTGAGGGACCACGGCGTAGAGGAACGTGTGGAGCTGGTTGCCGCCGGCGGCGCGGATGGCCTCCATGGGCCCCTGGTCGATGCCCTCGATGACGTCGGAGAAGACCTTGCCTAAGTAGCCGATCGAGTGGATGCCCATCGCCATGATGCCGGCCGTTGGCCCGGGCCCGACGGCCGCCACGAAGATGACGGCCAGCACGATCTCGGGGAACGTGCGCACCGCCACGAGGAAGGCCTTGCCCGGCAGCGCCCAGCGCGTGCCCCCGAGCAGGTTGCCGGCGGCGAGGAACGAGAGCGGGAAGGCGAGGGTGGCGCCTAGCGCCGTGCCCAGGATGGCCATGAAGAAAGTGACGACCATCGAGTCCCACGCCAGCTTGAAGACCTTGGTCTCGGGGCGCACCAGCCCTCGCAGCAGGGGGACGGCGTTGCGCTTGAGGCCGCTCAGGACGCGCGACCAGGCGGGCAGGTCCATGGTCACGAGCGCCAGCACGAAGAGCGCCACCAGGAGGGCGGCCCCTAGTATCAGCAGGTTGCGGTTACGGCGTACGTGCGCCGGTGCCGGGGGGATCTTGATCAGCGATTTCTGGACAGTGTTGACCATGCGCTAGATCAGCCTCGACCGGGCCCAGACGCTGAGCCCGTCGATAATCAAGACGACGAAGAAGATCACGACGATGAGCGCGCCCAGGGCGGTGTAATCGAAGAAGTTGAAATAGCGCTGTAGGAGCACCCCGATGCCGCCGGCGCCCACGAAGCCGATGACGACGCTCGCCCTGACGTTGATCTCGAAGACATAGAGCATGTAAGAGACCATGGTGGCGGCCACTTGCGGGATGACGGCGAAGACTATGGTGCGGTTGCGGCCGGCGCCGGTGGCCTTGAGGGCCTCGAGGGGGCCGGGGTCGATCGATTCGACCGTCTCGGAGCCCAGCTTAGCGAGCACGCCTATGGAGAATAAGGTGAGCGCCACGACGCCCGGCAGGGCGCCAAGGCCTAGCACGGCCACGAAGAGGGCAGCCCACAGCAGGTCCGGGATGCTGCGCAAGACCGTCAGCAGCGTGCGCGCGACCCACATGCTGGAGGTGTTGATGGCCGTGTTAGCCGATGCCAGAAAGATGAGTGGGATGGCGATGAGGCTGCCGATGACGGTGGCCACATATGCGATCTGGATGGTCTGGAGTAGCGGCGCCCAGATCTGCGGCAGCGCCGTGAAGTCCGGCACCATCCGGCCGAAGAAGCGGAAGAAGTCGGCGGCGCCGGTGAACAGCGCGGGCAGGTTGAACTTCGTCTGTCGGAAGGCCAGCGCGAACAGTAAGGCGCCCCCGGCCACGGTGACCCAGGTCTTGAGCCGCCCGGCCTTAGGCGGCCGCGGCGCCGCGGGCCTAACCTCCACGTAGGTCCTCTGCGTCGATGGGACGGCCGTAGATCTCCTCGAACGTGATGTCGGTGGCCTCCGCCGGGGTGCCGTCGAACACGACCAAACCGTCGCGCATGCCGACGATGCGGTCGGCGTAGTCGCGGGCCATGTCGATGTAGTGCAGGTTGACCATGGTCGTGATGCCGTCCTCACGGCTTATGCGCTTGAGGTCGGACATGACGGCGTGCGAGGTGGGCGGGTCGAGGCTGGCGACGGGCTCGTCGGCCAGCATGACCGACGGCCGCTGGGCAAGCGCGCGCGCTATCCCCACGCGCTGCTGCTGGCCGCCCGAGAGGGCGTCCGCCCGCACGTAGGCCTTCTCCGGGATGCCCACGCGGTCGAGGCAATCGTGCGCGTACGCCAGGTCCTCGCGCGGGAACGCACTGAACACGCCGCGCCAAGCGGGCAGGCCACCGAGGCGACCCGCGAGCACGTTGCGGATGACGCTCGAGCGCTTCACCAAGTTGAAGGTCTGGAAGATCATACCGATGTCGGACCGCGCGCTCCTGAGCGCCTGGCCGTGCGCACGGGTGACGTCGGTGCCGTCGACCACCACGCGGCCGCTCGAGGGCACCACGAGGCTGTTGACGGTGCGGATGAGGGTCGACTTGCCGGCCCCGGACAGGCCTACTACGACCACGAACTGGCCCCTGGGGATGTCCAGGGTCACGCCCTTGAGGGCCTTGAGACCGGTCTTGTAGACGACCTCGACGTTCTCGAAGCTGATGTGTTCCACGACGGGTCCAACGCTACACGGAAAAGGCGGCCAGGGTATAGACCCGGCCGCCAAATGCCGTGCTGTTCGGCTAGGGCGTCTTAGCGCCCGCGCCGCTCAGCGCTTGAAGGCCTTGGAGACCTCGCGGACGATGTCGTAGGCCGACGCGTCGATGCGAGCGAAGTCCGTGACGTTGAAGAGGGTGTTGGTGAGTTCCTTGCCCTCGGGGGTCGAGGCGATGTCGATCATGGCTTGTGTGATCTGCTCGACGAGTTGGGGGTCGAGGCCTTTGCGCACGACGATGCCGTCGTTGGGGATGTAGTCGGAGTAGCCGAGGATGCATACGACGTCCTTGACGTCGGGGTACTCGGCTTCGATGGTCTCGCGG
>CAJDWU010000002.1_pt1 | contig 59085 bp, 50 predicted proteins | sample 7391771 | NCBI WGS metagenome assembly CAJDWU01 (sample SAMEA7055737, study PRJEB34461) | soil metagenome | biome: terrestrial ecosystem; feature: Peninsula; material: soil | place: Antarctica | collected 2016 | reverse complement strand
CCGCCACGAACGCTCGGCGCACCTCGCGGCCGCGCTCCGTGCGCACGGGCACGTTCTGCAAGTTCGGGTTCACGCTCGAGAGCCGGCCGGTGGCGACCACCGCTTGCTCGAAAGTCGTGTGCACGCGCCCTTCTGCGTCTGCCAACGCAGGCAGGGGGTCTAGGTAGGTGCCTTTCAACTTCGCGATCTCGCGGTGCTCCAAGACCAGGTCGACGGCCTCGTGCTGGCCGCGCAACGGCTCGATGGCGCTAAGGGCGGTGCTGCGCTTGCCAGTGGCCGTCCGCTGACCCGCCCGCAGGCCGAGCTTCTCGAAGAGCAGCCACGCGACTTGGTCTCGGGACGCCACGTTGAAGTCCGGCGTCTCGGCTATCTCGCGTAGGCGGCCCTCGAGGGCCGCCAGCTCGCCGCCGGCCTCGTTCGACAAGCGGGCCAGGAGCTCGGTGTCGAGCTTGATGCCGGCCACCTCCATGTCGACCAGGACGGCCTGGAGCGGGCGCTCGATGCGCTCGTAAACCTCGCGCTGGCCCCCCTGCAGCCTGCCGCCCATCATGCGCAGCAACTCGGCGCCGACCACCGCGTGCTCGAGGGCGGTGGTGCCCCACTCGCCCGCTCCCAGGCGCCGCGCGAGGGTCTCGGCGCTGGCACCCACCGAGTCGAGCAGGTAGGCCATGAGGAGCGGGTCGTCGCCGGGCGCGGCGTCCGTGGCGCCAGCCATGCGCGCGGCCACCACCAGCGCCTTGGCGTCGGGCGCGTTCACCACGTCGCCCAACTGCTCGGTCAGGCCCAGCCCGGGCGCCACCGGGGGCGCGTCGGCAACCAGTCGCTCCCCCAGGCCCGAGTCTTCGACCGCCGCCAGTGCCAGCTCGACTACCTTCGCGGCCGTGGCGCGCGTGTCGCTCAAGCGAAAGCCGTAAGACCAAGTGCTGCCGCCCGTGGCCGCCGCGCGGACCTCTTCCCAGCCGGACCGGCGGTACGTGGTCTGTTCCGTGAGTCCCAGTTCGTGGAGGAGACTTCCGAACTCCAGGTCGCGCAAGGCCACGGTGAGGGCATCTACCTGGACGACGCGCTCTCCGGCGGGTGCGGGCGTGACGCCCACTACTGCGTCGGTGACGATGCGCGACAACTCCCGCGAGAGCTCGAGCTCACTCAGGGAAGAGCGGATAGCTGCCGCCTGCGAGGCACTCGGCAGGTCGTCAAGGTTTTCGAGGATGGCGTCGATGCTGCCGTAGCGCTCGAGGAGCGTGCGCGCGGCCACGGGCCCGATGCCCTTGACGCCCGGGATGTTGTCGGAAGTGTCGCCCGTGAACGCGCGGTAATCGACCCACTGCGACGGCGTCACGCCGTACTTCTCCTCGACGGCTGCGGGGCCCATGTGCTGCTTGCCGTCGGGGCTGACGACGGTCACGCGGTCGGTCACCAACTGAAGGGCGTCGCGGTCGCTCGTGACGATGTCCACCGACCATCCCTCGGCTGCTGCGCGGCATGCCATGGAGCCGATGAGGTCGTCCGCCTCGAGGCCGGGCGTCTCGACCCGCTGCACCCCCAACAGGTCGACAAGCGACTTGATGGCGTTCAACTGCAGCGGGAAGTCGTCTGGGGTTGGCGGCCGGTGCGCCTTGTACTCCTCGAACTTCTCCTTGCGGAACGTCCTGGCCGGGGCATCGAACGCGATCACCAGGCTGTCTTGGGGGCCCAAGCCCTTAAGTAGGTCTAGAAGCGCGCGGACGAAGCCGAAGACGGCGTTTGTGGGCATGCCGGCCGAGGTCGAGAGCTGCCTGATGGCGAAGTACGCCCGGTACGCCAGACCGTGACCGTCGACGAGCACCAGGCGGCGGTCCCTTGACGACTCGGCCGCAGGAGCGGGGGCAGGCTCCTCACCCCCGAACAGCGAGGGTTGCTGGTGGAGCTGGCGGGGCTTGGCCACTTCAAACGTTCCAACCGCCGGCGACCTCGAGCGTTATGCCGGTCACGTAGTCGGCCGCGGGGCTGAGGAGGTACCTGACGGCAGCCACCACTTCATCGAGGCGAGCGACGCGCCCCATGGGCAACTCCTTGTGCGGCGCCGATACGCTGTTCTCGGCGACGCCGGGGCTGACGACGTTGACGGTAAGCCCGTTAGCCGCTTCCGCCAGGGCCAACGCCTTGGAGTAGAGGATGACGCCCGTCTTGGCTATCCCGTACGCCGCGATGCTCGGCCTGGCCCTGATCTGCTCGGCGCCCGCGTAGCCGATGTTCACGATGCGGCCGCCGTTCGGAGCCAGCCGCAGGTACGGCACGGCCCTCTGACAGGTGTAGAAGGTCGAGTGAAGGTTGCTCGCGAACATGTCGTGCCAGACCTCACTGGAGAGGTCGGCGAGGGGGCCGTGGTGGTAGTCGCCGACGTTGTTGACGAGCACGTCCAGGCGACCGAACAGCGAGTAGGCGGCGTCGACCAAGTTGCGGGCCTCGGCCTCGACCGTCACGTCGGCGGCCACGGTCACCGAGTGCGCGCCGTGCGCGGCAGCGGCTGCCGCCACAGCCTCGGCCTCGGCGCGGCTGCGGTGGTAATGGACCATGACGTCGTAGCCGTCGGCGGCCAGGGCGAGGAGTATGGCCTTGCCGATGCCTTTGGCCGAGCCCGTCACCAGCGCCGCGGGGCGGCCGGTCTCAGGGCCTGGCACGGCGGCGCTCAAGCCACTACCCCCGGCGTGCGGTACCGCAGCACACGCACGACCTGCACGGCCAACACGTACGGCAATTGCGCCCAACAGATCACGACGTAAGCGTAAGGCATGCCCAGCGCGAGGACTATGCCCAACGCCAGGTACTGAGTGCTCAACCCCAGGTTGACGAGAGCCCCCGTGGAGAAGAGGTCGGCCCAGCGCCTTCGCTCCAACGCGGTGGCTGCGGTCCACCGCTTGCCCGACGCCGCACGGAAGAGCCATGCGTCCAGCGCGCGGTAGGCGCGATCCTGGGGGGCGAGTATTGCCAGGTAGAAACCACGCACCAAAGCCAGGCTCCATGGCCAAGCCCCCGGCGGCGCGGGCGCGGCGGGTGGTACACCGCGTTCTTCCTTGAAGAGGCGCTCGGCGTTGAAGTCGGCCGTGAGCGCAAGGGTCACTATGATGAAAGCCGCCCACGCGCCCACGGCCGGCCCGTGCCGCACCAGGGCGGCGAACAAGGCAACGTTCACGAGCAGGTCACACACGGTGTCGAAGTAGCGCCCGAACTCCGTTATCCGGCCCGTGGCGCGAGCCAGGCCGCCGTCGGCGTTGTCGAGGACAGTCTTCACCTGCAGCAGGACTGCGGCCCAGACCCAGGCGGCGGGTGAGTGCGTCGCCACCAAGGAAGCGGCCACGAGCCCGATCAACGTGTGAGTGGCCACCACCTGCCACGGTTCGACCCGCGTTCTGGCCAACGCGGCCACCAGCGAGTTACCAGCCGGTTGGACTAGGAACATGACGAACTCGCTACGAGGCCGCGGTTTGTCGGAAGGCGGCATGCTGTCAGGCTAGCAGGCCCGGCCCTGCGGTTATCATCCGGTCGGTAAACAGCGAGTTGCCGGTACCCGAACGTCAGAGGGGAGAACCTCGATCATGGACCCTAAGTTCAAGCTCGTGACCTCGAACAGCGTCGAGCACTTCGAACGGCGCCTCACAGAGCTCATCGAGGGCCTAGACAGGGACGACGTCGTCGTCGACATCAAGTTCGCCACGGCCTCTTACGGCGAGAGCGTTGAGTTCAGCGCGCTCGTCCATTACGAGACGCCCGACGCCCGGCATGACTGAGCGGCAGGCACCGGGGCATGCCGGGCCACGAAGCGGGCCGCGCGCTGCGGTTCGGGGTCAGGTTCTTCATAAAACGCCCTACACCGGCGCTGGTACACTTCTCACGTGACGGCAACGTTGGTTTTAGTCGTCGACGATGAACCGGCGATGCTCAAAGTCAGCGAGCTAACGTTGACGGGAGCTGGGTACGGCGTCATCGCGTTCGACGATCCGCGCGAGGCGCTCAGCGAGCTCCGCGACGGGCTGCGGCCCGACGTGGTGGTATCCGACATCTCGATGCCACCCATGGACGGCTTCGAGTTCTACGCTCAGGTGCACGAGATCGCCGAGCTGCGTGGAGTTCCGTTCCTCTTCCTGACGGCCCTCGAGGACCGTGCTTCCATGCGCAAGGGCATGACCCTCGGCGCCGACGATTACCTCACCAAGCCCGTCCGGAAGGACGAGCTTCTCGAGGCCGTCAGCGTGCGGCTGCGGCGCGTGGCCGAGCTGCGCCACCCCCTCACAGGCGTGGTGGCCGCGCACGGTTTCGGGCACCCCAGGGTGATGCGCGAGCGCGAGCGACTGGACTGGGATTCGCTCAAGGCGCTCGAACTGCTCTTCTACCTGCTCGAACACCGCTCTGGCGTTACTACTTTCGAGGTCGCCGAGGCGCTCTGGCCAGGCAAGACCGAGTCCAAGGCGTCCAGCAGCTTCCATACGACCCTTTACCGCCTACGCAAGGTCATGGGTGGGGATCTGGTCGAGAGCGCGAACCGGCGTTATTACCTGCATGACAAGTTCCAGATCGACTACGACGTCGAGCTCTACCGCAAGTTGGCGAGCGAGGCGCGCGACGGCGGCGGGCTGAGTGACTACCTGGACGCCGTACGCGTCTACTCTGGGCACTTCCTCACGGGGTTCGACTCGAGCTGGGTGGACAACATCCGCCTGAGCCTTCAGGCGTCACACCTCTCGCTCCTCGAGACGGCGGCCGAGAAGGCGAGAGAGGATGCGGACCTCACGCAGGCCACCATGCTCTATCAACTCATGACGGAGCATGAGCCCTACAGCGAGACAGCCTGGGAGGGCCTTGCCGACACCTGGGAGGCGCGCGGCGAGCGCGCGCGGGCCGTGGAGGCGCGTGAGCGCTTCGAACGCCTCATGGAAGAGGGCTGAGGACGCCTGAACCCGCCGCCGCGGTGGCGCGGTAGAGTGCCTCCAACAAGCCGATCGCGGCCACGAGCGAAGGAGCCTTCATGTACAGCATCGACCTAACCGGCAAGACCGGTCTAGTCATGGGTGTGGCCAATCAGCGTTCGCTTGGTTGGGCAATCGCGCAGCCGCTCGCTCAAGCGGGCGCCCGCCTGGCCTTCAGCTACCAGGCCGACCGCCTCCGGCCGACCCTCGAGAAGCTCACCGAGGAGCTCGACGAGCCTTTCTTGGTCGAGTGTGACGTTGGCGACGACTCCGCACTTGACGCCCTGTTCGAAGCCGTGGGTAGCAAGTTCGGCAAGCTCGACTACCTCGTCCACGCCCTCGCGTTCGCGCCCGCCGAAACCTTCGCGAACCCCTTCGTGGAGACGTCCCGCCAGGACTGGCAGACGGCTATGGACGTGAGCGCCTACTCCCTCGTGGCCTGCGCCAAGCGCGCCGCTCCGCTAATGCAAGAAGGCGGCAGCATGGTGACGCTCACGTACTTAGCGGCCGAGCGCGTGGTGCCGCACTACAACATGATGGGCGTCGCCAAAGCCGCCCTCGAGGCCAGCGTGCGCTACCTCGCATACGACTTGGGTCCGAAGGGCATCCGGGTGAACGCCCTCAGCGCCGGTGCGCTGAGGACCATCGCCGCACGCTCGATCACGGGCTTCACGGAGCTATACGAGCAGGCCGGCCAGATGTCGATGCTCAGGCGCAACATCACACACGAAGAGGTGGGGGGCCTCGGCCTGTCGCTCCTAGTAGAACAACTGGGCGGAGGGATCACGGGCGAGACCGTCTACGCTGATGCAGGCTTCAACGCCATCGGCCTCTTCGTGCCCCCAGGCCGGCGTTAGGACCAAACTTCGTGGCGTTCACGGGTGCAGGGCTATAACTTGCCCTTGGGCCGGGCTATACTCGCGCCCATGGTTTCCCTCCACCATTGGACCGGGGCTCTAGGCCGATGGCGGTGGCGCGGGTAACAACGCGCCCCCCACGAACGTGCGCCGCGCGCCCAGAGCGCGGCACCTAGTTGGTCACCCCGAACACGTCCACTGAGGAGACACCCCCATGCAGCGAAGTCCCCACACCGAAGCGGCGCTAGGCGCCGCTGCTCCATCCATAAGGCCCGTTTACCGCGAGGTCCTCGCCGACCTCGAGACGCCCCTCACCGCGTACCTCAAGATCGCCGGCCACCCGTCGTTTCTCCTCGAGAGCGTCGAACAGGGCGAGCGCGTGGCTCGCTACTCGTTCATCGGCACGGGCCAGCGCAAGCGGATCGAGGGGCGTGGCTCCACCATCACGCTGACCACGCCCATGGGCGCCGTAGCCTTCGAGACCGACGACCCGCTGAAGGTGCTGTGGGACGAGGTGGTGCGCGACACAGCCCCCGCGCCCGAGCTCCCCGCGTTCTGGGCCGGCGCCGTGGGTTACGCGAGCTACGACCTGGTGCGCCAGTACGAGCGGCTGCCCGACGCCAACCCCGACACGATCGGGGCGCCCGACATGCTCTACGTAGAACCCGAACTGGTCGTCGTGTTCGATCACCTCAAGCGCAAGCTCTTCATCATCGCCCCCGCGGCCGTTGGCGACGAGGCCGACGCCGCGCGCGCGGGTGCCCTGGTGGAGGCCGCTTACAATCGCCTTCGCGGGCCTCTCCCCGGTGTCCCCGGAGACCGCGCCGGGCGCCTGACGGAGTTCGAGGCGAGCGTCGACCGTGAACAGTACATGGCCTCCGTGGCCCGCGCAGTGGAGTACATCCACGCCGGGGACGTCTTCCAGGTCGTGCCCAGCCTGCGCTTGTCCGCCGACCTTGGCGCCCACCCGTTCGCTATCTACCGAGCCCTGCGCACGATCAACCCGAGCCCCTACCTCGGCTACCTCGACCTGGGTGGCGTGACGCTCGTGGCCAGCAGCCCCGAGAGCCTCGTGAGGTCCGACGGTTCCAAGGTCGAGACCCTGCCCATAGCTGGCACCAGGCGCCGCGATCCCGACCCCGCAGAGGACGAGCTGCTTGCCGCGGAGTTGTTGGCGGACGAGAAGGAGCGTGCGGAGCACGTCATGCTCGTGGATTTGGGCCGCAACGACCTGGGCCGCGTGTGCGTCCCTGGCAGCGTGCGCGTCACCGACCTGATGCGCGTGGAGCGGTACAGCCACGTCATGCACATCGTCTCTCAGGTGGAGGGCCGGTTGGCAGAGGGGCACACGCCGCTCGACGCGCTCTCCGCAACGCTGCCGATGGGCACTGTGTCGGGCGCGCCGAAGGTGCGCGCCATGGAGATCATCGATGAGCTGGAGACGCTACGGCGTGGGCCCTACGCCGGCGCGTTCGGTTACCTCGCGGCCGGCGGCGCCATGGACATGGCCCTCACGCTGAGGACGATGGTCGTCAAGGACGGACGCGTTCACCTGCAGGCCGGCGCCGGCGTGGTGGCGGACTCCGACCCGGCGACGGAGTGGCAAGAGTGCATGAACAAGCTGGCGGCGCTCAGGCGGGCTGTCGAGATGGCCACCGAGGGGCTCACGTGACGGACCGAGCAGTCAAGCTACTGGTCGTCGACAACTACGACTCGTTCACCTACAACCTGGTGCAGTACGCAGCCGAACTCGGGGCCGACGTGGTCGTTTGGCGCAACGACGCCTTCGATGTCGGAGAGGTGAGGACCCTTAACCCGGACGGCGTGATCATCTCGCCGGGACCCCGCACCCCGCGGGAGGCGGGCGTGTCGGTCGAGCTCGTGCGCGCGCTCGGCGCCACTTACCCCATGCTCGGGGTCTGCCTTGGGCATCAGGTCATCGGCGAGGCGTACGGCGCTAACGTCGTGCGTGCGGAGCGCCTCGTGCACGGCAAGACGTCGGCCATCGAGCACGACGGCACGGGTGCGTTCGAAGGGCTCGAAGCCCCGCTTACCGCCACGCGCTACCATTCCTTGGTGGTCGTCGATCTACCTGAGGAGCTGGTGGCCAACGCCTGGACCACCGAGCCCGGCACCGGTGAACGCGTCCTCATGGGCGTCAGGCACCGCGAGCACCCCGTGTGGGGCGTGCAGTTCCACCCCGAGAGCATCCTCACCGAGCACGGCCACGACATCCTGGCGAACTTCCTCCGCTTCGCACAGGCCAGGACGAAGGAACGTCTCGGGTCGTGAAGCAGCGGGTCCCGGCCATCTCCGTCGTAGTACCGACCCATGACCGCCGCACGCTCCTAGAGCGCAAGCTGCGCGCGCTGGAGGGCGAAGAGGTCGACTTCGAGGTCGTGGTGGTGGCCGACGCCTGCACCGACGACACCGAGCGCTTCCTAGCTCGCTACCAGCCCGGCTACCCACTGTCGTGGGCAACGGCGCCCGGCCGGCATGCTGCCTACGCGCGCAACCAGGGCGCCCGCATAGCCAGGGGCGCGGTACTGCTGTTCAGCGACGACGACATGATCTCGCGCCCCGGCTGGTTGGCCAAGAACCTCGCGCTGCACGAAGTCCCGGGCCGGGTGGGGATCAGCCGCCAGGTGCTGCCCTCACACCTGAAGCGAGGCGCCACCTTGAGCCGCGTGGCGGGGTGGTGGAACGCCGTCGGGGGTTCGCTCAGCTTGCACGCCGACCTGTTCGAGGACGTGGGCGGCTACGACGACGCCTTCTCCGAGTACGGCGGCGAGGACGCCGACCTGGGCTACCGGCTGAAGCTGGCCGGCGCCGAGTTCAAGTTCCTGCCAGATGCGGTCGTTGAGCATTGGGACCAGAGTTACTCGGACGACCTGGGGGCCAAAGCACGCTCGGCGGGCGTGGCGAACGTGCGCGTGTGGCGCAAGCATGGCAAGCCCGAAGTGGCGTGGGCCTTGGGCGTCCACCCTGTCCTGTTAGGCGTCAAACGGGTCCTCCTCGCACCCGTGCTACGACCCGTGTGGGGCAAAGAGCGTTACCGTTACGAGGTTGCGTACGCTAAGGGCGCCCGCAGCGCTTTGGCGGAAGGAACGGCACCTACCAGATGATCGAGTTCACGATGGGCAAGCTGCTCAACCAGATCTTCGACGGCCAGACCTTGGGCCGCGCCGACGCGCGTGAGGTCCTGGGCCGGTTGATGGACGGGCAACTCTCGCAGGTGCAGGCGGCGGCGCTGCTGGCGGCGCTGCGCATGAGGGGCGAGACGGTCGACGAGATCACCGGGTTCGCTGAGGCCATGAGGCAGCGCGCCATCAGTGTCCCCGTGCGTGTAAACGGTCCGCTCGTCGACACCTGCGGCACCGGCGGCACCGGAGTCGACACCATCAACATCAGCACGACCGCCATGTTCGTAGCGGCGGCCGGTGGCGCGCGACTCGCCAAGCACGGCAACGTCGGCGTGACGCGCAAGTCGGGTTCCGCCAACGTGCTCGAGGCGCTGGGCGTCGACCTCGACGCCAGCCCCGAGCGCCTGGCCGAGTCGATCGACGTGAACGGGTTGGCCTTCATCTACGCTCGGCGCTTCCACCCGGCCATGGGCTTCGTGGCGCCCATCCGCGCCGACCTGCAGGCGCGCACCATCTTCAACAACTTGGGCCCCCTGACCAACCCGGCAGGCGCCGACAGGCAACTCATGGGCGTGTACGACCCCCGCCTTACCGAGACGCTTGCGGCCGTGCTGCGAGGACTGGGGGTCAAGCGGGCCCTCGTAGTGCATGGCGACGTCATCGACGACTTCACCGTGACCGGCCCCAGCAAGGTCACGGAGCTGCACGAGGACGGCAGCCTCACGACCTACGTCGTCACGCCAGAGCAGGTGGGCTTGAAACGGCACCCGCTGGCGGAACTCGCGGGCAGCGATCCCGTCACCAACGCCGCTCACCTACGCGCCGTGCTGGCGAACGAAGCCGGCGAAGCCAAGCGCGACGTCACCGTCTTCAATGCCGGCGCGGCCCTCTACCTCGCTGACCTGGCCGACAGCCTGGCGGGCGGCGTGGAGGCGGCACGTGCCGCCTTAGAAAGCGGAGCCGCAGCGCGTAAACTGGAGCAGTACCTCGCGTTCTCGGCCGCAGGTCGGGCCGCGGACGAGAACTAAGGGGCCTCCCTAATGCTCCGGGCCGTTGCCGCACTGGCGGCAGCGCCGGAACGGGGCCCGCGATTGACGCCTGGCCGCGTCGTGGAGGGAACGAGATGACTCAGCAGGACACGAACACCAGCGCCACGGAAGTCAAGGTGAACCCCGCCGAGAGATTCAGGGGCGGCGTGATCATGGACGTCGTCACGGTCGATCAGGCCCTGATCGCGCAGGACGCCGGCGCGGTCGCCGTCATGGCGCTCGAGCGCGTGCCGGCCGACATCAGGGCGCAAGGTGGAGTCGCTCGCATGTCCGACCCGGGCCTCATCGAGGCCATCATGAACGCGGTCGGGCTCCCGGTGATGGCCAAGGTCCGCATCGGGCACTTCGTGGAGGCGCAGATCCTCCAGGCGCTGGGCGTCGACTTCGTCGACGAGTCCGAGGTCCTCACCCCGGCGGACGAATCGTTTCACATCGACAAGCGCGCGTTCAGCGTGCCGTTCGTCTGCGGCGCCACGAACATCGGTGAGGCCCTGAGGCGGATCGGTGAGGGCGCGGTCATGATCCGGACCAAAGGCGAGGCCGGGACGGGTGACGTGGTAGAGGCCGTGCGCCACGCGCGCTCCGTGCTGGGCGAGATCCGCGCCATCCAGGTCCTGCCCCAGGAGCAGCTCATGACGTACGCCAAAGACCATGGCGCGCCGTTCGATCTGGTGCAGTACGTGCACGACAACGGCAAGCTACCGGTGCCCAACTTCGCTGCCGGGGGAATCGCCACGCCTGCCGACGCTGCACTGATGATGCAGTTGGGTGTCGAAGGAGTGTTCGTGGGCTCCGGGATCTTCAAATCGGCGGCGGGAGAGACCGACAAGGGCAAGCGCCACAGCGCTTGGCTGCGGCGCGCCGAGGCCATCGTGAAGGCCACCACCCACTTCGACGACCCGGCCATGCTCGCCAAGGTGAGCAAGGATCTGGGCGACGCGATGGTCGGCATCAACATCGACGCTTTGGCTGACGAGGACCTCCTCGCGAAACGTGGTTGGTGAGTCCCGGCACCGAAGCAGTTAGGTTTGGTGACGGCGGCGCCGAAGGCGGCAGTCGCCGGGCGGCCGTGGCGGCTCATCTGGGGTTGTTAGCATGGTCCGCGTGAAACTCGTGCAAGGACTGTTCCTCGTGCTGCTTACCGGGGTGCTGTCGGTCGGCGCGCTACTGGCCTCCTCGGGACTCAAGTGGTCGCAAGAACTCCCGTCTCTGGAAAAGCTCGACGCGCTTGAGTTCTCCGCCACCTCGCAGGTGTACGCGCGCGACGACACCACCCGGATAGGCGTCATCGTTCCGGTGGTGGGCGAGGGGCGCGCGTCGACTAATCGCATCCTGGTGAGCCTGAGCGAGGTTTCGCCGGCGGCGTTGCAGGCCATAGTGGCCTACGAGGACGACCAGTTCTTCAAGCACTACGGCATGGACATTCCGGCACTGGGGCGCGCGGTGTACGAGGAGTTCCTCGGGGACTCATCGCGCGGCGGCTCCACCATCACTACACAGGTCATCAAGAACACCCTGCTGCAGGACATCCGCTCGGACCGCTCGCTGGAACGCAAGATCAAGGAGATCATGCTCGCCCTCGAGCTCGAGAGGCGCCTGACGAAGCCCGAGATCTTGCAGCGCTACATCAACATGGTCTTCTGGGGCGGCAACGTTTACGGCATCCGGGCCGCGGCCCAGACCTACTTCGGTAAGGATCCCATCGAACTCAACCTCGCCGAGGGCCTCTACTTGGCTCGGCTGATCCCCGCTCCCAACGCCCGCCACGACGACTTCGTCACCTCGCGTCGCAGCATGCGTGAGGTGCTCGACAAGATGGTCCGCCAGGGAACCATCAGTTCCGAGATGGCCGACCGCGCCTGGCGCTACCCACTGGAGCCCGTGGGCTGGGACGTGGCCTACGATGGCGACGGTAACGTCGTGACGGCGGTGCCTACCGGGGCCGAGGTAGTGGTCCAGTCGAGCGTCAGTTCGGACCTCTCCCGCGCAGTGCTCATCGCTGTGCGTAACTGGCTCACCGACCGCTACGGCGAGAGCAAGGTGTTCGGGCGCGGCGGCTTGCGCGTGGTGACGACCATCGACGTGCAGGCGCAGGTGGCGGCCAACGAGGCGAGTCTCCATGCCGAAGTTCCGCCCGGCGCCCAGATGGCCATCGTGGGCATCGACCCGAGCACCGGCGCCGTGTTGGCCATGGTGGGGCAGAAGCTCAGCGAAGACGGTGCGGTGGGCGAGTTCAACCGCGCCACGATGGCGTTCCGCCAGCCCGGCAGCTCCTTCAAGCCCATCGTTTACGCCACCGCTATCGAGCAGGGCGCGATGAACCAGGCGACCATCTTGGTCGACGAGCCCACCAAGTTCACCGTCCGTGGTCAGCCAGCTTACGAGCCGGGCAACCACGACCACAAGTTCGACGGCTACCAGACCATCCGCGCGAGCCTGAACCGCAGCCGCAACATCCCTGCCGTCAAGACCCTCGAGGCCGCCGGCGCCGAGGCCGTGGCCGAGAAGGCGCGCGAGCTTGGCTATAGCGTGGAGCCCTACTACTCCATGGCCCTGGGGACGTTCGAAGCCACGCCCCTGCAGCACACGGCCGCCATGGCCGCCTTCGCCAACGGCGGCGTGTACACCGAGCCCTACTTCATAGAGCGGGTCGAGGACGCCGACGGCAACGTGCTCTACCAGGCCGAGCCGCGCTCCGCGCGCGTGTGGAGCGAGCAGACGGCCTACATCATGCTCGACATGTTGCACGCCAACGTGGTGGACCGCGACCCTGCCTACGGCCTCTCCAACCGCGCTCAGGTGCCTGGACGCTGGATAGCGGGCAAGACCGGCACCACCAACGACGAGGTAGACATCTGGTTCGTGGGCATGACCCCCGGCCTCGTGGCCTCGGTTTGGATCGGCAACGACGACTCGAGCAGCCTGCCGAGCCGCATGACGCTTTCCAACGGCAACACAGACAGCGTGAACAGCTCTAGGCAGCCCATCTACGCGTGGAACGACTTCGTGACTGCCGCGCTGCGCGGCCGCCCGTCGTCGCAGGACGGCTTCCCGGTGCCCCCGGGCATCGAGTTCCATACCCTCGACCTCAAGTCGGGGGCCGTGGATTCCGGCGGGGTGCGCGCTGCCTTCCGGGAGTCCGACCAGTTCTCCACCGCGGGCGTGGGCACCGCGGTGAAGGTCAAGCTGCCTATCGATACGGCCACCGGCCTACGCGCCGGGGTCGACACGCCCATCGAACGCATCGAGATCATCGAAGTCGACCCCAAAGACGTTGCACAGTACTTGAAGGGCCCAGGTTGATAGGCGGCCTGGACTTGAACGAGACGCTCACGGCCGTGGCAGGCATCCGTGTGGGCCACTACACCGACCTGGCAGCGCGCACGGGTTGCACGGTGGTGCTAACGCCCGCCGGCGGCTGTGTGGCCTCCGGGGTGGCTCTCGGTCCGGCGCCCGGCACCCGCGAGTTCGTGCTCCTGCAACCCGACAAGATGGTGCAGGCCATCGATGCGGTGGTGCTCACGGGTGGCAGCGCATTCGGCCTTGCCGCCGCCGATGGCGTAATGAGCTGGCTGGAAAACGAGGGGCGCGGGTTCGACACCGGCGTGGCCCGAGTGCCCATCGTGCCGGCCGCGGTGCTCTTCGACCTGGCGGTGGGTTCGGCCACTGTGCGCCCCGACGCCGCGGCCGGCAGGGCGGCTTGCATTGCCGCCACGGACGCTCCGGTCGAGCAGGGCCGCGTGGGCGCGGGTACCGGGGCTACCGTGGGCAAGTTGCGCGGGCCACAGTTGGCGAGCGACAGCGGCCTAGGGAGCCACGCGGTGCGCTTGGGCGGCGCCGTTGTGGCCGCCATCGGCATCAGTAACGCAGCAGGTAACGTGATCGACCCGGACACGGGCAAGCTCGTGGCCGGGATACCGGAAACGCTGGGAATGGCGGCAGCGGAAGGCTTTGCCGTCATGCCGGGCACCAACACCACGCTCGTGCTGGTGGCCACCGACGCCCCGCTCACCAAGGCCCAGGCCAACGCCCTGGCCACTAGCGCCCATATCGGCATAGCCCGCATCACGAGGCCCTCGCACACGGTGTTCGATGGCGATTCGGCGTTCGTTCTCTCCACGGGCACCGGGCCCGAGGTCGGGATGGCGGCGCTGTCGGTGGCCGTTCAGGAAGTCGTGGCAATGGCGTTGCTGAAGGGCGTGCTGGCCGGCCGCTGAGGTCGTGAACGCTAAGGAGACGAGCAATGATGACGAACCTATACCACCTGTCCGCAGGCGAAGACGCGCCCGAGCTGGTGGACGCAGTCATCGAGGTGCCCGGTGGGTCCTCGAACAAGTACGAGTACGACCCCGAGCACGGCATCTTTCGCCTCGACCGGGTCCTCTATAGCCCCATGCACTACCCGGGCGACTACGGTTTCATCCCCAGCACCTACGCCGACGACGACGACCCGCTCGACATCCTCGTGCTCACGAACCGCCCGACCTTCACCGGCGCCGTCTTGCGCGCCAGGCCCCTCGCCTTCCTCGAGATGAGCGACGAGAAGGGCCGCGACCAGAAGATCCTCGCGGTGCCTGTCGACGACCCGCGTTACGACGGCAACCGCCATCTCGACTCCATCTCGCGCCACCGCCTGCGCGAGATAGAGCACTTCTTCCGCATCTACAAGGAACTCGAGGGCAAGACCACCGTGGTCGAGGACTGGCACGGCATGGACGACACCTACGCGCTCATCCGCGAGACCATGGCCGCCTACGAGCGCAAGTACCCAGACGAGACCCAGGGAGCGTGAGGCCCAACTAACCGAGGCTCCAAGCAGCGGTCAGGCGCGAGAGCGTTGCAGCGCGCTCAGCTCAGGGCCCGACACGGTAGATGAGGCCGGCGTTGTAGTCGGCAATGTACAGCTCGCCTGCAGAGTCCTCACCGAACGTGCTCACGTTGAACCCCGTCTCGAACAGTGGCGTCGACTCCCAGCCGGTCTCCTGACTGGCGCTCCACACGCGGCCCGAGGTGAAGTCGGCGAACACGTAGCGGCCGACCAGCGCTGGTACGCCGTCACCACGGTAGAGGTAACCGCCGCTGATGGAAGTGCCCCACTGCGGCCCGTGCGGGTACTCGAGGATGGGGAGCGTGAGGCCCGCCTGGTCGCAGCTCGACGCCTCGTAGCAGTGAGTGGCCTCCATGATCTTCCAACCGTAGTTCTCACCGCCCCCCGAGTCAGCCGGCTGAAAGTCGACCTCCTCGTAGGCGTCCTGGCCCACGTCGGCGATGTACAGGTCGCCCGTTTGCCGGTCGAACGAGAAGCGCCACGGGTTGCGCAGGCCGTAAGCCCAGATCTCGGGCCTGGCGCCTGGCGTGGTGACGAAGGGGTTCGAAGACGGCGCCGTGTAGCCCTTAGCGCCCGAGACGTCCAACCGTAGGAGCTTGCCCAGCAGCACGCCCAGGTTCTGTCCGTTGCCGTGCGGGTCGCCGCCGCTGCCGCCATCGCCTAGACCCAGGTAAAGGTAGCCGTCGGGACCGAACGCCAGTTGACCGCCGTTGTGGTTGGAGTACGGCTGCTCCTGTGTGAGGAGGATCTCCTCCGAAGTCGGGTCAGCCCGATCCGGGTTACCTGGAGTGACCGTGAAGCGAGAGAGGGTGCTCTCGCCTTTCGGGCCCGTGTAATAGGCGTAGAAGCGGCCGCTGGCGGCGTAGTCGGGTGGGAAAGCCAGCCCCAGTAGACCGCGTTCGCCGCCGCTCTTGGTGTGGTCCGAGACGTCGAGGAACGGATCCTTGAGGAGTGCGCCGTCCTTGACGATCCGTATCTGGCCGCCCTGCTGCACCACGAACAGGCGGGAGTCACCCGCGTTCGCGATGGCGACCGGCTGCTTGAGCCCGTCCGCGACGGGTACGAGGCGCTGCGCTAGCGCGCCCGGGGCGAGACTCATGAGGACGAGCGCTAGTAGCGCGACCGCGAGGGCGCCGGCGCCGAACCCGCGTTCTTGCCGCCGAACCGTGACCGACTGATACAAGTTCATGAGTAGAGACTAGTGGACGCGTGCCCTGAGTCTCGTGAGCGTTGGCACGGGCGGCCTTCACGTCATGCCGAGTACTAGGCGTCGTCCTCGAGTTCCGCGGTCGCCCAGCGCGGCAACCATTGGTGCGTAAGTTCGCGCAACTCGTCCGGGCTGAGGCTGGCGTGGTGGTACATGCCTGCCCCGAGCCGTTGCCGTTGGGCCTCGAAGAGGATCACCGCGGCGGCCACGCTGACGTTCAAAGACTGCACCATGCCGAGCATGGGGATCTTCACGTGCTGGTCCGCCAGCTCGGCGGCCACGGGGCTCACGCCCGCCCTCTCGTTCCCAAGCAGCACGGCGCAGGGTTGCGTGTAGTCGACTGCGCGGTAGTCGACCGCTCCCTCGGACAGGTGGGCGGCGTAGACCCGCATGCCTTGTGCCTTGAGGGCGGCGATCGCGGCGGTGATGTTCTCGTGCACCACCAGTTCTACCCACTTGTCGGCGCTGGCGCTCGTCGCGCTGAAAGTGGCGACCCCGCCCGTCGGCCGTACGGCGTGAACGGTGCCGATGCCCACCGCGTCGCAGCTCCTGATCACGGCCGAGAGGTTGTGCGGCTTGTGCACCTCCTCGGCCAGCACCGTGAGGTCGCTCTGGCGGCGGACTAGTACGTTGTGGATGCGCTCGCGGCGGCGCAGGGTCATGGGCGAGAGGATAACCGACGGCCGACCGCCGCGGCCCCTACGGTCGGTTATCCTCCACGGATGTCGTTGGAAGCAGTCAAGGCCTACCTCCGCGCTTTCGGCAAGGACGGCGCGGTAATGGAGTTCCAGGAGTCGAGCGCGACAGTTGCCCTCGCGGCCGAGAAGGTGGGCACCGAGCCGGCCCGGATCGCCAAGACCCTCGCGTTCTACGACCCGACGGACGCCTCGCGGGCCCTACTCGTCGTGGCCGCCGGCGACGCGCGCCTACACAACGGTTCGTTCAAGCGCCGGTTCGGAGGCAAGGCCCGCATGCTGGCGCCCGGGGATCTGGAGCGGCTCACGGGCCACCCCATGGGCGGCGTGTGCCCTTTCGCCAATCCGGAGGGTGCGCGCGTTTACCTCGACGAGTCGCTGCGGCGCTTCGACGTCGTGTACCCGGCCGCGGGCACGCCCGCCTCGGCCGTGCCCATGACATGCGGCGAACTGGCCGCCGCCTCCCGCTCGCTCGACTGGGTGGACGTCACGAACGGCTGGCGCGCGGAAGCAGGCTGAGGCCGGCCTACTTCGGGGCCGTGCGGAAGCGGTAGAGGGTCCCCGTCTTGTAGTCCGCCAGGTAGAGCTCGCCTTTAGAATCCTCGCCGAAGGTCGTGATCATCATGCCAGGTGGAGCCGGAATCTTCGTCAGGGCCCATTCGTCGGCAGCGGAGCTTCGCCAGACCTCGCCCGTCATGAAGTCGCCGAACACGTAACTTCCCACCAGGCCGGGGACGTTCTCACCCCGGTAGACGTAGCCACCCGTGATGGAGCGGCCGGAGCCGTCGTGCTGGTACTCCAGGACGGGCATGGTCAAGCCGGCCTTGTCGCAAGTCCCGGCACCGTAGCAGTGCATGCCCTCCATGACGTTCCAACCGTAGTTCTCGCCCCCTGCTGAGGCGCGCAGTTGGAAGTCGAGCTCCTCGTACTGGTCCTCGCCGACGTCGGCGATGTACAGGTCGCCCGTGAGGCTGTCGAACGAGAAGCGCCAGGGGTTGCGCAGGCCATAGGCCCAGATCTCCGGACGGGCGTCGGGGTCGGAGACGAAGGGGTTATCGCTGGGAACGGAGTAACCACTGGGCCCCGACACGTCGATCCTCAAGATCTTGCCCAGCAGGGTGTCCAAGTCTCTGCTGGGGTCACCGCCCGTGCCGCCGTCGCCGCTGGCCACGTACAAGTAACCGTCGGGTCCGAACGCCAGCTGGCCGCCGTTATGGAACGTGGTCGTCCGGTCGATGGTGAGCAGTGGCTCCGCCGAGGCGGTATCGGCCACGTTCGGGTTCCCAGCGGAGACCGTGTAGCGCGCGACGACGGCGTCGCCATCTTGGTTCACGTAGTGTACGTAGAAGCGCCCGTTGGTGGCGTACTCGGGGTCGAAGGCCAGGCCGAGGAGGCCTTGCTCGCCGCTGGTCGGGACGACGCCCGTCAAGTCGAGGAACGGTGTTGGGAGCACGGTGCCGTTCTCCACGATGCGAACCGCGCCCGCCAGTTCCACTACGAACAGGCGAGCGTCGCCCGCGTTGACGATGGCGACCGGCTTGGCGAATCCCTTGTAGGCCTCAGCCAGGGCAACGGTCTTGTCTAGCCGCGGCGGTTTGGGTGGGGGTGGCTTAGAGATGGGCCCAGCGCACGCCGCCAGCGCGCCGGCCAGGGCGGCGACTAGGACCAAGAGTTGCAGTTTGTGAGAACGTGCCATGGGTGAAGGATAACCGCGCTACATGAGCCAGTCGTTGGCCACTGCCACAGCATTTAGGGGCCGTCACGGTGCCTTCTCATGAGGCGGCGGGAGCCGGCTGCGCTTGACGCCTCCACGCCCCGGGCGATATCATCTTTTTCGCTCGTGAACGGCTTTATCGCGTTCGCGTTGCATGTGCCGAGGTGGCGGAATAGGTAGACGCGCCAGCTTGAGGGGCTGGTGGCCGCAAGGCTGTAGGGGTTCAAGTCCCCTCCTCGGCACCAAGTTCAGAGTTGTGTGGGGCCGGCCCTCGGGTCGGCCTTTCGCTTGCTGCGAGTGGCTTGCTGGGTTTCTGCCCACCCGGCGTCGGGGCGCTCCAGCGGGGCGTGATAGCTTGGCGCATGCCGCCCCGGACCGCGAACGCCACGCTGGCTCCACCGTCGAGCTTCCCGTTCCCAGGCTACCGTCCGGGCCAGGCGGAGGCCCTCGAGCGGGCGCGCGAAGCCTTCTCCGAGGGCAAGCGCTTCGTGATCGTGGAGGCGCCCACCGGGTCGGGGAAGAGCGCCGTCGCGGTGACGCTCGCGCGCGAGGCGCGCTCGGCTTTCATCGTCACCAACCAGAAGATCCTGCAAGACCAGTACGTTCGCGACTTCCCCGATCTCGCTCTCCTCAAGGGCCGGGCCAACTACGAATGCCTGGTCGCGCCCACGCACGCAGGCGCGGCGCCCTGCACCCTCGGGCAGTGGTTCCCGGCCTGCGAGGACTGCCCTTATTTCACGGCCAAAGACATAGCCATGGCAGCCAACGTGGCGACCCTCAACTACGCCTACTTCCTCGCCGAGCTCAACTACTCCGGCGGCTTCTCGGCGCGTGAGCTCCTCGTACTCGACGAGGCACACAACGCCGAGGGCGCGCTCATGAACTTCGTCCAGGTAGTCATCGCCGAGGGCGCGTTGCTGCGGGCCGGGCTGCAGCGGGGGCTCCCGCCCGACCTGGGCGACGACCTGGCTTTCGAGTTCGCCGAGCTCCTCCTGCCCGAGCTCCGCGCGCGCGCCACCGAGCTCGAGCGGGGCTTCAAGGACCTGAGCAACGAGGACGTCGCCCTGCAGCAACTGCGCGTCAAGCAGTGGCTTGACGGCCAGACCGAACGCATCATGCTGCTGCTGGACAGCCATGACGCCGGCGAGGTCGATTGGGTGGTCGAACGCCGACAAGGTCACGACGGGGCGAGCATCGTCTTCAAACCCGTCGAGGTCGCGGCGTTGGCCGAGCCCTTCCTCTTCGGTCACGCCAGCAGAGTGCTCATGCTGTCGGCCACGATCCTCGACGCGCGCACCTTCCTCCGCAGCCTGGGGGTCGACGAGGATGAAGCCGAAATCATCAGCGTGCCCTCGTCCTTCCCGCCTGAGAACCGGCCCATAGTCGTGAGGCCGGCCGCGCGCCTCACGCGCCACTACCTCGACCGTGACCTGCCCCTTCTCGCCCAGGCCGTCAACGACCTGGCGCTGCGCCACGAGGACGAGAAGGGCGTGGTGCACGCGCACTCGTACAAGATCGCCGGCTACATCGCAAAGCACCTGAGCAGCGAGGTGGCGTGGCGCGTGGTCACGCACGAGACCGCTGCGGGGCGCGACGCGGCGCTCGCTAAGCACCTGAGCTCGCCCGAACCAACCATCCTGCTCACCCCGAGCATGACCGAGGGCATCGACTTGGCGGAGGACCTGGCGCGTTGGCAGGTCCTGTGCAAGGTGCCCTACCCGTACTTGGGAGACAAGCAGGTGGCCGCCCGCATGGAACGCGACCGTGACTGGTACGACTGGCGCACGACCTTGAGCGTCGTTCAGGCGTACGGGCGAAGCGTGAGGAGCGAGACCGATAGCGCCGTGACTTACCTGCTAGACGCGGACTTCCCCAACTTCCTCAAGCGCCAGCAGAGGCGGCTGCCCAGCTGGTTCGTCGAGGCGCTCGAGTAAAGCGCTACTTGTTGGCGAAGGGTAGCTCGGTCAGGCGTTCGAGGGTGGTGCGTAACACCATCGTGGTCTCCGTGCGCTCCACGCCCTCGGTGGTGAAGAGGCGGTCGAGGAACGCGTCCAGTGCGACCGTGCTCGGCACCCGCACCTTCGCGATGAACGAGTAGGTGCCCGCCACGGCGTGCAGCTCCTCTATCTCGCTGAACTCCATCAGGCGCTCGACCAGCTTCTGCGCCGGCTTGCGCGGCTGCGGCTCTATGGCCACGAACGCGGTGATAAGGAGGCCCACGGCCAGCGGGTCTATCTCGGCGTGGTAGCCGCGGATCACCCCGGATTGCTCGAGTTTCTTGACGCGCTCGCCTACGGCAGGCGCCGACAACCCGACCGCCTTGGCCACGGACGCGTGCGAGGCGCGCCCGTCGTGCAACAAGATTCCTAGAATGCGGCGGTCGACGACGTCGAACTCCATGCTGACCGAGAATCTATCACGCTCCGCGGCCGGGGTATCCTGGCCCGTGCGCGTTCTGTTTGTAGGCGACGTGTTCGCTACCCCCGGCATGAAGGCGGCCCTTGCGTACCTAGCGGCCGTGAGGAACGATTACGACTTCGTGATAGTCAACGGGGAGAACGCCGCCGGCGGCTTCGGGATCACGCGCAAGCACTTCGAGCAGCTGCGAGGCGCGGGAGCCGACGTCGTGACGCTCGGGAACCACTCGTTCGACCAGTCCGAGGTCCTGAGCCTGCTCGAGGAGACGCCGCGGCTGCTGCGCCCGGCCAACTACCCGCCCGGGACGCCGGGGCTGGGGTGGCACGTGTACGAGGCGCAGGGCGGTGGGCGCATCGGCGTGGCGCAGCTTATGGGCCGAGTGTTCATGGAACCGCTCGACGACCCCTACCGCACCGCCGACGCCATCCTCGAACAGCTGGACGACTCTATTCCGGTCATAGTGGACTTCCACGCCGAGGCAACGAGCGAGAAGAAGGTCATGGGCTTTCACCTTGCGGGCCGGGTGAGCGCCGTGATCGGGACGCACACCCATGTCGCCACGGCCGACGAGCAGGTCTTCAAGGGCACCGCCTACATCACTGACGTGGGCATGACGGGCGTGCAGAACTCGTCGATCGGGATGGCGTTCGAGGAGGTGCACTCACGCTTCGTGACCAAGCTGCCCGTCAGGTACCGTCCGGCGCAGGGCAACGGCACGGTGAACGCGGTCGCTATCGAACTCGAGGGGCGCCGCGCCGTCTCGGTGCGGCGGGTGCGCTGGGAGCACCGTGACTGAGGAGGGCGAGAGATGAGCGACGAGAGCGCATTCAAACTGTTGTCGGGCGATGTCGATTTCCTCGCTTCCGCGCTGGGACGGGTGCTGAGGGAACTGGAAGGTAAGCGCGTCTTCACCCTGGTGGAGCGGGTTCGGCACCTCACCAAGCGATTGCGAGCGGGTGAGGACGCGGACGCCTCGAGCGAGCTGGATGAACTTTTGGCCGGGCTGGACACTGAAACGGCCGAGAAGCTGGTGCGGGCGTTCACTGTCTACTTCCAGCTCGTGAACCTGGCTGAGGAGATCCACCGGGTGCGCATCAACCGCCACCGCGAGGTGACCGCAAGCGTCGGCGAGCCGCGGGGAGAGAGCATCGCGGCCGCAGTCAAGGCGCTTCGCGACCAGGGAATGTCCCGCAACGAAGCCAGCGCCTTCGTCCGCAACCTCGACCTCCAGTTGACGGTCACGGCGCACCCCACCGAGGTGAAGCGCTACACGGTCAGGCTCAAGCTCGAGCGGATCGGCGAGGCGATGCGCGAGCTGCACGAGGTCGAGCTGACCCCGCGGGCCGGCAGGGTGTTGCGCGAGCAGATCTACGCCGAGATCGCCATCTTGTGGCTCACGCGCGAGGTGGCGCACGAACGCCCCACAGTCATAGACGAGGTCAAGAGCGCGCTTTACTACTTCAGGCGCTCGCTGCTCGAGGTCGTGCCCCGGATCATGGGCGACCTGGAACAGGCGTTGGAGGACTACTTCCCCGATGAAGGTCCCGCTCGCCCTCCCCACCTCGCGCCGGCGCGTGAGGCTCCCATGCCCGTCCTCAAGTTCCGCTCGTGGATAGGCGGCGACCGCGACGGCAACCCTTACGTCACGCCCGAGGTGATGCGCGAGGCCTTCGAACTGCAAGCACGAGTGGCCAACGAGGCGTACGTGGCCGACGTGGAGGGGCTGGTGCAACGTCTGTCGCAGTGGGAGGGTCGCACCATGCTCACCGACGAGTTCCGCGCGGCGCTCGCATCGCGAGACGTGACGAGCGGGACCAGCGACCGCTTTTCGGGCGAGCCCTACCGCCACTGGCTGGAGCACATCTACGGCGCGCTCGTGCGAGAGGGCAATAGCCCTGGCGCCTACCCCAGAGGAGAAGAGGGTTACCGCGCCGACCTTGCGGTGTTGGAAGCGGCCCTGAGGTTCGGGCATGGCGGCAGGCCCGCCGACGCGTTCTTGCGACCGGCCATGTGCCGGGCAGCCGCCTTCGGCTTCTCGCTCGCACGGCTGGACGTGCGCGAGCACAGCGCCATGCATGAGGCCGCCATCGCCAGCGTCTTGGCTGTGGCAGGCGTCCACCCCGACTACGTTTCGTTGTCCGAGGACGAACGCGTTGAGCTGCTCGCCCGCGAGTTCGTGTCGCCTCGCCCGCTCCTCCCTTACGGCGCCCAGGTAGGAGAGGAGGCGCGCCGGGCGCTCGAGTTCCTAGCGGAGTTCCGCCGCGTGGACCGCATCTACGGGCCCGAGACGCACGGCAGCACCATCGTGAGCATGACCGCAGGCGTATCGGACGTGCTGGAGGCCCTCCTGCTTGCCAAGGAGGCCGGTGTTACCCGGATCGACGCCACGCCGCTCTTCGAGACCCTCGACGACCTGCGTGCGGCTCCGACCGCCCTGCGTAAGCTCTTCGGCGTTGAGCCGTACCTCGCCCACGTGCGGGGCCGCGGCGTGCAAGAGGTAATGATCGGCTACTCCGACTCGAACAAGGACGTGGGTTTCCTGACCGCTTCCTGGGCCCTGTACCAGGCGCAGGAGGAGTTGGCGGCCGTGTGCCGGGAGTTCGGCGTTCCGCTGCGCATCTTCCACGGACGCGGCACGAGCATCGGTCGCGGCGGCGGGCCGGCCGGAAGGGCCATCATGGCGCAGCCGCCCGGTAGCCTCGCGGGCCGCATGCGCCTCACCGAGCAGGGCGAGGCCCTGGCCGACCGCTACTCCGACCCGGACCTCGCTCACCGCCATTTAGAGCAGGTGATGCACGCTTTCATGCTGGCTAGCGCGCGCGACACGCGCGAGCTGCCCACCGTGGACCCGCGCTACCGCAAGGCGCTGGACAAGGCCGCCGAGGCAGCCATGGACCAGTACCACGCCCTCACCCGCGGCGAGGGGTTCATGGAGTTCTTCGAGCAGGTCACCCCGATAGAGGAACTCGCGCAGCTCAACCTGGGCTCGCGCCCCACACGGCGAGCCGGGGGGGCCAGCATGTCGAACCTACGCGCGATCCCGTGGGTGTTCGCGTTCACGCAGTGCCGCGCCAACATCCCCGGTTGGTACGGCCTGGGAGGAGCCCTCGAGGGGATGGACCCGGGGCTGGCCCGCGAGATGTACCGCGAATGGCCCTTCTTCACGACCATGATCGACTTCGCGCAGATGAGCCTCGCCAAGGCCGACATGAACATCTTCGACTCCTACCTCACCCTGGTGGACGAGAAGCACCGCCATTTCGGCGCCACCATCAAACACCATCACGCCGAGACGGTGAAGCTGACTGAGGCGGTAACGGGCGCACCACTCCTCGACAACGACCCGGTGTTGGCGCGGGCCCTCAGCCTCCGCAACCCGTATGTAGACCCCATCAGCCGCGTCCAGGTCGAGCTTTTAAAGCGTCTGCGCGCCCAACCATCCGAAGGCCCGGAACGCGAGGCCGTGGCGTACGGCGTGATGCTCTCGCTGATGGGAGTCAGCGCCGGTATGCGCAACACGGGCTGAAGCGACCAGGTTCAGAAGCGGAAGTAACAGGGCCCAAGGGATCAGCCTGGTACGGTTACAGCGTTGGGCGCGCCGGGCGCGGGTGTCACGGTGCGTGCTCTCATTGCGTTCATGAGGGGCCTGCATAGCATTACCCTCAATGCGATACCGCGCAAGGAGCGTGGAATGACTGTCACTGAACTGCTAGCCAGCGGCGGCCCGGTTCTGGTCGTCATCATCTTAGTTTCCATCTACGCCGTCTATCTCTTCGTGGAGCGGTTCCTGAAGCTGAGCCGCGAGCGAACCGACACTTCCAGCCTGATGGTGCGGGTGAACGCTGCCGTCCGCGAGCGCGACCTCGAGGCCGCATTGGCCGCTTGTGAACATCATGGTGGCCCCGTGGCACGCGTGCTGCACGCGGCCCTCGAGCGCCTGCCTTACGGCCGCCCGGCCGTGGAGGCCGCCTTCGAGGAGGCCTCGCTGCGCGAGGAGCAGTCGCTCGGCCGAGGGCTCACGCCGCTCGCCATCATCGCCAAGATCCTCCCCATGCTCGGCCTGCTCGGCACCGTCACAGGCATGATCATCTCGTTCTCCGAGATATCGCTGCATGGCTCGGGTGACCCGGGCGCGTTGGCCTACGGCATCGGGCAGGCGCTGGTGACCACGGCCGCAGGCCTCATCGTGGCCATCCCTGTCCTGGTGGGGCACGGCTACCTATATAGCCTCGTCGAGAAGCAGCTTGTCGAGATCGATCTTCGCCGCGAGGAGCTGATGGGGAACGTAGTGCAGGCCGTAGCGAACCGGCGCGACGAGCCCGCAGCCGGCGGTCGTCAGCCCGACCAGCAAGACAGCCGAGAGGCTCGCGCTGATGTGCGCAGCGTCCGCCCCGCGCCGCAGGCCTGATCGGTGACCAGGGCCCGCAGGCGTCGCCGCTCCGGCATGGGGGCCGAGTTGGACCTCACGCCGATGGTCGACGTGGTGTTCCTGCTCATAATCTTCTTCATGGTCTCAACTACCTTCATCACTATCGAGTCGGGGTTGCCCGTCGACCTACCCGACGCGCAGATGTCGGTGGCACAGCCCTCCAACATGCCTACCGTCACGGTCACCAAGGACGGTGGCGTGTACTTCGGCGGCGTCCGCGTCGAGGAGGCCCAAATAGCCGTGCTCGTGCGTGACGAGATCAACCGCACAGGTATCTCCACGGTAGTGCTGCGCGCCGATCGCGAAGTGCATCACGGCACCGCGGTGCGCATCATGGACCTCATCAAGCAGGGCGGCGCGCAGCGCATCGCTATCTCCACGGGAGGGTGAGGACTAGGCCCCTGTGAGCACTTCGAGCGGCCATCCGGCGGGCGAAGCCGCGCCTTGGCGCGACCCGGACAAGCGGCGCGCCATGGCGGTGTCGATCACGCTGCACATGCTCGTGCTGCTGTTGGCCCTGTTGTTCGGCATGCAGCCCCGGCCCGAGCGCCTGCCCGCCTACATCGTCATCGACGTCGGCACCCCCGCTTACGCGGAGGAGACCACGCTGGCCGCCACGACCGAGACTCCGGCGCCGCCGGCGCCATCGCCCCAGGTGGCGGCCGAGACGCTGGGCACGCCACGCGACCTGTCGGCACCGCAGCAGGAGTCCACGGCCCCCGAGGCGCGGCCCGAGACCGTTCAGCCTCCCGCCCCAGAGGCCCCACCTGCGCAGGCGGCCCCCGAGGTGCTGGAGTCGACGGCGGCCGACGTCCCCGCCCCACCTCTGCCGTTGCCACAAGTCACCGAGGCATCGCCCCCCACCCAGCAACTCCCGCTCGCCGAGGTGCCCGCAACGCCGCTCCCGGAGATCGAGCCGGTGACCATCGCCCCGCGGCCCCTCGCCGACCCCATCGTCCTGAGCGTGCCTCAAGTCAGCGCCAGTGTTGCTGACGCGCGCTCCCTGGCCTCGCAGCCTGTTGCCGCCGTCAGCGAGTCGCGCGACATCGCGCCTCCGCAACCCAACGCCAGCGTTGCCGCGCCGCGCGACCTTGCGAGCCCCGTGGTGAACGCACAGGTCTCACAGTCCATCGGCCTCGCCGCTCCTAACGCCCAGGCTTCGGTAACGGCCGCGCGGCCCCTCGACGCCCCCCAGGTGGAGGCGCAAGTGGCCGCCGGCGCGTTGCTTGGCACCAGCGGCGTCATGGCCAGCGTGAGCGGCAGTCGCCCCCTGGCTCCGCCGAGCGTGGCGGCCCAGGTCGGTACCGCTCGCGACGTCAAGGTGCTGCCTGAGGCAACAGTCTCACAGGTGAGGAACGTGCCCGTTCCAACCATGCGCGCCGATGTCATTTCTCCGACCACCGCCGCCGGCGCCCCGGGTGACCAGGGCACGCGGCCGGGCGAGACCGACGTGCTGGCAACAGTCGATAGCCCGCGTACTCCCGGCGGCAACGCCGCCACCTCCGGCCAGACGGGACCGCTGGACCCGAACGCCACGGCCGACGGTCGCGGCCTGGCCGCTGGGCCCGACGGGGTAGGCGCCGGCACGGGTGCTCCCGCCCAGCTTGCGCGCCTGCCTTACTCCATGCAACGCGACCGGCCCTTGGCAGTGCTCATCGACAACGTTGGCGGCTACCCGCAGACGGGGCTGCGCGAGGCCAGCATGATCCTCGAACTGCCCGTCGAGGGCGGGCTGACGCGGCTCATGGCGATCTACGACCACAACTTCCCGCGCCGCGTTGGGCCCGTGCGCAGCGCCCGCGACTACTTCGTGGAGCTGGCGCAGGCGGACCAGGCGGTCTTAGTACACGACGGCGGTTCGCCCGGCGCCATGATCGCCATCGCCAACTCCGTTTTACCCACGCTCAACGCGTACAACAACGGCCCCCTGTTCGCCCGCGACACCAGCCGCTCGGCGCCTTACAACCTCTACAGCGGAGGCCCCGAGTTGCGTACCGCGATGCTGCGTCTCTTGCCCGAGAAGAGCACGTTGGTGAACGGCGTGGTGTTCGCGCCTACTGCGGACGCCACCAGCGTGACCGAGGTGAGCGTCAAGTACAGCGGGACCTACACCTCCGGCTTCCGTTACGACGCGGTGCTCGGCGCCTACCGCTGGATCCGCGACGGCACGCCCGCCAACCACCCCGACGGCCAGATCATGCTTTATGACGCCGTCCTGGTAGGCGACATCACCGCCAGGGTGCTCCCCGGCGACACGGCCGGGAGGCTCTACATCCCGCTGGAGGGCGGCGCGGCCACGCTCTACCTGAAGGGCCGCGCGGAGCAGGGCACCTGGGTGCTGAGGCAGGGTCACGGCGTGCGCTTCGTGACCGCCTCGGGCGAGGAGGTCGACCTTGCGCCGTTCAGGACGTGGGTCATGCTCACGCCCACCTACGGATCGCGCGTCGAGCAGTAACCCGGTCGACGAGGCTTGTGCTCGTCGCGCTTGACAACTATGTACCTCGGTGGTTAACTACTCCTGTAATGAACCCGAGAGCAGGTACCGTAAATTCCGCCTCGCCTGAAGCTGTAACTACCGGCTTGAGCACTGTCCGGAGAGGTCGGCATGTTTGACGGTCCTGAACCCATCTACCTGCAGATCGCCGAGCAGATTCGGCAAGGCATCATCGAAGGGACCCTCGGGGAGGAGGAGCAGGTCATGTCAACCACCCAGTACGCCACCACATTCCGGATCAACCCAGCTACGGCGGCGAAGGCCTTCACCATCCTGATCGACGAGGGAATCCTCCACAAGCAGCGCGGTCTGGGCACCTATGTCAGCACGGGCGCACGTGAGCAGCTCCTCAAGGCAAGGCGGCAGAGCTTCCTTGCCGACGTGCTGGCACCGGCCCTGGCGGAAGCACGCCGCATCGGCATCCCACTAACCACCGTCCTTGACGAGGTCAGCAAGGCCATCGCGGAGGAGCAGTCATGAAACCGTTCGGAGTCGAGCTGAAGGATGTGGGCGTCCGTTACCGCGGGGTGAACGCCGTGGCTGGCGTAACCGCCGGCATCGCGGCGGGAGCCATCACCGGCCTGATCGGTCGCAACGGCTCGGGCAAGTCGAGCTTGCTGGCGACCGTTGCCGGCTTCCGGCGACCCTCGGCCGGCACCGTGCGCGTGGCCGGCGCAGAACCGTACGAGAACGCGCGCGTTACAGCCGGAATCTGCCTCATCCGCGAAGGCGGCGACTTCGCCCAACTGCCCGTCAGGGAGGTTCTGAACCTAGCCGCCGCTGCTCGTGAAACGTGGAGCGGCGAGCTGGCCTCGCAGTTGCTCGACGTCTTCGAACTGCCGCTGAAGCGCGGCGTCGACAAGCTCTCGCGCGGCCAGCGTTCCTCGCTAGGCGTGGTGGTGGGGTTGGCCTCGAGAGCGCCTCTCACGCTCTTCGACGAGGTTCATCTGGGCATGGACGCACCGTCGCGCTACGCCTTCTATGACGCCTTGCTGGCCGATTACACTGCCAATCCCCGCACCATCGTCATCTCCAGCCATCTCATCGAGGAAGTCGAGCGGCTGTTCGAGCACGTGCTCGTGCTCCACCAGGGGCGCCTGCTCCTGCACGGCAGCGCTGAGGAACTGCGCTCGAGTGCGGTCGTGGTCGTCGGCCCGGCGGAGAGTGTCGAACGCTTCGTGGCCCCGTACACGGTTCTCAGGCGCCAGCACCTCGGCCGCACCACGGCAGCGACCATCCATGCAGAGGTGGACGGCGCAGCGCGGCGCGCAGCAGCGGCCGCCGGCCTTGAACTCGAGAGAGTCAGCATCCAAGACCTGTTCGTGCAGCTAACGGAGAAGCAGGCGCCGCCGGCAAGCCAAACGATCACCCCTCGGATCGGAGCGCCACTATGACCTATGTCAACACAGTGAAACGAGAAATGGACGTCGGCATCAGGCCTGCACCGCTGCTCCCGCTGGCCCGCTGGCAGTTCCAGCGAATCATGAGCACGATGATCTGGTTCGTGCTGGCGGTGGGTGTCCTGTTGCCGCTGGGGATCTCGTGGGCCATAGGCTACTTCGGAACCTTGATCAGCATCTGGGAACAGTTCGCCACTAACGGACCCGCGTGGTTCCTTTTCGCCATGAGCGTGGTCGCGGTTACGACCCACCTGCCCCTGCAGGTGGCCATGGGTACCACGCGCGGCGCCTTCGTTTCGGCGACGGCCTTGGCGCTCCTCGCCGCCGCCCTCTTGCTGGGCGTGTTTTCCTCGGCCGGTCTTCTGCTGGAGGCAGCCATCTACCGCGGTTACGGCTTGGAGCAGACCTTGACGGCCACGCATCCGTTCTCGAGTTCCTCGCAGTTGGGCCTCGTGATCGTCGCGTTCTCGCTGCGCTACCTCGTCTTCGGACTAGCGGGTCTCTTGACGGGATTGAGCTACTACCGGTTCGGGGGACTGATCGGCACCGGTTTACTGATCATCACGATGCTGCCGATCATGGCTGTTGGCACCGTGCTCTCACCTACGCTGCAGGGCGTCGCCGGGTCGCTGGATAGCGTGGCCGGTTCTCCTGGCACGGTGCTCACGTTCTTCGCCGGGCTGGAGCCTCTGGCGAGACTAGGCCTGGCTCTGGCCGTGGCAGTATTGACGTTCTTAGCTGTTCGGGTGGTGGCGCCGCTCGTGCCGCTGCGCACGAAGGTGAACTAGTCCTGTAGGGGAGTTCGTTATTCTCCCGACGCCTGCCGTGCTAGCGCTTCAGTCCGGTTGCTGGCGCGGCACGGTCTCGTCGAAGAAAAGCCCGTGCAGGCGCAGTCGGTAGTCGGCGTTGCGGACGTCGATCTCGAGCCAGGTGTACTCGTCCTTGTAGCCGTTCGTGTCGAGCAACAGCGCGCGGCCCTGCGACGCCACGTTCACGCCTCCGCGCACGGGCGTGTGTCCGTACACGCCGAGCTTGTAAGGGGTGCCCTCGAGGAAGTCGCGGTCCTCCTGCAGCCACCGGCGCCGGTTCTCCACGTAGAACGACTGGTCGTACGTGTTGTGCTCGGGTAGCGGGCCGACGTGGGCGAAGTGCAGGCCCTCGATGCCGACCTCCGGGGGCCAGGCCAGTATCCAGGCACGAAGCTCGGGGTCGAGATCGGAACCGTGGCCCGGCTTCCACTCGAGGTGCGAGACGTCATCGGTGCGCAACGGGCCCTGGTCGGGGGTGGCGGCGTTGAAGTCGTGGTTGCCCAACAAGATCACCATGTTGCCGTTGGGCACGCGCTCCTGGAAGCCCTTGACCTCGCGCAGGAAGCGCACCTGAGCGGCCTCCGCGCGCTCGAGGTGGCGCGGGTTGTACTCGTCGTAACGCCTTACGTTTATGAGGTCGGCGTAGCGCTGCCGGCTCTTGGCATGTACTAGGTCACCCAGCAGCACCAGCTTGGTGTTGCCGTCTCGCAACTCGTCGGTCGGGCGATCCTGCTCGTCGGCCAGCCCGGCCTCTCTGAGCATGCGCCACAGCTTATCGGGTTGTACGTGGATGTCGCCCAAGACGACGATGCGCACTCGGTCAACTCACTTCTGGGACTTCAGCGCGAGGCTTGCGTGTCCAGGTAGGCCAAGGGGTCGACCGTCTTGCCGTCGATCCGGATCTCGAAGTGGAGGTGTGAGCCCGTGGAGTTGCCGGTGCTCCCTACCAGGGCAAGGAGGTCACCGACCTGCACGTGGTCGCCCACGGTGACCTTGAGCTTGGAAGCGTGTCCGTAGTAATACTCGATGTTGCCGTTGGTGACGACCACGAGGTTGCCGTAGCCGCCGTGCCACCCGGCGAGCGTGACGGTGCCGCTGCGCGCTGCCCTGATGGGATCACCGGTATGACCATCGATGTCGAGGCCCGTGTGAAAGTTGCTGCCGCTCACGCGTAGCTGCCGGTAGCCGTAGCGGGACGTGATGACCCCGACCAGGGGCCAACTGAGCGCGCCGCCGTCGGCCTCGGCCGACCTCGCCACGACAGGCTCCACCATGGCGCGTGAGGAGCCGATGTCGGCGCCCGGCAAGATGCGGAGGTGCTGGCCTACGAAGAGCGAGTCGCCCTTGAGCGAGTTGGCGCTCTTGAGCGCGGCCACGGTGCTGTCGTAGCGCTGTGCCAGGGTCCAGAGCGTGTCGCCCGGTCCCACGATGATGGACATGGGCACGGGACCACCAACGTCGATGTCGGAGGCTGCGTACTGTCCGGGGATGGTGAGCCGGTCTCCCACCCGAAGGGTGCTGGTCTCCGAGATGCCGTTGGCGGTCGCGATGGCCGCGACGGTGGTGTCGTAACGGCGTGAGATGACCCAGAGCGAGTCGCCTACGCTGATTTTGACTACCAGAGGCTCGGGCACTTTGTCGCCCACCACCAAGCGGAGTTCCTGCCCGGGGCGTATGAGGGTGCCGTCCAACTCGTTGAACGCGATGAGGTCCTCGACGCTGACGCCGTTGGCCAACGCGATGTCGTAAAGGGTATCGCCTGCTTGGACTACGACCAGCTTGACGGCCTCGACGGTAGCCTCGTCCTCACCTGGCACGGTCAGTACTTGGCCGGGCCTGAGGGCGTCGCTGGTCAGGTTGTTGAGGCTCTTGAGGGTCGCAACGTCGGTGTCATGACTTCGCGCGAGCACCCACAGGCTGTCGCCCGGCTGGACGGTGATGGTCTTCGCGTATGCCGCTGCGGTCCCTAAGACCACTACTGCGAGAAGGGTACGGACAAGGTCTTTTGGTCGCATCGCCGCTAAATCTACCAGACGCGGCGTTAGGGGTAACGGGATAAAGCTGGCAACTGCTTACACAGGCCCCTAAAAGCCGCCGTCTGGGCGACTCTACGTCTGTTCCGCGGCTGAAACAGTGAGCTTGGCGCTAATCGGTAGGGGCTGATCGGCCGGCACCCGCCGGGCCGTTGCGGGGAGGGGAGCGGGTGCCGAACGCTTCAGTCTCGCGGGTCGAGCACCAGTTCGTTGGCTACGCGGCCGCCCAGTTCCAGTTGGATGAGGCAGTAGCGTTCCGTCTCGATCGCCGAGCTGGCGTCGTGAATGATCTTGAGTTCGAGGAGGCGGGCTTCGCGAAGTAGTGTCGCGTTGGGTAGCGAGTTGATGTCGTCGTTCATCTCTGGCTCCTAAGCCTGGGAGGCTCCCGTGACGGTGGCACCCACCACTGGGTGCCGTCTGTGATGACAAACTACTCGGTCGCCTCTTACGGGAATCTCAACAAGACCAGCGTGGCGGCGGCGGAGTTCGCGGTTCGGCTCCTCACCCCGCCTGCAGGCGAGTTCCTCCACCCGCCAACGCGCGCTCTATGCCGCTCGGGTCACGGCCGTCGGCGATGACCGCGAACGGCGCGCCCTGCGCCAGCGCCACCAGCGCCGCCTCGACCTTGGGGATCATGCCGCCCGCTATCCGCCCGTCGTCGATGCGCGCCTGCGCCTCCTCGCCCGTGAGAACGGCGATGAGGGAGTTAGGGTCGGTCGGGTCCTCGAGCACGCCGGCCACGTTCGTCAGGAACAGCACACCCTCCCCCAGGGCGCCCGCCACCGCGCCTGCGGCCTCGTCGCCGTTGACGTTGAGGGCCTCGCCAGCGTCGTCCAAGGCGAGGCAGGCTACGACCGGCACGAGCCCGCCGGCCCGGACGGCGTTGATGGCGCGCAGCCCGACGCCGGTCACGCGCCCCACCCGGCCCAGCTCGGGCTCGCGTGCTGTGGCCGTCAGCGTGCCGGCATCACGGGCGGTGAGGCCCACGGCCGGACCGATCTCGTGGGCCAGCCGCTTGCCCAGCACGGTGAGCACGCGCTCTATGACCTCCATGGACTCGGGCTTCGTGACGCGCAGGCCGCGCACGAACCTGTGTTCGATGCCGGCCTCGTCGAGCGCCACCTGGATGAACGGGCCCCCGCCGTGGACCACCACGGGCGGAACCCCGCTGGCGGCCAGGCGCCGCAAGCCCGCCGCCACTGCATGCCTGGTGGCGGTGTCGGTCATGGCGCTGCCGCCGTACTTGATCACGATGCTCACGCTAGCAAGTGTATGTGTAGGGGAGAGCTCGCGCCAGCGAGTGGTACATTTCGTCAGGCACGCAAGCGTTGCGGCGCTGCCCGGCACGCGACGACAGTTAAGGGGTTGGGAGTGCAGTCCTCGAGGCTCGATGATCTGACGTTCGGCACCGACGGTTGGCGCGATGTGATAGCCGACCGGTTCACCGACGTCAACTTAGGGCGCGCGGCACAGGCCTACGCCGAGCACCTCTTGGACGGGGGCATGTACAGCGTGTTGGTGGGCTACGACACGCGCTTCATGGGCAGGCGTTTCGCGCTGCAGGCGGCAGAGGTGTTGGCTGCCAACGGCCTGGGGGTGGTGGTGAGCGAGGATTACCTTCCCACGCCCGCCCTCTCGTTCGCCGTCAGGCACTTGCAGGCCGACGGTGGCGTGATGATCACCGCCTCGCACAACCCGCCCGAGTACTCGGGCTTCAAGCTCAAGGGGAGTTACGGCGGGTCGGCCTTCGACTCCACCTACCAAGACGTGGCCCAGCGCGTGAAGGCGGTGACCCCGAGCGGGGTCGCGCACGGAGGCTCCTCGGCCGTCGGTGCCTTCGACGTGCGCGGCGCCTACTACGATGCACTGGACGCCCTGGTCGACGTGGACCTGCTGCGGCGCTCGGGCGTGCGGCTCGTCCACGACGCCATGGGCGGGGCGGGCGCCGGCTGGTTGGCCGGCTACTTCGCGCGGCACGGCCTGGAAGGCCGCCTGCTCGAGGAGCGGGGGCGCCCCGATCCCCTCTTCTACGGGGTGAGCCCCGAGCCCATCGCGGCCAACCTGGCCGTCACGATGGAGCGGATGCGCGTCGCAGGCGAGGGGGCGAGCTTTGCGGTGGCCACCGACGGCGATGCCGACCGCCTCGGCGTGGTCCTGCCGGGCGGCGGCTACTTCAACTCGCACCAGATCTTCGCCGTGCTGCTCGACGACCTTCACGGGCGTGGTGGCCGCGGTTCCGTGGTCAAGACCGTCACGGTCAGCCGGATCGTGGAGCGCCTCGCCCGCCTACGTGGCCTCGAGGTGTTAGAGACGAAGGTCGGGTTCAAGTACGTGGTCGACGCCATGCTCAAGGGCGGCGTGCTGATCGGCGGCGAGGAGTCGGGCGGGATCGGGGTGAGCCAGCACTTGTTCGAGCGCGACGGGCTAGCAAACGCCCTCCTGCTGGCCGAAGGCCAGGCCGCAACGGGCGTGCCGCTCGGCGAGCACTTCGCCGCGCTGGAGCGTGAGACGGACTGGCATCATGCATACGACCGCCTCGACCTCCACCTGGGCAGCGCCCAAGCGATGAGCCGGGCGGCCGCCCGGCTCGAGGACCCGCCCGCCAGCGTGGCGGGCCGCGCCGTAACGAGCGTAGAGCGCCTCGACGGCACCAAACTCAACCTCGCGGACGACGCCTGGGTCCTCGTTAGGGCGAGCGGCACCGAGCCGCTCCTGCGCGTCTACTGCGAGGCCCCCGACGCTGCAGCGGTGCGCCGGACGCTGGTGGCCATGAAGAAGCTGATCACGGCCTAACGGTGCTCAGAGGGCTATGAACTCCTTGGGGCTCTTGGAGAGCACCTCGTGCCCGTCCTCGGTTACCACTGCCAGGTCCTCTATGCGAAGCCCGGTGAAGCCGGGTACGTAGACGCCGGGCTCGACGGTCACGATCATGCCGGGCTGCAAGACCGTGTCGGACTTCTTGCTGAGGCGCGGCTCCTCGTGGATGGCGAGGCCGGTGCCGTGCCCCAGCGAGTGCGTGAAGTACTGCTCCAGGCCATGCTTGGCCAGCACGTCGCGGGCTACCTGGTCCACCTCGCGCCCCGTTCGCCAGGGGGCCACGGCCGCCAGCGACGCCACCTGCGCCTCCAACACGGCGTCATAAAGCCGCCGCTCTTCCGCACCCACTTCGCCGATGGCGACGGTGCGCGTCATGTCGGCGTGATAGCCATCGACCACGGCGCCGAAGTCGAGCGTCACGAGCTCGCCGGCGGCGAGGGGCTTCTGGGAGGCGGCTCCGTGAGGCATGGCGCCACGCACGCCGCTGGCCACGATGATGCCGAAGGCCGAGCCATCGGCGCCGTTCAAGCGCATGACGCTCTCGAGGCGCACGGCGACCTCCACCTCGCGCACGCCCGGCGCCATCATCTGAAGCGCCTCGGCGAAGGCCAGGTCGGTGACGTGGGCGGCTCGGCGCAGGGCGTCGACCTCCGCCTCGGACTTGATCTGCCGCAGCGGCGTGAACGCACCTTCCAGCGGCACGGGGTCGTAACCGAGGCGCCGTGCCAGCGTGCGGTACCTGGCTAGCGTGATGTGCTCGGCCTCCACCGCCAGGCGGGCGCTCGCAAGGCGCTCCAGGACCGCGTCGTCTAGGCCCGCGACGATCTCCACGGGTATGAGTGACTCCGCGGCTGCCTGGGTCGTGTAGCGTCCGTCGGTGAGAAGTACGGCGGAGTCGGGCAGCACCAGCACGACGCCGTCCTCGGGCGAGGAGAAGCGTGAGAGGTAGCGCACGTTGGGCGGGCTGGTCACGAGGAGGGCCTGGGCGCCGGCGGCCTGCAGGCTTTGTCGCAGGGCGCCGAGGCGGGCGTCGATCGTCGCTCTCTGAGACTGCTGGTTCATCTTGCTGCCTGCGCGATGGCCAGGTAGTCGTCCAGTTCGAGGCTGGCGCCGCCGATGAGGCCGCCGTTCACGTCGGTCTGTGCGAGTAGCTCGCTGGCGTTGCTCGGTTTCATGCTGCCCCCGTAGAGGAGGCGGACGCCGTCGGCGATGGCGGGATAGTGGCGCTTCAGCTCGCGGCGCAAGGCGGCGCCCATGGCTGCCGCGTCGGCCGCGGTGGCCGTGCGCCCGGTGCCGATGGCCCAGATGGGCTCGTAGGCGACCACGATGGCCTCGGCGCTATCGAGCGCCAGACCCTCGAGCCCCGCTGCCAACTGCTTGAGCACGACCTCCTCGGCCTTGCCGGAGTCGCGCTGCTCCTGCTTCTCGCCCACGCAGACTATGGGCACCAGGCCGTGCGCCAGCGCGCGGCGCGCCTTGGCGTTGACCAGGGCGTCGTCCTCGTCGTGGTAGGCGCGGCGCTCGGAGTGCCCGACGACCACGTAACGCACGCCGAGGTCGGCGAGCATGGCGGCGGACACCTCACCCGTGTAGGCGCCGGACTCGTGGGCGCTGAGGTCCTGCGCGCCCAACGCCACGCCGCTGCCGAAGGCGAGGCTGGTCATGGCGGGGAGGTGGGTGAAAGGGACCATGAGCGCGAGCTCGCCCGCCGTGACCGGGTGGCGGTCGAGGCGGGCGAGCAGTTCACGCGTCCAGGACGCGGCTTCGGAGGGCAGCCGGTTCATCTTCCAGTTGCCGGCTATCAGTGGCTTCGGGCGTGACATGCGCCGAGGATACCGCGGCGGTCCGGTCCGTAGCCCGTCGGTTACGTCAGGCGCGCACTCCGCTGGTGGCGGGGGTGTTGCGCTTGCGGCTCGGCTTGCCGGGCCCGGCGCCGTCCGCGGGGTCCGGGGTCTCCGGTTCGGACACGCGGCGTTCCAGCGCCGCGAGGCCGCCCACCAGCGCCACTTCGAGCACTTCGTCGAGGTTCTCGACCGGGTGCATGGTGAGCGTCTTGGTGAGGTGCGCCCCGATGTCCTTCATGTCGGCTGCGTTGTGAGACGGGAACACGATGTGCTTGATCCCGGCCCGCTTGGCGCCGAGCAGCTTCTCTTTGAGGCCCCCGATGGGCAGAACGCGGCCGCGCAGCGTGATCTCGCCCGTCATGGACACGTCCTTGCGGACGGGCACACCGGTGAGGGCGCTGATGAGGGAGGTGGCCATGGCCACGCCCGCACTCGGGCCTTCCTTCGGGGTGCCGCCGGCGGGCACGTGGATGTGGATCTCGGAGTCGTCGAGCAGTGACTGCTTGATGCCGAAGCGCGCCGCGTTGCTCTTGGAGTAGGTGAGGGCTGCGCGCGCCGACTCCTTCATGACGTCGCCCAGCTGACCCGTTAGTACGAGGCCGCCCTTGCCGGGCGTCACCGAGGTCTCTACGAACAGGATGTCGCCCCCCACTGGCGTGTAGTACATGCCAGTGGCCACGCCCACGAGGTTGTCCTCGGCTTCGGACTCGGGCGTGTAGCGCTGCGCACCTATGTACTGCTCGAGGCTCCGCTCGGTCATGCGCACGCGCTTGGCCTCGCCGAGCGCTATGCGCCTGGCTGCCTTGCGGCACAAGGTGCCGATGAGGCGCTCGAGGTTACGCACCCCGGCCTCTCGCGTGTAAGACGTGATGACTCGTGAGAGGGCGCCGTCGGTCAGCGTCACCTGGTTGGGCTTGAGACCGTTCTCGATGAGCTGGCGCGGTACGAGGTAGCGCTTGGCTATCTCGAGCTTCTCCTGCTCTATGTAGCTGGAGAACTCGATGGCCTCCATGCGGTCGAGCAGCGCGTCGGGGATCTGCTGCATGTTGTTGGCGGTGGCAACGAAGAGGACCTCGGAGAGGTCGAACGGCACGCCCAGGTAGTGGTCCACGAAGTTCGAGTTCTGGGCGGGGTCGAGTACCTCGAGGAGTGCCGAGGACGGGTCGCCCTGGTACGAGATGCCCAGTTTGTCGACCTCGTCGAGCAGGAAGACCGGGTTCTTGGCGCCGGCCTGGCGGATGCCTTGGATGATGCGCCCCGGCATGGAGCCGATGTAGGTGCGGCGGTGGCCACGGATGTCTGACTCGTCGCGCGCCCCGCCCAAGCTGATGCGCACGTACTCGCGCCCGAGCGCCTTGGCGATCGACTGAGCTATCGAGGTCTTGCCGACGCCGGGAGGGCCGGCGAAGAGCAGGATGGGGCCCTTGTTGACCTCGAACGCGTCCAGCTCGCCCTTGGCCGCGCGCTCGCTCTTGAGCTTGCGCACCGCCAGGTACTCGAGCACGCGGTCCTTGACCTTCTCGAGCCCGTAATGGTCCTCGTCTAGGATGTCGCCGGCCTTCGTTATGTCGAGGCGGTCCTCCGTGCGCGTGTTCCACGGCAGCTCGACGATAGTGGTCAGGTAGGTGCGGATGACGGACGCCTCGGCCGAATCGGGGTGCATGCGGCTGAGACGGTTGAGTTCACGCTGCGCTTCCTTGAGCACGGGCTCGGGGAGCTCGAGGGCCAGGAGCTTCTCCTTGAACGTCTCGACCTCGTCCTCGTCGTCGTCGGACCCGGACAGTTCCTTCTGCAGCGCCTTGATCTGCTCGCGCAGGAAGTACTCCCGCTGGTTGCGGTCGATCTCGTCCTTGACCTCGCGCTGGAGGCGGCGCTGCGTCTCCTGCAGCTCGATCTCGGTGTCGATGAGCAGCAGCACGTGCTTGATGCGCTGGGCCTGGGTGGGCGCCTCGAGGACGGCCTGCTTGTCGGCCAGCTTGAAGTCGAGGTGGTAGGCCACGTAGTCGGCGAACTGCCCCGGGTCGTCCAAGTTCATCACGAACTGCGCGACCTCGCTCTGGATGGCGCGGCTGCCGTTCTCGACGAGCTCGCGGAACTTCTCCTTCAGCTCGCGGAAAGCGGCCTCGAGTTCGAGAGGATCGCCGGCCGGGACCTCGATGGGTTCGACCACGGCCTCGATGACCTCGCCGCTGATGTACTCGTTAACCTTCACCCGCGCGAAGGCCCGCACCAGCATCTGGATGCTGCCGTCGGGGTTCTTCTTCATGCGCATGATGTTGCACGCCGTGCCGACCTTGAACAGGTCGTCGGCGGTGGGCTCCTCCACGTCACGGTCCTTCTGGCTGACTATGACGATGGTGCGGTCGCGGTCCAGCGCCGTGTTGATCGCCCTGATGCTCACGGGCCGGCCGGCGTCGATCGGCATGACCATGGTGGGGTAGAGCACCGAGCCGCGCACTGGGCAGACCGGGATGGGGGCCGTGAAATCGGTTCGGTTGGTGACCTCTGCCATGCTGGTCTCCTAGTCTCGACCGCGGCTTGCGGTGTGGGTGAGTGTTTGGGGAGTGCCTCCGCCGACTGCGGGGGCACTGAAGGGGGCAAGTAGTTGAGTCAAAGTAACTCAAGTTTACTGGTTATCTCACACTAAAGGTAGTTCGTGAGACACCGGGCGCTGGCTCGCGGCGGCCCTTCGTCAAGATTCTACACGCTGGCCGGGCGTTCAAGGACTCCTGTGGTAGCGTGGCGCGGTCATGAAAGATGTCATCTCCGCCCTGCAGCACGCAGTAGAAGAGGCCGCGGCCAGCCTCGGCGCCCCGGGTGCCGGAGTCCTTATCCAAGAGGTGCCCGAGGGTAGGCCGGGCGACTACGGCACAGCGGTGGCGTTCACCCTCGCCAAGGCGTTGGGGCGCAACCCGGCCGCGATCGCCGCAGACATCGTGGCCGCCACGGAGCTACCAGAGGGCGTGGCGGGCGCCTCCGCGGTCGGCCCTTACATCAACTTCACCGTCCAGCCGGCCGCCTTCGTGCGCAACGTGAGCCTCGAGCCGCGGCTGCCGCACGCCGAGCCCCTCAAGGTCGTGGTGGAACACACGAGCGTCAACCCCAACAAGGAAGCGCACGTGGGCCACCTGCGCAACATCGTCTTGGGAGACGCCACGGCGCGCATCCTCAAGGCGGTCGGGCACGACGTCGAGGTGCAGAACTACATAGACGACACCGGCCGCCAGGCGGCCGAGAGCATCTTCGCGGTCACCTACTTCGGCGCCCGCTACGGTAACGAGGGCGGCCGCAAGTACGACCATTGGTTGGGCGAGCTCTACGTGCGCCTGGCCGCCGCCAAGGAGACCGACGGTGACGCCATCGAGCGTGGCGTGACCGAGGTCATGCACCGCCTGGAACGCGGCGAGCTGCGCCCCGAGATCGAGCGTGTGCTCAAAGCCCAGCTAGAGACCTACCACTCGCTTGGGGCCGACTACGACCTTCTCGTGTGGGAGTCCGACATCGTGCAAGGGGGCCTGCTGCAGCGCGGCCTCGAGGTCATGGAGGCGAGCCCCCACGTTTCGCGGCCCACCGAGGGCAAGTACGCGGGAGCCCTCGTGATGGACGTGAGCGAGTTCTTGCCTGGCCTCGAGGAGCCGCTGGTGGTGCTGGTTAGGTCGGACGGCAACGCCATGTACGTGGCCAAGGACATCGGCTACCAGTTCTGGAAGGCCGGCATCTTCGAGGGCCTGACCTACGAGCGCTTCGTGGTGCAGCCCAGCGGCAAGCCCCTCTACACGTCCAGCCCGCGGGGCGAGTTGCACCCCGACGGCCGCTTCTTCGCGCACGCGGGCGAGATCATCAACGTGATAGACGCTCGGCAGAGCCACCCGCAGACCATCGTCCGCACCGCGTTGGCCCTCTCAGACACGCCCGAGGGCCGCGCCGCCTACGACCACTCGCATCACCTCGCCTACGAGGTCGTGACCCTCGAGGGGCAGGCGATGAGCGGCCGCAAGGGCATAACGCTCTCCATCGACGAGGTCGCCGAGGAGGCCACCCGCCGGGCGCGGGCCGTGGTGGAGGAGAAGAACCCGGGGCTCAAGGACGTGGACCTCGTGGCGCGGCAAGTGGGCATCGGGGCGCTGCGCTTCGGGATGCTCAAGAGCGAGGCCAAGAAGGTCATCGACTTCCGCTGGGAGCAGGCCCTCTCGCTACAGGGCGATTCCGCGCCTTACGTGCAGTACGCCCACGCCCGCGCCTGCAGCATCCTGCGCGCCGCCGCGGCCGCGGGAGTCGATGTAGCCGCCGCCAAGGCAGGGGCCGACTTCGAGCAGCTGGGTCCGCTGGAGGTGAAGCTGGCGCGCGTGCTGCGACGCCGGCCTGAGGTCGTGGAGGCCGCCGCCGCCGCCCTGGCGCCCCACACCATCGCGCAGTACGCGCTTGACGTGGCCACGGCCTGGAACTCGTACTACAACCACAAAGACGCTGCGGGTCACGCCGACACGCAAGTCATGCGCGCGGGACCGGGCCTACGTGAGGCGCGGCTCCTGCTGGTGGACCGCGTGCGCGTCACGCTTGCCGCCACCCTCGACCTCCTGGGGATCGCTGCACCCGGCGAGATGTAGCCGCCCGGCGGCAGGACTCTCAGAGGAGGTTGGCCGCCAGCACCTCTACGGGGTGCGCGGCCGTGCGTCCGGTGCCGTCCACGATCTGGTGGCGGCAGCTGAAGCCGGGCGCCGCCGTGGTGCCCTCGTGCTCGCGCACGGCGGGGAACAGGCGCTGCTCGCCGATCGTCATGCTGAGGTCGTGATGGGCGTAGCCGAACGAGCCCGCCATGCCGCAGCACCCGGCGTCGAGGGCCGTCACCTCGTCGCTCACCCACTCGAGCACGGCGCGGCTGGCGCTGGTGCTGGCGGGCAGCACGGCCTTCTGCTGGCAGTGGCCGTGGAACTGCACGGCGCCCGCGCCCTTGCGGAAGACCTTCTTGGGATCGAAGCGACCCTTAGCCCACTCCTTGGCGAGGAACTCCTCCAGCATGCGCACCTGCCCGGCCACGGCCGTCGTCTCCGGGCCGGGAACCAAGTCGGGGTAATCGTCGGTGAACGCCGCCACGCAGCTCGGCTCGAGGCCCACGACCGGCACGCCACGGCGCACGTACTCGTGCAGCGTGCGCACGTTGCCCTCGGCCATGCGCTTGGCCTCGCGCGCGAGGCCCTTGCTGATCTGCGGGCGGCCGCAGCAGCCGTAGGGCACGAGCTCGACCGCGTAACCAATGCGCTCGAGCACGGCCACAGCCGCCTGGCCCACCTCCGGCTGGTTGAACATGGTCCAGGTGTCCGCGAAGAGCGCCACCGGGCCTAATGCGCCTGCGGTGGCGGCCGGCCGGCCCTTGAACCAAGCGTCGAACCGTTTTCCGGCGTAACGGGGCAGCACCCGGCGAGCGTCCACGCCGACCGCCTTGCTCAGCAGCCAGCGCACGGGCTTCAACGGCAGGAAGAAGTTCGCCACCGGCGCCAGCGCCTGCGCGAGCGGCGCCACGCGCCCGACGTTGCCCATGGCGCGCGCCGAGAGCGGCGTGCCGTGGTCGTCGTAATAGTGCTGCAGCCACTCATACTTGAGCTTGGCCATGTCGACCCGGCTGGGGCACTCCGCCTTGCAGGCCTTGCACTCGAGGCAGAGGTCGAGGACCTCGTAGACGTCCTTGCTCGTCAGCCCGCCCGGCAGGCCGCCCGTGAGGGCCTCGCGCAGCACGTTGGCGCGGCCGCGGGTGGAGTGGTCCTCGTCGCGCGTGCCCATGTACGACGGGCACATGGTCCCAGCGCCCACCTTGCGGCAGGCGCCAACGCCCGTGCAGGCCTCCACGGCACCCAGGAAGCCGCCCTGCGCTCCGAAATCGAACACGGTGGGCACGACAACGGCCGGGTAGTCGGTGCCGTAGCGCAGGTTCTCCGTCATGGCCGGCGCCTCGACGATCTTGCCGGGGTTAAGCAGCCAGGCGGGGTCGAAAGCGCGCTTGAGGTCTATGAAGTCCTGGTAGAGGACGTCGCCGAAGAGGCGCCGGTTCTGGTACGAGCGTATGAGGCCGTCGCCGTGCTCGCCGCTCCAAGAGCCGCCGTACTTGATGACCAGCTCGAAGACGTCGTTGCTGATGGCTTGGTAGCGCTCTATGCCAGCCTCGTCCTTGAGGTCGATGAGCGGTCGCACGTGGATGACCCCCACGGAGGCGTGCGCGTAGAACACGGCGCGGGTGCCGTGGCGCTTGCACACCTCGATGACCTCGGGGATGTACTGCGCGAGGTGCTCGACGGGGATGGCCGCGTCCTCGATAGAAGGCGTGGGCTTGGCCGCGCCCGGCATGGTGGCGTAGATGCCGAGGCCGTCGCGGCGGAAATCGGCGATCTCACCCTGCTGCTTGGGGTCCTCGGCAAGGTAGGCGCCGTAGGAGAGGGCGGTGACTTCGGGGTCGGCCTCGAGTCCGGCGAGAGCGGCGCGGCACTCGGGCAAGTCCTTGCCGTCGAACTCCACTAGCAGCACCGCCGCCGGGTCGCCCAGCACCCAACTCATCATTGGCGCTATCGCGGGGTTCTCGCGGCCCAGGGTGATGAGGTCGCGGTCGATGATCTCCACCGCCGAGGGCCCGTGTCGGTTGATGAACTTGACGGCCTCGAACGCCTTGGTGAGCCCGTCGAAGTGCAGCATGCTCACGAGGCGGCGCTTGGGGACGGGGTGCAGGGCCAGCTTCAGCTCGAGGATGAGCGCCAGGGTGCCCTCGCTACCACTGACTAGCTTGGCGAGGTTGAAGGGCCGCTGGCCCGGGCCGCCCGCGTTCGTCAGCTCGTCGAGGTTGTAGCCGCCCACCCGGCGCATGACCTTCGGGTAGCGGGCCTCGATCTCTCCGGCATGCTCCGTAACCATGTGGTGGACGGCGCGGTAGATGTCGCCCTCGCGGCCCGTAGCCCCAAGCTTGGTGGTCAGCTCAGGGCCGCTGAGGGGCCCCAAGTCGAGCTCGGTGCCGTCCATGAGGAGCACGCGCAGCCTGATCACCTGGTCGACGCTCTTGCCGTACTTGATGGAGCGGGTGCCGGCCGAGTTGTTGGCAACCATGCCGCCCACGTTGGCACGGTCGGTGGTGGCCACGTCGGGCGTGAACTGCAGCTCGTGCGGGGCCAGCGCGGCGTTCAGCTGGTCGCGCACGAGGCCGGGCTGCACGCGCACCCAGCGCTCTTCAACGTTCAGCTCGAGGAGCTGCGTGAGGTACTTGGACATGTCGATGACGAGCGCTGCAGCCACCGTCTGGCCGGCCAGGCTGGTGCCCCCGCCGCGCGGCAGCACGGGCACGCCCAGGTCGTTCGCCGCGCGCACAGCCGCCTTCACGTCTGCCTCGTCCAGCGGCACCACGACGCCGACTGGTGCTATGCGGTAAGGGCTGGCGTCGGTGGCGTAGAGCGCCCGGGCGCGCGCGTCGAAGCGCACCTCGCCCTTGACCGTGGCCTGCAGGCGGCGCTCGAGCTCGGCGGCCACGTCGCCGGGGGCCGGGTTAACGATGGCTTTCCTCAGGGGTGTACGCCGTGCGCTGTTTAGAGACACACGGTCAGTATATGGCGTGTGGCACGCTTTCCTCACGGGGCTCTGGGTGGGCCTCATCGGGGGCGGCCCCTAGCGGCTCGCCGAAGAGGCGGCCGATCGTCACGGCCAACCCCTCGTCGTCCAGATGGCGGTAGGCGTGCACGAACGTTCGTAGCCGGTAGCGCCGCAGCAGCCCCGCCATGAGGCTGGCCGACTCGTAGGGCGAGAGTCGCGTGCCCGTGGGTAAGCGCACTGCCCGGCCCAGGTCGTCGACGGTGCCCAGCTCCCGCAAGGCCAGCAGCACCCGGTCTGACTTCGCCTCCAGGTAGGGCGAGGGTGCCCCGCGCCGCAACGACTGCAGCCCGCGGCGCACTTCCGTCACCGTAGGCAGCTCCTTCGCCTCTTGTTCCAGCTCGTGGAGGGCGTCCGGGCTCAGGCTGAGGACCACGGGCTCCTCGCTGCGCGCCAGGGCCTCCAGCGTGGCCACCGGGTCGGGGCTCAGATCGGTCACTATTCTGCCGGCGCCCGTGCGCCTCACCGGCGCCGGCACGAGCGGGGCGGCGCCTACCTCCTCCACCTCAGGCGCGAGCCGCAGGGGAGTGGCGGCGCGAACGGCGCTGGCGCGGAACTCCAGCGTGCGGGCGTTGCGGAACTCGTTCTCCTCGAGCTCCACCGCGGCGTTCACGGCGCCGCCTACGGGCAGGCTGGAGGCCAACTCGCCCATGCGCCACGCCACGCCCTTCACGCCCCCGACTCTCAGTTGCAAGGTATGGCCCTCTTTACCCACGGCGCGCGCCGCGTCGAGCGTGTCCGTGAGAGCGAAGAGGGGCGCAGGGTGGCCCTCGCCGAACGGCTCGAGGTCGACGATGGCGCGGTACAGGCCGCTGGTCACCTCGTCGGCCCCGATCACGGCGTCGGTGACGACCGTTGGCACGGGCCGCGGGAAGCTGCTCGCGAACTCGTGCACGGCCGCGCGGAAGGCGCCGAAGTTGACCATGTCGAGCGTGAAGCCCGCCGCCTGCTTGTGCCCCCCGAAGCGCAGGAGGTGCGGGGCCGCGGCCCGCAGGCCATCGACCGCCGAGATCCCGGGCGTGGAGCGCACGCTGCCCTTGCCGGCGGCAGCGATGTACACGGGCAGGTAGAAGCGCTCGAGGAGTTTGCTGGCCACGATCCCCATGACGCCAGCGTGCCAGCTGGCGTCCTCGATCACGAGTGCGGGCGCCTCGGGGTCGGCCTTCGCCAGTGCCGACTCGTACATGTCGTCCTGGATCTTGCGGCGCTCCATGTTGCGGGCGTCCAAGTAAACGGCCAGCTCGGCCGCGCGCCTCTCGGAGCGTGTCACCAGCAGTTCGAGCCCCACGTCCGCCTCGCCCAGGCGCCCCGCGGCGTTGAGGCGCGGCGCCAACACGAAGGCCACGCTGCGAGCGGAGATGGGCGCGCTCAACCGCGCCAGCGCTACGCTGGCGCGTACGCCCGGCCAGCGCGAATCGGAGAGCCGCTTGAGCCCCTCGCGGATCAGGGCGCGGTTCTCGCCCAGGAGGGGTGCCACGTCGGCGATGGTGCCGAGCGTGGCGAGGTCGGCGTACTCGAGGGGGGCTTCCATGCCCAGCGCCGTGCGCAGCGCCCACAGCAGGTGGAACGCCACGCCCGCCCCCGTCAGTTCGGGCAGACCGTGGCGGGCGGCGGGGGAGAGGCCTGGGTGAACGACCAGGCAGTCGGGCAGGGCTGTGCCGGGCGTGTGGTGGTCGGTGACGATGACCTCGACGTCGGCCGCCTGCAGGGCCTCTATCTCGGCGAGGTTGGTGACGCCACAGTCGACGGTTATGAAGAGATCGGACCGCGCGATGTGCTCGGGCACGCGGTCTAAGTGGACGCCGTAGCCGTCGGTCAGGCGGTTAGGTATGAAGGTCGCCACGTTGGCGCCCAGTTCCTGCAACCCGAGGTAGAGGACGGCGGTGCCGCTGATGCCGTCGGCGTCGTAGTCGCCATGCACGAGGATGCGTTTGTTCTGGCGTACGGCCAACGCCAGGCGCTCGGCGGCCTGCGCCAGCGCCGGGTTGGGGCTCGGGACGAGGGGGGGGTCGAGGTGCGCCGGGGCTTCGTCGCGCAGGCCCCTGGCCCATAAGACGGCCGCCAGTGCGGGTGGCACCTGGAGCGCGCGGCTGAGCGCCGCGACAGCGCTAGGTGGTGCTGGTGGCCTCACGGACCATCGCACCTCGGGTACCCCGTGGGGCATCAACCGGCTTCGTCGTCCGAGTCGGGTGCGCCCGGGTACGGGTCACCACGATCCGGGATGACGGGCAGTTCGGTTTCGTGCTCGGTGTAAGAGCTATGGGGGGTGCCCCGGGGGGCCGGGACGCTGGTGTGCAGGGTCGTCGTGCTTTGAGTTGCCGACTCAAGCGTGGCAACTCGTTCGCGCAGCCGGGTGACCTCGCGTGAGCGCCGCCAGACGGAGAGGCGCGTGGGCACGAAGCCCACCGCCCAACCGAACACGAGCGCGAACGCCACGACGTACGCCACCGGTAGCGGCGGTAACAAGTAGTTGAGGATCGGTAGTTCGACCTGTTGCCGGTTAGCGGCGTGGAAGAGCCACATGTACGCGGCTAGCGCGATCAGCAGGATGAGCCTGATTATGCGGACGCTCTTCACGGCCACCTCCGGGGCAAGTCTACAGCAGGGCGCGGGCTTAGTAACCTCGGGGCGCCCCATGCACCCACGCCGGCACATACAATCGGAAGCCGTGAGCGCTACCAACATCCTCGAATCCGTGACCCGGCCTACCAACGGCGCGAAGACCGTCAAGGTCATGGCCGCCATGTCAGGAGGCGTCGACTCCTCCGTGGCCACTGCCATCCTTACGGAGCAGGGCTACGAGGTCGTCGGGAGCATGCTCAGGTTCTGGCCCGACGACAAGCCGGTGGGCGCCTTCGACCTTTGCTGCAGCCCGGACGCCGCGTACGACGCGCGCCGGATAGCTGACGGGCTAGATGTACCGTTCTACCTACTCGATTTCCGCGATACGTTCCAAGAGATCGTCATGGATCCGTTCGTGCCCATCTACCAAGCCGGCAGCACGCCCAACCCGTGCGTATGGTGCAACCGCCACATCAAGTTCGGCGCGTTCGTTCAGCGCGCCCAGGCCCTCGGCTGCGAGTACATGGCCTCCGGACACTTCGTGCGGCGCATCGACGGTCCGGACGGCCCCGAGCTGCACCGTGGGGTGGACGACGACAAGGACCAAACCTACTTCCTGTGGGCACTGCCGAGCAACATCCTCAAGTACCTGCTCTTCCCGCTAGGAAACCTCACGAAGACCGAGGTACGCGCCATGGCCGCCGAACGCAGCATGCGCACCGCCGAGAAGAAGAGCTCGTCGGGCCTCTGCTTCGTGCCTACCACCGTCAAGGCCTACCTCGAGGAGGCCGCGCGCGCCGCCCCCGGCAACGTGGTCGACGCGTCGGATGGCTACGCCGTGGTCGGTGAGCACCGGGGCGTGATGTTCTACACCATCGGGCAGAAGCGCGGCCTTGGGCTATACAAGTCGCACCTCGAGCGCTACGTGCTCGAGCTCAGGGCCGACACCAACGAAGTGGTGATCGGCACGCGAGAGATGTGCCACTGGCGCACGCTCGAGGCCGGCCTCCGTAACTTCCTCACCGCCGAGGAGCTCCTGCCCAAAAGGGTGCAGGCGCAGGTGCGTTACCGCCAGCAGCCCGAGGCCGCTACCCTCACACTGGTGGACGGCGACCGTTTCCGGCTGGAGTTCGACGAGCCGCAGTTCGCCGTGGCCACCGGCCAGAGCGCCGTTGTCTACGATGGCGAGAGGCTTCTGGGCGGCGGCGTGATAGCAAGCCGCAGCGCCTGACGGTGGCCGTGGGACCTACATCCCCGTGCCGACCAGTGCGTTCCGCTACAATCTGAACAGGAGGCTCAACCATGGGAACCCTCATCGTCTTAGTTGTCTTGGTCGCGTTAGGTGTGTACGCGGTCTCGATTTACAACCGAATAGTTGCGTACGAGAAGCGCTATCAGAACGCCTGGAGCCAGATCGACGTGCAGCTCAAGCGCAGGTCCGACCTCATCCCGAACTTGGTGGAGACGGTCAAGGGCTACGCGGCTCACGAGAGTCAAGTATTCGAGGAAGTCACGCGCGCACGCGCCGGCATGATGAACGCGCACTCCGTCAACGAGTCGGCCGATGCCGCCAACGTCATGACGGCCGCCCTCGGTAAGCTCTTCGCGGTGGCCGAGGCCTACCCCGACCTGAAGGCCAACGAGAACTTCAAGATGCTCCAGGAGGAGCTCTCGGGCGTTGAGAACAAGATCGCTTACGCGCGTCAGTTCTACAACGACGCCGTCATGCAGTACAACACCCTCATCGAGACCGTGCCTGCGGTCTTCCTTGCCGGTCCTATGAACAAGAAGCCCGCCGTCTTCCTCCAGATCCCCGAGGGCGACCGCGCCGTGCCCCAGGTGTCGTTCAGCGCTACTACGCCCGAAGCCCAGGCTTGAGCCAGAAGGCACAAGCAGCAGGGGCCGCCCCCGGGAGCCCGCCAGCCGGCGGACCCGGGGGCGGTTTCATAGACCTGGGTAGGGGACACCCATCGGTGGAGCTGCTGCCGTTCGACGAGCTCGCCGAGGCCGGCGCCGTGCGCCTCGCACCGCATGATTCGAGGACGCTGCAATACGGCGATGAACGTGGCGCCCTTGGGCTGCGTGAGGAGATCAGCGGCTACGTGGAACGCCGGGGGGCGCCCGGCGCCGTGGCGGGGCCCGACGGCCTGGTTGTGACCTCAGGCGTCTCGCAGGCGCTCGACCTCCTCTGCACCCTCCTCACCAAGCCCGGCGACATAGTGCTGGTCGAGGAGCCCACGTACCACTTCGCCAGGCTCGTGTTCAGAGACCACCAGCTGCGCGTCGTGGCGGTGGCAGGCGACGAAGGCGGCATGTTGCCGGACGCCTTCGAGGAGGCACTGGACCGCTACCCCGACGCGCGCCTCACCTACCTCGTGCCTAGCTTCGGCAACCCCACGGGCGCTTCCGTCAGCGAGGAGCGGGCAAGACACATCCTCGAAGTGGCCGAACGGCGGGGGGTATGGGTGTTGGCCGACGAGGTCTACCGCCTTCTGAACTTCGGTGGCGCGCCGCAACGGTCGTTTGCCGCTTATGGCGTCAGCCGCGCCGTGTCGCTCAACTCGTTCTCCAAGATCCTCGCCCCGGGCCTGCGCCTGGGCTGGTTGGTAGCCGACCCGGGCCTCCTCACTCGCTTCGAGAACTCCGGACTCTTGCAGAGCGGCGGCGGCCTCAACCCGCTAGTCGGCTCGCTCGTTGAACACGTCCTCAGTTCCGGCAGCGCCGATGCCCACCTGGCCAAGCTGAGGACCGTGTACACGCGTCGGGCGACCGTTCTGGGGGCCGCCATAAGACAGCAGCTTCCGGACGCCGAGTTCCTAAGCCCAAACGGCGGCTATTTCATCTGGCTGCGTGTGCCCGGCGTTGGCTCGACGTCAGGCGACCTCCTCCGGCACGCCCGTGAGGGCGGCGTCGGTTACACGCCGGGGGTGCAGTTCTCGCCGAGCGGCGCGCAGGAGGACCGCCTGCGCCTCTCGTTCGCCTATTACGACCCGCCTCACCTGGAAGAGGCCGTCGCCCGCCTGGCGGCGGCGGTGCAGTCGACCGCGGCCGCGGACTAGACCCGCGGTTCCACGTACCGCAGCCTGACGTTAGTGACGTAAAGTGTGCCGTATGCAGCAGCCCGACCCCGATGTGGCTGGCGCGCGCCTCAACCTAGGTGAGGACCGACCAGCGGTGAGCGGCCAAGTGCAGAAGCTTGGCGAGCAGTTCACCGTCCCGGGGACCGGCCGCAAGATCAACCTGCTCGATTACGAGGCGTCCAACAAGCGCAGCACCTGGCTCCTAGCTCTCTTCACCGTGGCGCTGTTGGCGGGCGCCGCCTACCTGTTGGCGCTGGCGGTGGACCCCGCCTCGGCCCTCTTCTTCATCGGGGTGGCCCTGGTCGTGGGTTTCGGCCAGGCGGCCGTGGGCTTCTACTTCTCCGACCAGATAGCGCTGGCCGCGTCCGGCGCCCGGGTGGCCACCGTGGAGGAGCACCGCCACTTGATGAACGTGGCCGAGGCCGTGGCCATCGGCGCCGGCGTCCCCATGCCAAAGGTTTACGTGATCGACTCGCCGGCGCCGAACGCGTTCGCCACCGGACGCGACCCGCAACACGCGTCTATCGCGGTTACCACCGGCCTGCTGCAGCTACTGGACCGGCAGGAACTGGAAGGCGTGGTGGCCCACGAACTGGCGCACGTGCGCAACTACGACATTCGGTTCATGTCCATGCTGGTGGCCACCCTGGGCGCGCTGCTGGTGCTGCGCGACATGGTGATGCGCTGGGGCATGTACGGCGGCATGTACGGAAGCGGCGGCTCGCGGCGTTCCAGTTCCAGCCGTTCTAACGGCGGCGGTGGCGGCAAGGGACAGGGCCTCGCCATGGTGCTCCTCTTGGCGCTGCTCGTCCTGGGCCCGATCGTCGGCGCACTGTTGAGGTTCGCCGTGAGCCGTCGGCGTGAGTACCTTGCCGACGCGACCGGCGCCTACATCACCCGTAACCCCGAGGGGCTGGCGCTGGCGCTGGAGAAACTGCGGACCTACCCCGGCCCGCGCTTGGAGGTCAGCGAGGGCGTGAGGCACATGTTCATCGTGAACCCCGCCATGCAGTTGGGAGGGGAGGGGGGCCTGTTCTCGACCCACCCTCCTATCGAGGAGCGGATAAGGCGCCTGCGCAACATGTGAGGCGGCGGGCGGCTTGGGGTGCGGATCAGGGGGCGGTTGCACCCTCGAAGATCAGGTACCTATCGTTGCCGTTGTCGGCCACCAGGAGCTTGTTACCGAAAGCGTAGACGCCCGTAGGGGCATCGAACCCGAGTGCGGTGGGAGTGACCGAGCCGCCGTTGCTCGCGTTGGAGTTCATGTCGGATTGACCGAGCACCGTGTCGGCGGGTTGTCCGTTGGTCGTTGGCATGGCATTCCACACGAGAACGCGGCTGTTGTGGGTTTCGGCGACGAAGAGTTGCTTGCCGTTGCTGTAGAGATAGCGAGGGTAGTCGAAGCCGTCGGCTCGCGTTGCGGCAGTCTTCGTTCCGAAGCTGGCTTGGCCGAGGACGATATCCGCCGGGGCGAAGTTCGTGGTCGGGAAGCTGTTCCAGATGAGCACTCGGTTGTTGTGGGGATCGGCCACCAAGAGAACCTTGCCGTCGGTCCAGACTCCTGTGGGGTAATCGAGGGTGCGGGCGGTGGGTATGGCGCTGTCGACGCCGGCTTGGGCGTCGTCGTTCGCGGCACAGTTGTCAAACGTGTTCTGGCCGAGCACGATGTCGGCAGGGGTTGTGCCGTCGAGTGGGATGTGGTTCCAGATAAGAACGCGGTTGTTGTCGGCGTCGGCCACTATGAGCTTGTCACCTTGCACGAACATGTCCTCGGGCTCGTTGAACTTGGTCGCTGTGCAGCCACTGGTGTCCGTCGTGAAGTCGGTTTGGCCGATCACGTGGTCGGCTGGCGCGTAGGTGGTGGTCGGCGGCGTGTCGTAGGTGAGGATGCGGTTCGAGCCGTACTCGAGGATGAAGAGCCGTGTGCCGTCGGTCGCCAGGGATTGCGGCTGGTGCATCCGGCGTGCCGAGATCGGGTCGCTGGCCACGTCGCTGAAGCCGTTGCGGCCTACCACGAAGTCTGCGGCCGCGCCGTTGGCGGTCGGAACGCTCAGGTATCCCATCACGCGGTTCTGGCCGTAATCGGGCAGGTACAACACGTCGTTCATGACTATCGGCCGACCAAATGGGCCGCCGAACGCGCGTGTCGGGTCGGTTTCGGCATTGGATGTGAAGTCCGGCTGGCCGATCACCACGGACGCAGCCTGGTTGTTGGTGAGGTCGACGTAAGGCGCCTTCTCCGGCGGTGGTGGGCTGCAAGCTGCCAGCATCAGGGTGAGAACGGCAACGAGTAGCGAGACAGGATTCAGGATGCGCATAGGTCCTCCGAACGGTTCCCCAGCGGCACGTGGCGAGCCAGAGGCCAGTAGGCTTGGAACCCGCTTGGGCTTTCTGGCGGAATCCACTGTCGTGGCGAGCATGCTGCCGGCCCGGGCGGTGCGGCCGTGACGAAGAGCACATGGCTCGCCGGATGGCCGTCTGGGTCCGGGCGCTGGAGAAACCGCTGACCTATCCCTCCCGGCCCGCGTATGGACGCCGCCGAGACTGTAGGTCGCGGGGTACCGAGCCGGGTGAACGCCGGTGTGACACATGTCCCGGACACGCCGGGGCTGTTTAGTTATCACCGAAGGAACCATCCCCGACGTCATCGCGGTGATCGACGCCAAGGGTGCGAATACTCGCGCGCTAGTCGTTAAGGGGTTTCCGTTCAAGTCCGAGGCTGGCTGGGTGCGGTTCGCTCAACGCTACAGCGCCCACCACAGCCCAGCCTCTACCTAAGGAGTTTATGCATGAACGCAAGAGTCTTGGTCTCGTTGGCATTGATCGCCTTGGTGGGTGTGGCAGTGGCCCAGAAGCCCCTGGAGACGTCGGGCACGATCCATGCGACCCTTGGCGGTGAGGAGCGTGTCTGGCACACGGTCATCACCGAAGGGCCAGGCGTGCGGGTCAACACCGCCGACTGGAGCTTCTTCGACATGGGGAGCCAGTTCTATGCGTTCGGTCTCGCTGGTTACCCGGGTACAGCCGTGACCATCGATGACGTCCAGACCACCGAGGGAAGGTTCGAGCTCACGTTCATGTTCTTTGGCGATCTGCCGGCCGATTGCCCTTGCACTGTCGAGGCGAGCATCGCGTACTACACCAGCGACTCGATCACGAAGAACAAGTACGTCAACGAAGAGGTTCCCGTGACTCTGACCGAGTTCCGGCCAGTGGACGAGACCACGTTCGCCATGGCCGGCGACTTCGCCGGCACCCTCGCGTTCGAGAAGGATTCCTTGAGCGACCCGAACCTCGAGGACACGCTCGATGTAAGCGGAAGCTTCGAGGCCACCCTCGAGCCGGCCGGCAACCAAAAACGCGACAAAACAGATTGAGGGCTGCTGCCGGAGGCGCCCGCCCGAAGACGCCAAGACCACTTTCGCAACGGCGGCCTCCAGGATGTGGAGCGTCACCCGTGCGGTTACGAAGGCGTGTGGAACGTGCCGTTGTGCTCGGCGGGACCGAACACGTCGGATCTGGTCTTCACCAGCAGCGCGGCGAAGGGGAGACCGACCTCGACTAGGACGAGGCTAACCGCCTGTTCGCGAGGGATAACCTGGTGCGGTCTCCTGGGAACCGTGTATACTACGCCGGATCAACAATTGATTTGGGAGGCCGCATGAAGACGTTTAGGACGTTCGTGTTGGTATTGGGACTATTCGCGCTATTGAGTACAGCCTTTGCGCAGCGAGGGCGTGACGGAACCTTGACCATCTTGTACTGGCAGGCCGTCTCGATACTCAACCCACACCTGTCTAGCGGCACCAAAGACATAAACGGATCGTCACTCGTTCTTGAACCTCTCGTCCGCTACGATGTCGATGGTAACTACGTCCCGTGGCTAGCCACGCGCCTTCCGACCGTCGAGAACGGTGACGTAGCCGAGGACTTCACTAGCATCACTTGGACACTCAAGCCCGGCATCCTCTGGTCGGACGGGACTCCCCTTACTTCGAACGACTTTGAGTTCACGTGGCGCTACTGCACTACGGGTGCCGGGTGCGTATCGACTGACTTCTTCAAGGATATAGCCAGCTTCGACATCCATTCCGACACTTCATTCACCATCAACTTCTCGGTTCCGAAGCCCGTGCCGTACAGCGCCTTCGTGGGCCCTGAGTCCCCCGTCGTGCAAGCGGCTCAGTTCGCCGAGTGCATGGGTGCTGCGATCTCGGAATGCACGCAGGAGAACTTCTATCCGATCGGCACCGGACCTTACGTCGTGACCGACATGCGCCCCAACGACGTCGTAACTTTCGAGGCCAACCCGAATTTCCGCGAGGCAGACAAGCCGGCCTTCCAGACGGTCGTCCTCAAGGGCGGCGGCGACGCCGCGTCGGCAGCCCGGGCCGTGCTCGAGACCGGCGAAGCCGATTGGGCGTGGAACCTCCAAGTAGCCCCCGACATATTGCGGCAGATGGAAGCCGCCGGCATCGGCGAGCTCACGACCGCGTTCGGCACGTCACTTGAGCGCATTCTGTTCAACTTCGTCAACGTCGATCCAGCGCTTGGCGCCGATCGCGGTGAGCTGCTCGGTGGTAACAACCCGCACCCGTTCCTGATGGACATCAACGTCCGCAAGGCCATGGCAATGGCGATCGATCAGGAGATCCTGGTTGAGATCGGCTACGGCGACACGGGCAAGGTCACCTGCAACATGGTTCCCGCCCCCGCTGCGTATACCTCGACCGCCAACGACGGCTGCGAAGTGCAGGACATCGAAGGCGCCAATGCGCTACTCGATGAGGCAGGCTGGGCTCGCGGTTCCGACGGCATCCGCTCCAAGGACGGCGTGCGCTTGAGCGTCCTCTTCCAGACTTCGATCAACGCCGTGCGACAGGATTTCCAGGCGCTCATCCAGGAGTGGTGGAACGAGATCGGCATCGAGGTCGAGCTGCGCAACATCGACGCCGGCGTTTACTTCGGCAGTGATCCCTCCAGCCCCGACACCTACCTCAAGTTCTGGACCGACGTCGAGATGTACACGAGCGTCGCTGCCGGTACTGACATAGCGGCGTACCTCAACCAGTTCACGTGCGGAGAGGCCTCGCAACGTGCCAACAACTGGCTGGGTTCTAATAACACCCGCTACTGCAATCCCGAGTTCGACAAGCTTCATGCCACGCTCGCGACTACTGCCAATCTCGATGAACGAGCCGAGATCATGAAGGCCCTCAACGACATAATCGTTCAAGATTACGTGATCGTGCCTCTGGTCTACCGGGCTGATGTATCCGCGAGGGCGAACTCCCTGCTCGGCACTGCGAAGAATGCATGGGATTCCGAGTTGTGGAACATAGCTGACTGGTACCGCGCTGGAAACTGAGTGCTAACAGTAACATAGGGGCTCTATTCTGTACCAGTTACGCGTCTGCGTAACTGGTACAGGCTCCCACGCTTGTGCTATCTTTCCCCGCCTCTTCAGTGAGCCCACTCGAAAGGTCGCTTGATTACCGTGTTTAGGTACCTCATGCGCCGCTTGCTGCTGGCCATTCCGACGCTGCTGGTCATCAGTTTCATCATCTTCGCGATCCTCGACTTAGCACCCGGCGACCCCACTAGCAACCTACCGATGACCCTTTCTGCCGAGACGCGCCAAGCGATCCGCGGGTCACTTGGCCTCGACGACCCTTTCGCCGTTAAGTACGTCACAACCTACCGATGACCCTTTCTGCCGAGACGCGCCAAGCGATCCGCGGGTCACTTGGCCTCGACGACCCTTTCGCCGTTAAGTACGTCAAATGGTTACGTCAGTTCTTTATCTACGAGCCCGTCGCTCTACTCAAAGAAGCTACCGGCATCGATCTCGCACCCGGCGCCAGCTACCCGCGTATCCTCTCTTGGCAGACGCGGAGCCCCGTCTACGACGTGATCGTGCAACGCCTGCCGCAGACCCTTTGGGTCGTGGGGTTGTCTTATCTATTGGGCGTGATGATCGCGATACCCGTCGGGGTGTACTCAGCGTACAGACAATACTCGTGGTTCGACCAATTCGGCACGCTCATATCTATGATCGGCTTCTCGGTACCGACCTTTTTCACGGGTCTGCTAGCCATCATTCTGTTCAGCGTCCAGTTGAAGTGGTTACCCTCCATATACGACACGACCCTGGTTGTCAAAGACTGGGCAACCTTCGTGAAGCAGGTGAAGCAGATGGCAATGCCCGCCACAGTGCTGGCTTTCTTCAACGCTTCGCAGTTGAGCCGCTTCATGCGCTCCTCGATGTTGGACAACCTGAATCAGGACTATGCTCGCACGGCGAGGGCGAAGGGGCTACAGGAACGAGAGGTCCTTTGGGGTCACGTCTTCCGGAACAGTCTCATTCCGGTGGTCACGCTCATCGCGCTGGGAGTCCCCGGCATCTTCACAGGCGCGATCATCACCGAACAGATCTTCCGCGTGAACGGAATCGGTGACCTGCTGATTCGCGGCATCTACGTATCGGATCTTCCCATGGTGCAATCGATCAGCTTCATCTTCGCGGTACTGATCGTGCTGTTCAACATCATCGCCGATATCTTCTACGGGATCTTAGACCCGCGTATCCGGTACGACTAGGGTGGTGAGCAACGAAGTGCAAACCCCAGCAGGAGCCGTAGGAGCAGGCGTCGACGACCGCAACCGGGCGCGCGCGATATGGCGGGAATTCTCACGTAACAAGGGTGCAGTAGTCGGCTTGTTCGTACTGGTCATAATCACCGGGATGGTGGCGTTCGGTCCGCTTCTTTACCGTGCCGATGCCTCGAAGACCCACATCCGCGAACGCAACCTGCCGCCTTCGGTCGAGCATCCCTTCGGTACCGACAACCTTGGCCGAGACCTCCTCGCGCAGAACCTCGTGGGCGGCCGCATCTCGCTCACGGTCGGTTTGACGGCCATGCTCATCAGCGTGCTCGTCGGGACCGTCATCGGGCAACTCTCCGGCTACTACCGCCGGCTGGATGGCGCCCTGATGGCCCTCACGGACATATTCCTGTCGCTACCGATCCTGCCGCTCCTCCTCGTTGTCGTACTGCTGTTTCGTGACTCACTCCGAGCATCTATCGGCCCTAAAGCGGGCATCTTCCTCCTGATCGTCGTCATCATCGGGATTACATCGTGGATGAACACAGCCCGCATCGTGCGAGGAGAAGTCCTTGCGCTCAAGGAACGCGAGTTCATAATGGCCGCAGGCGCTCTCGGCGCTAATGACAACCGCGTGATGACCGCGCATATCCTGCCCAACGTGATGAGCCCTATCCTCGTTTCGGCAGCGCTCGGCATGGCCAGCGCCATCATCACGGAGTCGGCGTTGTCCTTCTTGGGCCTGGGCTTCCCGCCCGACGTACCGACGTGGGGCAGACTGCTTTACGACGGCCGCGACTACCTGGCGATCACGCCAACTCGGGTGGTGTGGCCCGGTGTCTTCATCTCGCTGGTGGTGCTGAGCATCAATTTCATTGGCGACGGGATACGAGACGCGCTCGACCCGAAGCTGCGTGGCAGGCATTAGACACTGGAACGCCGCCAGGTCGCAGCAAAGGAGCGGATGACCACCGTGCGTTCACTACCGTAGGACGCGTTGACTAACAGCGACTCTCACGAAGAAGGCGGTTCAATCTTGGGAATATATCAGCAACTCTCCGCACACCTCGAAGAGCTCTACCCAGAACTGGTCGAGTTCCGCCGGGACCTCCACCAGCATCCCGAGCTCTCCTTCGAAGAGGTGCGCACGCCGGCCTTGATCGCCGACTACCACCGCAAATTGGGCCTCGAGGTTCGCACAGAAGTAGGCGGCAGAGGCGTCGTCGCCACCCTACGCGGCGGCAAACCGGGCAAGACGGTGGCGTTAAGAGCCGATTTCGACGCTCTGCCCATCCACGACGAGAAGGACGTACCGTACCGATCGACCGTTCCCGGCGTCATGCACGCCTGCGGTCACGACATCCACACCGCCGGGCTGCTGGGAGTCGCCACCGTTCTAAATGAAGTGAAGGAACAGCTCCAAGGGAACGTGGTATTCATCCACCAGTTCGCCGAAGAGGTAACGCCGGGTGGCGCCAAGTCGATGATCGAAGATGGTTGCCTCGACGGAGTAGACGTGATCTACGGCGCACACGTGCATTCGCCGATCGCTTACGGCAAGATCGGCACCATCGCGGGCCCAGCGATGGCCACTGCGGATTCCGTGGGCATCAAGGTCACCGGCTTAGGCGGACACGGTGCTAGACCGAACGTAGCAATCGATCCGGTCGTCGTATCCGCCCATCTGATCCTGGCCCTCCAGAGCATAGTTAGCCGCCAGACGGATCCCCTTAGGTCGGCTGTCGTCACGATCGGGGCCATCCACGGCGGTAACGCCTTCAACGTCATCCCAGAAACCGTGGAGTTGAGAGGCACCGTCCGTACCTTCGACCCCGAGGTGCGCGAGCAGGTTGAGGAGTCGATCGGCACCATCGTCAAGCAGATCTGCAGCGCCTTCGGTGCGCGCGGCGAACTCGATTACGTCCGCGGCTACCCAACACTAGTGAACGACGTTGCCGAAACCGAACGCATTACCGAGGTAGCGCGCAGCGTGGTGGGCGCCGCGAACGTCGAGACCCTGGAACCGATGATGGGCGGCGAGGACTTCGCCTACTACCTACAGCAGCTGCCCGGCACGTTCTTCTTCGTTGGCGGCCGCAACCCGGAGTTGAACGCCATCTATCCGCACCATCACCCGCGCTTCGATGTTGACGAGCGCTCCATGCTGGTGACCGGGCGGACCTTCATAGGGGCGGTGCTGGATTATTTCGAGATGGAATGACGGGTTTTCCCACTGCGTCTACGGTCGCGGCAACAACCCCAACTCCACGGCCTCCTCGACCTCTTTGTCCCCGACATCGCGACAGAACTGAGGTTCCCCCACCGTTATCGCCATCACCACGCAGCCCGTGAAGCTATTCTTGGGATGCGGGACAGGGACGTAACTTCGACCTGTGGCCGGGCGGACAGCGCGAATCTTCTTTAAAAGCCAACACCGACCGCTGAACGAACCTACGCCATCCCTCGCTAAATGCACTCGTCAATTACAATGCGGAGTGCCCCTTCCGTCCCTTCGCCTCCTAGGCACCCCCACCCTC
>CAJDWU010000001.1_pt1 | contig 60747 bp, 48 predicted proteins | sample 7391771 | NCBI WGS metagenome assembly CAJDWU01 (sample SAMEA7055737, study PRJEB34461) | soil metagenome | biome: terrestrial ecosystem; feature: Peninsula; material: soil | place: Antarctica | collected 2016 | reverse complement strand
GCAACCCCGGCTTCGCCGCCATCGCGGTGATTCAGAACGTGGTCTGGCTAACTCCTCGGTCGCCTGGCATGGCTATAATCACCGCAACCAGCTACTTCGACAATAGTAAAATCGACACTATTACCGTCAATGTTCGGTAAAACACGGTGGACTTGGTCGCGATAAACATCCGTTCTTCGGCGTAAGCCATGATCGGGGCTGAACACCCTCAACGACGACGGGGCGCTGCTCTTTGAGCGGGTGCCCCGTCTGCCTTGTGGCGGTAGGAGTTACCGGACCACGTTCTGAGCCGCGGGGCATTTCGACGCTGAGCTCGGGCCCGCCGCCTCAGTGCCCCCTGCTGGACCGCACCACCAACACCACGCTGAACACAACCACGATCATCCCAACCACCCCGGGCAGCCCCAGGCGCTCGCCGGCGAACCCCATGCCCAGCAACACCGCCACCACCGGGTTGACGTAGGCGTACGAGGTCAACAGCGCGGGCCTGATCCGCGCGTTCAACAAGAAGACGTAAGCACTGAAGCCGATCAAGGACCCGAAAATGATCAGGTAAAGCAGGGCAAGGCCGGACCCCACCGAAGGCAACGCGGTCACACGCTCGCCGCGCAGCAGACCGAACGGCACGAAGACGGCGCCGGCGGCCAGCATCTGCACCGCAGTCCCTATGCCGCCCGTGGCCTGCGGCAACTTACGGCTGAGGGCCGACCCCAACGCCCAAGACATGGGCGCTACCAGCAGCAAGCCGGCGGCAAGGGGGTTACTACGCAGCCCGGTCTCGAGGTTGAGGAGCAGCACCCCCGCCAGACCAACGGCCATGGCGACGTACTCACCCCTGCCCGCCCGCTCCCCCATGAACGCCAGGAACAACGTCAGCCAGAGGGGCATGGTGGCCACCATCACCGCCGCCAGCCCGGAAGGCGCACCGAGCGACTGGGCCATGCCAACGCTGCCCATCCCGGTCACCAGCAGCAGGCTTCCCACGACCGCCGACCCCAGCCACTGTCTCCTAGTAGGGTTGGGCACGCCGCGCGCCCGCATGAAAGCGAACAAGATGCCGCCCGCAACGCCGAAGCGAACGGCCAACATGAGGTACGGCGGCATGTCGACCACGGCGAACTTGATGGCCAGGTAGGTCGAGCCCCAGATGACGTAGAGGATGAGGATCGCGGCAGCCACGTCGAACGGGATGGGACCGATCCTGCTCTTCCGGAGGGCGGCCAGGCGGGTCACGGCGGCTATTCTACGGGGCGTGCTCGTCAGTAACCAGCGGGCAACGCTGGTGGCTGCCACGACACGCGCACGACCGGATCATCCGCGCCGCCGCCGACCACCTCGACCGGAAACACGATGCGGGCCTGCCGGATGAGGCACAGTTCGGCCATCACTTCACGGCAGTAGTAAAGCGTCACGTCACCGCTCACGAGGGCGTTCCCCTCGGTGAACGTGGCAGGGAACTCCAAAACCAGCGGGTACGTAGGCCCGTCTACGGTAACGGTGCTGGGGTCGGACAACCGCACCGCGCCGCTCGAACTGCTCCACGTCACCCGTAGCGGAGCTAGGTCGTTCGCCTTATAACCCGCGGGTAAGGTCAGCTCGAGCTGAATGGTGCCGGTTCCAGGGCGCACCTTGGCGGCAGGCGCTTCGAGCGTCTCGTCGAACCGCGTGGGTTCGCTAGCCGCCCTCACCAACAGGCCTCCCGGGTCGCTCAGCGCCAGCGTGCTCACCTGCAGCGTGTCGAGGTCCGCCACTCGGATGGCTTGGTTGTCCGTGTCGGCGATGAAGAGCTTGCGTCCGGCCACGCTCAGGCCGGACGGCTCGTGGAACTGCGCCTCGGTGCCGTCGACCAGACCGGCGTCGCCGGTGCCGAAGAGCGTCGTGCTCTCACGCGTGCCTGGGTCCAGGCTTTTGATCTTGTTGTTGTAAGTGTCCGCCACGTAAAGCAGCCCGTCAGCGTAAGCCACTCCCGTCGGATGCTGCAGACGCACCTTGTCGCCCACGCCGTCCACGTCACCGAAGTCGAACAGGCCCGTGCCCACGATCGTGTTCACCGGGCCGCCCGGCTCGACGTCGACCCGGCGCACGGCGCTAGCCTCGCTGTCGGCCACGAACAGCTCGTGACCGTCGCTGGCCAAGCCACTGGGTTGGTTCAAGCCGGCCCGGAGGGCAGGCCCGTCGCGCAGCTCCTCACGGCCGCTGCCGGCATGCAAGTAGACCGTTGCAGCCGCCGGGTCGTAACGCCACACCTGATGCTGCCCAGCCATGGCGATGAACAGTTGACCGTCAAGCCAGAGCACGTCCCAGGGGGAGTTCAGTCCGCTGGTCGCCTCAACGCTGTCGCGGCCGAACAGGTACTCCTGCTGACCGGTCCCGACCACCGTGGTCACCGTGCGCTCCTTCAGATCGACAAGGCGGATGCTGTGGTTTCCCGTGTCGGCCACGTAGAGCGTGCTCGGGCCCGCGAGCGCCATCCCCTGCGGCGCTTTGAAGCCTGCCACCTCGTAACCGCCGTCGCGCAACTCGGCGGTGCCACTGCCTATTACGTCCTGCACCACCCCGAGGAAATCGGTCACGACTATGCGGTTGTTGCTGCTGTCGGCAATGAACAGGCGTTGGCCGGCCGCGTCTGCCAGGACTTTGCCAGGGAAGCGCAGCGCCGTCCGAGGTGCCACCACGCCGTGAGGGTCGAAGTCCAACCGGGTGCGGTCCAGCGTCCCGCGTTCAGTGAAGGTATCGATCATCCCGGCTATCAGCTCGTCGAACGGCTCGTAGATGCCCTCACCCGCGTGGCGGCCTAGGATCTTGCCCTCGGGGTCGATCAGCACGAAGCTCGGCCAGGCCGAGATGTTGTAGGACTTCCAGACCTCGAAGGCGCGGTCGTTGACGATCGGTTCGGTCCGGCCGTAACGCTCGGCCACCAAGCGGATGTTCTCCGTGTTGCTTTCGTTCAGGAACTTCGCCGAGTGAACGCCAATTAGCACGAGCTCGTCGGCATACTTCTTCTCGAGCGCCTGCAACTCGGGGATGACGTGGATGCAGTTGATGCAGCCGTAGGTCCAGAAGTCGAGCAGGACGATCTTGCCCCGTAAATCACCGAGGCTGAGGGGCTTATCGGTGTTGATCCAGTCGAGCCCCGGCGGGAACTCGTGGGCCGGCGCCGTGCCTACGTAGGACTCGGCGGCAGACCGCCCCGTGACGAGCACGCCGAGCACGACCGCCAGCACGCCGACTATGATCAGGACCCTCTTCATGGGTCGATGATAAGGGCCGCCTAGGCCACCTCAATGTCTGGCGCAAGGAGTGTTCGGGGCGCGGCACCTCACCCTTCCGCCAACACCCACTCCACCAGCTCCCTCAAGGGAGCGCTCGCCAACGCTATAACGCGGTCTGCGGCACCGTAATAGAGGTGCACGACGCCGTCATGGACCGGGTTGGCGCAGCCGAACACGACGTTGGGCACGTCGCCTCGTATCTCCCACGTTTCTTCCGGCTCGAGGATCGTCTGTTCGGGGCGCTTCAGCACCTTGCTCGGGTCCTTCAGGTCGAGCAGCGCCGCGCCCATGCGGTACACGTGCGCGTCGTCGTAGCCGTGATAAAGCACCAGCCAGCCATGCTGCGTGAGGATGGGAGGGCCGCCGGCGCCAACGCGTTTGCTGTCCCAGAGGCCGGGGCGCGGCTTCAAGACCTCGACGTGGCCATCCCAGCGGCGCAGTTCGTCGCTGAAGGCCAGCCAGATGGACGGCGGGCGGCGGTGGAAGGTCGCGTAGCGGCCGTTCACCATTTGTGGGAACAGTGCGTGGTCCTTGTTGTCCTCACCGAGCACTACGGGCCCAAGGCGTTCCCAGGTGATGAGGTTGTCGCTCACGGCGTACATCGGCGTTATGCCGGTTGGCGTCACGCCGGTCTCGGCGTGCGGGCCCGAGCGCCCGTAAGCGGTGTAAGCCATGTAGAAGCGCCCGTTGAGTTCAGTCACGCGCGGGTCCTCCACGCCCCGCGCCTCCATCTCCCCCGACGGCTCGAGCACGGGTTCGCGTAGGCGGTTCCAGTTCACGCCGTCGCTCGATACGGCGTAGCCGATGCGTGACACGTAATCGACCCCCTGGGCGCGGTAATGCATGTGCCACAAGCCGTTATGGATGATCACCGACGGGTTGAAGACGTTGAGCGCTTCCCAGGCGCTCAACGGGTCGGGTTTGAGGACGGGGTTGGCCGGGTGACGAACTAGCTTCAAGGCTCCTCCACTGGGGTTGCGTCCGGGTTCTGTTCGGCAAGGGTGATCGCAAAGGCGTGCATCGTCTCGCGGTCGGGCAGCACGATGGCCGTCAGTTCCCTGGTGGAGTCTATGCTCGACCGCTGCAGGTAGATGCGGCACTTGAGGCGCTCCACCGCGCCACCGGCGCCGCGGCGTTGCTCGAACTCCAGCGCCACGCCCTCGCCATAGCGCGGCAACTGGCACCAGTCCGACAGACCCAACTCGACTTGCTCGCTGGTGCCGTCCGCGTACTCGAACGTGACCGGCATGCTGTAGTTGCCCTGCTCGGACGAGCCCAGCAGCCACAGGGTCTCGTAGTTGCCTGGCGGCACCAGCAGCTTCTGGGCCTTGAAGGCCACGTTGTTGGCTGCCTCATCGCTGGGTGGGAACAGGAGCGGTACGCCTAAGAGTTCAGCCACGCTGTTGGCAGCAGGCGCCCGCTCGGCCGGGTAGGTAGCGCCGAGGGCCCCGGAGCGCGCGTCGAAGTTGCCCTTCGAAGGGTTGCGGGGGTCGGAGAAGGCGTCATTGTTGAAGAGCGCGGTTAGATCGAGGCCGTGGTAGCCGCCCTGGCTGAACACGAAATCACTCGTTACCGTCACCGACGGCTCACCACTAGTGGCACGCAAATCGGGCAGCGCCTCGCTTGTGCGGAAGTTCACGAGCGCGAAGCCGTAAGGCGGCAAGGCGTCGCCTTCCTGCAGGTCGGCCGTGGCGTCGTAGGTGCGCACGGTGAGGTCCTCGGCCTCGCTGGCGCCGATCGCCGCCAGGGCCTGGGCGACCAATCCGCCCGCGTCCAGGGCCCGGGCGTCGTCGGCCCAACTCTTCACCAGCAGCAGCCGCTCGCCGTCACGACCGTACAGTTTCTGGGTCAGTTCGGGTCTGAGGACCAGAGCGTCGAAGCGCATCTCGCGGCCTGCTTCGTGGCTGACGATGAAGCGCGCCTCGCCCGCCGGTAGGTCGAGCACGCCCAGGTCGCTAAGCCGGTAGTGGGCCGCGGCGCCACCCGCGGCGTCTTGCCCAGTGGTAACGCTGCCCACACGCTCACGGCCCAAGGCCACGCTGGCGGTGGCCTGCCACGGGTCGTTGCGGTAGAGCGCCAGCACACGGTAGCTGGCCGCGAGCGGGACCTCAGCGCTCACCACGACGGCGGCGCCCGGCTCGAGGACAGCGGTCAGCTGACCGCTGGCGGCCGTGTCGACCTCCACCTTGGGCGCCTCACCGAAGTCGAGGCCCGTCTCCAGCTCGAGCACTACGTCGCTCTGCTTCCACAGCCACTGCCAAGTCAGCTGCTCCAGCGCACCGTTCTCCCGGGCCTCAAGCAAGGCCAGTAGCGCCGTGATCGTCGATTCGGCGCCTGAGTTGCGGTTGATAACGCCGCGTTCCAACCCGTCGAAGGTGCGGCCGCTGGTGGGGTCATACATCTGCTCGTGCAGTTCGTTGTTGCCGGTGAGCCAGCCGGTCATGAGGCCGCCGAGCTCGGCGTAAACGTCCTTGCCGGTGGCGGCGTAGAGCTCGAAGTAGCTGCTGGCGATGGATTCCATCCCGAAGGCTATCTGCGGCCCCACCTTCACGGCCGGGGCCATCAGCTCGATGGGCCCCTCGGTGGCGAGGAGGTGCACGAAGAAGTGGCCCGCCTCGGCCTCGGCGCTCGCCAGCCATTCAGCGCCGCCTAGCACGCCGGCGGCGCGCGCCAACGCTTGGCTCTGGCGGCTCCCCCAGGCGTGCCACTGCAACGGGTCGCGGGCGAACGACGGATGGGCCAGGAACGGGTATTGGCCCGCCGGGCCGTACTGGAACTCGGTCAACCCTTCAGCGAGGCGGGTGGCCAGCTGCCGGGTGGTCGCGTCGTCGTCCACTTCGAGGAAGCTCGACGCGCCGAGCAGCAAGATGGCGGCCACGTCGGCGCCGTCACCGGGCAGCCAGTCCGGCACCCTGAAGCCGTAGGTCTCGTGATAGCTGCCGTAATGGGCGTCCAGCTCGCGCGCGAACGGCTGCACACCACGCAAGAAGGCGGAGCGCAGCTCCTCGTAATAGTCGGCGTCCACGTCCTTGAACGCAGCCATGCCTTCGCCGATGGCCCACAGGCCACGGGCGGCCCAGAAGTCGGCACTCTTGCGGCTGGTTATGCCTAGACGGTTGATGCTGCCGTCCTCGAACACGAAGTTGTAGAACTCGCCGTCGGGGTCTTGGAGGGCCAGCACGAAGTCCAGCTGCTCACGAGCATAGGCGAGGGCGTGACTCACCAGGCCCTGGCGCGCGGCGGCAAGGTAGACCAACGCGGAACGTGCCACGTCGTCCACGCAGGTGACGCCCTCGCCGGAGGCGCCGCGGTAGTGGTACGGGTCGGCGTCCGTCAGGCCCGGCTCGGCGTAGACCCACACGCCGCGCAGCTTCTCGCCCTCCACATCGAACAGCTGGCTCAAGTGATCGAGGTGCTTAAGCTCGATGAGGGTGTCGGAAGCTATGAGCTCGCTTAAGTCGGGCTGCTGCGCCCACACCACGCCGCCCAGCAGCAGCGCCGCCAGCAGCAACGCCGCCAGCGCCGCGGCGCGGCCAACATGAACAGGGGCGCGCCTGTTACGGCGCGCCCCCCTTCCGAGCTGGTGGTTCACTCTACGCTTACGCTACTGATGCCCGCCTGCAGAGAACGGGCCTGCCTCACGGCGTCGGCCAGGTCGCTGGCGGCACGGACGCTGTAGGTGTAACGGAACTCCACGCTGTCTCCGGGCAGGTAGTGGTTCGGGACGTTGAGTTCGATCTTCTCGGTGGCCGGGTAGGTGGCGAACTCCTCGGCGCTCCACTTGAAGACGCCCGTGCGGAACTCTTGTGACTCGAACACCCAGGTGTTGCCGGCCAACCACTCGTCGTAATCATCGGCGACTAACGGGGTGTCGTGCGCGCTCTCGATGACCACTAGGCCGAGGTCTTCGGAGTACGTCGCGCGCCACGGTTCGGCCGAAGCGAAGATGTAGGCGGCGCCCCAGTAGAGCGGGTTGAGGTTATCGCTTGCGGGGAAGGCCACCACTGGCACTCCGTCCACCTGCTGCACGGCGTTGCGCTCGGCGAAGTACGCCTCGGGCGTCACGCCAAGCTGGTCGGCCCAGATGAGGCGACGGAGGACGGGCAGGACGTGAGTGGCGTTCGAGTCGGCCAGGCTGACGACGTTGGTGACCATGTGCTGCAGCTTCATCATGTCGCTGTAACCACCGAAGCTGATGCTGTTGCTCACGTCGACGTCACCGGTCGCGTACACGCGCGTCACGACACGCTGCTTCAGACCGACGAAGCTGTCGGAGGCGTACTCGCTAACCACGCTCACGCGCACAGGGCCGGCTTCGAGGACCTGCGTCAGAACGTGGCGCATGCCGCCCGCTTCGAGGGTGGTGTACTCCTCGTGGGGGCCCATCTCGCCGTTGGCCCAGTAGGTGCTCGCGGGGAAACCGCTGAACCGGAGGAGGCCCATCTCTGCTGCGAGCGGATCGCTCACTGCCCCGAAGCCGGTGATGCTGGACAAGCCGTCGGCGGCCACGGTGACGCGGAAGCCGTCAGTGGCGAGGCTGGTGATGATCGTAGCGTCGCCGTCTTTGCTCACCGTAAGGGCAGCGGGACTGGACGCAACGTCGATGGGTTCGTCGCTCACCTCGACCAAGGCGGGGCCGGCGGCCACGAAGCTAAGCTCGTCGCCCGCCGAGACGCGCTCGTTGAGGTCGATGTCGTCGATCTGGTATGCGACTTGGACGCCGTTCACGCTCACGCGGAGGTCGGCCCAGTCGAAGGTGAAGTCAGCGCCCACCGTGTTGCGCACCGTGAGCAGGTCGAGGCTCACGGGCACGGGCACTTCGGCGCTACCGCCGTTCACGGTGAAACTGCGCGTCTCCGCGGCGGCGGCTCCGGCTACCAGCAGAGCTACGAGGGCTATGAGAAGTCGTGTGGTCTTCATGTATGTTCCTTTCCGTACTGTTTGCCTAGCTTGAGTTTCGTCCCCGGCCTGGGGCCGGTTCGCGGCCGCTGTGGGCTGCCGCGTCGCTGCAGAGAACGGGCTGGCGCGTGCATGCCTCGCAAGGAAGCGCTTAGAAGAAGCCACTGATGATGTCCTTGGCCTTCTGCGCGGCGCGCTTGAGCGCCGCGGCCGGTTCGCGCACGCCCTGGATGACGCCGGCTTCGTACTCGCGGCTGATGGCGGTGAAGATCTCGATCAGGTAGGGAGTGTCGTCCACGCCGCGGGTGCGCTCGGTCTGCTCGAGGAAGCTGGTGATGTTCGGCTTGGAGGCGATGATCTCCGCGAAGAGCGGGTCGCCTTCCATGTTCAGGCGGTAGGGGATCTGGCCCGTTAGGCTCATGAACAGCGCATCGTTTGCGGGAGCGAGGATGAACTTGATGAACTCCCAGGCCTCCACGGGGTGCTTCGAGGTAGTGAAGATGGCTATGTTCTTCGGGTCGCCGTACGTGAACACGGGCTTACCGGCCAAGCGATCGGGAACCGGCACGGGGATCAGCGCGAACTCGAAGCCCTCGGGCGCGTTGTGTTCGTAGAACGGCATGGTGAACGGGCCCGCCTGCTCGACCAAGGTGACGCCTTGGAAGAAGCGGTTCTGCGCCGTTTTACCCTTGGGGGCATAACCCTCACGGAAGAGGGTGGCGAGGAACTCGAACACCTCGCGGCCGGCGTCGTTGTCGAAGATCACCTCACCGTCGGCGTTCAGCAGCGTCTGCCCTTCGCTGGCGGCGATGTAGAGGGCGTAGAAGTCGAAGAAGCGCTCCCACCAGGTGACGTCGACGCTGGGGGTGTAGAGGTGCTTCTCGCCGCCCCAGTGCTCCTCGACCTTCTCGGCGGCCGCCAGGAAGCCGGAGTACGTGGCTAGCTCGCTGGCTTCTATGCCCGCCTCGGCCAGCAGCTTCACGTTGTAGGCGAACATCACCGGGTTGGCTTTCCAGGGGATCTGGTAAACGTGGCCGGTGGGGTGCGTGTAGAGCTGTATGACGGCCTCGCCGCTGCGCTCCGTCATGAACTCGTAGAAGCCGGGCAAGGTTTCGTGTTCATAGAGCCCGCCGGCGTCGACGAACTGGCTGATCGCGCCAGGATAGATGTTGGCGGCCACGTCCGGAGTGGTGCGCGCCGCGATGGCTGCCAACAGCACTTCCTCGGTGGAGCGACTGGCGGGCAACGGCTGCATCTTCACCTGCAGTTCGGGGTGCTCACCGTTCCACTCCTTCACGATCTGAGCGGCGAACTGGATCTCCTCCGGGTTGGAGGATGGCCAGAAGGTGATGGTCGTCTGCGCCGCAGCGGCGCCGCCCAGCATGATGGCCACCAACAACGGCACCACCGGCCTCACCCAACGGAAACGGGAACGCGCGCCCCTTGTGAACGCTTTCACGAAGTACCTCCTCATCCTTTCACGCCGCTCGAGGCGATTCCCTCGAGGTAGTAGCGTTGGAAAACCAGATAGACGACGATCATCGGCACCACCGCCAGCAGGCTGCTCGCCATCACGGCGCCGGTCTGACCGCCGGCCTGCCCGCCTATGCCATACAGGGTGACCATCTGCGTGAGCGTCTGGAACTCGATGTCGCGGTTGACGATCGACGGCCACAGGAAGTCGTTCCAGCCGCCCATGAAGGTGAAGATGCCGACGGTGATGAGCGAAGGCACCGACAACGGCCACACGATGCGGAACAAGATCGCCAACTCGGTGGCGCCGTCCATGTGCGCGGCGTCGATCAGCTCCTGCGGGATGGTCTTGAAGTTCTGCCGGAACAAGAAGATGCCGAAGGCGCTGATCATGCCGGGAACGATGAGCGCCTGATACGAGTCGGCCCAACCGAAGCGCACGACGAGGATGTAGAGCGGGATGAGAAGCAGTTGCCCGGGGATCATCATGGTGAGCAGGATGACGTTGAAGATGAACTCGCGGCCGAAGAAGCGCAACCGCGACAGGGCGTACCCGACGATCGAGGAGAAGATCAGCACGCTGGCGGTCTGCAGCCCGTAGACGAAGAAACTGTTGAACATGGCTCGGCCTATAGGGATCTGAGTGAAAACCGCCCGATAATGATCCAACGTCGGCTCCCTGGGGATGAGGTTCATGCTGAACATCTCCCGCGCTCCCTTGATGGAGGTGGAGGCCATGTACAAGAACGGCATCAGGAAGGTGAGCGCCCCTAGCAGCAACAGGGAGTAGAAGAGCAACTGCCGGAAGATCAGCGGCCAGTTCTTCAGGCGCCGTTGGGCTTTCCCGCTGAGGCTCAGGTCGTTGCGCGACGGTGTACTCATCAGTAGCCCACCTCCCGCTCCAGGTAACGGCGCTGCACCACGGTGACGAGGAAGATGAGCACGGCCAGGACCAAGCCGATGGCGGCGGCGTAACCCATGCGCAGGAACTGGAACGCCTGCTGGTAGAGGTAGAGCACCAGGCTCAACGTCGAGTCGAGCGGGCCGCCGCCGGTCATCACGAACGGCTCCACGAAGAGCGAGAAGCCGCCGATGGTCGACAGGACCACTACCAGGATGAAAGCAGGGTTGAGGAGGGGGAAGGTGATGTGGCGGAAGCGTTGCCACTGCGTGGCGCCGTTGATGCGCGCCTCCTCGTACAGCTGTCCGGGAATGGCCTGCAGCGAGGCCAGGAAGATCATCAGGTAGTAGCCGACGTTCTTCCAGGTGGCCATGATCGCGATGCTGGGCATGGCAAGCCGCGGGTCCGAAAGCCAACCGACCGGCCCCAGGTTCACCTGGCCGAGGAACTGATTCAGCAGCCCGTCATCGGCGTACAGGCGCAACCAGACGAGGCTGATGATGGCTCCCGACGTGACGTACGGAAGGAAGAAGGACGCGCGGAAGAAGCCGCGGGCGATGATCTGCTGGTTGAGGACGACGGCCAGCAGCAGCGCCACGGCTATCTGCAGCGGGATATGCACGACTAGGAACACACCGGTGTTGTAGAGGGCCCGCCAGAACAGCTCGTCTTTGGCCAAGCGCTCGAAGTTCTGGAGCCCCACGAACGGCTGCTCGGGCCGCACGATGTTCCAGTTGTGGAAGGTGAGGTAGATGGCGAAGCCGAGCGGGTACGCCGTGAAGACCGCGAAGAAGATGAGGTACGGCAGCGTGAACAAGTAACCGATGGGGTTGCGGCGGCCAGTCTGGCTCTGGTTCACGTCGAGCTCCTGACGAGCAACGTGGGCGCCAGCACGATGGCCTCGCCGTTGTGCTCGGCGGCAAGCAGCTTCAGCGCTTGCTCGGCGCCCAACCGTCCCAAGCGGCGTTTCTCGATATGCAGCGTCGTGAGTGCCGGCTGCGCCTGCTCGGCCAGGTAGATGTCGTCGCAACCGATGACCTTCACGTCACCGGGCACGGCCAGACCCGCCTGCTGCAACGCGCGGAGAGCAGACAGGGCGGCGGCATCGTTGGCGGCGAAGACACCGTCGGGCCGCGCCCCGCTATCGAGCACCCGCTTCATTGCGTGAAAGCCGCCGTCCCAACTGTCGCCGCCGGCGGCGATGCCGGTAGCTAGCAGTTTCACGCCGCGCTTCTGCAGGGTTTCCTGGAAACCTTGCAGGCGGAGCAGGAAGTTGGGGTTCTCGAGGTTCTCGGCCACGAACGCCGGGAACCTGCAACCGCGCTCCAGCAGGTGCTCGGCGGCCAGTTCGCCGGCGCGCAGTTGATCGCTCGTCACCGACGGCAACCCGCTGTAAGAGTGATCCACAAGCACCACGGGACGGCCGCTCTCCTTCAACTGCTCGAGGTCGTGGTCGGCGATATCGCAACCCACCACGATCAGCGCGTCCACACGACCCTCGCGGGCCAAGTCCAGCAAATCGCCGTGGCGGCGCAAGCTGCTGAGGAGGAGGTGGCGGTCGTGTTCCTCCAGGACCTCCTCGATACCGCCGATGACCTCGGCGTAGAAGGGGTTGAGGATCACTGGCGCGTGCCTCGACATGATGGCCACGCCCACGTTCCCGGTCTTGCCGGTCTTGAGGCTGCGTCCCACATTGCTGCGTGTGTAGCCAAGCTCCTGCGCAGCCGTCAACACGCGCTGGCGCATGGCAGCCGACACCTCGGGGTCGTCGTTGAGCACTCGTGACACGGTGCCCAGCCCCACCCCAGCGTGCGCCGCCACGTGCTTCATGGTGGGGTTCACTGGGCTCCTTCCGAAACCGACGGGCGGGGGGCGAAGGCGGAACTTACCGGGGACGCGGTTCGTGTTGCAAGAAGCGTAGCTCGAGCCTTGATCTACGGGGTTCGTGCAGCGGGCCAGATTGCAAGGCGGGCTCCGACCACACTACTGGAAACGTTTCCACTAGGTTAATGAGAACTAGCCCTTCTGTCAAATCCCGAAGGTTTGTGAGCGCTTATGGCGACCAGCCTGCGCGTTGACGCCTGCCTACACCACCCCAAGCGTCAGCATCGCCACCGCCACCTTGCGGAACGAAGCGATGTTGGCCCCCAGCACGTAGTTCCCGGGCTCGCCGAACTCGGCGGCCGTTTCGAAGCACAGGGTGTGGATATCAGTCATGATCTCGCGCAGGCGCTCGTCCGTGTAGTCGAACGTCCAGGCGTCACGGCTGGCGTTCTGCTGCATCTCGAGCGCCGACGTGGCCACCCCGCCCGCGTTCGCCGCCTTGCCCGGTCCGAACGCCACGCCGGCCTCGATGAACGCTTCGACCGCCTCCGGCGTACACGGCATGTTGGCACCCTCGCCCAGAGCTATCAGGCCGCCCTTTATGAGGCGCTGGGCGTCGCCACCGTCGAGTTCGTTCTGCGTGGCGCTCGGGAAGGCGAGGTCGCAAGGTATGCCCCAGATGTTCGCGCCCCCGCGGTACTCGGCACTCGGGTGGTGCTGCGCGTACTCCGCGATGCGGCGGCGCTGCACCTCCTTGAGGCGCTTCACCGTGGCGAGGTCGATGCCGCTCGGGTCGTACACCACGCCGTTCGAGTCGGAGCACGCCACCACCTTGGCCCCAAGCCGCTGCAGCTTCTGCATGGTGTAGATGGCCACGTTGCCCGAGCCGGACACCACGCAGGTCTTGCCCTCCAGGGACTCGCCGCGCGCCGCCAGCATCTGCTCCACGAAGTAAACGCAGCCGTAGCCGGTGGCCTCGGTGCGCACGAGCGCCCCACCTATCGCCAGGCTCTTGCCCGTCAACACGCCTGACTCATAGCGGTTGGTGATGCGCTTGTACTGCCCGAACAGGTAGCCGATCTCGCGCTGCCCCACCCCGACGTCGCCGGCCGGCACGTCGGTGTACTCGCCCAAGTGGCGGTAGAGCTCGGTCATGAGGCTCTGGCAGAAACGCATGATCTCGCCATCGCTGCGGCCCTTGGGGTCAAAATCGGCGCCGCCTTTGGCGCCCCCGACCGGCAGGCCGGTGAGGGCGTTCTTGAAGGTCTGTTCGAACGCCAGGAACTTCATGACACCCAGGTTGACGCTCGGGTGGAAGCGCAAGCCGCCCTTGTAGGGGCCCAGCGCGCTGTTGAACTCTATGCGGAAACCGCGGTTGACGTGCACGTTGCCCTGGTCATCGGTCCACGGCACCCGGAAGATCAGCTGGCGTTCCGGCTCGACCAGGCGCTCGATAAGGTGTTGCTCCAACAAACGTGGCTGTTTCGAAAGCAGGGGACCCAGGCTTTGGAAGATCTCGCCCACCGCCTGCAAGAACTCGCTCTCCCCGCGGTTGCGACGCTCGACGACCTCGAAGATCTCGCTCAGCGCTTCCGTCATGCGGGTGGCCGCCTCCCTAGCACCGTTACTTCATGCGCGTGAAAGCATGAAGGCTCGTGTAAGGGACGAATCTACCACCAGTTCGCCGGGTTGGGTCAATAGCACAGGACGGCGCACACGGGTACGCCACGTGCGGATGAGAGTACACGGGTGTTCAGGTCTCGCCGAGGTACGCCCTCTTCATGCCCTCGTCGGCCAGTAGTTCGCCAGCGGCGCCCGACAACACGACCTCGCCTGTCTGCAGCACGTAGCCGCGATCGGCGATCGACAGCGCCACGTTAGCGTTCTGCTCCACCACGAACACGCTGATGCCACGATCGTTCACCTGCTTGATGATCTCGAAGATCCGCTCGACGAACAGTGGCGCGAGGCCCATGCTGGGCTCGTCCATGAGGATCAAGCGTGGCCGGCTCATGAGCGCGCGTCCCATGGCGAGCATCTGCTGTTCGCCCCCGCTCATCGTGCCGCCTTGTTGGTTGAGGCGCTCGCTAAGGCGCGGGAATAGCTCGAAAACGTAGGCAAGGTCCTCCTCCGTCTCGCCACCGCGCTTGCGCAAGTAGGCACCCATCTCGAGGTTCTCACGCACCGTCATCTTCGGGAATATGCGACGGTTCTCGGGCACCACCGCCATGCCGCGGGCGATGCGCTCTGACGTGGGCAGGGAATCGGCGCGCTCACCGCGGAACCAGAGCTCACCCTCGCTGAGGCCCACGATGCCCAACACGGTCTTGAGCGTCGTGCTCTTGCCGGAGGCGTTGCCGCCCAACAGGCACACCATCTCGCCCGGGTAGATGATCATGTTCACGTCGTGAAGCATGCGGATGGGCCCGTAGTGGGTGGTCACGCCCTTCAGCTCGAGCAGGGGCTCGCGGCTCTCCACCGTGGCGCTCATGGTCGTTCCTCGTCGGTGGGGCCATGCGCCACCATGCCATCGGCCGCCTGCGCGCGGGCCACTGCGCTCGTCTTGTCTGCACGCTTACCCAGGTACGCCTCGACCACGGCGGGGTCGTTGACTACGTCGTGGTAAGCGCCCTCGGCCAGCTTGCGGCCGTAATCGAGGACGATCACGCGGTCGCTGATGTCCTTCACGAGGTTCATCTTGTGCTCCACCAGCAGGACCGTGTAACCACCCTCGTCACGCATGCGGCGGATGATCTCGGTTATCTCGCGTGTTTCCTTAGGGTTCATGCCGGCACTCGGCTCGTCGAGGAGGAGCAGCTTGGCGCCCGTCGCCATGGCGCGCGCCATCTCGGTACGGCGGCGGTTGGCGTACGAGAGGACCTCGACGGGCTGGTGCAGCCGGAAGCCCATAAGGCGCGGCCCAAAGAACGCCAGCTTCTCCAGCGCCAGCTCGTGCATCACGAGTTCCTGCTTCAGGTAACCGGGGGTGCGGACGACCGACGATACCCAGGTCGAGCGCAACTTGTGGTGTTGGGGTATCAGGACGTTCTCGAGAACGGTCAACTTGGTGAAAAGCCGCAGGTTCTGGAAGGTGCGGGCTACGCCTCGGTCCACGATGGCGTTCGGGCGCAGCCCCTTGAGGCTGTGGCCCTCGAACGAGATGTCGCCGGCGTCGGGCCGGTACACGCCGGTGATGAGGTTGAACACGGTCGTCTTCCCGGCACCGTTGGGGCCGATCAAGCTTACGATCTCGCCCTTCCCCAACTCGAAGGAGAGGTCGGAGATGGCCTGGAGGCCGCCGAAGGCCTTACTGACGTTGTGCACCTTAAGCATGCTCACGGCTTCACCTCCTCCTCGTCATCGTCCTCGTGCTTACCCGCGAGCGCCGGGTTCGAGAGCCAGGCATCCTGGCGTCTCTCCTCCTCGGTAGGTTGATCTAGCCGCTCGCGGAAGAGCCAAGCCCAACTGAACTCGTAGCGTCCCATCATGCCTGCCGGGCGCAGGATCATGATGGCGATGAGCAACACGGATAGCGTGATGGCGCGCATGCCGAAGCCCTGCCACGTCTCCTGCAAGCTCACTATTCCGGTGCCGAAAAGCCCAACCAGCGCGAGGATCACGCCAAGGACTGCTGGCACGTAAACGAGCGGCGTCACCTGCGGCCTGAGCCGGCGTGTGCGGCGCAGCAAGTAAGTGACCACCGCCAGGGTGAGCAGCACCACGCCGGCCGCCACCATCCAAGTGCTCAACGTGTACGCCTTCTCGAGAGGGTCACCGTACTGTCTCACCCACACGACGAGAGCCGTGCCCAGGAGGACGCCCGTGATGGAGCCAGTGCCCCCCACGCTGATGGCGACCAGGAAGTAGAACGTGAGGAAGAACAGGAAGAGGTCGAGGCGCGCGGTTCCGACCCAGCTCACCCACAGCCCACCGGCGATTCCCGCGAAGAACGCCGAGATAGCGAACGCCAAAACCTTGTGATACGACGTGTTGACGCCCATGGCCTCGCTGGCGATCTCGTCCTCCCGGATGCCCTGCAGCACCCTCCCGTACGACGAGTATTTGATGCGCGACATCACGAAGACGGTGATGGCCAGCAGGCCGAACGTCCACCACACGCTCTTGCCGAACGAGGACGGCACGCCGGCGAAGCCAAGGGCGCCGTTGGTGAACGGAGACATCATGGGAGTGGAGGCGAGGAGCCTTATGGCCTCGCCGAACGCGAAGGTAACGATGGCGAGGTAGTCACCCCTCAGCCGCAGCGAGGGGAACCCGACGATCACGCCGAACAAGGCGGCCATCAAGCCGCCGATGAAAAGGGCGATCAAGAACCTGGCCCACAGCGTCTCGGGCGTGGCCAGGGAGTCGAGGCCGAGGCCTCGCATCATGTTCTCGATCGAGAGGCCGATGGCGAAATCGGAGAGGTTGCTACGGGCGCTGCTGGCGAGGTTGTCGCGCGTGGCGGCCGGCAGGATTAGGAGGCCGGTAGTGTAGCCGCCTACGAGCATGAAGCCGTGGTGACCGAGCGACAGGATGCCCGTTACGCCGTTCACGAGGTTGAGGCTCACGGTGGCAATACCCCAGATGGCGAACAGCGCGAAGACTTGCTTGAGCTTGGAGCTGCTACCACCGTCCACCAGCAGCAGCACGACGACTACCACTGCCAAACCGGCAAGCGTCAACAGGGCGTTGCGGGTGCGGTTCTTGGTGTAGTGCGGCGCGTAGGTGGCTGGAGCCCCTGTCCGAGCGGCGCGGTCCTCTGTAGCCTTCATACCTTCTCCGAAAGGTCTTCGCCCACGATGCCGCTGGGGCGGATCAGCAGGATGAGGATCATGGCGAGGAACGCGAACGTGTCCTTGTACTCGGTGATCCCGCCGAAGAGCTCAGTGCGCGGGAAGAGGGCAGTGAGGAAGTTCTCGAGGAACCCGAGGAGCACGCCACCCACGACGGCGCCAGGCAGGCTTCCGATGCCGCCGATGACGGCCGCCGCGAACGCCTTGATGCCGGGCAATATGCCGAATATCGCAGGCTGGTTGATGCTACCGAAGGTCATGCCCCACAGCACCCCTGCAGCGGCCGCCAGCATGGAGCCCAGGAGGAACGTGGTGGCGATCACGCGGTCGACGTTGACGCCCATCATCTGCGCCGTCTCTGCGTCTTGAGAGGTGGCGCGCATGGCCTTGCCCAGCCGCGTACGGGTGACGAAGAGGGTGAGGGCCACGACGAGCACGGCTGTTACGACCGGCACCAACACGACCATCCACGACGTGAACAGCGGCTCGCCGAACACGTTGAACTGCAGCATTCCGGTCCAGAACGACTGCGGCCTGAAGGGCGTCTGGCGGTTGGAGAAGGCCAGGATGCCGAAGTTCTGCAGGAAGAACGACACGGCGATGGCCGTGATGAGCATCGAGTTGCGGGGCGCGCCTCGCAGCGGCCGGTAGGCAATGCGGTCGATCGCCATGCCGATCACGCCGGTTATGAACATAGACGCGACCATCGCGGCGAGCCAGCCGAACTTGCTCGAGGCCAATGCGAACGTCACGACCGCGAACGCGAGCAGTGCCCCGGCCAGAACGAGCGGGTCACGCTTCTGCGCCCTGAAGAAGCCGAGGAACTGCATGACGCCGTAACCAACCGCGGCGCCCACCACGACAGCCACCGGCCAGGAGTAGGGCGTCCTCGTGAACAGGAAGTAGGCGATGAAGGCGCCGACCATGAAGACCTCGCCGTGGGCGAAGTTGATGAGTCGGATGATGCCGTAGACCATCGTGTAGCCCAGCGCGATCAGCGCGTACAAGCTACCTAACTGAAAAGACCTGACTAGCGCGCCGCCGAAGAAGGCAGCATTGAAGGCGTCGTTGAGACCATGAAGATAGAACATGCGCCAGGTGATGAGCGCCAGCCCGCCGAGGCCTATCAGCCACGGGAGCCAGCGACGGCGCTTGGGTGAGGTTGCACTTGCCGACAAGCCCTACTCCGTCCTTTTGCGAAGAGCTACGCGCGGGTTCTCGGTACCAAACCGTTCGCGGCAAGGGGAATAGGCGCCCTTGCCGCGAACGCTAGAGTCTCGAACTCAGTTACTCGCTCCGATCACTTGAGCGAGATGCCCTTCAGCACGGCCTTCTCCCACGTGCCGTCGGCATTGACCTTGTAAGCGTACAGGCCCATGACGCGGTTGGCGGGAGTGCCGTCGGTGCCGACGTAGGTGATGTCGCCCGACACACCCGGGAAGTCCTTGAGGCTGGCGAGGGCGTCGCGCACGGCCTTATGGTCGGTGCTGCTGGCGTCTTCGATGGCCTGCATGAGGACCTTGTAGGCGTCGGCGCCCGAGAGCGTGAAGCCCGTGAAGTGATCGAGCGAGTAGTCCTTCTCGAACGCCGTGCGGAACTCGGTGGCGCGCTCGGCTGCGGCGCCCGTGAGGACCGATGGTTCACCGAAGGAGGTGAAGGTGTAACCGTCGAACGCGGTGCCGCCGCCTTCCGGGCACTGCGAGTCGTCGGAAGCGTCGCCGCCGAGGATCGGCTGGTTGAAGCCTTGCTGGCGGAGCTGCGGCACGAGCGAGGCGGCCTCGGCGCAGAAGCCCGTGTAGTAGATCATGTCGGGGGCGAACGACCGCAGGTTGTTGATCTGCGCTGAGAAGTCGACGTTGTTAGAGGTGTAGTCGAGCATCGTCGAGGTGCCGCCGAAGCCGTCGAAAGCGTCCTGGAAGAACGCGGAGAGGCCCACGCTGTAGTCGTCGTCCTGCTGACGGAAGATGGCCACCTTGGTCGCGCCGAGGTCGCTGTAAGCGTACTGGGCGGCGACGGTGCCCTGGAACTGGTCGGTGTAGGGGATGCGGAAGATGTAGTCACCGATCTGCGTGGTGGCGGGGTTCGTGGAGCCGGTGGTGATCATCACGGTGCCTGCGGGTTGCAGGACCTCGGCGGCCGGGATGGAGTGGCTCGAGGAGTACGAGCCGAGAACCGCCACGACGCCTTCGTCAAGGAAGCGGTTGGCACAGGCCACGGAGCCCTCAACGGTGCTGGCGTTATCGCATACCGACAGCTCCACGTTCATGCCGTTGACTGTCGGCTGCTGCTCTTGAGCTACTTTGATGCCGTCGAGGGTGTCGTTGCCGGTGACGGCCATGCGCCCGGACAGTTCTAGGAACACGCCTACCTTCACAACTCCCTGGGCAAAAACCAGACCGCCCAAGGCCAGCGCGAGCACGAGCGTTACGGTCAATCGCTTCATTTCTACTTCCTCTCCCACGCACGTCAGACGTGGCGCGAGTGGCGAACCGTCGGCAAAAGCGCCTCAAGTAGCGCCGTCACGCGATGCTTTGTACGTCGTCGCACTATAACTTGACGGCCGGCAAGTGTTGTCAAGGAACAAGTGGGGGATGTCTTCACGGAACCCTGAGCCCCTCAACCGTTCCGGTAGAGGTAGCTGGTGACGGCCTGGTGGATAAGCGTGTTCCCAGGGCTCGCCATTGCCACAGTGGTGCTCGCCTTCAACTTCCTCGGCGACATCCTTCGCGACGCTCTCGACCCGCGCATGCGCGGCAGGTAAGTACTTTAGAAGGCGCTCATGCGCCCAGCGCAGCCACGACCCGCGAGAGGCGCGCGTGCGCGTCCTGCACGACGGGGTCGAGCTCGGCCCGCAGATTCGCGGGAACGACGCTGAACATGGCGTGGGGGTCCACGACGCTCACCTCCACGGCGCCGTCAACCTCCCTCAGCACGACGTTGCAAGGTAGTAGGAGGCCGATACCGCGGTGCACCTCGAGCGCCCGGTGCGCCAACGTAGGGTTGCAGGCGCCCAGGATCTCGTAGGGCTCGATATGCTCGCCCAACTTCTGCGCCAGGGTAGCTGTTACGTCGATTACGCTGAGGATCCCGAAACCCTCGGCCTTGAGGGCCTGAGTGACCCTGTCCTTTGCTTCGGCGAACGGAGCGCTGACGGTCGTGGTCATCCCAAGATCGTGCATGTCGTTCCTCTCCGAGGAAGCGGGCAGCATCGCCCTGAAGAATGGCCCGTTGCCGCAGCATGACGTCAAGCTTCCACCAACCGCTGCTAAGCGTGAGAGTGGCGCTCCTCGGCCGTAACTATACCCACTAGGGGTATCGGAAACCTCGTTCTAGTGATCGGCCGGGGGTTCACCTTATCCAGGGTCGCGCTCGGGAGCCTCGTCAGCGTCGCCCTTTGGCGCCTCGCCGTTCGGCAGCCAGCGCTTCGGATGCGGCTGAGCCTGGGAGGGTGGGTCCGAAGCGGGGAACGAGTCGTCCAAGGCTTCGTCGAGATCGGTCTCGATCTCCGTCTCGTCGGGGAGCCTCGAAAAAGCCTGCACCGGGCCACTGGCCCACACTGCGTTGGGGCCGCCGCCCCGCGTCACCGCAGAGGTCAAGGTCGAAGTGTGCACCATGTTCGTCCTCCTTGCTGCAAGGTAGCCCTTTTCCGCGAGGAGCGCGGTGCGCGGGCCGGCGCAGTCGCCCGAAAGGGCCCCTCGGACCTGGGCTTCAACTCCTAGGCTCAACGCGCCAGCCCCTTTCGCTAGCGCCTCGAGCGTTCCTCTATCTCCGCCGCCCACCCGGCCACGCGGGTCACGCTCGCGTCGAGGTCGCGCAGGAGCGTCAAGACCTCGAGGTGATGCGAACTGGAAGCGCGCGATTCCGGCAACTGTGCCTCGAGCCGGGCGAGGTGCGCCACGCGCATACGTCCGACCAGCTCCTCCAACTCCTGACGGCCGGCCACGACGCCCTTGGCCATGACCGTGTCACCCGTCGCGAGGGCCGTGAAGGCATTGCGCATGCGCACAAGGACGTGCTCGCCAGTGGTCGCGAGCTCGGCGCGGCCCATCTTGCTGAACTCCACCCCCGCTGTACGCAGCTTCTCCTCGCGCCGACCAAGACGCCTGATCTGATCACCCATGTGTTCGAGCTCGGTGGCGGTGAGGAGCAGGCGCTCCGAGATCGGGTCCTCACCGTGCGCCCGCCTGATGCGCGCCACGTAGTCCACCACCTGGTGAGTCAGGCGGTCGACCTTGATCTCTCTAGCGGCGATGCGCCCCGGGTCCCAACGACCCGTGCTCAGGAACTCGATCGCGCTTTCGGTCATCACTCCTACCTGGTCACTGATCCGCACCGTCTCTCTGAGGGCAAGCGCCATGCCTAAGTCCGGGTCGGAGATGGCGTCGGACCGCAAATACTTGGGCGCCGAGTCGTCGTCGGTCACCGGCACCAACCTAGCGCTGAGAGGCGCCAACAGCCCAACGAACAGCGTGCCCACCACGGTGATGGCAAGGTTGAAGAGCGTGTGAGCGTTGGCCACCTCACGCGCCCCGCCGCCGCCGATCGCCTCCAGCACCGACGCGGCCGGCTCGAGGAAGAGCACGACGGCCAGAGCACCGAACGAGGTGACCAGCAACTGCATGAGGGCGGCGCGTTGCGCGTTGGTGTCGAAAGTGCGCGACACCATGAGTGGCATGAGCGAGGCGCCTGCGTTGCCGCCGACCACCAGTGCCAGGGCCGTCTCGAGCGAGATGGTGTTGGCGACGTAGAGGCCTAGCGCCACGGCCGTGGCGGCGTTGGAACTCGAGAGGATGGCGCCCAGCGCCACACCCAACGTAAGCACGGCGAGCGGTTGTTGTTCCGCCGCCGCGACCAGCAGGTTGAAGATCTCGCTGCCGCTGAGCGCCGAGACCGACTGGACGGTGAGGTCGAGCCCGAAGAACAGCATGCCGGCACCGAGGATGAACCCACCGAACGCGTGGCCCCGGCGCCATAGCGACAGCACGTAGCCGACGCCGATCATCGGTAGCGCGTAGTCGGAGAGGTGGAAGGCCGCGAGTTGGATGGCGAGGGTGGCCCCGAGCTTGGCTCCGAGGAGCAGTGCGATGCCCTCGCGGACAGCCACCAGGCCCCCGCCAACGAGGCTCAGAACCGTGACCGAGGTGGCGGTGCCGCTTTGAGTCGCGGCGGCTACGCCCGTGCCCGTGAGCACGGCCATGAAGGGCGAGCGGGTGGCGAACGCCATCCAGCGCCGCGAGGCCGGGCCGAGCATCTGCTGCAGGGCACCCGAGATGCGGTAGATGCCCATGAGGAAGAGAGAGAGCCCGCCGAGGGTGGTCAATAGCATGGCGCGGCTCTCTTTCTACGGCGGAGCGGGCTGAACGGCTTAAATGAGGGCGTCACGGTGTGTAGTCCCGTCTTAGATGAATAGGAAGTGTACCCCCATGGCTAGGGCGCTGCCCACGAATTATCCGCAGCCAGCTGCGTGCCTGGCGCTGCCCAGGCCTCGACCGCCCCTTACACTCGGCACCTTGGCCCGCAAGACCCTTATGTGTACGCTTGACAGTGCACGCCACCGTGCGCGCCTGCCACCGAGCCTGATAACTTGCAGTTGATACTGCAACTTCACCCGAGGAGGGTTCAGCATGAAACGAGTCTTAATCGCGTCATTGGCCATTCTTACGGCCCTGTTTGCCGGTCTGACCTGGGCACAGGGTCCCGTGAAGATCGGCGTCATCACCAGCATCACCGGCCGCTTCGCGGAGTTCGGCGAGCAGCACAAGGCGGGTATCAAGGCCGCTCTGGAAGACGTCAACGCCGCCGGTGGCATCAACGGCCGCAACGTGGAGGTCGTCTTCGAGGACGACACTTCCGAGGTCAACGCTGCACTGACCGCCGCGGAGAAGCTGGTGAACCAGGACCTCCCCCTCGTCATGGGTGCGTACTCCTCCTCGATCACCAACCCCCTCGCCCAGTACTTCACCCGCCAGAAGCGCCCGTTCCTCGTCTTCACTTCGTCCGACGACGCCATCACGCGCCCAGGCTCCGACTGGATCTTCCGCCTCAACCAGCCGTCCTACGCTTACGCCCAGGTGTTGTTCGACGTGTTCGACGCCATCAACGCAGAACGCGGCGCGGGGACCCTCAAGACCATCGTGACGATCCACGGTAACGGTGCCTTCGAGAGCGCCGTGGCCGACGCCGTCGACGAGATCTCGAAGGACCGCGGTTACACCGTCCTCCAGCGGCAGGACTACGACCAGACCGGCGCCGACTTCCGCCCGATCCTCAACCGCTTCAAGACCCTCGACCCGGACGTGCTCTTCATGGTGTCTTACGCCGCCGACTCCGTGGCACTCATGCGCCAGGTCCAGGAAGTCGGCCTGAACGCCAAGGTGTTCGCGGGCGGCGCTGCCGGCTTCGCACTGCCCGGCTTCATCGACGGCTCGGGTCCGGCTGCCAATTACGTCTACACCGCCACCATGTGGACGAAGGACGTCCCGTACCCCGGCGCCAAGGAGCTCAACGCCCGCCTCACCGAGATCCTCGGCCGCACGCCCTCCTACCACGCCGCCCAGGCGTACGCCTCCATCATCACCGCCGTCGACGCGCTCAAGCGCGCCGCCTCCTTCTCGCCCGATGACGTGCGCGCGGCCCTGCTGGCAACCGACATGCCCGACACCGTTTACGGGCCCATCAAGTTCGAGGACTACCAGGGCTACAAGAACCAGGCTCCCCTGCCGGCCGTTGCCGAGCAGGTGGTGGACGGACAGTTCGTGACCGTGTTCGTGAACGGTAAGGTAGTGGGCGACCTTCTCGAGACGCCCGCGTGGAACGCCCGCTAGCGGCTCACTAACTTGCGAAACAGAACTAAGAGGAGCCAGTGACCTTGGAGTGGCTGGCTCCTTTCCTCCAAAACCTCAGTGGTGGCCTCCTGATCGGTGGCATCTACGCACTCATCGGCGTAGGGCTGTCGTTGATCTTCGGGGTCATGCGCATCATCAATTTCGCGCATGGAGATTTCGTGGCGATGGGCATGTACTCGGCCATCGTGTTGTTCCAGTTCCTCGGTCTCGACCCGTACGTCTCGCTTTTAATCGTCGCGCCGATCGGGTTCTTGCTCGGTGTGGTCGTGCAGCGCGTGGTGCTCACCCGGTTGATAGACGCGCCGGGCGACAGCACGCTGCTGGTCACACTGGGCCTGGCCCTGGTCATCTCCAACGTGCTATTTCTCATCTTCGGCGCTGAACCCAAGTCCATCTACTTGCCGTACGCCACCGCCACCGTCACGCTGGCGGGCGTGCGTCTGCCGGTGGCTCAGCTCATAGCAGGCGCCATCACCCTCGTCATCATCTTGGGGCTCTGGTTGCTGCTAAGGCACACCGAGGTCGGGCGCGCCGTGCGCGCCACTTCCCAGAACCGCCTGGGCGCAGAACTGGTGGGGATAAACACGCCGGGGATCCACTCCCTGGTGTTCGGCCTTGGCATGGCCCTCGCCATGTGCGCGGGCGTGATCCTCGCCCCGCTGCTGTTCGCCGTGCCCACCGTAGGCTCGAGCTACACCCTCAAGGCGTTCGTGGTCACGGTCCTCGGCGGCTTGGGTAGCGTGCCCGGCGCCATCGCCGGCGGCCTGCTGCTGGGCGTAGTGGAGTTCATGGGCGCCTCCTATCTATCATCGGGTTACCGCGACGCCTACGGCCTATTGGTCTTCCTTCTCGTACTCCTGCTGCGTCCGGAGGGCCTCTTCGGGCGCTCCGTGAAGCGCGTATGATGCCCGGCGGTCAGCGCCCGGGCATGGCACGCTGGGTGGGCATCGGCGTCGTGGCGGCGCTGGGGGCCTCCTGGTACTTCATATTTCCCAGCTCTCTCTCGCTCGGAATCGGGCTTCTCCTCCTGGCCGGCTGGGCCAGCTCTTGGGACATCCTGGGCGGTTGGACGGGCCAGACGAGCCTCGGCCACGCGGCCTTCGTCGGCCTGGGCGCCTACACCGTCGGCGTGACTGCCGCCAAGTTCAATCTCGCCCCGTGGTGGAGCGCCCTGTTGGCGTGCGTCCTCGCGGCCGTATTGGCGTTCTTCTGGGGGCGCATCACTTTCGGGCTCAGGGGCTCGTATTTCGTTCTTTCGAGCATCGCGGTCGCCGAGATCCTGCGCCTGGTGGCCATCAACGAGCGCAAGCTCACGGGTGGCGCCATCGGCCTGTTCATCTTCGACCTGAAGGAACCGTTCGGCATCGACCTCTTCAGCCGCCAGTCGGAGTTCTGGCTGGCACTCGGCTACCTGGTGTTGGTGCTGGTGGTCGTGCTGCTCGTCACCCGGGGCAAGCTCGGCTACCAGATGCGAGCTGTGCGCGAGGACGAGTCCTCCGCCCAGGCGGCGGGCATCAACCCCGTGGCCGTGAAGTCGTGGGCGTTCATGCTTTCGGCCGCGCTCACCGCGTTGGGCGGGTGCATCTACGGCGTCTTCCTCTCCGCCCTGCAGCCACAGCCCATGTTCGAGCTACAGCTCAGCGTCCGCATCGCGCTCGTGGCCATCATCGGCGGGCGCGGCACGCTCTTCGGGCCTCTTCTCGGGGCCGCCCTGCTCACCCTCGCGGGCGAGCTCTTCCGCAACACCTTCGCGCAGGCCAACCTGCTCATCTACGGCCTGCTCATCGTCGTCGTGGTGCTGTTCGTGCCCCGCGGCGTGATGGGCGAGTTGCATAGACGCGCGGTCAGGAGGCGCTATGTCAAAAGCGCTGGAGGCTGAGCACATCACCGTGCAGTTCGGCGGCCTCATCGCCGTCAATAACTTGTCGCTCGCCTTGGAGGCGGGCCAGATCGTGGGCCTCATCGGCCCCAACGGCGCGGGCAAGTCGACGCTATTCAACGCGCTGACCGGCTACGCCAAGACCAAACAGGGCAAGGTGACGCTCGAAGGCCGTGACGTCAGCCGGTTGCAGCCGTATGCCAGGACCCGCCTCGGCATGGGCCGCACGTTCCAGATCGAACGGCCGTTCGAGGGTCTGACGGTGCTCGAGAACGTCCTCATCCCCGCCTTCCTCAAGACGAGCAGCCGGGCCGTCGCTACCAGTGCAGCCATGCACGCCCTCGAGCAGGTCGGGTTGGCCGACCGGGCCCTGCAGTCGTCGTCCGAACTCAACCTAGCCAGGCGCCGGCGCCTGGAACTCGCCAAGGCCCTGGCCGTCCAGCCCCGGGTCCTGTTCTTAGACGAGCTGATGGCCGGCCTCAACCCGCCCGCCCTCAAGGAGATGATCGGCTTCGTCCGCTCGCTGGCGCGCTCCGGCATGGCCATCGTGATGGTCGAGCACATCATGCAGGCGGTAACGGAGCTATGCGAGGAGGTCATCGTGCTGGCGTTCGGCGAGCAGATCGCCCACGGCGTCCCGGAGCAAGTGATGAACGACGAGCGAGTGATCGAGGCTTACCTCGGGGGCAGCGATGACTGAGCTGCCTCAGGGCTCGATGAGCTCCGCCGGCGTCCCGGAGGCGCCCGCGGAACCACGGCGGATGCTCGACGTCATCGACGCCGACCTCGGCTACGGCGAGTTGCAGGTCGTGTTCGGCGTGTCTCTGCACGTGAACGTCGGGGAACTCGTCGGCCTGGTCGGCGGGAACGGCAGCGGCAAGTCGACGATATTGCGAGCCGTGTCCGGCATGATAAAGCCGCGCAGCGGGAAGATAATGCTCGACGGCAAAGACGTGACGGGCCTCAAGCCTCACGCCCTCGCGCTAAGGGGCCTGGCACACGTGCCCATGGGCCGCCAGCTCTTCCCCGACATGACGGTCGAGGAGAACCTCTCACTCGGCGCCTACCTCCCCCCGGCCCGCGCCCGGCGCGCCGAAGGCTTCGAACGGGTCTACCAACTATTCCCCGACCTTCAGAACAAGCGACGGATCCAGGCAGGAGCGCTCTCCGGCGGCCAGCAGCAGATGGTGGCCATCGGCCGCGCCCTGATGCTGCACCCGAAGGTCCTCATCATGGACGAACCGAGCCTCGGCCTGGCCCCGCTCCTCGTGCGCGAGGTCATGCAAGTCGTGAGGCGGGTGTCGGAGACGGGCATGCCGATCCTGCTGGTCGAGCAGAACGTGACGCAGGTCCTCAAGATCAGTGACCGGGCCTACGTGCTCGAGAACGGCCGCCTAGTCCTGGACGGTCCGTCCGTGCAACTGCAGGGTGACCCGATGATCCGCCGTGCGTACCTGGGGCTCTGAGAGCGTGAGGCGGTCCGGCTTAAGAGCGCCTCAGTCGCGGCCCCCGAGGAACATCGACGCGTAGTAGAGCAGGTACATGACCGACGCCGCGGCCGCCGCCACGTAGGTGAGGGCTGCAGCGTTCAGCACCTGTTTGGTGCCCGCTACCTCGCCCGTCGTGGCGATGCCCAGGCGCGAGAGTTCCAAGCCGGCGCGGCGGCTGGCGTCATACTCCACAGGCAACGTGACGAGCTGGAAGACCACGGCGAGCCCGAAGAGAACCACGCCCACCTGCACCAACCCCATGAACCCGAGCATGGCGCCTAGGATGATGACCCACGGGGCGAACCGGGCGCCAAGGTTGGCGGCGGGCACGAGGGCGGTGCGCACCCGCAGTGGCGCGTACGCATGGGCGTGCTGGATGGCGTGACCGACCTCATGCGCCGCCACGGCGTGCGCCGCGACGCTCACGCCACGGTAGTTGGGGGCCGAAAGCCGCAGCACCTTCTGGCCCGGGTCGTAATGGTCCGTGAGTTGCCCGGCCACCTCTTCGATCCTCACCGCCTGGAGGCCGTTGGCATCGAGGATGGTCCGCGCCGTCTGCGCGCCCGTCAGGCCAGAGGCTGCCGGTTGTGCCTGCCAGCGTGCATAAGTGTTCCGCAGGTACATCTGCACCAATAAGGTGGCGGCCAAGGTCACTATGAATATGAGCCACATGTTAGAGTCACCCTCCGAGCGCGTACGTGTTGGTTCTACACGCGTTGGATAGTCGCTCGAGATTACCCGTAAAGGAACCTGTTTTAGTGAGCCCGGACGACCACGTCCAGCACGGTTACTCGCTAGAGCCGCGCCGACGCCATGAGGCGCGTTTAGGTCCTTCACCAACCCCCTACATGAGAAGCGTGGGGGAAGAACGTCCCTAGTCGCTCGCTAGTGCCCTAACTAATGTGGATGTGCATGTCCAGGATGGACTGTCCCAAGGAGGTGTCCGGATGCAGATGAAACTACCCCTAGGTCACGCGCGGTCGTGGCCGCTTCTCGCTCTAGTGGCGGTGCTTGCCTTGTTGGTCGCCGCGGCGTTCGCGCAACAAGCAAGCGCCGAACTACCCAAGGGCATCGGCCCCATCCAGGAGCTGACGCTGCCCGCCGAGATCGATCCCGTGCTCGTCGCCGAGGGAGAGGCAACCTTCACGACCTACTGCTCCGCCTGCCACAAGTTCGAGGAGCGCTACGTAGGCCCTGCTCTCGCTGGCGTCACGGTTCGCCGCGCGCCCGAGTGGATCATGAACATGATCCTCAACACCAACGAGATGATCTTCAACGACGATACGGCGTACGACCTTTTGGCCGAGTACATGACGCCCATGTCGGAGCTTCCGCTCACCGAAGAGCAAGTGCGCGCCGTCCTCGAGTACTTCAGGCAAGTTGACCACGACCTAGGCCTATAAGTCCGCTAATCGCCCCACAAGCAGCAATCAAGAGGAGTAACCCACCCCATGAAGAAACGCCAACTGATTCTCGTGCTACTGGGCTTCGCGGTTTTGGCCGCGGGTCTGGTGCTAGCCCAAGGCGCGCGCAACATGGCCCGCGTGGCCAACGACGCCGCCACTCGCACGTTCGTGCCTCCAGGCGAGCATGACGAGTTCTATGGGTTCTTCTCGGGGGGCTTCAACGGCCAGCTAAGCGTAGTGGGCCTGCCCTCCGGTCGCACCATCAAGAACATCCCCGTCTTCTCACAGCACGGCGAGAACGGCTACGGCTACTCCGAGGAGACGAAGGCCTTCTTCAACACCTCGCACGGCCCCGTCTACTGGGACGACTCGCATCACCCCGAGTTCTCCATGACTGACGGCGTGCCCGACGGCCGCTGGATCTTCATCAACGGCAACAACACGCCTAGGATCGCGCGCATCGACCTCACCACGTTCGAGACCGTCGAGATCATCGAGATCCCGAACATCGCAGGTAACCACCCCTCGCCGTTCACCACCATGAACAGCGAGTACGTGGTGTCGGGCACGCGCTTCAGCGTCCCGATCCCGCAGCGCGACATGCCCATCGCCGACTACAAGGGCAACTTCAAGGGCATGCTCTCGTTCATCTCGGTCGAGCCGCAAACTGGCGAGATGGCCATAGCCTTCCAGATCATGATGCCAGGATTCGATTACGACCTGGCGCACTGCGGCAAGGGCCCCTCGGCCGACTGGTGCTTCTTCAGCTCCTACAACAGCGAAGAGGCGCACACGCTCCTCGAGGTCAACGCCTCGCAGCACGACAAGGACTTCGTTACCGCCGTCAACTGGCGCCGCGCCGAGCAGTGCATGGCCGAGGGCCTCGGAAGCGAGATGCCCTCGTACTACGCTCACAACCTCCTGAACGAGGCCACGCACACCGCCGAGACCACCTGGCATGAGAGCACTACAGTCTTGCAGCCCGAAGACTGTAGCGACCTCCTATACTTCCTCCCTACCCCCAAGTCGCCTCACGGCGTCGACGTCGACCCCACGGGCAAGTTCATCGTCCCCGGCGGCAAGCTCTCGGCCACCATCGCGGTCCATAGCTTCGACAAGATGCTGAAGGCCATCGAAGAGAAGAACTTCGACGGCGACGCATACGGCATCCCCATCCTCAATTTCGACGCCATCGTCGCCGGCCAAGTCGAGCGCGCCTGCCTCGGCCCACTGCACAACGAGTTCGACAGCAAGGGCAACGTCTACACGAGCTGCTTCATCACCTCCGAGATCATCAAGTGGAACCTCAAGGACTTCAAGGTCACCGACCGCATGCCCGTCTACTACTCCGTGGGTCACCTGATGATCCCGGGTGGCGACAGCGCCAAGCCTTGGGACAAGTACCTCGTGTCGCTCAACAAGATCACGAAGGACCGCTACCTCCCCACGGGCCCCGAGCTCGGGCAGTCCGCGCAGCTCATCGACATCAGCGGCGACAAGATGCAGATGCTTCTCGACTTCCCCACGCTAGGTGAGCCGCACTACGCCCAAGCGATACCCGCCGAACTCGTGGCGCCCAACAGCAAGCTGATCTACGAACTGGCCGCCAACCAGCACCCTTACGTCGTCAAGAGCGAGGCCGAGACCAGGGTCGAGCGCGACGGCACCGACGTGCACGTGTACATAAGCTCCATCCGCTCGCACTTCGCGCCCGACAACATCGAAGGCATCCGCGTGGGCGACACCGTCTACTGGCACGTCACGAACCTCGAGCAGGACTGGGACGTCCCGCACGGCTTCGCGGTCCAGGGCATGCAGGACGCCAACATCCTCATCAAGCCTGGCCAGACGCTGACCATCACCTGGAAGCCGACCAAGCCCGGCGTGTTCCCCTTCTACTGCACGGACTTCTGCTCAGCCCTCCACCAGGAGATGCAGGGTTACGTGCGCGTGTCGGCGGAAGACTCCGACGTGCCGCTCACCTGGAGCGTTGGCCTCTGACCTTCTGAGCCCGCACGGCCCGGCCTTCGCCGCGGCCGCGCGGGCAGCTAGGCCGGCCGCCACCATCCTGGGCACTCAAGACCGGCCGGACACCTAAACCTCAGGGTCGGGCCCGCCATTGCCGGCCCGACCCTGACCCAATGCGGAGGGCGCCCCTAATGCCCCTAACGCCCTTCGCCCATCGGAAAGGAAGTCACCATGCGCTCACGCAAACGCGACCTATCTTGGCCGGTAAGCGTAGTGATCGCAATCGCCGCGCTCGTTCCCCTGCTCACGTTCGTGTGGCCACTGTGGCACTACTACTTCGAGGCGCCGCAGTACCCCGAAGGACTGGCCATGCAGATCTGGTCCAGCAAGCTGACCGGGCGCGTCGATCTCATCAACGGTCTGAACCACTACGTCGGCTTCATGCACCTAGACGCCGCCGACTTCTGGGAGCTCAACGTCCTCCCCATCCTCATCGTGCTCGTCTCAGCCTTCGGCCTCGTAGCCGCGGTGGTCGGCCGCAAGCGCCTCTTCCACGCCTGGCTATGGTTCTACGGCATCTTCGCCGTGCTCGGCATGTCCGACTTCGCCCGCTGGCTCTACAAGTTCGGCCACACCGTGGACCCCAAGGCCGCCATCACGATGGACGGCTACACTCCCCCAATGGTGGGCACCAGCATCTTCATGAACTTCTACATCACGGCCTGGCCCGGCTGGGGCGCCGTCGCGCTGGCGGGTGGCTTCGTCATCGCCCTCGCCCTCTTCGCCTTCCGTTGGTGGCGATCCCGCGCGAGAACGCGCGGGCTCAAGTCCCCCGCCGCGGTTGCTGCCACCGCGCTCCTCGCCACGCTCCTCCTCTCCGGCTGCTCCGCTCCCAAGCCGGCCAAGATCGTTATTGGCCAGGACGCCTGCGCGTCTTGCAACATGGTCATCTCCGACGCTCGCTTCGCCAGCCAGGTCGTGACGAACACGGGCAAGGTCTACAAGTTCGACTCCGTCGAGTGCATGGTCGCGTTCCTGACCGAGGGCAAGGTGCCCAAGGACCAGGTCCACTCGGCCTGGGTGTCCGACTACATGAACCCCGGCACGTGGCTCAAGGCGGAAGACGCCCGCTACCTGCAGAGCGTGCAAATCCGCAGCCCCATGGGCCTCAACCTCTCGGCATACAGGACGCTCGGTGAACTGGAGAACGTGCGCGCCGAGGCCAACGGCATCGAACGCCGTTACGCGGACCTCCCCGGGATCGTCGTCGAAGCGGGCTTCCTAGAGAAGCTCAGCTCTGAGAGCGGTCACGAGTACTTGCAGATGGAGCTGAACACCTCGTCCGGCGAACCCGGAATGAACGGGGGGGCCGGAGCGCCCCAGTGAACGTCAAGCTGTTCACCCGGCTGCTGAACGCGGTTGTCGCAGCAGCCCTGCTCGCCCTCGCCGGGGCCGCGTTGGCGCAGGGTCGGACGCTGGAGGTCTGCCAAGGCTGCGCTTACGGCAGCGTACGCGCGGCGATCGAAGCCGCCGAAGACGGCGACACCGTGCTCGTGAGCCCGGGCACGTACCGCGAGGGTGCCCTCGTCATCGACAAGAAGATCACTCTCGAGGGTACGGGCTGGCCGGTTCTGGACGGCGAGCTCGAGTACGCCATCCTCACCGTCGACGCAGACGACGTCGTGGTTAGGGGCCTCGTGTTTCGCGACCCCGGACGCTCCCACGTGATCGACGTGGCGGCCATCAGGGTCGAGCAGATCGAGAACTGTTTGATAGAGAACAACCGCGTTGAGAACGCCTTCTTCGGCATCTATCTTGCGAAATCTGTCGGCTGCACGGTGCGCGGCAACCGAGTGACCAGCAACGGCGAGTTCGAGGCCTTCTCGGGCAACGCCATCCAGCTTTGGAACGCACTTCATATCTCGATCGAAGACAACTATGTGAGTGGCCACCGCGACGGCATCTATCTCGAGTTCGCCCGTAACACCCACGTGATCAACAACGTCAGCGAGAACAACCTCCGTTACGGCCTTCACTTCATGTTCTCGAACGAGTCCAAGTTCGAGGGCAACACGTTCCGCAACAACGGGGCTGGCGTGGCGGTCATGTACTCGAAGAAGATCGACATGATAGGCAACCATTTCGTGAACAACTGGGGCGCCGCCTCCTACGGGCTGCTCCTGAAGGATATCGACGACTCGATCGTCTCGCGCAACACGTTCGAGGACAACTCGGCGGCCGTGTACATTGACGGCTCCAACCGCACCGACCTCGACCGCAACGACTTCATCCGCAACGGCTACGCGCTGCGCGTGCTGTCCAACTCGATGGGCATGCGGGTGATGTACAACAACTTCATCGGTAACACGTTCGACGTGGTGACCAACGCCAACCGCTCCTACAACGCGTTCCTGGAGAACTACTGGGACGCCTACGAGGGCTACGACCTGAACCGCGACGGGATCGGCGACGTGCCCTTCCGGCCGGTTAGGCTCTTCGCGATGACCGTGCAGGTGTACCCGCAGTCCATGATCCTCTTACGCAGCCCGCTCTCGCAGGTGATGGACTACGCGGAGAGGCTCCTGCCGATCATCACGCCCAAGGCCATCGAGGACGACAGGCCGCTCATGGGGAGGATCCAATGGTAGTCGTCGACGCGTTGAGCAAGAGCTTCGGCAAGCTCAAGGTGCTCAACGAGGTGAGCGCCACCTTCGAGCCCGGCCAGGTCACCTCCATCATCGGGCCGAACGCATCGGGCAAGACGACCCTCATCAAGTCGATCCTGGGGCTCGTGCTGCCCGACGCGGGTAGCGTGACCATCGATGGCGAGCCGGTCCGCAACAACCCGGCGTCGCGTCGGCGGGTGGGCTACATGCCGCAGGAGCCGCGCTTCCCCGACAACCTGAGGGTCAGCGAGTTGTTCGCTTACATCCAAGACCTCCGCGGCGAACGTCCGAAGGGACTTGACGAGTTGATCGACCTCTTCGAGCTCAAGCCCCACCTGAACAAGCCGCTGCGGGTCCTCTCCGGCGGCACCAAGCAGAAGGCGAGCGCCGTGCTCACCTTCCTCTTCCAGCCTAAAGTCCTCCTCCTCGACGAGCCGAGCGCCGGCCTCGACCCGGTGGCCAGCAGCCGCCTCAAGGACCGCATCTTGGAAGAGCGCAGGCGCGGCGGGACCGTCATCCTGACCTCTCACGTAATGAGCGAGCTGGAGGAGCTGACCGACGAGGTCCTCTTCCTCCTCGAGGGCACCGTGCGCTACCGCGGCAGCCTCGAGGCCATCCGCGAGGCCACGGGCGAGAAGCGCCTTGAGCGCGCCATAGCCAAGGTCATGACCGGCGAGGCGCACTTAGACCAGGCGAGCGGCGGGGTCGCCAAGAAGAGCGCCGCGGAGGACGCCGCATGAACATCGCCCTCAAAGTGATGAAGTACGCCTTCTTCGACCTCATGCGCAGCCGCTGGATGCTGATCTACACGCTGTTCTTCGTGGCGTCCACCGGGGGCCTGCTCTACTTCGGCGACGACGCGGCACAGGCTGCCCTCAGCTCGCTCAACTTAGTGCTCCTGATCATCCCGCTCGTGTCGCTCATGCTCGGCATGAACCACTACTACTACACGCGCGATTTCGTGCAGCTCATCCTCACCCAACCGGTGTCGAGGCCCAGCGTGTTCCTGGGCCAGTACGCGGGCGTGGCACTGCCCTTGGCGGGGGCCTTCGTACTCGGCACGGGCGTGCCGTTCTTCGTGTTCGGTTTGTCGCGCCAGCTCGACCTTGGCATGGTGATCAGCCTGTTGGTGGCGGGAGCGCTCATCAGCCTCATCTTCACGGCCCTGGCCTTCTGGATAGGCCTGGTGAACGAGGAGCGGGCCCGCGCCCTCGGCATCGCGCTGGCCGTCTGGCTCTCTTTGACCGTCGTCTACGACGGCTTGGTCCTCTACTTCATAGTCGTGGCCCAGGCCTACCCAATCGAGGGCGCGGTCATGGCGCTGAGCATCCTCAACCCCATCGACCTCTCCCGCATCCTCGTGCTCCTGCAACTCGACACCGCGGCACTCATGGGCTATACCGGCGCCCTCTTCCGCGCCTTCTTGGGTAGCGCCACCGGCGCCCTGATCTCGGTGGCGGCTCTCCTCGCCTGGGTGGCGGTGCCGGTCGCTCTGGGGTTATTGGCTTTCCGGCGCAAGAACTTCTGAGGCCCGGCAGCGCGCCAAGCTCATAGCTTCAGAGCTTGCCGCGCTTCAGATCGCTCAAGTAGTTGATCATCTCGACGTCCGTGACCTCACCTAGGTGACTGAGGACGTGATTACCCTTCGCGTCGAAGAAGAGGGTGACTGGTAGCCCGACGGCCGCGAAGCGGTTGGAGAGCTCCCCGGCCTGGTCCAGCAGCACCCCGTTCAAGACGAGGTCGGTACGCTCGTCCAGATAGGACCGCACGGTCTCGCGCGTCTCGCCCTGGTCCACGAAGTAGAAGAGCACGTCCGGGTTGGAGCGCGCCGCACTGGCGAGCATGGGCAGCTCGCGCCGGCAGGGCGGGCACCAGGTGGCCCAGAGGTTGACGACCAACGGTTGACCCTTGACCTGAGCCAGGTTCACGGTGCCGCCCGCCAGCGCCTCGAGGGCGACGTCGGGAACTCTCTTGGCGTGGGCGCTGCTGGGCTTGAGCAACGCCCAGCCTAGCGACAAGACAACGAGGCCCAAACCGACGCCGACAAGGATCCGCCCCCACCTTTTCAGCCGAGCGGGCGGTCCCTCTGCGTTCATCCGTTCATCTTACCGGCGACTCCTGGACGAGCCGCGCCGCAGCCGAACTCAGCCGGTGCCGCCCCCCGAGATCACCCACGCCATGCCGAAGATGAACAGGAAGCCGCCGAAGGCGAACAGCACGGCACCCTCGAGCAGACCGGATATGTGCGGGAAGTCGGCCATCTCGAGCCGGCTGAAGCCCTCGGGAACCCCGAGGCCCGGATTCGCGAAGAAAAAGTAGAGCAGAACTGCCGATCCGGCCAACATGCCTGCGCCGATGACCAACATGATAGTGCCCATGCCGCTCCTCCTTCGGTAGCGCCGCCCGAGGTGGCGGAGGTGGGTGCGGACCGGGGCCTGCAAGGCGGAAAAGAATACGCGCGCTGCAATCGCACGATGCCGGGCCGTGCGCCCACCCAGTTACAGGTCGGCTTGCTACTACTACCTAGAATCAACGTTACGGCCGCTTTCCTTGTCCGAGTGTGGCAAGCGTCACGGTTGCCCTGTGGCGCTTTCGTGCCACGACTTGATACTCTCGGAGGCGAACGTCAAACGTGGCGTCCGGCCCTCGGGTCCGGATCGTCGCCTTAGGAGGCGGGTCCGGCTTGGCCAGCCAGCGCGCTAGAGACTTAGGTCGCCTGCGGCGGGAGGAGTACGACGTCCTCGTCGTGGGAGGTGGGGCGACGGGCACCGGCACCGCGCTCGAGGCCGCCTCGCGCGGCCTACGGACCGCGTTAGTGGAGCGTCACGACTTCTCGTCGGGCACCAGCAGCCGCAGCACGAAGCTCGTACACGGTGGCGTCCGCTACCTCGAGCAGGCGGTAAAACACGCCGACCGCTCCCAGTTCCAGCTCGTACGCGAGGCCCTCAGGGAGCGCGCCGTGCTGCTGGAGAACGCCCCGCACCTTGCACGTGCCCTGCCCCTCCTCACGCCCATCTACGGGGCGTTGGAGCTGCCTTACTACTTCACGGGCTTGAAGCTATACGACATGCTGGCGGGCCGAGCCAACCTCAAGCCCAGCCGCTTGATAAACCGCGACCACGCCATGGAACGCTTCCCCATGCTTCGGCACGAGGGCTTGCGCGGCGCCGTGGAGTATCACGATGGCCAGTTCGATGACGCCCGCATGAACGTCACCCTGGCCCTGACCGCCGCCCGCGAAGGGGCCGTGGTGCTCAACTACGTGGAGGTCACGGGGCTCGTCAAGGAAGGTGGCCGCGTGATGGGTGCGGTCGTGCAAGGCGGGCTGGAAGGCGACGGAGGCCCCGTAGAGGTGAGGGCGCGCGTGGTCGTGAACGCCACCGGCCCGTTCGTGGACGAGCTCAGGCGCCGCGACGACCCGGCCACGCCCGAGATCCTCGAGACGAGCTCGGGCGTCCACATCGTCCTTCCGGCGCGCTTCAGTCCGCCCAACACGGGCTTGCTTATTCCCAAGACGGAGGACGGCCGCGTGCTGTTCCTGTTGCCGTGGCTCGGGCACACGCTGGTGGGCACCACCGACCACCCGGCGCCCGTCCAGGAGGACCCTCGCCCCTCCGAGGAAGAAGTGGCGTACATCCTGCGGCACGTGCGGAAGTACTTCGACCTGCCCGTGGAGCGGTCCGACGTTCTATCGTCCTGGTCGGGCCTCAGGCCCCTCGTGCGGCCAGAAGCTTTGGCGCTCGTAAGGGACGAGGTAGCCACCCATCCCGGGGCCGCTCACTCCGCCGGCGGTGCGCCCAACGCAACGGCCCGCCTCTCGCGTGACCACACCATCCTCGTGAGCCCCACGGGGCTCGTGACCATCACGGGCGGCAAGTGGACGACTTATCGGCGCATGGCCGAGGACACCGTCGAGGTGGCCGTGCACCACGCCGGCCTGACCCCCGCCAAAGGGAGCGTCACCGCGCACCTGAAGCTGGTCGGCGCGGAGGGATTCCAGGACGACGGCGGCGCACGACTGGCGGGAGAGTTCGGCCTGCCGGCAGACGTGGCGGTGCACCTGTCGAGGTCATACGGCGACCGCGCGGAGACCGTAGCGCGCCTGGCGGCCACGGGTTTGTCGGAACGCTTGGCGCCCGAGCATCCGTACCTCGAGGCGGAGGTCGTGTACGCCCGCGACTACGAGTACGCTCACACCGCGGACGACGTGCTCGAGCGGCGAACGCGCCTCGGTTTCCTCGACACGCGGGCCGCGCTCGAGGCGCGGGCGCGGGTGGAGGCTCTCCTGCAAGGTTGAGCACGGCTGCGGGGGCGCTGGAACTGTCGCCTAAGCAGCCCCTGCCGGTCAGCCCTCCTTGGCGCCGCGAGCCACGTCCATGGCGGCCACCTTACGCAGCGGCAAACCGGGGATGAACGGGATCACGGCAGAACCCAATAGCAGGATATAGAAGCTCACCTGGAAGAGGAGCCGGATGGAAACGGCGAAGCCTTGCTTTATGCCGTGCTCGAACTGCTTGCCGAGGTCGGTCAGGTAGCTATCCAGGGCCCCCGTGACCTGCGGCAGCCGCGCCTCACGCTCTGCCGGGGTGAGGCTTTGCGCCTCCGCAGCGAACTCCCGCACGACCGCCGGCATGCTCGTATCGGCCGCCACGGCTTGGGCGGCTGCCGCGTCGCCGGCCACGACCGCAGAGATCTGGTCACGCATTGCCGCCCCGGCGTCTTGAAGCTCGCCATGGACGCCGCTGGGGCTAGATCCCGAGCTCTCGCTACCCATGCCGACCAGTGAGTTGAGGTCGAACGCATGGGTCACTCCGGGGATCGTTGGCACGTAGTTGGGTATCTCGCGCTGGACGCTGATGGTGAGTAGCGTTCCGAAGACGGCCAGGCCGATGACCGAGCCGATCTGCCTGAAGAACTGGCTTGCGCTGGTGGCCACGCCCATCTGTGCGAAAGGCACCGAGTTCTGGACCGACAGCGTGAAGAGGCTCTGGGCCGGTCCCAACCCGATACCCACGACGACCATGCGCCAACCGAGCTCGAAGAGGGTGGTGTCTAGGCTGATGTTGGTGAGGAAGTAAGCACCTATCAGCAGGATGATCGACCCGCCGATCATGATGGGCTTGTAGCGCCCGGTCTTGGTGACCAGGAGGCCCGCCAGGAACGAGCTGACGATCATGCCGCTCATCAGGGGCAAGAGCGTGAAGCCCGAGTTGGTGGCCGACACGCCCAGCACGAGTTGCATGAAGAGGGGGAGGAACATCACGATGCCCAGGAACGCCACGTTGATGACGAAGGAGGCCAGGTTCGCGGTCGTGAAGACCGGGATGCGGAAGAGTTCGAGCGGCAGCATCGGGTCCGCCACCCTCCTCTCCACCATCACGAAGCCGAACAGCGAGGCGGCCGAGAAGGCGAGCATCCCGATGATGATCGGGGAACCCCATGGGTAGGTGCTACCCGCCCAGGTGAGGGCGAGGAGCATGGGCAAGAACGTGGTCACGATGAGCGTGGCGCCCACCACGTCGAGGTTCCCCTTGCGGCCGGCTGGCGGCAACGACGGCATGACGCGGGCGATCATGAACAGCGCCAACATACCGATGGGGAGGTTCACGTAGAACACCCAGCGCCAGCCCGCGATGGCCAGGCCCAAGAAGCTGGTGTCGCCCATGTCGGTGAAGAAGCCGCCCACCAGTGGGCCGAGCACGGCGGCCAGTCCGAACACGCCGCCGAAGAGCCCCTGGTACTTACCGCGCTCAGAGGCCGGGATCATGTCGGCGATGATGGCGAACGCGCTCGAGAAGAGCGCCGCTCCGCCCAGACCCTGGATGGCCCTGAACGCGATGAGCTGGGTCATGCCCCCGCCGAGTAGTGGCAGGTCGCCGAACTCGCCCGCCAGGCCGCTGAGGGCCGATCCCACCAGGAAGATGATGACGCCTATGACGAGGATCGGCTTCCGGCCGTAGGAGTCGGAAAGCTTGCCGTAGATGGGCACCATGATCGTGGAGGCCAGCAAATAAGCGGTCGTGACCCAGGTGTAGAGGTTGAGGCCGCCCAAGTGCTCGATGATGCGGGGCATGGCGGTCGACACGATCGTCTGGTCGAGCGCGCCCAACAGGAACACTACTAGCAACCCGGCGAAAGTGAGGTTGCGTTCCCGAATGCTGAAACTGGCCGACCCGGCTTTAACCTTCTGCGGGGCGGCCGGCAGCGGCGCGGTAGTGGTGGCTCGGCTCACGGTCCTCCAGGGCGCTTGACCTGAAGAACGGTCCCGGCGCAACGGAGGAGTATAGCGCACTGCCTATCGAGACGGGGCCCGCCGGCTATGGCGCCGCCTACTCGCACGATTAACGCGCGCCGGCTGCCCGAAGGCGGCCGGCGCGCGGAGCAACTAACCTAAGACGCTACTTTATGGCGTCGTAGATGCTGGGGTCGACGAGCTCGTCCCAGGTGTAGACGGACTTGATGAGGCCCACGTCGACGAGGAGCTGGACGGAGCGTTCGAAGTCGGCGCGGTCGATCGAGCCCACCGCCGTGTCAGCAGTCGGCTTCACGAGCTTGGCGCTCTCCGCCATCATCCACGTCTGGTGGATGAGGGGGCTCTGGCGGCTGCCGGAACCGGCGCAGGTGTCGCCACAGGACTTGAGGACGATGCTGACGGCCTCTTCCTGGTTGGCCAGCGAGTACTCCCAGCCGCGGATGGACGCGCGCAGGAAGCGCTCCGCGACCTCTTTGCCGCTCAGGCCGGAACCCTTGAAGTTACTGCTTGCCAGCACGTCGGTGTTGGCGAAGACGCTGTCCTCGAGGATGTCGGCGTCAATGTCGGCCGGATTCAGTACGTTCAGGACCGAAAGGTCATAACCCAGCCCGACTATCTGGTCGAGCTCGTTGTAGGTCATGGCGCTGGCCACGTCGACCTCGTTGGGGAACACGAGGCCCGGGTCGAAGGCGTACACCACGGCGTCGACGTCGGGGTTCGTGACGGTGGGGTCGAGGTTGGACGTGAGCCCGGCCTTGGCGAAGACGGCCTCGGTCGCGAACTCGTTGCCGAAGGCCCACACCCCTACCTTGCGGCCGGCCATGTCGGCGAACGTCTCGATGCCCGAGCTCTTGAGGGCCACGAGGCGGTACCCGGCCACTTGGAACATCTGGCCGATGTACACGACGTTGAGGCCCTGGTCGCGTTGTATGAGGATGTTGGCCAGCCAGTCCGTACCGAAGTCGGCGTTGCCCGAGGCCACGGCCACGGTCGGGTTCACGTTGCCACCGTCGAGCACAGTGACGTCTAGGCCCTCTTCAGCGTAGAACCCCTTGTCTTGTGCCACGAAGTAACCGGCGAACTGCGCGTCCGGGAACCACTTCGACTGGAAGTTGACGGGGATGAGGTTCTGCGCCATCCCCACGGGCACGGACAAGAGAAGCAGGGCAATCAGGGCGTACATTATGCGTTTCATTCATTACCTCCTGGGCTGTCTTCCGACGTTGCTGCCGAACCTGCGCGTCGCGGGGGGCCGAGGGTTCACATACTCATGACCCCCTCGTGGACGGGTGCCATGCCGTGAGCACGCGCTCCAACAACGTGATGGTGGCGTACAGCGCCATCGAAATTAGACTTGACACGAGTATAGCCGCGAACACGAGGTCAAACGCACCGCGGTGCGCCGACAGGCTGATGCGTTGGCCCAAGCCGTTGGGGGGGCCGGGGATGAGGAACTCGGCCACGATCACGCTGACGACGCCGATGACCACTGCCACCTTGAGGGCATTGAAGAGGTAGGGCAGGGCGTTCGGCACACGCAGCGAGAAGAAGACCTTGAGGGGCTTCGCGGCGTACGAGCGCAAGAGTTCTAGCTTGAGCGGGTCTACCAACGTGAGGCCCTGCACCGTGTTGAGGACGACCGGGAAGAACGTCACGATCACGACCACGGCGGCCTTCGACTCCCAGTCCACACCGAGGGCGCGGCCGAGAACCGGCGCCAAGCCCACTATCGGCACAGCGCCGAACGCGGTGGCAAGCGGCAGGAACCCGCGCTGCAGGAAGCGGCTGAAGGCTATGGCGCTGCCCACCAGGAAGCCCGTCGTGAGCCCCACGGCGAAGCCGAAGAGGACCTCTTTCACGAAGGTCACGTAGGCGTCGGCCAGGAGCACACGCCAGGCGCCCATCAACGAGGCCCAGATGTCGCTGACGCGCGGGAAGATGCCCTTCGGCACGCGCGAACCAACCACCAAGCCCTCCCACACGAGAAGGACGAGGAACGCCACGGTGGCAGCCGGCACGAGGCCTTGGACCCTGTGCTGCCAGCGGGGCGCGTCGCTCTCCAGTTCGATCATGCTTATGCGGCCGGCTGCCGCAGCCGCCGCGGCCAGGCTGCCGACAAGCGTGAGCCAGTAGCCCCAATCAGCGGCGCCAGCGAGCGAGCGTTGCCCGAGCATGGCGAGGAACCCTGCGAGAAGCGCCAACGGAGTGGCCAAGGGCACGGTCCACGGCCCGCCCCACGCGGCAGGCAGAACGGCCGTGCCCAGCAACATGAGCAACGCCAGGCCGCTTACTAGCGGCCCGCCCGAGCCCGTCACCAGGTACGCTCCTGCCCCCGCCTCGAAGGGCCCGGCCAGGCCCGCCAGCGCCACGACGAGCAGCAAGAGCGTGGGCCAGTGCGGCCGCCACGCGGCTCGCTGCGCGTCGAGCGCGGCCACGTGAACGCCGTCCGCCTCCACGCCCATCACCTCAGTTCCCATGGCGCGATGAAGCGCTGGAACAGGCCCACTACGGCCACTAAGGCGATGCCGAGGACGGCCGAGATGAGCAACAAGATCCACACGTCCGAGACGTTACCGGCCTGCACTTGCCCGACGATGGCGTAGCCGAGGCCCATCCGGTTGTTCGACTCGGTCTCGGCCACCAGGGCGCCCACCAAGGCGGCGGCGGCGCCGAGCTTGAGGCTGACGAAGAGGTAGGGGACGGCCGCCGGGAACCTCACCTTCCAGAAGAGCTGGAACGGCGACGCCGCGTAGCTCTTCATGAGATCGAGGGAGAGCGGGTCCACGGACCGCAGGCCCGTCACGGTGCCTACGGTTATCGGGAAGAAGGCGATGTAGGCGCCTACCAGCGCGGCCGGCACGAGGCTGGTCTGCACCGTGACCCCTGCTTTGCCCAGTAGTAGCACCAGCACGGGCACGAGGGCGATGATCGGCACCGTCTGAGAAGCGATCACCCACGGCAGAAGCGCGCTCTCAAGCGGCCGGATAGCCACGAACAACGTGGCGAGGAGCACGCCGAAGATGCCGCCGAAGAGCAGCGCCGCCAGGGTGCCGCCTGCCGTGTAAAGCGTGGCCCTCACGATGTTGCGCGAGTCGTTCAGTGGGTAAGCGCTGAAGAAGGGCCCGAGGCGCCTGGCTATCCAGTGCGGGAACGGCATGGGGTGTTGAGGCATGGAGAGGAAGCACTCGAACTCGGTGGCGCCGCAGGCGGGATGGTCGTAGTAGGTGTACGAGGCGGCCCAGAGGCTGCTCCCCGGCTGCGGCGGCGTGGCCAGAGTGATGGTCCCGTTGGTGGGGTCACTGACCAGGTAGTCGGGGTACTGCCTGAGCGCCGCGTTGCGCGCGGGCTTGGTGGTGAAGGTGACCGTGTTGCCGGAACGCGTGAAGTCGCGCCCCGCCAGGGCCTCGGCGCCACCGATCGTCACCACCCCCCGGTCGCCGGTGAACGTGAAGGTGGCGCGCTCACCGTCCACGCGCTCTTGCGGGCGCTCGGCCGCGGGCGAGAGCTCGGCGCCGTCCAGCATGATGCGGCGGTCCAGGTCGGTCTCCACCAGCGGGACGTGCTGCGCTTTGAACACGCGGTTAGTGCCGTCGACCTCGCCCAACAGCAGTTCCCCGAGCGCGATCTCGTTGCTGGCAACGCGCGGCGCGACGTCGGACGGCTCCGCCAGGACGATGATGCCCGCGGCCGCATCGACGGGCGTGTAGTCGCCGGTCACGCGGCTGACCACGGCGTTGAATGGGGCTGGGGCGTTCAGCGTGACGTGCTTGCCGTCGGCCTCGTAGCCCTCGCCCTCCAGCAAGACCTTGTCGTTCACTACGACGGGGCCGGAGTCCGCGTCCGGGAACGTGAAGGTGTTCAGCACGCCGTCGGGCCGCTCCACCGCCACGCTGGCGCCTGGCAACAACAGGCGGCCGTTCAAGTAGAGTGCCTGCCCCATGGTCGCGCCCTCAGGCAGTTGATAGACCTGCCCTCCCCTGGTCAGGTCGGTGAGGGCGTTGCCCCATTCGAGGAGCGGACCGGGGACGGCGTCTTTAAGCACGATCTCGCCCTCGCTCAGGTCGAAGCGTGCGCTCAAGGGCTGGCCGCCGTACACGAGTACTGAGCGTTCTGCGCTCAAGGTCGCCCCGACCCCGCCGAACGCCAGCCGCGTTCCAGCCGCCACCCCGGCCCCAGGGTCGGACGGTGCCTGCGCCAGCGCGTGCGGAGTGGTGGTGATTCGCACCCAGTTAGCGACGTTCTCCATCCGGAGCTTGGCCAGCGGCAGGCCCAGCCAGAGGGCTAACGGGTACATGAGGGCGATGGCGACGGCCGCCACCACCAAGATGGGGAGCGCGGCCGCTAACCGGCCCCTGCCACGCGGCGCCACTGTAGGGGCCGGAGCCGCCACTCAGTACCCGACCCTGGCCAAGGGGCGCTGCTCTGAGCCGGGTGTGGCGGTCTCCGCGCTCTCCTTGCCCTCGCGTAGCGCCTCGCGCAAGCGAGTGGTGAGTTCGAAGAAGCGTTCGCTCTCGCGCGTCTCGGTGCCGCGCGGGTACGGCAGGTCGATCTCTATGGTCTCCCTGATCCGCCCCGGCCTGGCCGTCATCACGACGACGTGAGAGGATAGGAAGACGGCTTCGGCTATGGAGTGCGTGACGAACACGACCGTCTTCTTAGTCTGCTTCCACAACCTCAGGAGCTCCAAGTTCATCGCCTCGCGCGTGATCTCGTCGAGGGCGCCGAAGGGTTCGTCCATCAGCAGCAGCTTCGGGTCGAACGCCAAGGCCCTGGCTATGGAGACGCGCTGTTGCATGCCGCCCGACAACTGCCAGGGGTAGGAGCGGTGGAAGTTCTCGAGGCCCACCATCTCGAGCATCTCCGCGGCTCGGGCGCGGCGCTTCGCCTTCGAGTAGCCCATGATCTCGAGGGGCAACATGACGTTGTTAAGTACGTTGCGCCAGTCGTAAAGGGCGGGTGCCTGGAATACGTAACCGTACTCGCGCGCGGCCCGAGCCTCCTTGGGCGTCTTACCCGCCACGATGATGCGGCCGCTGGTGGGCTCTATCAGGTCGGCCACCAGCCGCATGAGGGTCGTCTTACCGCAGCCCGAGGGGCCTATCAGGCTCACGAACTGGCCGTCGGTTACCTGCAGGTCGGCGTCCTGCAACGCCACCGCGTCGGTCTTGCCGACCCGGAAGAGCTTGGAGACGCCTTGGACGTCGATGATCACGGGGGCCTCGGTCACCGTCGCTCTACTCGGTCGGCGTGCGCCTGAGAAGCTTGCCGCGCCCCGGGTCGCCCACGAACTTGCCGTCTTCCACGGCCACCTGGCCACGGACGGTTACCACGCTGGGGCGACCGTCGATCTCCACTCCCTCGAACCCGGAGTAGTCGACGTTCATGGCCTGTGTGGAGGCGCTGATGCGACCACGGTAGCTGGGGTCGTAAACCACGAGGTCTGCGTCGGAGCCAACCGCGATGGTGCCCTTGCGCGGGTAGAGGTCGAAGAGCTGCGCTGCCCGAGTGCTGGCCGCGCTCACGAAGCGCTCCAACGAGAGGCCGCCGCGGCTCACGCCGTAGGTGTAGAGGAGGTTGATCCGGTCCTCGATGGTCGGGATGCCGTTCGGGATCTTGGTGAAGTCGCCGCGGCCCATGTCCTTCTGGCCGTTGAAGTCGAAGGGCGCGTGGTCGGTGGCGACCGTGTCGACCAGTCCGGCGTTAAGCGCGTCCCAGAGAGGTTTCTGGTTGCGCTTGTCGCGCAGCGGCGGCGACATGATGTACTTGGCGCCCTCGAAGTCCGGGCGTTCGGCATAGGTCTTGTCGAGGACGAGATGCGGCACCACGCACTCGATGGCGAGGTCCACGCCACGCTCCTTGGCCGCCAGGGCCGCCTGAAGGGCCGGTGCACAGCTCAAGTGCACCACGTAGCCCTTGGCGCCGGTGATCTCGAGGTACGTGGCGAAGTGGTTGGTGCCGTCGGCCTCCACGCGCTCGGGGCGCGAAGGCTCGTGCCACTCGGGTCCGGTATTCCCCGCCGCCAGAAGCTGCGCCTGCAACTGCGCCACGAGCTCGTCGTTCTCGCAGTGGGCGGCGACCCTCACGCCCAGCTCCTTGGCTAGGGTGAGAGCGAGGAAGAGCTCCTCGTCGTTGATCCCGAAGAAGCCCTTGTAGGCAAGGAAGATCTTGAAAGAGGTCATGCCGTCTTGCACTATCTCGCGCAGTTGCGCCTCGGTCTGGGCGTCGAACTTGGTAACGCCAACGTGGAAGGTGTAGTCGCAGGCGCTGTTGCCGCCTGCCAGCTCGTTCCAGTGGCGGTAGCCCGTCATGAGGTCTTCTTTACGGTTGGGGGCCATCATCTCGATATAGGTGGTGGTGCCACCCACTAGGGCGGCTTGGCTGCCCGTGCGGTGGGTGTCCTTGGTGACGGTGCCCATGAACGGGAGGTGGATGTGTACGTGTGGGTCGATGAAACCCGGGAAGACGTACTTGCCGGTGGCGTCGATCACCTTGGCACCGGCCGGCACATCGAGGTTCTGGCCTATCCGGGTGATGGTCTCGTCCTCGCAGTAGATGTCCGCCCGCATGCGGGAGGCTGCCGTGACTATCTCGCCGTTCTTGATTAGCAGGCTCACGTTCATCCTTTCGCGGTCGTGCCTAGAGCCGCGTGAGGGCGCGGTCGGCGCCCTCACGCGGCAGATCTCAGTGGATCTCTATGCCGACTTCCTTGCGGTAAGCGATCATGGCGTCCCAGTCGGTCGTAACCTCCGGGCGCGTGCGGCTGAGTTCGTTCCAGGTCACGCTTTCACGCTCCTGCGGACGTTCCACCATAGTTATGCAGGTTTCCACGGGGCAGACGAGGGCGCAGAGGTCGCAGCCCACGCAGTCCTCCTCGCGCACTATCGGCTGGAGCAGGGCGCTGCCCGTGTAGGTCTCGGGGTCCACGCGCACACCATCAGAGGTGAGGTCGATGCACTGGTGCGCGCCCTCGTCGCAGGCCACGTAGCAGAGGTTGCACTGGATGCACTTGTCCTCGTCGATGACGGCCACGGTCTTGAAGGAGAGGTCGAAGTCGCCGAAGTTCCCTATCCGGCTCACCGAGGCGCCCACCACCTCGCCGATCGAGGCGGCGCCCTTCTCGTCCAGCCAGTTGGAGAGCCCGTCGCAAAGCTCGTGGATGATGCGGAAGCCGTAATGCATGACGGCCGTGCAGACCTGGAGGCTGGTGGACCCGAGGAGGACGAACTCGGCCGCGTCGCGCCAGGTCTCGATGCCGCCCATGCCCGAGATCGGGATGCCCGACGCTTGGTACTTGGAATCGGCGGCCACCTGTGAGAGCAGGTGCAGCGCGATGGGGCGCGCCGCCGGACCGGCGTAGCCGCCGTGGCTCCCCCTGCCGCCTACGTTGGGACGCAGCTCGAAGCTCTCGACGTCGACGCCCGCTATCGAGTTGATGGTGTTGATGAGCGAGATGGCGTCAGCGCCGGCGTTGATGGCGGCGTGCGCGGGGGGAACGATGTTCGTGACGTTGGGCGTGAGCTTCACGATGACAGGGATGCTGGCGGCGGCGGTCACCCAGCTGGTGATCATCTCGCAGTACTCGGGCACCTGTCCGACCGCAGCGCCCATGCCGCGCTCGCTCATGCCGTGCGGGCAGCCGTAGTTGAGCTCGATGCCGTCGGCGCCCGTGTCCTCTATCTGCTGCACTACTTGCTTCCAGGCCGCCTCGTTGCTGGAAACCATGGCCGAGACGATCACGGCGCGGTCGGGCCAGAGCTTCTTGACCTCGCGGATCTCCCTTAAGTTCACCTCGATCGGACGGTCGGAGATGAGCTCGACGTTGTTGATGGCCACCAGCCGGTTGCCGGCGTACTCGAAGGCGCCGTAGCGGTTGCAGACGTTGAGGACGGGGTCGCCGATCGTCTTCCAGACGGCGCCGCCCCAGCCGTACTCGAATGCCTTGTTGATCTGATAGGCGGAGTTGGTCGGCGGAGCCGACGCGAGCCAGAAGGGGTTCGGGCTCTTGATGCCAGCGAAGTCGGTCGTCAGGTCAGCCATGGATCCTCCCGAACTCATTGACGGTGTCGTGGAGGAAGCGGCCGCGGGTGGCGCCTGGGGCGCTCTCGGGCTCTGGTACGCCGAGTTGCTTGGCGATGGCGCGAGCAACAATCTTGCCGTCCTCGGCGGCCGTGACGGTGAGGGCGTGACCGGTGGCGCGCACGCAGTCGCCGGCGCCGAAGACCTTGGGGTTGCTAGTGCGCAGCTCGTCGTCGGTGCGTACGTAACCTCCGACGTGCTCCACGCCCACTGCGTTGTACAGGTCCACGAGCTTCTCCTGGCCTATCGCCTTGATGACCTGATCGGCGGGCAGCACGAACTCGCTGCCGGGCACGTTCTCGGGCCGGCGGCGGCCGTCCTTGTCGGGTTCGCCCAAGCGCGTGCGCACGCAGCGCACGGCCTTGAGCTTGCCGTTCTCCCCGATGAGCTCTACAGGCTGGGTCTGGAACCTGATGTCGATGCCCTCGTTGCGGATGAAGTCGACCTCGAAGTCGTAGGCACCCATCTCGTCGCGGCTCCGGCGGTAAAGCATGGTGACGCGCTCGGCGCCCAAGCGCTTGGCGATGGCGGCGGCGTCTATGGCCGTGTTGCCCGCGCCCACCACGATGACCTCATTGCCGACCTCGATACGCCTGAGGTCCTCTAGCCCGTCCTTGTCGGCCATCTTGGTGGCCGCGATGAACGGCAGGGCCTCGATCACGCCTTGCATGGCCTCGCCCGGAACGCCCAAGTCGGGCACCCGGCCCGTGCCGGCGGCCAGCACCACGGCGTCGAAGTCATTCAGTAGCTCCGCGGCCGAGATGTCTCGCCCGATCTCGACGCCCGTGCGGATGTCGACCCCGAGCTTCCTCACGAACTCGACCTCCTCGAGCGCCACCTTCGTGGGCTCGCGGAAGACGACGATGCCGTAGGTGGAGAGCCCGCCGCCCAGCTCCAGGCGCTCGAAGACGGTGGCGTGAATGCCGCGCTTGGCTAGCTCGCCGGCGGCGCTGAGCCCGGCCGGGCCGGCGCCGATGACGGCCACGCGCTTGCCAGTGTCGGGCCCGGCTTCGAACACCTGGATGCCGTTGTCGAAAACGTGGTCGGTGGCGTAACGCTGCAGCCGGCCGATGGCGATGGGCCGGTATTCTCTACCTAGCACGCAAGCGCCCACGCAGAGTTCGTCCACGGGGCAGACCCGACCGCACGAGTGGCCCATGAGGTTCGACTCGAGGATGGTCGTGCCAGCGCCCAGAAGGTTGTCGTTGGCTATCTGGCGGATGAAGGTCGGTATGTCGATGCTGGTCGGACACGCCTTGATGCACGGCGCGTCGAAGCAGTACAGGCAGCGGTCCGACTCCACCGTGGCTTCGTTCTTCGTGTAGCGCGGGTAGGTCTCGGAGAAAGAGTCCTGCAGCTGCGCCAGTGACAACTCTTGTTGCTCCATGCTCCTCCTGGGACTCCACCGGCGTAGGGCGCTGGCGGGGTGTTACGGGGCCGACTATGTGTAGATAGGGTTCGCGGCCGCCTCCCTACTGCGACCGCGAACGTGCTGGATCAACTCAGAAGGTGCGGCTCCAGCTTTCGGGCCACCTCTCGATGACTATCTTCGTCTGGGTGAAGAACTCGATCCCGTGAGCGCCCTGCGCGTGTAGGTCGCCGAAGAAGCTGTCGCTCCAGCCGCTGAAGGGGAAGAACGCCATGGGGGCGGCCACACCAAGGTTGATGCCGATGTTGCCGGCGATCGCCTGGTGCCGGAACTGGCGGGCGGCGCTGCCGGAGCTAGTGAAGATGGAGGCCTGGTTACCGAAGGCACGGTCGTTGACCCAACTGATGGCCTCATCGAGGCTCGAGGCGTGCATCATCGACAGCACGGGGCCGAAGACCTCGGTCCTGGCGAGCTCGCTGCCCGGCGCCACGTCGTCTAGCAGCGTGGGGTGGACGAAGTAGCCGTCGCGGAAACCGTCTACCTCGGCTTCGGCGCCCCCTGTCAGGAGGCGCGCGCCTTCGCTCACGCCCTTGTCGATCAGACCGGCGATGCGGTTGCGCGACTCGGCGGAGATGACGGGACCCATCTCCACGCCCTTCTCCAGGCCGTACCCGACCTTGCGCGCCTCGGCTGCGGCTACCAGGCGCTCGGTGAACTCGCTGCGCGCGTCGCCGACCGTGATGGCGACCGAAGTGGCGAGGCAGCGCTGGCCGGCGCAACCGAACGCGGAGTCGGTGAGGATGCGCGTGGCCATGGTCATCTCGGCATCGGGCATTATGACGGCGGGGTTCTTGGCCCCACCCTGGCACTGCGCGCGCTTGCCGTTCGCCGTGGCGCGCGAGTAGATGTAGCGCGCCACCGGCGTGGAGCCCACGAACGAGACGGCCTTGACTTCGGGATGATCCAAGATGGCGTCGACCGTGTCCTTGCCGCCGTTGACCAGCCCCACGACGCCGGCCGGGAAGCCTGCCTCCTCGAGGAGGCGGTAGAGCAGCTGGGTGGTCATGGGCACCCTCTCGCTCGGCTTGAGCAGGAAGCAGTTGCCCGTGGCCACGGCGTAAGGCAGGTACCAGAGCGGGATCATGCCGGGGAAGTTGAACGGCGTGATGGCCGCCACCACCCCGAGCGGCTGGCGGATCATGTGCTCGTCGATGCCGTGGGCGATGTCTTCGTTGTTGGTGCCCTGCATCATGTAGGGCGTGCCGCAGGCGACCTCCACGTTCTCGACACCGCGCGCCATCTCGCCCACGCTCTCGGCGTAGGTCTTGCCGGCCTCGTTCGTGATGGTGCGGCCCATCTCGTCGGCGTTGGCGATGAGCAGGTCGCGCAGTTTGAATAGGGGTTTGATTCGGTCGACGACGGGCGTCTCGCGCCACGCCCTGAAGGCCGCCACTCCGGCCATGACCGCTTCGTCGACCTCATCCTTAGCACTCATGGGCACGCGCGCGATGGTCGCCGCCGTCGCGGGGTTGCGCACGTCTTGATGCGCGCCAGACCGCGAACGTTGCCACTTGCCACCCACGTAGTTAAGAAGGTCCTGAGCCGTTTCGATCATCTTCGAGCCACCGTCCCTGCGAGTAGATATAGAGGTGCACGGGTTGAGCCGTCACCATTGTTCGGTGGCGGCATTGTACGCCTACCCCCGAGCCATTGGCAAAGCGATCGGCGGCGTCGAGGCCACGGACCGGCACGGACCGGCACGAGCCGGTCGCGGAGCCAGGGGGGCGTGCACTCGTGCCTCCTGGACGAGCGTCCGGGGGCCCGCGGGGCGTTTAGACTTGAGGCATGAGCGATAACGGACCGAGGCGAGGCTTCGCTACGCGTGCCGTGCGCGCCGGGCAGCACCACGACCCGCTGACCATGGCGCACGCCACGCCCATCTACCAGACCAGCACGTTCGTGCTTGGTGACATGGCCCGAGGCGCCGCGATCTTCGCGGGTGAGGCCCAGGGCAACGTCTACTCACGGATCGGCAACCCCACCGTGAGGGCCGTGGAGGAGAAGGTCGCGGCGCTCGAGGGCGCCGAGGAGGGCGTGGCCTTCGCTTCCGGCATGGGCGCCATCTCGGCCGTGTTCATGAGCCTTCTGCAACAGGGCGACGAGGTGCTGCTGCTCGGGCCCCTGTACGGCGGCACGCGGGGCATGCTCACCGACATGCTGCCGCGGTTCGGAATCACGTCAAGGGCGGTGGCCGACGAGGACCTGGAAGCGGCGGTGGGGCCGAACACCCGCATGATCTACGTGGAGTCGCCCACCAACCCCGACCTGCGCATCCACGACCTCGCACTGGTGGGGCGGATCGCCCGGGCCCACGGCCTGATCAGCGTGGCCGACAACACCTTCGCCACTCCGTACCTGACGCGGCCACTGGAACACGGGATAGACATCGTGGTGCACTCCGCCACCAAGTACTTGGGCGGTCACGGCGATCTGCTAGGCGGCGTGATGGTCGGCCCGGCCGACCTCCTCCACCATGTCCGCATGGAAGGACTGCGCCACCTGGGCGCCACCCTCGACCCGCACGCTGCGTACCTTCTGCTTCGCGGTATGCGCACTCTCCACTTGCGCATGGAGGCTCACTGCCACAACGCCCGCGAGGTGGCGAACGCCCTGCGCGGTCAGCCCGGCGTGACACGCGTCCACTACCCGGGCTTCGAGGAGCACTCCGGGCACGCCGTCGCGGCTCGTCAGATGAGCGACTTCGGGGGCATGGTCTCGCTCGAGCTAGAAGGCGGCCTGCCCGCCGCCGCCGCGTTCCTTGAGTCCCTGCGCCTCTTCGACCACGCGGTCTCGCTTGGTGACGTTGCCTCCTTGGCCTGCCACCCGGCCTCGACCACGCACCAGCTCCTGCCTCAGGAGATGCTCGCCGCCGAAGGCGTCACCGCAGGCCTCGTGCGCCTCTCGGTGGGCATCGAGGCCGCGGAGGACCTAGTGGAAGACGTGCTGCAAGCCGCTGCCATGGCCGCCAGGATCGCGGTTCCGAGCTGAGGTAGGCCCGATCGGCGCCACTCAGCCCGGGAGCGGCTCCTGGGCCAGTGCCGCCTCGCCCTCGTTGCGCGCCTGTTCCGCCAGCTGCTGATACTCGAGCTCGAGGTCCGGCAGTTCCTCGACGCGCGCCCAGTACCCGGCCCGCTCGTACGCGGCAGCAGCCTCCTCACGCCGGCCCAGCCCGGCGAGGATGTTGCCCACCTCGGTGGCGCTCAGGCGCGCCCCGTACGCGTACCCGATGCGTTCCCCCAGCTCCTGCCCTTCGCGGGCGAGGGCGAGCGCCGCCTCGGGTTCCAGGAGGCGCTCGGTGTGAGCGAGGCGGCTCATGGCGGCAAGCGACAACGACAGCCCGCTGTAGTGCTTCACCTCCGCGTAACGGCGGCGCGCCTCCTCCAGCGCCGCGAACGCCTCGTCGTGACGGTCCAGCGCCGCCAACACGAGGGCCACGTTGCCCCTCGCCTGGGCCTCGCCGAAGCGGTCGCCCAGATCGGCACGCATGCGCGCCGATGCCTCGAAGTATTCGAAGGCCTCGCCGAAGTCCGTCCCGCTGGCAGCCAACATCCCCGCCGTGTTGAGCACCATGCCGTAGGTAACGTTCGGCCCGCCAGGCTCCAGGAGCGCCAGCGCATAGGCCACGCAGCGCCCCGCTTCGCCGGGCTCACTGCGCTGGAAGTGGAAGAGTCCGACGCACTCCCTCACCCAGGCCCGCAGCTCCGGGTCGGGATGCCCGACCAATGCCTCGTCCACCTCTTTGAACAGCTCCAGGCCGCGGCGGGCGCGCCCACGCACGTCGAGATAACCGCGCATGAGCCGGACGAGAGGCCATAACGCCTCAGCGTCGCCCGTGGAGGCCAGCCGGACGAGCGCGAACTCGAGGTTCGCACGCTCTGCGTCTGCCCTCTTGAACCCGTGCTCCGTGCGCTCGTCGCTTGGCATCTCGTTCAGGCGCCGCGCAAGCTCCGAGTAGGCGCGGGCCACCCTGTCCTTGGCCGCATCAGCGTTGGCGAGGCCCGCCCGGAAACGCTCGGCGATGGCCGCCTGGACGGTGTAGCGCTCGCCCTCGCGTCTGAGCAGCGAGCGCTCGAGCGAGGCTAGGAGGAAGAAGGACGAGGCGCCGGTAGCGGCTCGCCCGTCCTCGGCCGTGAACCCGCCAGGGATGAGCGTGAGCGCGCCGAACGTCTGCTGCTCTCGTTCGCTCATGAGGTCGCGGGCGACGTCGATGAAGCGTGTGGTCAACGGTTGTGACCCGGGAGCGTGCACCAGCGACTCGGGCCGGTGGTCGAGTTGGTCGACGAGCTCGCCGGGAGCCAAAATGCGCGTCCATGCGGCGGCGAGCACTAACGCCAGGGGCTGGAGGCCCACCCGCTCCAGCACCTCATCCAACCCCTCCTCCTCGACCTCGTAGGCGGAGCCCACCCGGCGCATGCCTTGGCGGAACAGCTCACGAGCGGCCGCCGGGCTCAGCTCGGGCACCGCGAGCACGCGCTCACGCGCGAGCCGCAAGGGCATGCGGGCGGTGATGAGGAGCCGGAGTCCCGGTGAGCGCTCGAGCAGTCGTGACAGGATGCCGGCCCCGTCGGCTACGGAGTCGGCGTTGTCGAGAACGAGCCGCACGCGCAGGCCGCGCAGGCGCTCTACTAGGGTGCCCACGTCGTCCACCTGCTCGAACCCCATGGCCTCGGCCATCAGCCCCGGGAGCGCCGCGGCGGAGTCGACGGCCGTCAGGTCGACCCAGAAGGTGCCGTCGTCGGCTCCGCCGTGAGGATCCTCGGCCAGATCGAGGGCGAGTTGGGCTGCCAACCGCGACTTGCCCGTGCCGCCCGCTCCCACCAGGACGACGAGGCCCTGTTCGCGGGCGGCGACCACGGCCGACTGCAGCCAGGCGCGCCGGCCTATGAGGGGCGTGTCGGAGTTGGGCACCGACGCCAGCGGCCTCTCTCGGGAGCGGCTGCTCACCTTTAGGGACCTTCTCACCTCGATCGTCTCCGCGTGCCAGGAGCCGTCCGCGCGCCACAGAAGTCCGTCCTGGACGAGCCTCGACACCATTCGCGCCACCACACCCGGAAGGCCGCCGCCCACGGCCCATAGTTCCGCAGTCACGGTAAGCGGCAGGGGTCCACCGAGCGCAGCGCTGAGCCACGCCACCATCTCGACCTCGCGCAGGGGACCGAGCGCCACCTGCTCGTCGGCGGCGAAGGCTCCGTCGGCACCGCCCGAGACGACCTCGACCAGCTTGGTGCCGCCGCGCCGCAGGCGCTCCGCCACTAGGCTGGCGCTGGCGGGATCGAGCCAGCGCCCGCTCGGGACTAGCAGGAGCAGGCCGTGCGCCTCGGCGTCATTGCGTAGGAGCATGCGCATGTCGTCTTCGACGGGCTCGCCCTGCATGTCACCGGCGTAGGCCGACTCGAGGGCCCACAGGTGCATGTCGCGGCGTGCTCGTTGGGGGGGCAAGGCGCGGACGGCCCTGCCCGCCTGTCTGGCCCGAACGGCTAGTTCGCTCAAGAAGCGCGTGACACCAGCGCCGTTCTCGGCTGCCACTCGCAGCACCCTGGGAGCCTCGGCGGCCAGGAACGAGTCGAAGGCGGCGAGTTGGGCGTCGCGCGCCACCAACCGGGCCTCCCCCAGTTCGCCGCCAGGGCGCAACTCCTGGTCTTGCGCCAGAACCACGTTGCGCCCACCGCGCTTGGCCACACGCATGCGCCGGTCCGCGCGCTCGAAGAGGTCTTTCTCCCCGTCTTCGTTGGTGGCGGCAATGCCCACGCTGACGTTGATGGTCACCCACACCGCCGTCTCGACGGGATTAGCGGTCACCTGGTCGTGGACGCGGCGCAAGACGGTCTCGGCTTCGGAAAGCGTGGTGTTGGGCAGGAGGACCACGAACTCGTCGCCGCCGTAGCGGAACAGCTGGTCGTGGCCGCGCAAGACCTTGAGGGCGCGCTCCGCGACGGCTGCCAGCGCGGCGTCACCGGTAGCGTGACCGTACACGTCGTTCAGCGCCTTGAGGTGGTCGAGGTCGAGGATCGCCAGCGAGTGGTGCGCCCCGGTGGTTGCGTGGTGATTCCTAAGGGTGGCCAACGCAGGCGCCAGATGCGCCCTGGCGATCGCGCCGGTCAAGTCGTCGCACTGCAACTGCTCCATCTAGCGGCCACTCTACCCGTGGACCCTGACAGGCCCGTCACGGCCCTGGTCGTGTTCGTCCGGCGCGCTCCTAGCGGGCGACCGGAGGCCTCACTAGTTCAGCCCTGGGCCTGCTCCTCGTTCTGCACTACCCGCTCGACCGAGATGGTGAGGTGAGCAACCATGGCGGCGATCGCGCCCACAGCTGCCCAGACGGGCAGCAAGACGGTGCCGATGACCCCGATGGTCAGAGGGATCTCTATGAGGGCCTTGCCGTCGTCGTTCTTGATGACGATGCGGCGGACGTTGCCCTCCCGCACCAGCTCCTTGACCTTGGACACCACGGCCTCGCCCGAGACGCGGAACTCCTCGGTGGTCGTGCGGCCGTCTTTGGTCCGTGTCTCGCCGCCTTGGTCAGTCTCGGCCTCGGGTCGGGGGCCGCCCGTTTGGCTGCTGGTGTTCTCGTTGGTGCCTGTGGCGTCGTTCATGACTGCCTCCTTAGGCACAGGTTAGGTCGCGGGAGGCCTAAGCGCATCGGCCGTTCGGATGACTTGGCGCCCTTCTGCTTGGGCGAAAGCGCGCGCGCCGCCACTCGCGAGGGACGATTACCGGCGTCTTGCCCCCTCGGGGTGCCAATATTGGGCATGAGGCCAAGCCGCCGATGATCTATTTCCTGGTGCGACTGCTCGTCTACTCGCTCTCGGCGGCGGTCGTGCTGAACGTCGTGCCGGGCCTGCTGGCTCGCGGCACCGACGCGCCGGCAGCCGCATTGCCACCGCTACTCGCTTACTTGTTGGTGGGCCTCGTGTTCGGGGCGCTGCACTCTTTCGTGCGCCCCGTCATGCTCGTCTTCACGGGCCGCCTCTACATCTGGTCGCTCGGCCTCATCGCCATGGTCGTCGACGTCCTCATCTTCTTGGGCCTCAGCTACCTGGCTCGAGAAGGCTGGGACGACCCCCTCAGGCGCCTGGCCACCGCCTTCATGGGAGCCGTGCTCATGGGCGTGCTCGTGGCCGTACTCGACGCCATCGTCGGCTTCGATAGCCCCCGCAAGCCCTCCGAGTCCAAGGCCTCGCCCGTCTACTGGCAGTGGCTCGAGCGCTTACCGGGGGGCGAGCGCAACCGCCTGGTGGAGAACCTGCGCACCGTGCAATTGATCACCATCTTGCGCTCGTACCTCACCGACATCGCCCTGGGTTACACGCCGATCGCCCCCGTCCGCAACTTCATGAAGCGCGTGCTGTACCGCGTGAGGCCGCGCCTGGTCGAGGAGAACCCGGCGGTGAAGCTGCGCCTCATGCTCCAGGAGCTGGGGCCGACTTTCGTGAAGTTCGGCCAGATGGTGGCGGGCCGCATAGTGGCCCTGCCGCCGGCGTGGCGCGCGGAGCTCGAGACGCTCGAGGACCACGTCCGGCCCTTCACGTTCGCGGAAGCCTCGGCGCTGGTGGAGCGCGACCTCAAGATGCCCCTCTCCCAGGCTTTCGCCACCTTCGACCCCATCCCGTTGGCCGCCGCGTCGATGGGCCAGGTGCACGCGGCCACGCTGCCGGACGGCACCTCGGTGGTGGTCAAGGTGCTGCGCCCCAACATCGAGGTGCAGGTGCGCGGCGACCTGAACGTGCTGCGTGACCTCATCGCGACTCTGGAGGCGCGGCTGCAGCGAGTGCGCCGCATGGGGCTCTCCCCGCTGTTCGACGAGTTCGCGGACCTTGTCGTCGACGAGCTCGACTTCGAGAACGAGGCCTATCAGGCCGAGCAGCTCAGGCACAACCTCAAGGAGTTCGCGTTCGTGCATGTGCCGGCCGTTTACGCCGACTGGTCGAGCCGCCGGGTCCTGACGCTCGAGCGCGTCGCGGGCAAGAAGATCACGGACGTAACGGCCCTCGGCTTAGACGAGCGCGGGCGGCGCGCATTGGCGATGCAGTTCTTCGAGACGCTCTTGCAGCAGGTCGTGCTCGACGGCTTCTTCCACGCCGACCTGCATGGCGGCAACGTCTGGTACGACCGCCAGCGGAAGCAGATCGTGTTCCTCGACATGGGCCAGGTGGGCCAGCTCTCGCGCGCCGACCGCGTGCGTTTGGCGCAACTCATCTGGGCGCTTCATGACCGCGCCGCGGGCCCGACGGCGCAGGTGCTGCTCTCCCTGTGCCAACCGAACGTCTCGGTGGATGGGTCGGCGCTGGAGCGCGACGTGCGGCGCCTGCTCAACCGCCACCTCCTGCTGCACCCCACGAACCCTGACGTGGGCGAGCTCCTCAGCGAGCTGGTGACCTTGCTGGTCCGCCACGGTCTAAGGCTGCGGCGCGAGTTCACGCTGGCGTTCAAGGCCATGGGTCAGGGCGAGGCCATCATGCGCACGCTCATGGGCGGCGAGGAGGCGGACGAGGTCGTGGACATCGCTTACCGCACGCTGCGTGACCTCGTGCTTAAGCGCCTCGACCCGCGCAAGTTCGTGCCGGACGTTCTCGAACCGTGGACGCGCGAGGCCATCGGGCGCGTGCCGAACCTCATAGGCGCCGCGCTGACCCTCCTGGAGGACTTCGAGCACGGCCGCACGGCCCTACAGATGGACGTAGGCAGCTTGACCTACCGCCTGGAGTCGGTGGAGCATGGCTTCGAGCGAGGCTTCAGGCGCATGGTGCTGAGCATCTCGCTAGTGGGACTCATGTTGGCCTCGGCGCTGGTGGTGGGGGCGCCGCTCACCGAGATAGCCGTGCCGACGGAGCGCATCATCATCCGCATTGCCGCCATCGTGGGCGTGATCGTCAGCTCGATCTCGACGGTGATGGTGCTGGCCGGGGTGATCTTGCCACGGAGGCCGGAACGGCGGGAATAACGCCTCAGGCGGCCGGGCTGGTCACCTCCGCCAGCGTGATGAGGATGGCGGCGGGGTCGTCGGACTCGTTACCGGGACACACCATCAACTCCCCGGAGAAGCTGAACAGCTCGTATGCCTTTAGAGCGTAGCTGGCGCCCTCTAAAACGACCGTCGCCTCCCCCGCCATGCACTGGATGGTCACGTTGCAGCCGGGGTGGTTGTGAACGGGCATCGCCTGGCCCGGTGCAAAAGTCAGGTGGAGGATGGTCAGGCCGGGTTCTTTCACGAGAAGCCGCCTGCTCGGGCCCGACGGGTCGGGCACGAAGCAGGCGGCGAGGTCGTGGCGGGTCAGTGTCATGCGGGCCAGCATCTCACTTGGACTGCTGGCGTGGCCTTGACCTGGGTACGGGTAGGGCTCCCGCCGCCACCACATACGGCGGTTGCCGCGTAATACGCTAGAATGTACAATCTAGCTATGGTCAAGAAGATCCCAGCAACGCAGGCCCGCCAGCAATGGGCGCAAACTCTCGACGCCGCCAAGCGTGGCCCCGTGATCATCACGGAACACGGCCGGGAAACGGTCGTCCTCCTCGACATCGAACTTGGTAGGCGGGCACTTGGGGCCCTTGAAGACGCGATGGACGCCGAAGCCGCCGCCGCCGCGGAGGCCGAGACCGCGGCCGGAGCAGAAACGGTCTCACTAGAGGACCTGGCCCACGAACTAGGTATCACGCTTGAGTAAGCATTTCGACGTCCGACTCACTAGTCGTGCGGAGAAGCAATTAAGGAAGCTCGACTCCAAAACGCAGACGCGGCTACTTAAGGCCTTGGGCTTGCTGCGGACACATCCGATACCGCCCGCAGCGCGGTCCCTTAAGGGCCACCCGGGCTACGTCCGCATCCGGGTCGGTGACTACCGAATCGTCTACATGGTCCTTGGGAAGGAGCTTCTGGTCCTCGTGCTTGCGGTAGCTCATCGTCGCGACATCTACGAACGATTGGGGTGAAGAACTAGCGCGGGCCGGCTTCTCACTCAGCCGGCCCGCGCGACCTTGACTTACGCAACCTTCAGCCGGCCTAGTACTCGCACACTCCCGTCGGGAAGATGGCTTCGAGGCGCGCCACTTGCGCGTCGCTCGGGCGCCAGTCGCCGTAAACGCCGGAAGCAACGGCAGCGCTCACGGGCTGCAGGTCGCACTTGTAGACGTCGCCCGTGAACGGGGCGCCGGCCTGCGTGCGCGAAGTGCCGTAGATCTTGTAGAGCTCCGTGCAGGGGCCGGCTTGATGGTCGTCGATGGTGCCCCACCAGGCGTCGGCGCCCGCGTACTGCAGCTCACCGTCGACCGCGAAGCAGGAGTCGACCGCGCGCGCGGGCCGCGCCTCGGTCACGCTCATGCCGGGGTACTTCTCGAGGTTCGTCATCCACTGGTCGATGACCTGGAACGCTTGCAGCGTCGGGTCGTAGCGCGGCTCGTCGGCCACCGCGTTCACGAACCAGATGACCTGGTTACCTTCCGGCGAGCCGTTGCGCTTTATGCGCTCGCGAATAACGAATGACTGCCTGGTGTTGTGCATGTCCAGCTCGCGCTCGAGGTAGTGCCTCACGTCGATGGTGGGCAGGTCCAACACGCCGCGATAGTAGAGGCCGCTGTTAAGCACGGCGTCTATGGCGCCGGGGTCGGCAGTGGTGCGCGGTGCGGGCGCGAGGCCGTCCTGGCTCAGGGTCATGTTGCGCGAGCTCCACGGGTCGAACTGGGTGGGGTCCTCGCACAGCTGTTCGATGAACGGGCAGCCCTCCTGCACCATGTCGGACTGATCCTTCCAGCCGCCCACGAACGCGTTGAGGTCGAGGAACTCCTCGGGCGTGATCTGGCCGTCAAGCAGTGCAACGAGGCCGTATTGCACGCCCACGTTGTCCCACGTGCTGCGGGCGAAGCCGTCGGCCCGGCGGCCGTAGACCTGCACGGCGTCCTCGAAGTGCGTCCAGTCGACGCTGGCCTGCTGCTCGGCGGTGATGCCGGGAGCCGTGCCGAAGTTGGGGTTGAGGGCGAGCGGGCTAAGGCCGCGCCAGCCGTTGATGCACTCGGTAAGGCCGGGCTCATCACCGAAGTAGGGGTTGGGGAGGTCATCCCAGGCGGCCATGCCCTCGAGGATGGTGCGGTTGCTCCAAGTTGCCCACTTGGAGTCGGGGTCCTGCGCGACCTTGGCATCCATCCAGCGCTCGAGCAGTTCGCAGTCGCCCACGTGGATGGTCTGGGTCACCATGTCGGGGTACGGGTATTGCGGAATGAGCGCGTCGAGGAGGCCGGGAAGGTTCTGGCCGTAGATGTACTGCTGGATGCCACCGCCGGAGCCACCCAGCCCGACCGTGTAGTCGGGGATGCCGTACGCGCTCACAAAGCGGTCCTTAACCATCAGCGCCGTCTCGCCACCCACGATCAGGTTGTAGTGCTCGCCCGTCTTGTTGCCGGTGGAGTAGGCGATGGCGTAACCAAGGCCGAGGTAAGTCGGGTTGAGCATGTAGCTCTGGCTCGGGCTCCCCTGGTAGTGACCCACGCCGACCCCGCCCTGGAACTGGTAGATGAGGCGGTGGTTCCAGGCGCTGAGGTCCGGCGTGGCGGCGTCCTGGCCGTTGGGCGACAGCATGGCG
>CAJDWU010000019.1_pt1 | contig 61983 bp, 57 predicted proteins | sample 7391771 | NCBI WGS metagenome assembly CAJDWU01 (sample SAMEA7055737, study PRJEB34461) | soil metagenome | biome: terrestrial ecosystem; feature: Peninsula; material: soil | place: Antarctica | collected 2016 | reverse complement strand
GCTGGCGCTCTGGGGGCGCAAGCTGGGCCGCAACACGATCATCACGCTCGAGAAGGCCGGCGAGCTCGAGCGGGTGCTGCGCATCAGCAAGGAGGTCGGCGTGGAGCCCCTCCTTGGCGTGCGCTTCAAGCTGCATGCTCGCGGCAGCGGTCAGTGGGAGGCCTCCGGTGGCGACGACGCGAAGTTCGGCCTCACCGCCTCGGAACTCATCCACGTGGCGCAACGTGTTCAGGCCGAGGGTCTGGGGCACACGCTCGTGCTCCTGCACTGCCACGTTGGCAGCCAGTTGACCGACATAAGGCGCATCAGGTCCGCCGTGCGCGAGGCCGCGCAGGCCTACGTCGAGCTTGCCGAGATGGGCGTGGGCGTCAAGTACCTCGATGTGGGCGGGGGGCTGGCGGTCGATTACGACGGCTCGAAGACGACCTACTACACCTCCGCCAACTACGGCCTGCGCGAGTACGCCGACACCGTGGTCTACACCGTCATGGAGGCGTGCGAGGAGTGGGAGGTGGCGCACCCCGTGATAGTCACCGAGTCGGGCCGCGCCCTAACCGCCTACCACTCGGTGGTGGTTGTGCCCGTGGTGGACGCCATCGGACCCACGCGCCAGCAGGTCGACCTGCCGCCTCTCACCGGCGAAGTGCATGCCCTGTTGCGCGACATGCAGGTGCTGGACAGCCCCGTCACGGTCAAGACCTACCGCGAGGTCTTCAACGAAGCCGTCTCCAACAAAGAGACCATGCACAGCCTGTTCGACCTCGGCTACTTGAGCCTCTTAGAGCGCGCGCACTTCGAGCAGCACTACAACCGCATCCTGGAGCGCGTGGCCAAGGTGGTCGCCGGGCTCGACTACGTGCCGGAGGAGTTCGAGTTGCTGCCTCAGATGCTGGCCGACAAGTACGTGGTCAACTTCTCTCTCTTCCAGAGCCTGCCGGACCATTGGGCCATCAAGACGCTCTTCCCGATCGTGCCGCTGCAGCGGCTGGCGGAGAGGCCCACGCGCAACGCCACCCTGGTCGACATAACTTGCGATTCCGACGGCAAGATCGATCGCTTCATCGACCTGCGTGACGTGCGCTCCACCCTGCCCGTCCACGACCTCCAGCCAGGCAAGCCCTACTACCTGGGCGTGTTCCTCACGGGCGCTTACCAAGACGTGTTGGCCAACGCTCACAACCTCTTCGGGCGCGTGAACGAGGCCCACGTGCGGCTGGGCGCCGACGGGGCTAACATCGAGCTCTACATCGAGGGTCAGAAGGCGCGGCGCGTGATCTACAACATGGGTTATGAGACGCGGGCGCTGCACGCGGCGTTGCAAGCGCAGGCCGAGGTGCTCGAAACCGCGGGTGCGCTCACGGCCGCGGAAGTCAAGGAGTTCCTGGACATGTACGACCGCGAGCTGGTGGGCTACACCTACCTCGAGGCGCTATGACGCCGGGAGGCCCGGCCGAATCCGACTTCAGGCTGCCGGACGGCCGCCGCGCCCTGGCGGGCGCCGTCTTGCTGCACCCCGACGGGCGCGTGCTCCTGCAACTGCGTGATGACAAGCCAGGCATCGAGTCGCCAGGATTATGGTCGCTGTTCGGGGGAGGGCTCGACGAGGGCGAGACGCCAGCAGACGGCATGATCCGGGAGGTGGAGGAGGAGATCGGTTTCCGGGTGCGCCACTACCGGCCGCTGTTCGTCTTCGACGGCTGGCGCGGCCAGTATCACATCTACCTCGCCGCCATCGCCGAGCCGCTCGAGCGTTTGACTCTCACCGAGGGCGCGGGCTTCGCTTACTGGGATGTGGCGGCGGTGAAGGTTGAGCCCAAGGTCACCGAGTTGGCGCGCTTGAGCTTGGCGGCGATGCAAGTGCTGCAGGACCAGCGGGCCACGTCCGGCCCGGAAGAGGAGCTGGTGCCCGGGGCGGGTTACTGACCCCGCGCCCGGAACTCAGAACTCGTAGCTGGCCCCGTCATAGCCGAACTCGGTAGCCTCGAAGCGCTCGCGCGCCTCCGCCAACTCGGCTGCGCCCTCGGCCGGGTACTGCGGCAGATGCACGAGGACGAGGCGGTCCACTTCCGCCCGGGCCGCCACCTCGGCGGCGTCGCTCGCGCTGGAGTGGCCGGGGAACTCGCCGGAGGCCTCGTGGACGAGCAGGCTCGAGCCCCTCGCGCCGTGCTCGATGTTGCTGGAGCGTTGAGTGTCACTCGAATAGGTCATCACGCCATCGCCACGCAGGTCACGGATCCGTAGGCCGATCACGGGCACGGCGTGATCGCCGGGCACGGCCGTGATGTCGAAGTCCGGAGTGGTCACGACCGGCGCCCCGGCCTCGCGGGCGACCTCGTGGTAGACGATGCGCGGGTAGTTGGGCCAGGTAGACGTGTCGAAGGCGTCGTGCACGCGCCGCGCCTGGTCGATGGCTGGTTCTATGCCGTAGACGTGGAACTCGTGCGTGTGTCCGGCCAGCCACAGGCGCTCCATCAGCAGGGCGAAGCCGCCCACGTGGTCGGCGTGCTCGTGCGTGACGATCAGCCCCGTGACCATGGCCGGGTCCAGGTCCTGAACCAAGAGCCGCTGCACGGCGTCTGCGCCGCAGTCCACCAACAGCAGCGTCTCCTCACCCTCGAGCGCCAGCATGGTGGTGGTCCGGTCTTTGCTGGACAGGGCTGCCCCTGTGCCGAGTAGATGGACTCTGCCCACGACACCTCCTGGCGCTACTTTACGGTGGTCCGCGGCCTTCTTCTGCGCGGGTGCCACAAGGGGCCCCCAACTCACTTGAACATCGCCGGCGATTGCCGTCACTTGGTCCTTGGCGCGGGCCGGCAGCTTCGTCAGGTTGCTCCCTCGTCTTGGGAGGCGGCCCAACGCTCCCGCAGCCGCTCGAAGGCGCGCATCAGCTTGGCCTGCGGCAGGACCACCTGTACGGTCGTGCCCTCGCCGATGATGTCTCCGAGCTCGGAGACGGCGGTGCAGCTGGCGTGCACGCGGTTGCCGTCCTGGCCCTCGAACTTGGCCGTGAGGTGCACGCGCATGCCGGGCAGGGCCGACGCCAAGTGCGTGACGCTCACGGCGTGGCCGATCCCAACGTCGCCCTCCTCGAGGAACGAGAGGATGATCTTGCGGCTCACCAGCTCCATGTGCTTGGCCAACCAGTAGGTGGCGTATACGGGGTGAAGCTTGCCGAGGCGCGCGTCCTCGCGGTCCTCGAAGTCGACCGTCATGGCGTCCGTGACGACCACCTCGTGGTGGGCTTCGAAGCCGGGAGGGATCTCGCGCACGTCAGGCCCCGCTCGCGCTCGTGCCGTACTTCACGAACCGCCTCAGGAGGGGGTGCGGCGCGTACCGCTCGGCCCCGAGTTCGTGTCTCAGGCCCTCGAGCCCGGCCAGCACATCGGCGAGCCCCAACTCATCGGCCCACGCTAGCGGGCCGTCCGGGTAGTTGACGCCTAGGCGCATCGCTAGGTCGAGGGTGGCAGCGTCAGACAGCCCCTCCGCCAGCGCGGAGAACGCCTCGTTGACGAGACCGGCCAGCAACCTGAAGGCCACGCCGCCCGCCTGGTCGGGGACCACGAGGGTGCTAACGCCAGCACCGTGGAGCAGGGAGCGCACGCGCTGCAGGTCGTGAGGGCCGGTGGCGCCCTGGGGCTCGAGCAGCTCGAGCGTGGCGGGCGGTGCGTGTGGCAGGCGCGAGGGTGGCGGCACCACGCTAAAGCCCACGCCGGCGGCCGGGGCGCTGCGCCCCCAGCAGAGGGTGAGGCGCGGCGTTCCTGACGTTGGGGGCTCGTCCTTGGCGCCCACGCGGGCGTCGATGATCAGGTCGGCCTCCTCCGCACTTGGTGCCTGCTCGAGCCGAGCGCGCAGCCACCCTGCCACCGGACCCTCACCCACGACGTGCGCGCGGGCGGGCGCCCCGGCCGGAGTAGTCAGGGGCTCCACCCGGGCCGGCTCCACGGGCACGGCGCCCTCGTAGCGGTAGAAGCCCCAGCCGGCCTTGCGGCCGAGGCGTCCGGCTGCCACGAGCGAGCGTTGCAGGGCGTGCGGCCGGTAGCGAGGCTCGTGGAAGGACGCTTCGTAGACGCTCTCGCTGGCGGCCAGGTTGACGTCTATCCCGATCAGGTCGAGAAGCTCGAACGGCCCCATGCGGAAGCCGGCGGCGCGCATGGCGGCGTCGACGGTCGCCACGTTGACCCCTTCGGCGCCCATGCGGATGGCCTCCAGGTAGTAGGGGCGCGCCAGGCGGTTGACGATGAACCCTGGGCTGTCCTGCGCCACCACCGGGGTGCGGCCGAGGGTCCGCGCCATGGCCACGGCCTGCTGTACCAGGGCCGGCGGCGTGCGCACGCCGGCGATGACCTCCACTAGCGGCATGAGTGGCGCGGGGTTGAAGAAGTGCACGCCGACCACGCGCTCGGGCTCCCGGCAGGCGGAGGCGATGGCGGTGACGGAGAGGGTGGACGTGTTCGTGGCAAGCTTGGCGGCCGGCGCGCGGGCTTCGACGTCGGCGAAGAGCGCGCGCTTCAGCTCGAGGTCCTCGGGCGCGGCCTCGAACACCCACTCGGCGCGGCTGCCCTGTGGCAGCTCCTCCGCCACGGCCAGCCACTCGAGCAGGGACTCGGGACTCTCGGCCAGGCGGCCCTTGGAGCGCAGCATCTCCAGGGTCTCGCCCAGCTTGGTCTTGGCGGCGGCCGCGGCGCCCGGCACCGGGTCGACCAGCAACACCGGCGCGCCCGCCTGGAGGAGCAGCTGCGCGATGCCTCTGCCCATGGTGCCAGCGCCCAGGACGACCGCTCCGCCAGCGCTCCAACGCTCGTTCATGTGAAGCGACTATAGCCCCTGACTTGGCGGCCGGCCGAAGGCCCTCCAGCCCTTCACTACTCCGCCCCGAGGCGCGTGGCCAGCCATAAACGAGCGAGGGTCTCGGGCGCCGAGAGTGGTGTGCCGACGAGCTCCTCGATCCGCTTGAGCCGGTAGCGCAGCGTGTTCACGTGGACCCCCAAGCGGGTCGCCAGGGCGGTCAGGTCGCCCGGAGCCTCGAGGTAGGCGGTGAGGGTGGCGACGAGCTTGCCATTGCGGTCGGCTGCGAGGAGGGGGCCGAGCATGCGCCGCTGCAGCAGGGCGAGGTCGGCGTGCGGCTGCTGGAGCAGCCACGCGATGGGGTCGAGGTCGTCGAAGGCGACTACGCCGCCCCCAGCCGGGGCGCTCCCCAGCGCCAGGCGGGCCTGCCTGTGGGCGGTGGCGACGTGGGTCAGCGTGTCTTGCGGTTGACTGACGCCTAAGCGCGCTCCAGCGCCGGCGCCGCCCAGCGCGGTGGTGAGCGCACGCTGCAGCGCCTCGGCGTCCGCACCGGGACCGGGCGCGTCGTGCCTCGGTACAGCGAAGACCCAGGTCACGAGCGGTCCCTCCGCTGCGGCCAGCGCCGGCACGCCCCGTTGGTGGAAGTACTCCTCGCCCGCCTCCCGCACCCTTTCCGCCTGCACCGCGCCCACCTCTGCCACGCCTACGCGGTAGGGAGAGCCGTCGTCGAACCCGGCACCTGACAGGCGCGCTGCGAAGCGCCCAGCCGCCTCGGGCACCGCCAGCCACGCCGCTAGCAGGGCGCCGCTCGCCGCGGCGTCGGCCCTCGCCGCGGCGGCTCGAACGCCGGCGGCTGCGATCAGGAGGCTGCGAGTCAGTTCCAGCCACGGCGTCACCGCGTCGGGAGCCTCGAAGGCGAGGAGCACGCCGCGGAGGCGGCCCCCCGACTCCACCCGGTAGAGGCGGGCCGCCCGCCCACCCAGGTGCACCCCGCCCTCGCGCCACTGCGTCACGGGTGCTGCGCCCGTCGCCTCCTGTTGCGGACGCCAGCCGCCCGCGCCCGCCCGCGCCACGACCTCGCCCGAGGGGCCCAGCAGGACGAGGTCGGTGCCGGTCAGGCGGTTCAGGCGCTCGAGGAGGTCGCGCTCGGGCTTGGGACCCGTCAAGCCGGCTAGCAGGTACGCCTGTGGTGCCGTCAGCGCCGGGCCGGCCGGAGCCGACGCCCGGATGAGCTCCCTGAGGGCCGCCTCTTCAACGCGCTCCGGCGCCACCGACGGCGAGACGGTCACGAGCGCCACGCCAGAGTCGACCGCCCGCGCCGCCAGTTGCTCCGGCAGGCCGCGGTGGCTTGGCGTTAAGGCGTACACGATCACGGCGGGGGCGTTGCGCAGTAGCGGGTCGGGTAGTGACCTGGTGATCGCTCCGTCCGCCACCCTGATGCGGAGGTCGCCCGGCGCCAGCCAACTGCGGTCTACCTCCCGGTCGGCCCACCTCACGCCCACGAAGCGCTGTTCGCGGGGGCCGGAGACGAGCTTCAGGCCGAGCGCCTCGTTAGTGAGCAGGGCTGCCAGGGAGGCCCCAGTTGTCGAGTCCCCCTTCGCCATGGCGGCATTGTAGCTTCCTACAAATCTGTTACTGCGCTTGTGCGCCAGGACTATCCTCCCGGCCCCTCCCGCTGGTTAGGCTTGCGCCTAGTGAACTCCACCGACCATCGCAACTTCCGCGAGGCCCTCGGGCGCTTCGCCACCGGCATCACCGTCGTCACCATGACCGCGCCGTTGCGGGGCAACCCGCCCGCTGGCGACGAGGAATCGCTCTACCCCGACCTCGAGACCTTCGGCATCACCGTCAACGCCTTCATGTCGGTGTCGCTCGACCCGCCCCTCGTGGCCATCTCGATCGACCAGCTCGCCCTCGCTCACGCCACGCTCCTTACGGCGGAGCGGTTCGGTGTGAGCGTCCTCGCCGAGGGGCAGGCGCACCTCTCCGACCAGTTCGCGGGGCGGCCCGTGGCCCGCCCGGGCCAACCCTTCGAGGAACTCGACGGCTTCCCGGTCGTGCGTGGGGCCATCGCCCAGCTCGTCCTCAGCCGTCATAGCTACCACTCCGCCGGCGACCACACCATCTTCGTGGGCCGGGTGTTGGCGCTGAGGAGCTTCGGCGGCGAGCCGCTCCTCTACTTCCGCAGCGCCTACCACCGGCTTCCCGAGCCGGCGCAGCCGCGCTGAGCCCGTGCGCACGACAGGCGCCCCGCCTGTTAGCGTGTTGACGGGCAACCCTTGATTTGAGGAAGGCGGTACCAGACATGAGCGAGAAGGTCGAACTAGCACTACAGGCGGCGCGGTCCGCGGCCGAGGACCACCTCCAAGACCTCATGGAGTTCGTGAGGATCCCGAGCGTGAGTACCGATCCTCAGCACCGGCCCGACATCGATGCCGCCGCGGAGTGGCTGGCCACTCGCATGCGCCTCGCCGGCGTGCCCGACGTGCGCGTCATGCCCACCGCCGGACACCCCGTAGTGGTCGGGCTGTGGCACCACGACCCCAGCGCGCCCACGGTCATCGTGTACGGCCACTACGACGTGCAGCCGGCCGAGCCGCTCGAACTCTGGGATTCGGCCCCGTTCGAGCCTGTGCTGAGGGACGGGCGCCTCTACGGCCGCGGCGCCAGCGACGACAAGGCGGGCGTGCTGACCGCACTGCACGCCGTGGAGGCAAGCGCCAAGGCCGGGGGCAACCCGCCCGTCAACGTCACTCTCTTGGTGGAAGGCGAGGAAGAGGTCGGCAGCCCTAACCTCCCCGAGTTCTTGGACCGACACCGTGACCTCCTGAAGGCCGACCTAGCCATCAGCGCCGACGGCGGCATCTTCGACGTGGGCGTCCCGTCCGTCACCGTCGGTTCTCGTGGCTTGGCCGGTGTGGAAGTGAGCGTGACGGGCGCCAACGCCGACGTGCACTCGGGCTCGTTCGGTGGCGTCGTCGCCAACCCGCTCATGGCCCTCGCGCGAATCGTTACCTCCATGCAAGACGAGGACGGTCGCGTGCTAGTGGAAGGTTTCTTCGAGGGACTCGAGGAACCGAGCGCCGCCCTGCGCGAGGCTGTGGCGGCAGTGCCGGAGGAGGCCGCCGGCCCCGAGGCGCTTGGTCTGAAGGAGTGGTGGGGTGACCCCGCCTACACCCCCTCCGAGCGGAGCGTGATCCGACCCACCCTCGAGATCAACGGTATGTGGGGCGGCTACCAGGGGGGCGGCATCAAGACCGTGCTGCCCAGCGAGGCGCACGCGAAGATCACCTGCCGCCTGGTCGTGGGCCAGGACCCAGACCGGGTGATAGCGGCCCTCACCGAGCATGTCCGCAAGCACACGCCCTCCGGCGTTACGGCGACGGTCAAGCCGCTTGCCGGCAAGGGGCGCGCCTACCTCATGCCGTTGGACCACCCGGTCCTCGCAGTCGCGAACGACGCCATGGAGGGCGCCTACGGTAAGCGCCCGTTCCCGATCTTCACTGGCGGCACGGTGCCCGTGGCGGAACAGTTCGGTAGCGTCTTAGGCATGTGGTGCCTCTACTTCGCCTTCGGTGAACCCGACAACGGCCTGCACGCCCCCAACGAGTTCTTCCGCGTAGCCGCCCTCGAGCAGGGCACCGACGCCACGGTGCGCCTGCTCTACGCCCTAGCGGAGCACCCGGAGGCGCTCGTCCCGCTGGCCTGAGGGCCAACCGGAGCAAGGTCATGCCGGCGCGAGGTGGTGAACAGTTCCTGGAGGGGCTCAGGCGGTCGCCCCCCAACCTTTACGTGGATGGCGAGCGCGTCCTGGACCCGGCGGCCCATCCCGCCACCGGCTCCGCGGCTCGGGCCATAGCGGAGCTCTACGACCTGCAACTGCGGGCCGATCTGCTGGACGACATGACGTTCGAGGGTCCGGGCGGCGACCGCGTGGGCATGAGCTTCCTGGAGCCTGCCACCGTCGAGGACCTGCGCCGCCGCTCGCGCATGCACCGGACGTGGGCGCGGCACTCTCTCGGGTTCATCGGGCGCAGCCCCGACTACCTCAACGTCAGCCTCATGGCGTGCGCCCGCGCGTCGAGCTACTTCGCCCGCGCGGGCGAAAGGTACGGCGAGAACCTCAGGCACTATTTCGAGTGGGTCCGGGACGAGGACCTCTGCCTCACGCACGCCCTCACCGACCCGCAGGTCAACCGTGCCGTGCCTACCGACCGGCTGCCGGACCCCTACATCGCGCTCGGCGTGGTCCGCGAGACGAGCGCCGGCGCCTTAGTGCGGGGCGCGCGCATGCTGGCCACATTGCCGCTCGCCGACGAGCTGCTGATCCTGCCGGGGCCCGGCGGCCAAACCGCCGTGGACCCGGGGCGTTATGCCCTCGCCTTCGCCATCCCCTGCTCCACGCCCGGCCTCACCTTCATCGGCCGCGAGCCTCTGAGCCGCAGCCGCAGCCGGCTCGATCACCCCTTGAGCTCGCGCTTCGACGAGATGGACGCTCTGGTCACTTTCGACGACGTGCTCGTGCCGTGGGAGAGGGTCTTCCTGCTGGGTGACGCCGAGCTGGCAGCCGGCATGTACGCCGCCACCAATGCCGCCTACCACATGGGTCACCAGGTCCTGAACGTCAAGATCGTGAAGGCCGAGGCGTTCCTGGGTGTGGCGGAGCTGATCGTGCGCGCCATCGGCAGCGCGCAGTTCCAGCACGTGCAGCAGAAGATGGCCGAGCTCGTCATGGTGCTCGAGACACTCAAAGCGCTGCTCACACGCGCCGAGGAGCACGCCACGCTAGACAGACACGGCACGATGACCCCGGACAAGGCCACGCTAGGCACGGCCCGTGCCTACTTCCCGCAGGCCTACCCGCGCATGGTCGAGATCCTGCAGCTGCTGGGCGCCAGCGGCCTGATCATGCTGCCCAGCGAGGGCGAGAGGCGCGGGCCGATGGCGGACGCCATCGACAAGTACCTGCAGGCCAACAACTTGGCCGCCGAGGAACGCCTACGCCTCTTCAGGCTGGCGTGGGACATGACCATCTCCGCGTTCGGCGGGCGCCAGAACCTCTACGAGAAGTACTTCTTCGGCGACCCGGTGAGGAACCAGGCGGCGCTCTACCACGCGTACGACATGACGGGGCCCGTCGGCCTGGTCGAAGGGTTCTTGGGCCTCGACGACCGCGGTGAACAGTGACGAGTCACTCGCGTCCGTACGCCTGCCACCTGGGGAGAGCGCGACACATGCGAACATCTGTATAAGCATTCCAGAACGCGGAGCGGTGAAGGGCGCCGCAAGGGGCCCGGCAACGACCTAGCACCCAGGAGGGCAGCATGCACCATCTCGTTAGACGTGTAACAGTTTCCGCAACCGCCTGCTTGGCTCTCGCCTTGTGGGCCATGTTCTTGCCCGCCGGCACCGCCTTCGGCGTGGCCCACGCGCAGTCTCAGGTCCTGCGCATTGGCGCCGTGGTCTCCAGCACGGGCGCCTCCGCGGCGCTCGGCGCCAGCGAGGCGAACACCCTGACCATGCTCCAGGAACGGTTCGCCAAACAGTCAGGCCTCGCCGTGGAGATCACGGTCCTTAACGACGCGTCGCAGGTGGCCAACACCGTCGACCTCGTGAGCAGGCTGTTGGCCGAGGACCAAGTCGACGCCATCATCTGCTGCACCCGCTCCGAGGCCGCGCTGGCCGTGGTCGAGCCCGTGCAGTCGGCCGGTGTGCCGCTCATCAGCCTGGCTGCCGCTGCCCCCATCACCGAGCCCGCTGAGGCGCGCCGCTGGGTCTTCGCGACCGCGCCCAGTGATCGCCTCATCCTGCAGGGCTTGGTGGCAGACATGCGCGCCAACGGCGTGAGCGACCTCGCGTTCCTAGGACTGTCGGACGCGTTCGGTGAGAGCGGCTTGGTCGAGTTGCAGCTCGCGCTGCCCGGAAGCGGCATAGAGCTCGCCACGGTCGTGAGGTATGCCTCGACGGCCACCTCCTTCACCGCGCCCGTCCTCGCCGCCACCCTCTCGCGGCCCCAAGCGGTGCTCGTGTGGGGCATCGTCGACGACTCGGCGCGCATGGTGCGCGAGTTGCGCGCGCGGGGCTTCGGCGGCGCCATCTACGTGAGTCACGGGGTGGGCAACGACCGCTTCATCGAGCTGGCCGGCAGCGCCGCCGAGGGCGTGCGCCTGGCAGTGGGCCCGTTCCTAGTGGGCGAGGACCTGGCGGCCACCGCCCCAACGCGCGACGTGGGCCTCGCGTATGCCAAGGACTACGAGGCCGCCTATCCAAGCGAGGCGGCCACCAGCTTCGGTGGCTACGCCTTCGACGCCGTGATGGCCCTAGTGAACGCCGCCGAGTACGCCAGTGAGCACGGCACGTTGAGGCCCGGAGACCGTGCCGCCAACCGCGCGGCACTGCGGGACGCCCTCGAGGCCATGGGACCGTTCGTCGGCGTGAGCGGCGTGTTCGACTACGCCGGCACCGATCACCAGGGGCTCGACGGCCGCGCGTACGTGATAGCCGAGATCGAGCACGGCAAGTGGCGGCTCTCTCGCTGACGACCTCGTTCTCCGCCTCAGAGGAACGAGCGGAGCTTGTCCATGTCCCTGGCGTGCCCTTGGTCGTCGTCGCCCATCGGCGTCTCCAGGACCTTCGGCACCTGGACGAGGCGTGCGTCGTTGACGATGCGCACGAAGCACTCGGAGCCGATCTCGCCCTCTCCCAAGTTCTCGTGACGGTCCTTGCGGGACCCGAGTGGGTGCTTGGAGTCGTTCAGGTGCAAGCAGGCGAGCCGATCTAAGCCCACTAGCCGGTCCAACTCGGTGATGGTGGCCTCGTACCCCTCCTCGGTGGCGACGTCGTAGCCGGCCGCGAAGGCGTGGCAGGTGTCGAGGCAGACGCCCACTCGTTCCGGCTGATCGAGGAGCTCGATCACCCGCTTGAGCTCTTCGAAGTGTGCGCCTAGGGTAGTCCCCTGCCCCGCAGTGTTCTCGAGCAGGAGCTTGGTGCGGACGTCGGGCACGGCCGCCAGCAGCGTATCGATGTTGCGCGCGATCTGCTCTAAGCCAACGTCTACACCTGCGCCCAAGTGCGCCCCGGGGTGGAACACCAGGCCGAGCACGCCTAAGCTGTCGCAGCGGGTGAGCTCGTCGATCAGCCCGTTCCGTGACTTCTCTGAAATCTCGGGGTCCTGCGACGCGAGGTTGATGAGGTAGGCCGCGTGCGCCATGACGGGCCAGTCGTGCTCGGCGTGCGCCTCGTGGAACTTCTGTACGTCGGCCTGGCCTAACGGCTTGGCTTGCCACTGGTTCGGGCTCTTGACGAAGATCTGCACGGTGGTGCAACCGATCTTCTCCCCCCGCTCGAACGCTTTGTAGGTACCGCCGGCCGTGGAAACGTGAGCGCCTATCAGTGCCATGAGCCCGAGTCTACCCAGCGCGCGTGGCGACCCGGGCGCTGATACACTCGCGTCCGTGATCCGCGACCTCGTGACCGACCCCAGCCCCGAAGAACTGGTGGCGTTCTTGGACGAGCACTTGCGCGCCCGCGACGAGCTCGTGCAGGTAGTGGGTGCGTGCGAGGTCCTGTACAGCGGCCGCGCCGCGAGCGTGGCCGAAGCCGGCGACTACCTCGTGCTCGTCAAGGCCGACGGCAGCGTGCAGGTGCAAGGCCCGCGCGGGGTCAAGCCGGTGAACTGGCAGCCACAGACTGACGACGTACGCGTGACTCTGGAAGACGGTCACGCCGTGCTGGTGGCAGAGCGCTTCACACCGGCCGAGTTCGTGCGCGTCGCGTTCCACGCGCCGGCCCTCGCCCTGGCGCTGAAGCTCGAAGAGAACGGCAACTTCGTGCTCATGGGGAGCGAGGCGGAGATGCGGAGCGCGTTGGCGCGCGACCCGGAGATCATCGAACCCGGTCTCGTCGTCATCGACCTCGAGCTACCCACGGACGTCGGACCGCTACGTCAATAGCGTCCGCTCCCGCTACCCAGGCGAAGTACGAGGCGTGCTGGCCGCGCCCGCCGTGACGGCGCCGGCCCTCAACCGACTGGGCGTCCTGGGCCTGGAGTTCTGCGAGGTCACGGCGCTGCCGGGCGCCGAGGGCGAAGTGGCGGCGCAGCCCGGTCTGTTCGGCTGAGGCCTTAGCGCCGGTTCGCAGGCTGTGCGGGTCGGCCCTCGCACGCATGAAGTTAGTAACGACCCGGGCCCCGACGCCGTTTTACACTGGTACTCACATGCCTCTTTTCCGCAAGGACCCCTTCGGGCGCGCCTGGGTGCTGCTCTCTCCCGAGCGGGGGCTCGAGCCGTCCGATTTCGGGAGCGTGGCGCCGGCGGCCGAGCGGTCGCTACTGTCGCCCGGCAACGAGGCCCGAGTGGGCACCGAGATCGCCGCCGTCAGGCCGGCGAGCTCGAAGGTGGGGGGCCCCGATTGGCGCATAAGGGCCATCACGCACCCGGCGCACCTCGTGAGCGCCAAGCCCGCCTTCGTGGACGCCGGCGACGAGCTCTTCAAACAGGCCGTCGCGTACGGTCATCACGAGATAATCGTCGAGCATCCCGACGCCAGGCAACGGCTCGAGACCATGCCACTCGAGCACCTGACCGAGGTATTGCGGTTCTACCGCGAGCGCGTGGCGTTGGCCGGGGCTCGCCCGGGTATCGCCCATGTGCAGCTGACGCGCAACGTGGGACGCGCGGCAGGCGCCATGTACGATCACCCGCACGCTCAACTCCTCGCGGTGCCGGTCACCAACCGTTGGGTGGAGGAGGAGGTGGCTGTCGCCTCGGCGCACTACCAGGAGCACCAACGCTGCCTCTTCTGCCAGGTCCTCGAGCACGAGGTCGGGGCCCGCGAGCGAGTGGTCACGCAGAACGACGCCTTCGTCGCGATCGCTCCCTTCGCCTCCAAGACGCCCTTCGAAACGTGGATCCTCCCGCGCCACCACGGCAGCGCGTTCAGCACGGTGGCCTCCAACACGCTGCCGGCTCTTGCGGAGCTGATGCAGGCAGTCGTGCGCGCCTTCAACGACGCCCTCGATCAGCCGCCATACAACCTCATACTGCATACGTTGGTGGAGGAGGGCCGGCCCGACTACCACTGGCACATGGAGCTCCTGCCGCGCCTCACCAACCAGGCGGGGTTCGACTGGGGCACGGGCTTCTTCGTCAACCCCACCCTGCCGGAAGACGCGGTGCGCTTCTTGCGCGAGGCCTTGGCCATGCAGCAGGTGCGCGTGTGACAGGCGGGCGGGAGGAGCGCTCTGGCGAAGCGCCGTCCCGAGAGCGGCATACCCGGCCGCCCAGGCAGAGGCTGAACGTCGTCCTCGTAGTCCTGGCGACCCTTGGTGTTCTGCAGCTCATCTACCTCAACTTGGTCGAGAGCGATCGCATGCTCGTGCTCACGCGCGAGGTGCCCAGGCTAGAGGCCGACGTGGCGCGCTTGCAGGCGGAGGAGCAAGGGTTGCTCGAGGTGGCCGCCCACTCGGACGACGCCCTGTACCGCGAGCAGCTGGCGCGGATGCTGGGCTTCATCGGGCCCGCTGAGCTGCGGGTCGTGACGAGTCCGGGCAACAGCGACAACTAAGACACTGCGCGGCCGGCCGGGAGCGTCTGGGCCGGGGTATCCTGACCGCCAACGAGCAGCAGGAGGAAGCGACGCGTGGCTGACGACACGATCACCTGGATGAACGAGCTGACCGCCGAGATGGAGGAGCGCCGCAAGAAGATCGAGGCCGGCGGCGGCGAGGCGCGGCTGAACAAGCAACGCGAGGCGGGCAAGATGACGGCCCGCGAGCGCGTGGCCGCGCTGCTCGACGATGACAGCTTCGTGGAGCTGGGCGTGTTCGTCGCGCACCGCGGCGGCGACCTCATGGAGGGCGTGAAAGCCCCCGGCGAGGGCGTTGTGACGGGGTACGGCACGGTGAACGGCCGCACCGTGTTCGTCTTCTCGCAGGACTTCAGCGTGTTGGGTGGCAGCCTCGGGAAGATGCACGGGCAGAAGATAGCCAACGTCATGGATTTAGCAGTCCGCACGGGCGCGCCCATCGTGGGCCTGAACGACTCGGCGGGGGCGCGCATCCAGGAGGGCGTCGACTCGCTCTCAGGCTACGGCGACGTCTTCTTCCGCAACGCACGCTACTCGGGCGTGGTGCCGCAGATCTCGGCTATCCTCGGCCCCTGCGCCGGCGGCGCCGTGTACAGCCCCGCCCTGACCGACTTCGTGCTAATGGCACGCGGCACGTCGTACATGTTCATAACGGGCCCCGAGGTCATCAAATCGGTGACCAAGGAGGAGGTCACGTTCGAGGAGCTAGGCGGCGCCGACGTGCACGCGAAGATCTCCGGGGTGGCGCACTTAGAGGGCGCCGACGACGCCGAGGTGTTGGCCACCATCCGCGAGCTGCTGGCGTACCTGCCTCAATCAGCGCGTGAGAAGCCGCCGCTGCGCGCCACGCAGGACCCGGTCACGCGGGAGACGCCCGAGCTCCTGTCCGTCGTGAACCCCGACCAGCGCCGTCCGTACCCCATGCACGACGTAGTCAAGGGCGTGGTCGACGACAAGCGGTTCCTCGAGGTCCAGCCCGACTTCGCCAAGAACATCATCGTCGGCTTCGCGCACTTGGGCGGCCAGCCGGTGGGAGTGGTGGCGAACAACCCGCGGCACCTCGCCGGCACCCTCAACATCGACGCTTCCGACAAGGCGGCGCGCTTCATCCGCACCTGTGATGCCTTCAACGTCCCGATCGTGACGTTCGTCGACGTGAGCGGCTTCATGCCTGGCGTGGCCCAGGAGTATGCAGGCATCATCCGGCACGGCGCCAAGATGCTCTACGCCTACGCTGAGGCCACTGTCCCGAAGGTCACGGTCATCGTGCGCAAGAGCTACGGCGGGGCCTACCTCGCCATGAACTCGCGGGACATGGGCGCCGACGTGGTGCTGGCCTGGCCCACCGCCGCAGTGGCAGTCATGGGCGCCGAGGGCGCAGCCAACATCATCTACAGGCGCGACATCCAAGGCTCGCGGGACCCGGCCGGAACGCGGGCTGCGCGCATAGCCGAGTACAAGCGGCGCTTCGACAACCCGTACGTGGCGGCCGAGCGCGGTTACATCGACGACGTGATCGACCCCAAGGACACGCGGCGCAGGCTGATAACCAGCCTACGCATGCTCGAGGGTAAGGAAGTGGCGCTGCCGTTCAAGAAGCACGGGAACATGCCGCTGTAGGCAGTAGCGCTGCGTAAGCGGGGCTCCCTGGTTGGAGCCGGCCCCCTACGACCCTCAGTCCACCTCGCGGAGGTCGCTCATCAGTTGCCATCCGACGCCCTCCGGTGTGGCGTTCAGGCGCTCCTCTAGCTGCGCCGCCATCTCGGTGAGGAGCGCGGCGGGGTCTTGGCCCGGCTGGACTATCGCCACCACCGTGAGCTGGTAGACGACCTGCGTGGCGCTCAAGGTGCCGTCGTCGAAGAACGTGAACGGGGCCGCTGGCATGGCGTCCAGCAGCAGGTGCACGTCGGGGACGAGCTCCTGCTGCAGCATGGCCATGTTCAACTCCCGATCACGCGGGTGCCACAAGTAGCCCTGGATGAGCTTGAACGCCCGGGGCGTCTTCGCCTCACCCTCCCACAAGGCGCGGTCATTGCCCACGCGCTCCGAGTACAGGGCGCTCTCGCCGGCGTCATCGTGGTCGTCGGCCTCGCCCGGGCCGCTCAACTGAAGCCCTCGGGCAGGGGGAGGTTCGGCAGTAAAGTTCTCCAGCGTCCGGCGAACCGTGGCAGGTCGTCGATCAGAAGACCCGTGAAACCGAGGGCTTGGCAGGCAGCTATGTTGGCTTCGTTGTCGTCGATGAACACGATCTCCTCGGGCAACAGGTCGAGTGCGGCGCAGAGCGCGTCGAACGCCTTCTTCTGCGGCTTGCAGACCCCGATCTCGTTCGAGAATACGAAGGTAGTCAGCTTGGCCATGCGCGGGTCGTCGCGCACCTGGTCGCAAAGTTCGGGCACGTTGTTCGAGAGCATGGCGAGTGGCAGGCCGGTTGGCAGGGACGCGAGCAGTTCGAACATGGCGGGCCGCTCGCGTACGGCGCCTAGGAACGTGGCGCGAAACTCCTCAAGCCCGGAGGTTCGGTCCACGGCCGCTTGGAAGCGCCGGTGGAACTCCTCCATATCGTGAGCCCCCACCTCGAAGTCCTCCATCAGGCGCAGGTAATGGGGTTTGACCTCGGCTGCAGGCAGGCCATGCAGCTCGGCGAGGCGAGCGTGCGCGCTCGAGTCGAACGAGCCCTCGGTGAACACGCCGCCCCAGTCGAAGGCAATGGCCTGGAGACGGCCGGGCAGCAGGCCGTATGACCCCATCAGGACCGCGTGCCCGCGCTCCAGCGGTGCTCCGTGTCCTCGCTCATGAACCATTGCAAGAACGTGACGATGAACGGGATGCCGAAGGCCACGATGCCCGACACCTTCATGATGGCGCCGGCGATCTGCTGGTCATCGAGCACCGAGAGCCCGAAGGCGCGCACGGGCAAGTTGGCGTAGGCGGCGTAGAGAGCATCGGGCGAGAACGTGATGCCGGCGAAGATCGGCAACTGCGCCACCGGCAGCAGGAACAGGTACGCCGCCCGCACGATGAACGCGGGGCGCGGCAGCTCCTCGAGCGGGCTCATGATGGGCCACCAGACCATCAGTGACGCGAACAGCAGGACTATATGAATCGAGTGGTGAAGCGAGGTGTTGGAGATCGCCAGGTCGTAGAAAGGTGGCAGGTGGTAAATGGCGAGCGCAAGCGTGAACACCAAGAACGTCACGAGAGGGTTCAGTACCACTTTCATGATGGGCAGCATGCGGGCGTTAGCCAGTGACGCCTTGAGCAGCCACTTGGGGGTGCCGGCCAGCAGGATCGGTGCGATGGCGTAGGTGAGGATGAGGTGCTGGGCCATGTGGGCCGATAAGAGGTAGCGCTCGGCCAAGTCGTGCAGCGGGGAGCCCTCGTTGAGGAACAGCGCGACGAGGCCGATGCCGAAGACGATGGCGTGTTTCGTCGGGTACGGTTCTCCCGGCGCGATGCGCTTTCGAAGCGGCCCGACCGACAAGAAATACACCATCGCGGAGGCGGCGATCATCCCTAGTAGCACGGGTTCCAGCTGCCAGTTCAGGTAGAGCATCTCGCAGAAGTCCTTCCCTCGCAGCCGGCACGCCTACTCGCTGGTTCGGCCGGGTTTGCAGCCATGCTAAACCCAAACCGAGCACGGCGTGCGGCGCCGTGCTCGGGATGTGTTCGGGTCGTACCTAACTTTTGCGTGGTGCACGAGCCCTCTTGACCGGGAGCAGCCGGTCAATCCAAGCCGAGCGCCTCGCGGGCAGCATGGTTCTCCTCAGCCGTGCGATTGTCCGGTCGGCGCGCCTCGACGTCGGCGGCCACGTAGGGCTGGAAGCCCGCGGGCGGGTCGGACCAGGCCGTGAGCGCGTGGTTGAGGGCGTCGGCGATGTCGCCGTCGGAGAGGTAGCCCCAGGCGGGCATGATGCCGTTGAAGGGGGCTCCGTTGACCGTGATGGGGCCCTGGAGGCCGAACAGCACCGTGTCGAGGAGGTACATGCGACCGCCGTCGAGCGCGTAGACGTCGTCTGAGTGACCGGCGAGGGGCGGGAACGCTCCGGGGATGCCCAGGCCCGTCGCCTGGTGGCAGGCCATGCAGTTGGCGTTGAAGACGGCGGTGCCGTTCTCCGGATCCCAACTGACGGCCGCGGCCTCAGGCTCGGCCGGGGCCGCGGTGGCCGGAGTCTCCGTGGCCGGAGTCTCCGTGGTTGGAGTCTCAGTAGTGGCGGTGGCCTCGCTCGTGGTCGACGGCTCTTCCGCCGCGGTGGGCGTAGTGGCAGCCGGTGCCTGCGGCGTGGCCGATGTGGCGATGGTCACGGTGTAAGTCGAGGCGTCGTTGCCGGCCATAGGCGCAATTATCGGCACGGTGCGGTCCTTGGAGCGAGGGTTATCGGCAATCTGGGCCGGGGTGCGCGAGGCGCCGCCGGTGCTTACGTTCTCTAGCACCGCCGCCGGTACCTCGTTGTGAGCGGCCTTGCCGGTCACAACGTTCTGCGGCCTAGTGTCGGAAACCGCGCGCGGCAGGATGAACATGGCGGTTAGGCCAACGAACGTGGCCATGGCTATGAACATCCCGCTCGAGAAGAAGCCTGTGTAGGTGCGGTCGTCGGCCTTGAGGTGCATGAAGAACATGACGACCATCACGAACTTGACCAGGGACAGGGTGATGAGCCAGACCAGCGTCCAGCTAGTGCCGAGCCAGGCCTGCGGGTACTCGACGAGCGCGAACTCGATGTAGGTGATGACGCCAAGGATGATGGCGACGATCAGGTAGGTGGTGACGGAAGAGTGCTTTGTTTCAGCCATGAGTCGGAGACCTCGCCTAAACGAATTCTACGAGGTAGACGACCGTGAAGATTACGATCCACACGATGTCGACGAAGTGCCAATAGAGACCCGCGATCTCGAGGTAGACCGCGTCCTTGGCGGTCATCGGGCGCAGGTACGACGTGATCAACAGGCTGGTCAGCCAGATGACCCCTACGGTCACGTGGATCCCGTGGGTGCCCGTGAGGATGAAGAAGGTCGTGCCGAAGAGGTTCTGGTGGATCGTCAGGCCGGCGTTAACGAAGTGCGTGAACTCGAAGACCTGGAAACCCAGGAAGATCGAGCCGAAGATGGCGACGCCGGCGGTCCAAAGGCGGAACTTGCTCAAGTCGTTCTGGCGCAGCGCATGCAGGCTGAGCACCATGAGCAAGCTCGACATGAGCAGCACGAACGTGCTGACCGTCGTAAGCGGGATGTCGAAAACGTCTCGCGGCAGCGGGCCCACGAGGCTGCGGTTGTGATAGGCGAGGTAGGTGCCGATCAGCGATCCGAAGAACATGGTGTCGGACGCGAGGAACACCCACATCATCAACTTGACGTCGGGCAGCTTGCTCGCGCGGTAGGGCGCCACGTGGGTCGGAGTCGCGTTAGCCGCACTCGCGGCGGATGCTTCAGCGCTCATGCGTGCTCCTCGGCGATGTCGAAGTGCAGGTGCTTGCCGCCAACGCCCTCGTAAGCCCAGGCGAAGATCGTGAAGATGAACGACAGGCCACAGATGACGGCGAGGACCATGTTGTCGTACATGAGCCCGTAGCAGCCGACGGCGAGGGCCAGGGCGCCCAGGAAGGGGAACCAGGACTGGCCGGGGATATGGACGCCGCCCGCGTCGTAGACCTTGCCCTCGGAGGGGTCAGGGGGCGTGACGTGCATGGCCTCGGGGTGCTTCTGCGCCCAGAGCGCATCGAGCGAGTTGACGACCGGTTGGATCTCGAAGCCGTAGTAGGCGGGCGGCGACTCGGTGGTCCACTCGAGCGTGCGAGCGTCCCAGGGGTCCTTGCCGGCTACCTTGCCGCGGATGAGGCCGTGTATGACGCCGATGAGGATGAGGGTGAGACCCACGCCCATCACCCAGCTACCGATGGTGGAGAGCATGTTGACGAGTTCCAACCCGATGCCCTCAGGGTAAGTCTGGATGCGGCGCGGCATGCCGAGCAAGCCGGCGAGGTGTTGCGGGAAGAAGATGAGGTGGAAGCCGATGACCGTGAAGCCCCACGCGATCTTGCCCAGCGTCTCCGACATCATCTTGCCGGTGAGCTTCGGGAACCAGTAGTAGAGGGCACCTAAGAAGGCCAAGAGGGCGCCACCGCCCATCACGTAGTGGAAGTGCGCCACCACGAAGTAGGTGTCATGCACCTGAGCGTCGAAGGTGGGCATGGCGACCATGATGCCCGTGATGCCCCCGAGAGTGAACGTGACGAGGAAGGCCAGCGCGTACAGCAGCGGGGTCGTGAACCTGATACTGCCGCCCCACAAGGTGCCCAGCCAGTTGAATATCTTGACCCCTGTTGGGATGCCGATGACGAACGAAGTGAGCGAGAACGCCGTGTTGACCACCGGTCCGAGGCCCGTAGTGAACATGTGGTGCGTCCAAACCGCGAAGCCCATGAACCCTATGAGGATGGCCGAGAGCACCATGATCGGGTAGCCGAAGAGCGGCTTGCGGGAGAACGTCGGGATGATCTCGCTGATCACCCCGAAGGCGGGCAAGATGATGATGTAGACCTCCGGGTGACCGAAGATCCAGAACAGGTGTTGCCACAAGATCGGCAGGGCACCGGCTTCTTGCACGAAGAAGAGCGTTCCGAAGGTGCGGTCGAGGATGATCTCGAGGAAGGCGATGGTGAGCGGCGGGAAGGCGAAGATGATCATGAACGACGTGATGAGCATCATCCAGGCGAAGACCGGCATGCGCATCATGGTCATGCCCGGGGCCCGCATGTTCACTGTCGTCACGATGAGGTTCATGGCGGTGGCGGTCGTGCCTATGCCGCTGATGAACAGGCCGAACATGTAGAAGTCGACGTTCAGGCCCGGGTTGTGCGACAGCGAGGTGAGGGGGGCGTAGGCCACCCAGCCCATGTCGGGTGCTCCGCCTAGGAACCACGATGAATAGATCATCAGGCCACCGAACAAGTAGACCCAGTAGCCGAACGCGTTCAAGCGCGGGAAGGCGAGGTCGCGAGCGCCTATCTGCAGCGGCACGAAGTAGTTAGCGAGGCCGATGCCTAGCGGCATGATGGAGAGGAACACCATCGTCACGCCGTGCATCGTGAAGAGCTGGTTGAACTGTTCCGGGTTGACCACGTTCATGTTCGGCGTGAGCAACTGGAGGCGCATGATGAACGCCTCGGTGGCCGCAGCGGACATGAAGGTGAACGCCGTGAGGATGTAGAGGATGCCGAGGCGCTTGTGGTCGACCGTCGTCAGCCAGGAGCCGATTCCCCTGGTCCACGTCGGGCGGACGAAGAGCTTGCCCCGAGTGGAGCTAGTGACGGTGGGCTGAGTTGTGGCCATCAGTTGCCTCCGGTGGACGCCTGAGCCAACGCCGAGTTGCTGTCTTGGACGCCGAGGCTCAGCAGGAAGGCGGCGATGGCGGCCGTCTCCTGGTCACGGTTCGGGTCGTTGGCTTCCCATAGGGTCGGCATGAGGTTGCCCGACTTGACCGATTGCGGGTCGGCTATCCAGGCGGCGACGTTCTCGGGCGTGGCGTCGAGAACGCCCGCAGCGACGGTATGGCGTAAGCCGAAGTTGGTGAGGTCGGGGGAATCTCCGCCGTACGTCATGCCCTGGGTGTAGTTGCCGATGTTGTGGCAACCGAGGCAACCCTTGGTGGCCACGAGTTGGCGGCCCTGCGTTATGAGCGGATCGGAAGAGACGGTCTGAACCATAGGCTTCTGGAAGGCTGTCACCCAGGTGTCGTAGTCGGCCTGTTCGGAAACCACCACACGGAAGCGCATGTATGCGTGGGCGCCAAGGCAAAGCTCGGCGCACTGGCCGGGGTAGATGCCGACGCTGTCATCGTTGGTGTCGAACCATAGCTGGTTGTCCTGATTAGGTATGAGGTCGACCTTGCCGGCTAGGCGCGGGACCCAGAAGGCGTGGACCACGTCTGCCGAGTTGAGGTGCAAGATCACGCGCTTGCCGACGGGGACGTGCAGCTCGTTAGCCGTGGTGATGCCGAGGTCGGGGTACTCGAAACTCCACCACCACTGATGCCCCACCACGTTGACCACGACGTCGTCGCCGGTCGGCACCACGTGCGACTGCGTGGCGAAGACGGAGCGGATGGTTGGGACCGCCACCAAGACGATGATGATGACGGGCACGATGACGAGGACCACTTCAACCATCGGGTTGCCGTGCGACTGCTCGGGGAGCTTGTCCCCCTTGCGTTGGCGAAACTTGAAAACAACGTAGATAAGGATTCCGAAAACGACGACCATCACAGGGATGCTCAGGTACCAGGTCCACATGAACAGGTCCAGCTGGCCCTGGGCGATGCTGCCGGCAGGACTGAACACTGATTGTGGGCCCTGCAGCGAGCAACTGGCCAGCAACGGCGCGAGAACGGCAACGGGTAGGCCCCGCCTCAACCACCTCATGTGCACGATTCTCTCCTCGGAAGTCTTGAATTGGGGCAGGCAAAGGGTTTAGGCCCCAGAATCTGTGCGCTAATGTAGCACACACTTCGGAAGCGGAATGGGTAAGGAATCGGGAGTGGCCCGTGGGTCTTTTCGCGTAGGGCGCGTTATTGACCTGCTTCCGCCTCGTCTAGATGATCATGGCCGTCTCGCTGGAGGGGGCTTTGAAAGGTAACTGTGACGTGGTCGTCACCCGTCTCGGTAGCCGGAGGCCTCCAGGAGATGGTCGCCGTGCACTCGCGCGGAGCCGCTTAAGTCCGCCACGGTCCGGGCCACGCGCAAGAGTCGGTCCAGCCCGCGTGCCGTGGGCCTGCGGCTACGGACGATCTGCCCGAGGACGGCCTCAGCGGCCGTCTTTAGAAAGACGTTCGTGGTCAGGGAGCGCCCGGCGAGGTAGGCGTTGGGCACGCCCTGACGCTCGAGCGCGACCAGCCGCGCTGCTGCTACCCGGGCGGCCACCGCTGCGCTCGCCTCACCGGGGACCGCCGACAGTAGCTCGGCCTCGGAAAGCCGCGGCACGAGCACGCGAAGGTCCAGCCGGTCGAGGAGCGGCCCCGACAGGCGCCGCTGATAGCGGGCGACCTCCGCCGGATGGCAGAGGCAGGGGTGTGCCTCGTCCTCGGCACCGTAGTAGCCGCAAGGACAGGGGTTGCGCGCCGCCACGAGCTGGAAGCGGGCTGGGAGCCGAACGCTGCCGCTGGCGCGAGAGATGGTGATGATGCCGTCTTCCAGTGGTTGGCGTAGCGCTTCGAGCACCGCGCGGGAGAACTCTGGCAGCTCGTCGAGGAACAAGACGCCAAGATGGGCGAGGGACGCCTCCCCGGGGCGCACCACGGCCCCGCCGCCAACGACACCGGCCTCCGACCCGGAGTGGTGCGGCTGCCTGAAGGGCGCCACGCGCATGAGTCCGCCGCCGCGGAAGCGCCCTGCACTGGAGTGCACGCGGGTGACCTCGAGCGCCTCGGCGTCGGGCAGCGGCGGCAGGATGCCCGGGAGGCGCCGCGCCAGCATGCTCTTACCGGCACCCGGGGGACCCGTGAGAAGGAGGTTGTGGCGCCCTGCAGCAGCCACCTCCAGGGCCCGGCGTGGAAGGGCCTGGCCGCGCACGTCGGCAAGGTCGGGCAGGGGATCGGCCGTGGCGTCAGGCGCCGCCGACGCACTCGGCGGCACATGCCGGGCTAACGGCGACCTGCCCGTGAGATGGCCGAGCGCTGCCGCCAGCTTGGCCACCGCGAACACCTCGACCCCGGGCACTAGAGCCGCCTCGTCGGCGTTGGCCGGTGGCGCCAGTATGCGCCCGGCTGCGCCGTTGGCGGCCGCCAATCCCGCGGTCATGAGCGCTATGGCCACGCCGCCCCGGACGGGACGTAGACCGCCGTCCAGTGCCAGTTCGCCGAACGCCACCAGCCCCTCGAGCGCGCGGCTGGGTAGGCGGCGGTCGGCGGCGAGAAGGGCCAACGCGATCGCGAGGTCTAGGGCTGGACCCTCTTTGCGTACGTCAGCCGGCGCCAGGTTGATGAGGATGCGGCTTGGCGGCAGTGGCAGGCCGAGCTGCTTGAGGTTGGCGCGCACCCGCTCGCGGGACTCTTGCACCGCTGCACCGGGCAGCCCCACGATCGTGAAGCTGGGCAGCCCACCGCTCACGAACGCCTCGACCCTTACCTCCAGCGCCTCTACGCCCTGGATGGTGGCTGATGTGACGGCGGCGAACATCTAACACCGAAGGTAAGCCGGCGTAGACGTCACTTGGTTGACGGCATCGGCTAGCGCCCAAGGGCTCTAGGCGGTGGCCCGATGACCGACGCTCGCGCCCGGGAGAGACCGGTGGCCTAAGCCGGGTTCAGACCGCCTCGTGTACGTAGAGGCCGAAGGTGTTGGGGCCCACGTGACTGGCGATCACGGCGCCTATCTCGTGGAAGCCACCGAACTGGTAGTCGATCCCGGCGGCGTCTATAGCAGTGCGCAGGCCCTGGGCCGCCGTCAGGTCCTGTACGTGAATGAGGTTGAGCACGATCGGCCCGCTCGCGGCCTTCACGTACGCCTTCAGGCGTTCGACCATCTCTTGCTGGGCCTTCTTGAGGCCGCGGGCACGGCTCAGTGGGCCCACCTTGCCATCCTCGAGAGTCAGGAGAGGTTTGACGTTCAAGAGGCTGCCGAGCAGAGCCGAGGCTCGGCCGATGCGCCCGTTCTTCTGGAGGTAGTCCATGGTGGCCACGGTGAAGATCACGAAGTTGGTGTCGCGCACCTTCTCGAGCGCGGTCACGATGCTACTCGTGTCCGCGCTCGCGTCGCGCATGCGGGCCGCCACTCGGACCATCTCGCCGTGGCCGAGGCTGGCCGCCCGGCTGTCGAACACCGTCACCGGGACGCCGGCGTCCTGCTTCGCGATGTTGGCCGACTGGAACGTCCCCGAGATCTCTGAGGAGATGGCTATGACCAATATCTCGTCGGCGCCGGCGGCCACGGCGCGCTCGTATGCCTCGGAGAATTCGGCCGGGCTCGGCTGGCTGGTCGAGGGCATGTCGGCGCCTGCGGCAACCCCGGCGATGATCTTGGCGGGGTCGATCTCGGCCCAATCGTTGAACGTGCCGCCCTGGAAGTGGACGTGCAGCGGCACAGCCTCCACCTTCAGTTTGCCGAGTTCGTCCGCCGTGAGGTCGCTTGTCGAGTCGGTGATGATAGCTAGTTTCATGCCTGGCTCCGTAACTTCGCGCCCGCGGCAGTGCCACGGTAGAGCGAGCGAGAGATCGTCGTGGTGTTCTAGCAAGGATATACGAGGGCTAGGCACGAACGCACATGCGGCCATGGCACCAAGCCGGCGGGGCGCATGAGCGGCGCGTGGAGGCTCGTGGTAGGCCGTGGTGGGCCGCGAGGCCTTCGCCGTTGTAGGTAGGCTCCGGGTAATGATGTAGCACATGCTGGAAGCCGTCTGGTGGCTGCTGACGCCGAGCACCTTGCTGGTGCTGTTGGTCCTCTTATCGTTCGTCGCCGGCCGCCTCCGCGCCGGTCGCTTGGCTGCGGGCTTGCTCTTCTTGCCGCTGCTAGGGTTGCTTGTCCTCGTTCTGGCGCCGGTCGACGAGTACCTGGCCAACGGGCTCGAGAGCCGCGTACCGGCCCCTACGACCTTGCCTGAGAAGGTGGATGGGATCATCGTGCTGGGCGGGGCCGTCGAGTGGCGGATCGGTCAGGCGCGCGGTCAACTGACGCTAGACGACGCGGGCGAGCGCATGCTCGCGGCGTTGGCGTTAGCGAAGCGTTACCCAGGCGCTCAAGTCGTGTTCACCGGGCTGTTCGAGGACGCTCTGAAGGGGGAATGGAAGGGCTTGGGCGGCGAGGGGCTCCTCTACGGGGACGCACTACAGGGCCACCGCGTGACGTACCTGGGCGAGGCGCGCAGCACCTACGAGGACGCCCTACTGAGCCTCGAGCGCATAGCCCCGGCGCCGGGCTCCTCATGGCTTCTCGTTACGAGCGCGCTGCACATGCCGCGAGCACTCGGCACCTTCAGGGCTCGAGGTTGGTCTGTCACGCCGTTCCCGGTCGACTACCGCTCGCTTCCCCAGAGCGAGTGGCGGAAAGCTTGGCGCTTCGACCTCGCGGTGGGCAAGCGCCTGGCGGGCCTGGACCGAGTCGTGCGCGAGTGGGGAGCCTACGAGGTGTACAAGAGGACCGGGCGGCTGGCGGAGTGACTCGGGGCGCCGCATCAGAGGCGCACGGGGCCTAGCCGGCGAGCAGGGCCTCGCCGATCTGGACCGCGTTGAGTGCGGCGCCCTTGCGGATCTGGTCGCCGGCCACGAAGAAGGCGAGGCCGCCCGCCAGGCTCATGTCGGCGCGGATCCGGCCTACCAGCGTGTAGTCCTGGCCGCTGGCCGCCAAGGGCATCGGGAACGTGTTCCCGGCGCGGTCGTCAACGAGCCGTACGCCCGGCGCGGCCGCGAGCACCTCTCGAGCGCTCGCCTCCGTCACGGGGCTCTCGAACTCGGCGTGGATGGCCTCGCTGTGGGCCCTGAACACGGGCACGCGCACGCACGTGGCGCTGATGGCCAGCTCGGGCGCCCCGAGGATCTTGCGCGACTCCAGGGCCAACTTGCGCTCCTCGGCGTTGTAGCCGTCCTCACCGACCTCGGAATCGTGACTGAAGAGGTTGAAGGCTATCGGGTGCCGGAACTTCACGGGCTCGCCCGGCGCGCCCAGCGGCTCGCCGTTGGGGCCGGACCCGCCGGCCAGCACGGCTTGGCTCTGTTCACGCAGCTCGCCCATGCCGGCGGCGCCGGCGCCCGACACGGCCTGGTAGGTGGCGACGGTCGCCCGCTTCAGAACGAACGCGCGGTGCAACGGCGCTAGGGCCATGAGCGCGATGATGGTCGAGCAGTTCGGGTTGGCTATCACGCCTCGGTGGCTCTTCAGGGCTTCCGGGTTCACCTCGGGCACCACGAGGGGCACCCGCTCGTCCATGCGCCACGCGCTCGTGTTGTCGATGACCACGCCGCCCCGCGACGCCCACGCCCAGGCGTGCTCCTTGGAGAGGCTCCCGCCGGCGCTGGAGAAGATCAGGTCGGCACCTAGGTCACCGTCCGCGGGCAAGGTGCGCAGCACGTGGTTCTCGCCCCTGAACGCCACCGACCTGCCGGCGGAGCGGGGTGACGCGTAGAGCTTGAGTTCCGTGACTGGGAACCGTCGCTCCTCCAAGATGGCGAGGAGTTCTTGGCCCACGGCCCCGGTGGCTCCGACGACGGCAACGCGCATGCGGGGGAGTCTAGCACCGCCGCCTCGAGGCGGTCAGGCAGTAGCATGACCGACATGTCGCGCGTTCCTGGCCGTTGGCGCCGCATCGTCATCAAGGTCGGCACCAGCTCGCTGGTGGACGAGTCGGGGCGTATCGCGCCTTACAAGATGTGGGACGTGGCGCGCGGCGCCCAGGTCCTCGCTGCCGCCCAGCAGGGTTCGGCGCAGTTCGTCATCGTCTCCTCCGGTGCCGGCGCGGCCGGGCGCCAGCGGTTGGGCCTCAAGCTTCCGCTCACGCTGCCGGAGAAGCAGGCGGCCGCGGCCGTGGGCCAGGCGCTCTTGATGCTCGATTGGGAGAGGGCCCTCGCCCCGCGCCCCACGGCGCAGCTGCTCATCTCAGCCAGTGACGTGCAGGAGCGGGAGCGCTACGTGAACGCCAAGAGCGCCCTCGAGGCCACCCTGGCGTTGGGCGTAGTGCCCGTCATCAACGAGAACGACAGCGTGGCCACGGCAGAGCTGAAGTTGGGTGACAACGACACGCTCTCGGCTTGGGTGAGCTACCTGGTCGACGCCGACGTGCTGATCATTTTGACCGACGTGGACGGCTTGTACGACTCAGACCCAAGGCGCAATCCGGAAGCTAAGCGCATCGAGGTGGTGAGCGACATAGGTGAGGTGATGGAGCTTGCCGGCAGAGCCGGTTCGGCGCACGGCACCGGCGGCATGGCCACCAAGCTGCGAGCGGCACGCATCGCAACGGGCGCCGGCATCGAGACCATCGTGCTCGGTGGGGGTGGCGCCGCGCTGGAAGCCCTCGCTCGCGGTGAGAAGCGTGGCACGCGGTTCCTGGCCCCCGCGCACGTGCCGGCACGGAAGGCTTGGATCGCCAACCAACCCGTGCGCGGCGCCCTCTCGGTGGACGCGGGCGCCGCCAAGGCCCTGGCCGCCGGCAAGAGCCTCCTGCCGGGTGGCGTGACGGCCGCAAGCGGTGTGTTCACGTTCGGCGACGCAGTTGAGATCCTCCACGAGGAGTCGCTGGTGGGGGTGGGCCTCACGAACTACGGCTCGGAGGCGGTCGAACGCATCCGGGGCCGGCACAGCCGTGAGATCGCCGAAGTCCTGGGCCATAAGGATTACGACGAGGTGATCCACCGCGACAACCTGATGCTGGCGGGGACCGCGGCTCTTGCGGCGAACCAGCCGCCCGCGACGCGCAAGCGAGCCGACGCCCGGTGATAGCATTCGCGCCATGAACGTCCGCTCCCAGCTGATCTACGTGTCGGCCGCCATCGTGTTCGCGCTCGGCCTGTTGGGGCTCGTCAACCCGTTCTTCACCGCCCGCATGCTTGGGCTCGAGATAGTCGACGTTCGTGGGCTAAGCCAGCTGCGAGCGACTTTCGGGGGCATGCACCTGGCGCTGGGGGCCCTCGTCCTGCGAGGCGCCATGGGGCGCCCAGGCTCGGGCGCCCTCCTCGGCGCCACCGCCCTGCTGATAGGCGCCGTGGCCGCGGGTCGGCTACTCTCGATGGTCGTGGACGGCGCACTGACGCTCCTCAACGTCGTCTTCCTCCTGAGCGAGCTCGTGGCGCTTGCCGGCATCCTACTGGCGTGGTTCGACCAGAAGAGGGGGCCACAAGAGGCCACGGCCCGCCGATGACCGGCCTTCCCGATGGCATGCGCTTCGTGCCGCCCGAAGCGGCGGCGGCTCGCGAGACCGCGCTCGGGAAGCTGCGCGAGCTCTACGGCTCCTGGGGTTACTTACCCGTGGAGGTCCCCGGGCTAGAGCACTTCGATCCCAGCCACCCGCGCGAGGCGCAGGCGTTCAAGCTGACCGACAAGGGCAGTGACGTGCTGGCGCTCAGGTCCGACTTCACGCCCGCGCTGGCTCACCTCGTCGCCACCACCTACCCCGGAGTCGCAGCCGGCGAGCGCCGAGCACTCCGCCTGCGTTACGCGGGCACGGTCTGGCACGCCCATCATCCCGAGCTGGCCGGCACGCGGGAGTTCACGCAGGTCGGCATCGAGCTGGTCGGCGTGAGCAACGCCCGCGCCGACGCCGAGATCATCCACTTGGCCCGCGAGTCGGTCCGGGTGGTTGGTCTGACGCCGCGCATCGAGGTCGGTAACCCCGCCTACGTGCGGGCCCTACTGGAGGCCGCCGACGTCCCGCGCGAGCACGAGCTGGCACTGGCCGACGCCATCGACCGCAAGGACCGCGCCGACGTCATGGCCTTGATCAGCGCGCTGGGCTTGAGGGGCCGAGCGGCCGACGCCATCTTGCGCTCGCCTGACCTGTACGGCGACGAGGGCGTGCTCGACGAGGCGCGTCGGCTGGCGCCGAACGACGCGGCGCGCCAGGCCGTGGACCGGCTAGAAGGCGTGCTAGAGGAGTTCGAGGACGCCAGCGAGCTACTTTTAGACCTCGGACTGGCGCGCCGCCTCAGTTACTACACGGGCGTCACCTTCCGCGCGTACACCTTCGACTACGGGCAGCCGCTCCTGGGAGGCGGCCGCTACGACGGTGCCCTGCTGCCTTACGCGGCGGGCTTCTCGTTGGGTCTCGAGCGACTCCTGAGCGCGGTACCGAGCGCCCGGCCCGCGGCCCTCACACCCCAGGTCCTCACGCTCGACGATCCCGCCGCTAGGCTCCTTCGCGCTGCCGGCATCGCCGTGGCGCGGGCCCTGGCGAGCGAACCAGGCGCGGCTGAGCGTGAGGCACATGACGCGCGCATCCCGTACCTCCTCGTCGACGGCACCTTGAGGGCTGTGGGCGGCGGCGGCGCGTCAGAGACCCGCCGGCTCGAGCTGCAAGCACTCCTCGGCGGGCTAGGGGGCGGGGAATGACCCAGGCCAACGGTTCGCCGCTCGTGCTGGCGTTGCCCAAGGGGCGGGTGCTCGAGGAGGCCCTGGCGGCGTTGCGGAGCGCGGGCCTGCACCTCGTCATGAGTGGCGATGAGCGCGCCCTGCGGCACGATGGCCCCGACGCCACCGTGCTCGTCATGCGCAACGCCGACGTGCCCACTTACGTGGAGTTGGGTGTGGCCGACGCGGGGGTAGTGGGGCGCGACGTGCTCCTCGAGCATGGCAGCCGCCTCTACGCGCCCGTGGACCTGGGGTTCGCCGCCTGCCGCTTGTCGCTCATCCGGCCGGAGGGCGCCAGCGGGCCGATACGGCGCGTGGCCAGCAAGTACCCGCGCGTGACCGCCGAATACCTCAGGCGCTTAGGCAGCCCGGCCGAGGTGGTCGAGCTCTCGGGCAACGTCGAGCTTGCCTGCCTTTCAGGCCTGGCCGACGCAGTCGTGGACGTGGTGCAGACGGGCGCGACGCTGCGGGCAAACGGTCTGGCGGAGGTGGACGTGATAGCCGAGTCGAGCGCGCGGCTGGTGGTCAACCGGGCTGCTTTGAAGCTCAAGGCGCACGTGCTGCGGCCGTTGATAGAGGCGTTGCGCGACCTGTCGGGGCGCTAGGCGTCTGGCCCGCATGCTGGCGAGACGCGGCCTAGACGCCGACCGGCGTCCTCACAGCCAGCCGCGCCGCCTGAACGCCGCGAGCATGCCTCCTCCTAGGACGAGCATGATCAGCCACAGCACGGGGTAGGCCCAGCGCCAGTGGTACTCGGGCATGTACTCGAAGTTCATGCCGTAGATGCCCGCCAAGAACGTGAGCGGGATGAAGATGGTGGCGATGATCGTCAGGACCTTCATGACGTCGTTCATGCGCACGCTGAGGAGCGTCAGGTAGATGTCGTGCAGGCTCGTGAGCTGCTCGCGCTGGGTCTCGACGGCGTCCATGACCTGCACGGCGTGGTCGTGCGCGTCGCGTAGGTAGTTCGATACCTCCGGCGAGAAGTAGGTCAGGTCCTTCCGCTGCAACGACGCCATCACGTCGCGCAAGGGCCACACGGCGCGCCGCACCACCAGCAGGTCGCGGCGCAGGGCGTTGACGCGTTCCAGCGAGTCGCGCTCGGGGCCGCGCAGGATCTCCTCCTCGAGGGCCTCCAGGTCGTCGCCGTAGCCCTCGAGCACGTCGAAGTATTGGTCGATCACGAGGTCGATGAGCGTGTAGGCGAGGTAGTCGGCACCCATCGTCCTGAGGCGCCCGCGGCCCTGGCGCAACCGTTCGCGCAACGACCCGAACGGGTCGCTCTCGAGTTCCTGGAACGTGACCAACAGGTTGCCTCGAAGCACCAAAGAGAACTGCTCGCTGTGGAGGAGGTCGGGCCGGCCCGACCCCGCGTGCTCCGCAGGGTCGGGCAGCAGGACCTTCGCAAGGGGTACGGACGGGGCGCTTTGGGCCGCCCCCGGCGTCTCTTTGGGGGCGCCCTCCGGCGCCGACACGGACAGCGGTACGCCGCGGCGCGTGAGGATGCGCAAGACCATGAAGAGGTAGCCGTCGTACTCCTCCATCTTGGGGCGCTGGCCCAGGCTGGCCAAGTCCTCCACCGTGAGGAGGTGCAGGCCCAGCACCTGACCCAGGTTCTCGAGCAACTGGGTGTCGTGCACGCCCACGACGTTCAGCCAGAGCACGCCGGGGGCCTCGAGGAGCTGCGGCAGGCCGGCGATGTCGGTGACCTCGGTCTCCTCGATCGAGGTCTCCTGGTAGCGGATGAGTTGCAGGTGCGCGCCGTAGTCACGCTGCGGGCCCGTGTAAACGACGGCCCCTGGCACCGCGCCGGTCTTGCGCCGCCTGTCGTGACGTCTGGCACGCGCCTTGGGTTTCGCGCGGTTGTGCTTGCGGCTCAGAACTTGCCTCCCGTCTTGAACCCACCGCGCTTCGGCATGCCGCCGCCGCTCGGCTTGGACCCGCCGCCGCTAGGCTTGGAGCCACCGCTAGGCTTGAACCCGCCGCTGCTCGGCTTGAAGCCACCACCGAACCCGCCCCCGGATGGCGGCCGCCGGCTGGAGCCCGACTGAGAGCGGACCACGGCGTCCAGAATGGACCCGAGCACATCGCCCACTTGGCCCCCGCCGCCTCTCGGCGGCTGGCCACCCCACACGGTGCCGCGCCCGAAGCCGCCCGAGCCGAAGGTGGGGTCGACCCTGCCGCTGGTTATGGTTCGCTGGCGGCCGAAGAGCTGCCATAGCGCCTGCGCCGTGAGCATGCCCGCCAGGTACTGCGAGATGCCCGAGCTGATCGCGCTCCCATCGCGGAACGACGAGTTGGGCTGGGCCATGCCGGCCTGTGTGAAGTCCGCCCGCAGCTTCGTGATCTCCTGCAGGCGCTGGCGGTTCGCTTCGGCGCTGGCGCGCAGTTCGGTGACGGTGGCTGCCAACTCCTCGCGCTTCTTCGAAAGCTCGGCCAGGCGCGCCACCACGAGGTCGTCCTCGGGTCCGGGGGTGGCGAGGGCGCCGGCGCGCAGGACCTCGATGGGCGTGCGGTCGAACTCGCTTTGGAGGAACTCCATGGCGTTCTGGTAGTCGGTGTCTTCGCCCTCCGCAAAGCGCCTGAGGGACCCCTGGATCTCGCCACCCTCCAAGGTCGCGGCTTCGATCTGCGCGTCCAGGCCCTGGACCTCAGCCTGAGCCGCATCGCGCGCGCCCTCCAGAGCGCCCACGCCGCCGTCCTGGCGGGCCTGCAGATCGAGGCGCTCGAGCTCCGCATGCGCGGCCTCAGCCGCCTCTGCCTTGCCCGTGGCGTGCTCCCGGAGCCGCACCGGAATCTCGAGCAGCCGCGCGTAGTTGGGGCGCGCGTCCAAGTACGAGGCGATACGCGCCACCCGACCGTCCAAGTAGCGCAACAGGGGCGCGAAGATGAACCCGCCCGGGCGGTATTCCACGGTGCCGTACTTCCGACGCCACAGGTAGGAGAAGAGCGGGTCGGCGCGGTAAGCCTCACCCTTCGTCGCCTGCTCGCTCTCGCTCTGGGTCGCCTTGGCTTCGGCTTTCTGGGCCACGCGGTCTGCGTCGTGCGCGGCTTCGAGCTGCTTCTGGTAATCGGGGTCGGTCTCAAGGCGCTTCTGAGTGGCGGCCTCGGCGTCGTCCACCGCCTGCATGGCCGCCTCGAGTTTCGCGTTGGCCGCAGCGCGCGCCTCGTCGAGCTCTGCCAGCTTGGCCTCGTGCTGCGTTTGGCGCTGACGAATGACCTGGTAGGCGGTGTCGCGCTGGGCGACGAACTTGAGAACTTGCTCGTCGTTCGTGCCCTCGACTTTGGCGCCCTTACTTGCCAGGTAACGCAGGCGCATCTGGGCGAGGCGCCCCAACTCGGCCACGCGTTTGGCGTCGAGCGCGAGCAACTGGTCGTTGCTGCGGTTGAGAGACGAGTCGACCTCGCTCATGCGAGCCTGCTCCTGTTGCATGGCCTTAAGCAGCCCTTCGAGGGTCTTACTACCGCTGATCATCAGTCCCAACTCGTTATGGCAGCGCCGGTGGTGTCGAAGAAGTACTCGGGCAGTAAGAAGCCGGCCTGCTTCTCGCCGAAATTGTCACGTTGGATGATGCCGTCGTCGAGCTTGTCGGCCCTGATCTTCTCGAAGGTGGCGTCGGAGACTCGTATGCCGAAGCTCTTGACGTGTTCGGTCTTGCCGGTCTCCTCGTTGGTGACGTCGATCGCGATGTTCTTGCCGTTGCGATCGATAGGCTCGACGATGATGTAGTAGTTCGCGGCCTCGGTGTTGAGGTCGGGCACGCGCCATACTCCGGTGGTCTCCGCAGAGATCCGCAGTGTGTAAGACGCCTGCAGCTGGGCCTCGAGGCTTTGGAGCGAGCCCAGCGAGGTTCGCGCCTCCTTGTCCTCGCCCTTCGCTAAGGCTCTGGTGGCCACTGAGTAGAGGGTGTCGGCGCGCGCCGAGGCCGCGGGGTCCTTGGAGCGAGCGAGGACGGCGGCGTGCACGCTGCTGAGGTCGTTCACCAGCATCCGGTGAGGGGCCTTGAAGACTTGGTCGTAGCCGAAGAACACTAGGGCTCCCACCACGGCGAGCGCGAGGACGAGCCGCCCCCACTTGGCGCGGTTGACGTACGCGTACGCCCAGCGCGTCTCGGGGCGGCGCTCGGGTGCCTCGTAGACGAAGCGCCCCTCCGCCAGGGCCTTCACGCCTTGGCGGAGAACCTCGTCGCTGACGCTTATCCCTTGCGAGGCGTAGATGTTCCGCAAGCTCTCGAGCATCGCCTCGTCACGCCCGTCGGACGCCAACTCCGTCTCCACCAGGCGTTCACGGTGGCGCAGGGTGTCGACGACGTCCATGGCGAGCATGACGTCGTCGAGGGGAGGGGCCGGAGGCTTAGGCGCCTCCTTAGTGCCCGGTGCGTCAGCCATCTTGGGTCGTCAGAGCCGCCCCCTGCTCCGCCAGGCGCGCGAGGCGGCGCTTACCGTCCTCGACGGCCGTGCGGATCTCGGCGGCGTTCGTGGTGGCCTCCTTGCGCATGTCGTCGATGATCTCGATCGAGCGCTCCTGGTAGTTGACGACCGACTCGACCAAGCGCTTGACCGAGTCGGCGCGGACGGTCGGGCCGTAGCCCGCCTTGAGCGCGGCCTCCTGAACCTTGCCGCCGATGTCGGAGAGGGTGTCGAGCGAGTCGCTGACGCCCTTCGTCATGGCTTCGAGCGTGCGGGTGGACTCGTTGAGGCCGAAGAGCCCAGTGAAGGTGGCCGTGAGGGCCGTGAGCACCGTCTCGTTGGTGCTGAAGAAGGACACCGCCTGCGCGTGTACGCGCTCCTTGGCCGTGTTCGTCTGCATGAGGCGTGCCATCACGACCTCGGACGTGTTGTACGAGATGGTGAGGTTGTCGGAAAGGTCCTTGGCGATCTGGTAGCGCTTCTCGGTGAGTTGCAAGGAGCGCACCTTCTCGTCACGCGCCAGTTCCAGCCGGGCGCGTTCCGCCAGGTCTTCGCCCTTGTAGGCGTCGACGGTAACCATGGACTCGTTGACGGCCGCCTTGGCCGCGCCTAACTCGCCCTCGCCCGTCTTCAGGACCTCGAACGCCAGGACCTCCGACTCCTTGAGGGCGCCGCGGAAGTCACGGTAGGCCTCGAGGATCGTGTGCTCCCGGGTTATCTGGTCTTGAGCGTCCTTCGTGACGTCGAGGTAAACGTGCTTGATCTTGTCGAAGCGGCTGGAGATGTCGCCGCGTGTGACCTTCATCCAGATGTTGGAGAGGCGCTCGAACGTGCTCAGTTTGCCGTCGTCGAGCTGGTCGACCATCATCTTGGCGTCGTCGCGGATGCTGTTGAACGACTTGGTGAGGTCTTCGTAGCGCGTGCCGACCTGCATGGCCTCCACCTGCTGGCGCACCACGTCGTTGAACAGCGACGCCTGCGCGAGCGTACGAGTGATGGCGACCACGCGAGCTTCGTCGAGGTCGGAGATCTGGTTCAGGAGCGCCACAATGGGCGCTTCCTGGCTGGCGGTGTTCTCGGGCATCAGCCCTAGGTTGCGGAGGCTGCCGAGCGCCTTGTCGAGGTACTTGAGTGGTGTGCCACGGCTTAGCTCGGTTGCTGCGGCGTTGGGCTGCTGGTCGGTCATGTCGTGGCCTTTCATGTACCCCGCCCCAATGGGGCGGCCTGAGGTGGTGCGGTCGAGTCGGCATGACGGGCGCAGAACCGTGCCCGACAACTCAATCATGAAGTCGGAACGGCGCAGGCGCAAGGGCCGCTAGGCCCGCGTCCGCGCCGCTTCGCGGTAGTACGCTCCTAGCCATGCAAAGTGCTGTACGCGCAAGGGTCCGGGACCTGGGCGTCATCACCGGGGTGCTGCCGACGGGCCCGCTGAACGCCATCACCGACGTGGCCGGGGTCCGCGTCGGACATCACACGCTGGTGGAGGGCGAAAGCGTGCGCACGGGCGCTACCGTGGTTCTCGCTCACCCCGACAACCCTTACCTGTGGCGCGTACCGGCCGGGCTATGCGTGGGTAACGGCTACGGCAAGCTCATGGGTGCTACACAGGTGATGGAGCTGGGCGAGCTGGAGACCCCGATCGCGCTTACCAATACCCTGTGCGTGGCGCGCGCCGCCGAGGCGCTGGTGGGCTGGACGCTGGAGGCCAGGGGTAATGGGCGCGTGGGCTCGGTGAACGCGTTCGTGGGCGAGACCAACGACGGACGACTTAACGACATACGAGCGCGCAGTGTGCTGCCCGAACACGTGTTGGCTGCACTGGAAGGCGCGTCCGGTGGGCCGGTGGCGCAGGGCAGCGTTGGGGCCGGCACGGGCACCATGGCGTTCGGGTTCAAGGGCGGAGTCGGCACGGCGTCGAGGCGCCTGCCCGGAAGCTTGGGCGGCTGGACGGTGGGGGCGTTGGTGCAGTCGAACTTCGGCGGCGTGCTGCAGGTGGCGGGACGGCCCGTGGGGGTGCGCGCCGGGCGCCATTACCTGAGAGGCGAGCTGGCAGGCGCGCCGGCAGCCAGTGATCCCGACGGCTCCATCATGATGGTTCTCGCCACCGACGCTCCCTTGAGCGCTTCTAACCTGGCACGGCTGGCGTCGCGCGCCATGGCCGGGCTGGCCCGCACGGGGGCGGCGTTCTCGAACGGCTCGGGTGACTACGCGCTGGCGTTCTCCACCGCCGAAGGCGTGAGGCGGCGCGGGGGCTCGGCGCCCCGGCGCGACTGGCACGAGGTGGGTAACGATGACCTCTCGCCCGTCTTCCTAGCGGCAATCGAGGCCACCGAAGAGGCCATCTACGACTCCCTCTGCATGGCCACCACCGTCGTCGGCTATCAAGGGAACGTGGGCGAGGCGCTGCCGCTCGAGCTATTGGCACCGCTGTCCTGACAGCGGTATCCTCAGCAATGTCGCAGAACTCTGGTAACGACGTAATGGGCGAGTTCGCCGTCGCTGCCATTGACGCCGAAGCGCTGGTGCCGCGCATGGAGATGCTGGTGGCCGAGAGCGTGACGGCCGCCAACATGCCGGCGTTCTTGAAAAGGGTCGACGACTTCTACGTCGACGTTTACGAGCTCCTGGCGGGCCTCACCCGCGTCAAGGACGAGGACACGTCCGACAAGGACGCGCGTGACGCCTACCTCGACTTCGTTGGTCTCGTGATGCCCGACATGGCGCGGCTGGGGGACGAGCTCAACCGCAAGCTGTTGGGCGTGGCCGGGTACGAGCCGCCCCCCGACCTGGCGATGGCGTGGTCCGCCTTGCGCGACGACGTGGAGCTCTTCAGGACGGAGAACCTTCCGCTCGCGGCCGAGGCGGAGGCGCTTGAGCAAAGGTACAGGGTGCTGGCGGGAGGCCTCGTTGTAGAACTGGACGATGAGGTCCTCACGTGGGGCCAGGCGCAGGCGAAACTCGAGGTCCCCGATCGGGCTCTGCGCGAGCGCGCGTACCGCGCCATGGTCATGGCGCGCACGGAGCTGTTCACCGGCCTCGACGAACTTTTCTCGCGCCTGATGGGTGTTCGCAACGAGATGGCACGGAACGCCGACTTGCCCAACTATCGCGCTATGGCCTGGCTCACGATGAGGCGCCGCGACTACACGCCTGAGGACGCGTTGCGCTTGCACGATGCGGTCGAGCACGAGGTGGTGCCGCGTCTGCGCGAGCTCATCGCTCGTAGGGCCAAGCGCCTAGGCGTCGACCGGCTGCGCCCGTGGGACCTCTTCTGCGACGTGCGGGGCCGCGAGCCCCTCAAGCCGTTCGAGACGGTGGAGGAGCTGGAAGAGGGCCTTAGCCGCATGTTCGCGGCCCTCGACCCTGAGCTTGGCGCCGCTTACGAGCTCTTGCGTAACGGCTGGATGGACCTAGAGCCCCGCCCCAACAAGGTGCCCGAACTGGGCTATCAGAACTACTTTCCCAGGTCACGCCGCCCGTACGTGTACTGGAGCGCCGTGGGGACCGACGACGACCTTCTCACGTTGCGGCACGAGGCCGGGCATGCCTTCCACGCGGTGCTCACGCAGAACTCTTGGCCCTACCTGTGGCACCTCTCTCGTAGCGGCGTGATGAACGAGTTGGCCTCTCAAGCCATGGAGTTTCTCACGCTGCCGTACCTTACGCGCGAGAAGGGTGGCTTCTACAACGAGGAGGACGCGCGCAGGTCGCAGTCGGAGTTGATGTTGCGCGCCCTCGGCGTGTTGGTCAGGACCTCGATGGTAGACGCCATCGAGCACTTCGTCTACACGCACCCCAGCGAGAACGGGCCTTCGATCGCCGAGATCGACGCCGAGTGGTTGCGCCTGACGGAGCGGTTCGATCTAGGTGTGGACTACGCAGGCTTCGAGGGCTGGCTCGCCAAGGGGTGGCAGGCGATCCACGTGTACCTGTTCCCCTTCTATTCCATCGAGTACGCCATTGCCTACTTGGGCGCCCTGCAGGTATGGGACAACGCGCGGGACGACGCCCCCCAGGCGTCGGCCGCCTACAAGGCTGCCCTCTCGTTGGGCGGGACCAAGCCCCCGACCGAGTTGTACGCGACGGCAGGCGTGAGCTTCAAGTTCGACGAGGCGACGATTGCCCACCTCGTCGCGCTGGCGTTGCAGGCGTACGGCGACTAAGCCTAGGGCTTGACCGCCAGCGACCTGAACGCCCAAGCCGCATGGCTCGATAGCTCCTTGGGCGGGTGGAGGAGGGTGAACTGGCGCCGGAAGCCCGGGTGGTCGATAGAGACCGCGACCAGCTCGCCCCGCTCGACTTCGGGCAGCACGGCCACGCGGGAGAGGACGGCGGCGCCCAGTTCGGCGCGGACGGCGCGCTTGATGGCCTCGGGCTCCCCGAGCTCGAGCCTCACGTCGAGTACGGCTTCTCCATCCTCAAGTGCCTTCTCGAGAACGTCGCGGGTTCCCGAACCCTCCTCGCGGCCGATGAACGTGAGGCCGTCGAGCTCCTCCGGTGCGATGCTGCTGCGCCCCGCGAGGGCGTGGTCTGGGTAGACGACCAGCACGAGTTCGTCGTCGTGTACGGTCGTGGCGCTGAGAAGTCCCGGTTGCAGTCCGGCCCAGCTAGAGCTGGGGCACTCCACGAGCGCGAGGTCGACCGCGCCCGCGCTCAACTCGGCGATCGCTCCCTCGGAGTTGCGCGTGTGAACCACGACGTTGGCGGTGGGGTGGTCGACACAGAACCGCGCCAGGCGCAACGGGAGCCAGTAGAGGGCGATGGTCGTGCTGGCCGCCACGCGGAGCCTCGCGCCCTCCAAGGTGGCGACCTCCGAGGCGAGCTGTTGGATGCCGCCTAGGACACGTTCGAGTGCCTCCGCGTGGGGCAGGAGGCGTGCCCCCAAGTGCGTGAAACGCACCCCACGAGCGGTGCGCGTGAACAGCGGCTCCCCGAAGCTGGACTCCAGGCGCTGGATGGCGGCCGTGACGGCGGGCTGTGAGCGGTGCAGTTGCTTGCCGGCTTGGGTGATCGTGCCGGCCCGGGCGACCGGGGTCTAGGCGGGGGCCGATGTGGGGGTCGTCATGCGGATCGACGAGCCGGTCGAGGAGCTGATCGAGGTTCGGGTCGTGGAACGGGTCGGTGGGCAGTTCGGGCGGGTCGAGTTCCATTACCTGACCATAAGCCACGCTGATATACCCATAAGCTGGGCCCGCGTGCCATGTTATTTCGCTCGGTCTGCTCTGGGGCGGCCGGCGCGTGCGGGGACCTCGATTTGCGAGACATAGATGGAACTGATGGATGCATCAACACAACGCCCCTAGCTTTATGCCTCAGCTAGAATTACGCTCACGCCATGCTTGCGGCGCGCGTCTCCCAAGGCACCAGTAGACTCAGGCCACTACTCACCGGCCTCGTGGTGATCGTCGTACTCACGTTCCTCGCCTTCGAACTGGCGCGGGTGCCCGGTTTCAAGCTCCTCGGCCCCCTCGTGCTGGCGCTCCTCGGCGGCGCCGCGTGGCGGCTCGGCAGCGGCGACCGGGTGGCCGCCGTGGCTCCGGGGGCCCGCTTCGCCGCAACCGTATTACTGCGCCTCGGCATCGTGCTGCTCGGCGTGCGGCTGGACATGCGGGCGTTGGCAGCGGTCGGGCCGACCGTCCTCGTAGGCAGTGCGCTTGGCGTGATCGTGGCGTTCGGCGCGGTCGAGACCTTCGGCCGCCGCTGGGGAGTGCCGCGTGACTTGCGCCGCTCCATCGCCGTCGGGACCGGAGTGTGTGGTGCTTCGGCCATCGCGGCGGCGCTGCCTCTGCTGAAGGCTGAGGAGAAGCACGTGTCGCTCTCGGTTGCCGTCGTCAGCGTTCTCGGCACGCTGGGCGTCGTGGCGTTCGCGGCCTGGGACGGGCTCGCGCTCGTATCGTCGAAACTGGTAGCGGTGATCGCCGGCGCCACGCTGCAGGAGGTTGGCCACGTCGTCGCCGCGGGCGCAGCAGTCGGTGGTGGCGACGGTGACCTGGCGCTCCTCGTCAAGCTCTCGCGTGTCGTACTCCTCGCGCCCGTCCTCATGCTCCTCGGTTGGTGGCTGAGGAGAGAGGCCGTCAGGGACGGAGCGGGCGCGAACGAAACAGTGGCGGACGGCGAGCGCGCGGCCGGCACCAAGCGGCGCTTGCCGCCACTGGTCCCAGGCTTCGTGGTCGGGTTCCTGACCTTGAGCGCGGTCACGAGCCTCGGCTGGCTGAGCGCCGACGCCGTGACCTACCTCACGCTAGGCGGCACGCTCCTCACCGCTGCCGCCATGGTGGGCATCGGCCTGGGCGTGCAGTTCCGCGGCCTCGGCCGCGCCGGGCGCCAGGCCATCTCACTAGGCGTCGTTGGCTTCTTCTCCATGTTGGTCGTGATGAGCACGTACTACACGCTGACTCTCGGTTAGGCGCTCGCTTACAGCCTCACGACCTCGTCGGCGCCCGGCGAGTCGGCCAGGGTGACCTCAGGATGCTCATCCTGGAAGTACTTGATCTCGCCCTCGAACCTGAATAACGCCACCGCCTGCTCGTCCCGGTCGTGCACGAGCATGCCGAAGCGCACCGGCTTATCGGGTGTGCTGCTCAGCCAGCGGATAACGCGGTAGGGCTGGTGGTCGAAGAGCACCTCCACGCCGTACTCCTCGCGCATGCGGTGTTCGAAGACCTCGAACTGCAGCTGGCCGACAGCCCCGAGGATGGGGTCGCGGGCGCCCTGGGCCGGGTAGAAGAGCTGCACCACGCCCTCCTCGGCCAGTTGCTCCAACCCCTTGCGGAACGCCTTGTGGCGATCGGTGTGCTTGGTGCGCACGGTCGCGAAGCGCTCGGGCGCGAAGCGCGGGAAGCTCGGCAAGTGGACGTTGGGGCGAGTGCTGATCACGTCGCCGATGCGGAAGGTGCCCGGGTTAACCAGTCCGATGATGTCGCCCGGATAGGCGGCGTCGACCGTGGCACGTTCGTCGGCGAACATCGTGTGTGCCTGCGCTAACTTGACGTCGCGGCCGGTGCGGGAGAGGACGGCCTGCACGCCGCGGTGGAACACACCCGACGAGACGCGCACGAACGCGGTGCGGTCGCGGTGCCGGGGGTTCATGTTCGCCTGCACTTTGAAGACGAAGGCGGTGAAGTCGGTGTCCGTCGGGTACACGGGGCCGGCGGTCGTCATGAGCTTCCCGGGGGGAGGAGCGAGTTCCAGGAAATGGTCGAGGAAGACCTCCACCCCGAAGTTCGTCAACACGCTACCGAAGAAGACCGGCGTGATCTCGCCCGCCAAGAAGCGTTCGCGGTCGAGTTGGGGGAGGGCGGAGTCGAGCAGGCCGATGTCGTCGATCAGCTTGCCCTGCGCCGCCTCGCCGATGACGGCGGTCACTTCGGGGGCGTCGGGTGCCGCCGACGTTACGGGCGCGCGCCGGGCGTTGCGCTCGGTTCGTTCGTAGGTATGGAGACGGTTGCTGGTCCGTTCGTAGACGCCCTTGAAGTCGGGGCCGTCGCCGATAGGCCAGGTGATGGGCACGGCCTGAATCCCGAGCGTGCTCTCGACTTCGTCCAAGAGGGCGTACGGGTCGAGTGCGGGGCGGTCCAGCTTGTTGATGAACGTGAAGATGGGAATGCCTCGCTCGCGGCTGACGGTGAACAGCTTGCGGGTCTGTTCCTGGACGCCCCTGGCAGCGTCAAGAAGCATGACGGCGCTGTCAGCCGCCGTGAGCGTGCGGTAGGTGTCCTCGCTGAAGTCCTGGTGACCAGGGGTGTCGAGGAGGTTGAGGACGTAGCCGCGGTAGTCGACCTGCATGGCCGCCGACGAGATCGAGATGCCGCGCTCGCGCTCGATGCTCATCCAGTCGGACGTGGCCTGCGCGGTTCCCGTCTTGGCGGTAACGGAGCCGGCCTCGCGGATGGCGCCGCTATACAGCAGGAGCTTCTCCGTGAGGGTCGTCTTGCCAGCGTCAGGGTGGGAGATTATGGCGAACGTGCGGCGGCGGCCAACCTCATGGGCGAGGTCGGTGGCCTCGCGCTTGGTCTCTAGGTGGTTCGGGTTGGCGGCGTCCGACATGCGGCGCACATTCTACTCGGTCGGGGGCACCGACTCGGTTCGCGGGCAGGTACCGCAGGGTGGGTGGCCCAAGCCTCGCCGGCCGTAAGGTGACCTCATGAGTAGTGCGCCGTTCCTCGCCACCGTTCATGCGGGCAGCACGAGCCTCAGCCCGAGCCGCGGCGAGGTGGTGGGTTTCGACCTAGAGGGGCGACCGGTCCACTGGTTCGAGGAAGGCGAGACGTACAAGCGCTCGTTGGCCTCGGACGTTTTCGGGCGCCGCAAGGAGGCCGGTGTGCGCCGCAGGTGGCGGGTACCGACCCATGAGGCCGAGCGGCTGTTCGCACGGGCGCTCGAGGTGGCCCAGGAGGCGCTGGACTTAAGGGGCGAGGTCGTAGTGACCGGCACCGGGGAGGATCTGACGCCGCGCCTCACCCGCGCGCTCGAATGGACGCCCGAGTTGCTGGCGGCCGAGCGCGAGCGCTTCTTGCGCGTTTACCAGCCGGTGTCAATCCTCCCACCAGACCAGTATCAGTCAGTAGTACTACAAGCGAGCTTCGGCTGTAGTTGGAACCGCTGCACCTTCTGCACCTTCTACCAGGACCGCCCCTTCAGGATGCGGCGGGGTGACGAGTTCGAAGCTCATGTGGCCGGCGTCAAGGAGCTACTGGGCGCGGCGGCCGCGGCGCGTAAGAGCGTCTTCCTTGCCGACGGCAACGCCCTCGTGCTGGCGAACTCCAAGTTGCGGCCCGTGTTCGACGTGGCTAGAGTTGCCTTTCCGGGCCGGCCGATCAACGCGTTCGTGGACGTGTTCTCGGGTGAGAAGAAGGGCCTGGAGCAGTGGCGCGAACTGCGCGAGTTGGGCTTGGACCGCGTGGCCATCGGAGTCGAAACGGGCAACGACGAGCTCCTAGGCTGGTTGAACAAGCCGGGCAGCGCTGCCGAGGCCGCCGAGTTCGTGGCGTGCCTCAAGGAGGCGGGCCTGAGCGTCTCGGTGATCCTGATGGTGGGGGCGGGTGGCCGCCGCTTCGCTGAGGCCCACCTGACCGACAGCCTCGCCTTGCTCGAGCGCTTACCGCTTGGTGCGACCGACCTCGTCTACCTCTCGCCGTTCGTGTTGCAACCCGGGTCGGTGTACGAGGCCAGGGCGGCCGAGGGTGGCGTAGTCCCCCTCGGGGAGGACGAGGCCGCCGCCCAGTACGCTGCGTTCCAGACCGGAGCGCGCTCACGCGTAGGGGCGGCGAAGGTGGCCCTGTATCACATCGACGAGTTCGTATATTGAAATCGTAGTACTAGGTACTAGTATCGCGAGTCCGGCCAGTCTCGATCCGCTGACGCGGTGGACCGCGCCGTCGCGGCCGCGGCCTAGCCCCGTGACGACCTAGCGCCTGCCACGTGTGTAGCCGAGGAGCGCGACGCCCACCCCGATGAGGGTCAGAGGCAACGCCCAACGCGTGAACTGGCCGGTGGGGTCGTTCACGAGAAGCGTAAGTGCCGCCCACGCCAGGGCCGGCCACAGCGCCCAGCGGGCTCCGCCCCGCTCCCGGGGCAGCAGGTAGACGAACGTGAACGTGGCCGTCATGCCGAGGAAGAATATGGCTCCCGAGTCCCAGCGCGGGAACACCTCGCTGACCCCGGCGACCAGGGCGATGGTGGTGACCGCGCCCGCCACGATGGCCAAACCTGTTGCCCGGCCGCGGGTCACGGACGGCGACAAGTAGCGGAGCCAGAAGAAGAGCGCGACGGTGCCGAGGAGCGCCGGGCCCGCGAGGCGGTCGAGAGTGAAGACCGCGAAGAGGCCGAACGCACCGAGCACCAGGGCGAGGGTGCGGTCGCGGGTCTTGCGTGGTCCGGACGATACGCGGCGCTCGACCAACCGCCACGTCCAGGATGCGGCCGTGAAGATGGCGGCCAGCCACACGAGCTCGAACAGCAAGCCGGAGGCGCCCAGTTGCTGCACCGCGAACGCTGCGCCAATGACTATCAAGAGGAGGCCGGTGCGCGACCGCCTGGCGCGGTTCGGGTGCTTTCGCCCCTCCTCCGCCGCGCCGCCCTGGGAGTCGTCGGCGTGGGGGCCGGGCGGCGGGTTCATGAACGTTCCTTTCCGCCCAGGAGGGTCGCTTCGGCGGCTGCCGCGGCCGGTTCGTAGGGCACTCGAACGCGCACGCTGGTGCCCATGTCGATCGTGCTTTCGACACGCAGGTTGCCGCCCAGCGCCGCCACGCGTTCATGCATCGAGGTCAGTCCCAAGTGGCCGGGATGGGCCAGAGTGGTATCGAAGCCAACGCCGTCATCGGTCACCGTGAGCAGTAGCTCGTGACCCACGGTCTCGGTCGCCACGGTGACGGCCCGGGCGCCCGCGTGTTTGACCACGTTGTGCAGGGCCTCCTGGGCCACGCGCAAGAGCACTTGCTTGGTGGTGAAGGGCACGTCGGGCTCAGCTCCTAGGTGCCTTACGGCGTGCAGGCCGTGCCTCAGCTCCAGGCCGTCCAACTGCCTGTGCAGTGCGCCCACCAGCCCGACCTCGGCTAGCGCCTCTGGCCGCAACTCGAAGATCAGGGCGCGCATCTCGGCCAGCGCGGCCTCCGCCAGCTCGATCACGCCCTGCAGGCCCTTGCGGGCCGCCTCCGGGTCGCTCTCCAGGCGCCGTTCCGCCGCGTGCGCGGTGAGCACGGCCGAGTAGATGGCCTGGCTGACCGAGTCGTGCAGCTCGCGGGCAAGGTGTCTCCGCTCCTCCTCGGCGGCCTCGTCGCGGGCCGACTCGTAGAGGCGGTTGTTCTCTAGTGCGACGGCCGCCTGCGCCGCCAACCCACCCACCCAGCGGAGGTTCTCCTCGTCCCAGCCCGCACCCCTTTTGGCGGTGGCCGTCAGCACGCCCACCACGCGGTCGCGGGCGCGCAACGGTAAGGCCAGTTCATCACCATCCACTACGGCGTGGGGCACTATCTCGCTGACGTTGGCCTCCATGTCGGTGAGGGGCGGATCCGCTCGCGCCGCGGCTATGGTCTCGGGCACACCGGCGCGCGCAAGCGTCAGGAGCTTGCCGCTGGGCTCGAGCTCGAATATCTCGGCCGCGGCCACGCGGCCCCCGGCCACCAGTTGCTCGAGCACCGCGTCTATCTGAGGCTTGAGGTCGGTCGTCAGCGCGATGGTGTTGGAAAGAGACAAGAGCGCCCGCAGCTCGGTGGTGCGGGCCGTTACGCGAGCCTCGAGGTCGCTCTGGGCGCTGGCGAGGCTGTCGGCCATGGCGTCGAACGACCGGGCCAGTTCGCCCAGCTCGGAGCGGTCGGCGAGGTCTACGCGAGCGGCCAGGTCACCGGCCGCCAGCGCGCGGCTCGCGTGCGTGAGGCGCGAGATGGGCTCGACGAGGAGTGCACGGGAGAACGCGGCCGCGGCTAGGAGCGTGACGGCCACCACCACGGCCAAGTTCACGAGGGTGCTGCGCAAGACCGCGGCCAACGTAGCCTGGTCGGCCCCCGCCACGGCCGCTGCAGCCCCGGCCAAGTCAGCGCCGGCTGCGGCGGCGTCCACCAAGGTGGCCAGGCCCCGCCACAGCAGGATGCCGGTGGCAACGGCGAGGACCGCCACCACCCCGAGGAGCAGGAGCGTCAGCCGGTTGGAGAGGCTGTGGTACCAGGCCGTGTTCGACGTGCCGTGGTCGGCCGCGGCCCCGGGTTCAGGGGTCACGCACCACCAACCCCTCGCGCATGGCGTAGAGGGCGGCCTGGGTGCGGCTCCTCAGGTCTAGCTTGGAGAGCAGGTTGGAAACGTGGCTCTTGACCGTCGCCTCGGCTATCTCGAGCTGCTGGGCGATGCCCTTGTTGGTGGCGCCGGCCGCAAGGAGTTCGAGGACCTCGAGCTCGCGCTCGGTGAGGGACTCGCGCACTCCGCTCCCGCCCCGCATCTCACGCACCAGGCGCTGCTGGGCACGTGGGTCGAGGCGGACCTCGCCGCGGGCCGCGGCGCGTACGGCCTCGAAGAGCTCGTCCGGGCGCGTCTCCTTGAGCATGTAGCCGGCGGCGCCGGCCTCGACGACGTCGATCACGAGCCGGTCTTCGAGGACGCTGGTGAGGGCAACGACCTCGACCTCGGGGTACTGCCGCCGGATGGCGCGGGTGGCGTCCACGCCGTTCATGACTGGCATCAGCAGGTCCATTACGACGACGTCCGGACGCAACTCCTCGACTCGTTGGATGGCCTCCTGGCCGTTGGCCGCCTCGCCCACGACTTGCAGGTCGGGTTCGAGGTCGAACGCCAGCCGCAGTCCGCGACGCACCACAGTGTGGTCGTCAACTAGGAGAACGCGTATGGGGGCGCTGCCGGTCGCCATGTGAGTCACCTTCCGCCCTTAGGCTAACCGGGGCAGCGGCGCCGCGCCTCAACCTTTCGGATGAGCGGTGGTGCCACCCAACTGACTAGGCCCATGGCCTCCTCAACGCCGAGGCGCAAGGTGGCAGCGTCGGCCTAACCTGAGCACAAAGACGGCGCACATGTGAGGCGCTGAGGTGGAGGCACGAGAATGGCGCAAGGAAGCAGGAAATTCAACGACAGGGTCATCCCGGGGGCCGCGCTCATACTGATCGGGTTGCTGTTCCTCCTCGGGGGAATAGGGCTGTTCAACGTTTTCGGGCGGCTCATAGGCGCCGTGCTGTTCGGCGGCCTGGCCTACTTCGTCTATCGAGAAGGCAAACGCAAGGGCAACCTGGTCACGCAGTTGGTCGCGCTGCCCCTCGCCGGGTTGGCGCTGGCGAGCATCTTCCCGAGCTTCGCGGGCGGCGGGCTGTTCCTGGCGGCCATCGGCTTGGCGTTCGCAATTGCCTGGCGCAACGACCCTAACCGCTGGTGGGCCGTAATCCCCGCGGGCACGCTCGGCTCACTGGCCCTGGCCTCCGCCCTTTCGGGGCCACTCGACGCCATCAGCGGAACCGCCTTCCTCCTCGGCATGGCCGCCACGTTCTTCGCGCTGACGCGCCTGCGCGTCAAGCCGCAACCGTGGGCCATCTATCCGGCCGGCGTGCTGGCCGTGCTGGCCGTGGCAGACCTAGTTGGCGGCAAGAACGGCGGCAACTGGTTCGTGCCCCTGTTCCTGATCGCCGGCGGCGTCTACCTCCTCTACAAGAACGGCGTGCTTGGTACCCGGGGACGGCCGCAGGGCCAAGACGTGATCAGTACCGAACCGCCACAGGAGGCGCCGGCCACGCAAGAGCCCGATGCAGGGCCGCACTGAGCTCATTCCAGCAGAGTGGGTTGGTCCGGGGCTAGCACGTAGTAGTTCTCGCTTCGCGTCAGACGCTCCGAGAAGTTGCGCGATTGCGCGTCTTCCGGGGCGTCGCCCTCGAAGTGCGTGAACATGACTTCGGTCTGTGAGCGGTGGGCCTTGAGGGCGCCCATCTTGGTAGCCACGACGGGCCTTATGTCGGCGGCCACGTCGGGTTCGCCGAGCTCCTCGAGCAAGGCTTCCGGGTTGCCCACCGCTGCCGCCAAGATGCGCGGTCGAGAGGCCGCGGGCATGCCCCGCACGGCGAGCACGGTGGCGTGTCCGAGGGCGTCGTGGTCGGGGTGCACGCCGTGGCCCGGGTAGTAAGTGATCACCGTGCTGGCGTCCAACTCCATGATGACTTCGCGCACGCGCGCGGCCACCTCGGCAGGGTCTTCGAACTCGATGCACTTGTCACGCAGACCCATGAACCGCAGCTCGCACTTCAGCACGGCGCAGGCCTCTTTCAACTCGATGGTGCGCACGTCGCGCAGCGCCTCGCGGTTGGTGAATGCGGGCTTGCCCATGCGGCGCCCCATGTCGCCGTAAGTGCCGCACAGGTACATGGTGCGCACGCCGGCCTCGGCGCAGAGGGCGAGGGTGCCGCCTGTGGCGAACGACTCGTCGTCGGGGTGGGGGAGCACGACTAGGACCGCCCGTTCCTGCGTTGCGTCGAACGGGGCCATGAGGCCGTGAGCATCCTTTTTCGGGGGTATTGCGGGGTTCTCACTGGGCATCTTCGGGCCCCTCTCTGAAGGGCGTGAGCGAGAGCTGCAACGCCATGGTGAGCTGGCCCTCGCTGTTCACGCCGGCGAGGAGCAGCTCGTCACGCTCGTTGACGTCGAAGTCGGTGAGGCCGTCGGCGTACACCCAACCCTCGCCCAGCTTGAGGCCCACTCGGTAGGGCCCCGATCCCGTGATGGTGCCACGCGCGTAGTTGATCTGCGCGTTGCGTACGAACGCGATGACGGGGTCCTTCTTCTCAGGCCCAAGCTTGGTGTAAGACCCGGTGGTGGTCTCGAGGTGCAGGTAGACGTCCTGCCCGAGCCGCCGGTCAAGTTCGGCTTGGATCTTCTGACGGTCGATTGGCCTCAACTGATCCTCCGCTTGGCTCGCGCCGTTCGAACGTGGGGGCACCTACGCGCGAGCCTACTCGTCGCTGGCGTGGTGTCCGCATGCGACGGTCACGGCAGATTGTACCGCTGTCACGCGCGCTTCGGGCCACAGAGGGCGCCCCCTTCACGGCTTCTTAAACCCCCTTGGTTTAGTTAGGGATAACCGGTTAACCTTTTGCAACGGCCTCGGCTCGCTATGATTCTGGGATGAACTGGCTACCCGTGGTGCAAGACGAGTTGAAAAGACAAGGGCTCGACGCCTGGTTGATTTACGACTTCAGGCGCAGCAACCCGCTGGCGGCGCCCATCTTGAGACCGCTGTTGGAGGGCAACACGGCCAGCCGCCGCGTCTTCCTCCTCGTGCCTGCCGAGGGCCGGCCGAGCATGGCCGTGCACTCGATCGAGGCGGGATCACTGAAGCCCGACCTGGGCGTGGACGTGCTGAGCTATTCGAGCCGCCAGAGCCTGCAACTGGTGCTCGAAGGGCTGCTCGAGGGCCGTGAACGCGTGGCAATGGAGTACAGCCCCAACGGTGACAACCCGTACGTGGGGCGCGTGGACGCCGGCACCGTCGAGTGGGTGAGAACGCTGGGCGTGGAGGTGGTGTCGTCGGGCGACGTGGCCCAGGTGCTCGAGGTCTGGACGGCCGAGCAGCTCGAGCAGCACCTCACGGCAGCGGAGGGCGTCATAGCTGCCAAGGACGCCGCCTTCTCGTTCATCACGCACCGTGCGCAACTCGGTCAGGAGGTCAGCGAGGGCGAGGTTCAACGGCTCATCGAGCGGCACTTCGCGGATCTGGGCCTCACGCCGGGGACCTCGCCCAACGTGAGCTTCGGTGCGCATTCGGGCGACCCGCACTACCACCCCCTGCTAGGCGTGCGTGACGCCGTGCTGAAGCCGGGCGACGTCGTGCTGATAGACCTGTGGGCCAAGGTCGACGAGCCGAGCGCGCCTTACGCCGACGTGACGTGGATGGGCTCGCACGGCGAGCCCTCGACCGAACTGGTGAAGGTGTGGGAGGCCGTGAAGGGCGCGCGTGACGCCGCCTTCAAGTGCATTGCCGAGGCGTACGCCGCGGGCCGCTGGCCAACTGGCGCCGAGGCCGACCACGCTTCACGCAAGGTCCTGGAAGACGCCGGCTACGGTGATGCGTTCACCCACCGCACGGGCCACAGCCTGGGCACGAGCGCGACGCACGGTGTTGCCGTGCACCTCGACGGTTTCGAGACGAACGACACCCGCGCACTGCGGCCCGGCATCGGCGTGACCATCGAGCCCGGCGCGTACTTCCCCACGTTCGGGGTGCGTTCCGAGATCGACGTATACCTGGAAACGGACGGCCCGCGCGCTACCACCGACCTGCAAGACGAGCTAGAGGTCGTCTGAGGCGTGGAGCCCTCGCTGGTGGTCGTCGGGGACTACGCCTGGGACGTCCTCATCCGTACCAACTCGCCGCTGCAGGCGGGCGGCGACGTGTTCGGCGAGGTGCAGCTGGCTCCCGGCGGCAGCGCCGCCAACACGGCCGTGTGGGCGCAGCGCTGCGGCCTGCAAACCCGCTTCGTGGGCAAGATCGGCCACGACCCCTTCGGGCAGCTGGCGGTGGATGAGCTGCGCGCCGAGGGACTGGACGCCGACTGGGTGAGGAGCGACGCGCACCTCACGGGCTCGGTCGCCGTGTGGATCGACCAGGACGGCGAGCGCTCGATGGTGTCCGGCAAGGGTGCCGACCACTACCTACTGCCGTCGGAGCTGCCCGTGGCAACGCTGCAGCAGGCCAAGAACCTCCACCTGCATGGCTGGTCGCTCTTCGGCGACCCCCCGCGGGCGGCCGTGCGGCGCGCGGCGAAGCTCGTGAGGGCCGGCGGGGGCCGCGTGTCGTTCGACCCGGGCTCGTTCCAGATGATCCAGGGGATGGGGGTGGCGCGCTTCCTCGAAGAGACGACCGGCCTGGGCGCCGACCTGATCTTCCCTAACTTCGACGAGGGCGCGGTCCTGTCGGGCGAGGGCGAGCCTGAGGCCATCTGCGCGCGGTTGCACGAACTTTACGGGTGTGCGCTGGTGGTGCTCAAGCTGGACGCTAAAGGCTCTTACGTGTACGAGCGCGGCGTGGGCACCCACCTCGCTGCCGTGAGCGCGCGGCTGGTGGACTCCACCGGCGCCGGCGATTCGTTCGCTGGGGCGTTCCTGGCCGCCTGGCTGCGAGGGGCTCCGGCGGTGGACGCGGCCCGCATGGCGAACCGTGTATCGGCTTGGGTGGTCGAGAGGATCGGGGCCAGGCCGCGGCCGGACGGGGCGCTCGCTCAACTGCTTGCGACCGCAACGCGTTAGCGAGCAGGCGGGCGGTACACTTCAAGCAATATGTTTAGACCGAGTACAAACTTCTCGGCCTCCGCCGAGAGGGCGGGGCCTCGGGCTGGTCATACCGGCAGCGGTGTCGTGGTGGTGGCGGGCGGGCGGATACCCTTCAGCCGCGCCGGCTCCGACTACCGGGCGCTGGTCGCCTACGACCTGGCGCGCATGGCCATCGCCGGTGTCCTCACCAGGTCGGGGCTGAGCGGCGCAGACATCGACCAAGTCATCATGGGCACGGTGGTGCAGAACGTGGCGGTCAGCAACGTCGCGCGTGATGCTGCCCTGGCGGCCGGGGTTCCCGACAGCGTGCCGGCGCACACGGTCACCTTGGCGTGCATCTCGTCCAACCGCGCCATCGCCGACGCCGCCCTCGCCATGGCCGCCGGCCACTCGAGCGTGGCCTTGGCGGGCGGGGTGGAGATGCTAGGTGACGTTCCCGTCGGCTTCAGCCGCGAGCTGCGCCGGCGTTTCTTCGACAGCCGCCGCTACAAATCACTCAAGGACTGGCCCGCCTTCTTCAAGGGCCTCAAGCCGCGCGACTTGCTGCCCAAGGCGCCCGCCATAGCCGAGTTCTCCACTGGCGAGACCATGGGCGAGAGCGCCGACCGCTTGGCCGCTATGTTCGGGGTCTCGCGCGAGGAGCAGGACGCCTACGCGCTGCGCTCGCACCAGGGCGCGGCTGCCAACCGAGAGCACCTGGCGGAGGAGATCATGCCCGTCGTGGTGCCGCCCAAGGGCGCAGTCGTGAGCGCCGACAACGGCGTTAGGGACGACACCAGCATGGAGCGCCTCGCCAAGCTGCGGCCCGCCTTCGTCAAGCCGTTCGGCACGGTAACTGCGGGCAACGCGAGCCCCCTCACGGACGGGGCCGCCGCGGTGGTCCTCATGAGCGAGGAGCGCGCCCTTGCCGAGGGACGAGAGGGCCTCGCGCGCATCGTGGACTTCACGTTCGTGGCGCAAGACCCGGGCGACGAGCTACTCCTGGGGCCCGCTTACGCCGTGCCCAAGCTCTTGGCCCGCAACCGCCTGGCCTGGTCCGACATCGACGTGGTCGAGATCCACGAGGCCTTCGCGGGCCAGGTCCTGGCCGTGTTGCGAGCGCTGGAATCGGACACCTTCGGGCGCGAGAACCTGGGCCTCGACGCGGCATTCGCCAAGGACATCGACATGGACAAGGTGAACCCGTGGGGCGGCTCCGTGTCGTTGGGCCACCCGTTCGGTGCCACCGGCGCCCGCCTCGTGACCACGGCCATCCACCGCCTTTACGTCGAGGGCGGCAGGTTCGCGCTCGTTGCGGCCTGCGCCGCCGGGGGCCAGGGGCACGCCATGCTCCTCGAGAGGGTGGAGCCGTGAGCGGACTACGCGTCGAGAAGCGTGGCGACGTCGCCATCTTGTGGATAGACCAGCCGGGGCGCAGTGTGGCGCTCCTCGACATGCAGCTTTTAGAGGCCTTACCGAAGATGATCGACGAGCTCGACAAGGACCAGGAAGTCCGCGCAGTGGTTCTCGCCAACGCCAAGCGCGGCACGTTCTTGGCAGGCGCCGACGTGGCCTCGTTCCTCGAGTACGAGACGCCGGCACAGGTAGAGGCCAAGATCCACGAGGGGAACGCGTTCCTGGCCAGGCTGGAGGCGTGGCGTAAGCCGCTGGTGGTGGCTGTGGACGGCGTTTGTCTTGGCGGCGGCACCGAACTGGCCATGGCCGGCCGCTACCTCATCGCCAGCACGAGCCCCAAGACGCGCTTCGGACTGCCCGAGGTGCAACTGGGCCTGATGCCCGGTCTGGGAGGCACCGTGCGTTTGCCCGAGCGCGTGGGCTTGACTGCGGCGCTCGACCTCATCCTCACGGGTCGCAACCTCTACGCCAAGCAGGCCCGCCGCGCCGGTTTGGTGCACGCGACGGTCCACCCCGAGGGGTTGATAGACGCCGCCGTGCGCGCTGCGGGCCTCCTCGCCGATGGCAAGCTGAGCGTCCCCAAGCGCAAGCCCAAGCTCATGGAGCGGCTGCTGGAGGAGACCCCCGCTAGGGCCCTCGTGTTCGACCGCGCCGCCAAGCAAGTGCAGCGGCGCACGCACGGCAACTACCCGGCGCCCCGGCGCATCTTGGAGGTGCTGTCGGTGTGGGCGCGAGACGGCCGCCAGGCGGGGCTCGACGCCAGCGCCAAGGCCTTCGCGGAGCTGCTGTTCACGGACCAGGCGCGCGCCCTCATCCACGTCTTCTTCGCGCAGACGGCCTCCAAGAAGAATCCGTGGCCGGGCCAAGCGCTCCTAGTCGAGAGTGTGGGCGTGCTGGGTGCCGGCCTCATGGGTTCGGGCATCGCGGAGGTCACGGCCGCCAACGGCATGCACGTGCTGCTCAAGGACCGCGACCTCGAGCTTGCCCTGAAGGGCAAGGCAGCCGTCTACCGCGGGCTCTCCAGCCGGGTGGGCAAGGGACGTACGGCTTTCGAGCGTGATCGGCTGGTGGAGCGCGTGAGCGCGGTTGACACTTACGAGGCCATGGCCGGCACCCAGCTGACCATCGAGGCGGTGCTCGAGCAGCCGGAGTTGAAACGCCAGATGGTGGCCGAGGTGGAGCGCGTGGTCACTAGCGAGCGCCACGTGTTCGCCTCCAACACGTCGGCCATCGCGATCTCCGAGATAGCCGCCGGCGCGCGCCACCCCGAGGCAGTGCTGGGCATGCACTACTTCTCGCCCGTGCCAAAGATGCCGCTGCTCGAGATCGTGGTGACCAACGAGACGGCCGACTGGGCCGCCGCTACCGCCTTCGAGGTGGGCTCGAGGCAGGGCAAGACGAGCATCGTCGTCAACGACGGCCCCGGCTTCTACACGACGCGCGTGCTGTCGGTGTATATCGCCGAGGCCATGCGCGCCCTGCACGAGGGCGCCGAGCCGTTGGACCTCGAGCACGCGATGGTGGCCTACGGCTTCCCATTAGGACCCCTCGCCCTCATGGACGACGTCGGGATCGACGTGGGCGCCAAGATCGAGCTCGTGCTGGCGCCGCTGATGGCGGCGCGCGGACTGGAGGTCAGCCCGGCAAGCAGCAAGCTGGTCGATGCCGGCTACTTAGGCCGCAAGGCGGGCAAGGGTTTCTACAAGTACGAGGGCGGACACCGGCAGAAGGAGTTCGATAAAGACGCGCTGCGTGTGGCGGGCTTCGCGCCGTCCGGCGTGACTGCCGTGGAGCACGGTGACGCCCTAGCCGACCGCCTAGCACTGACGTTCGTCCGGGAGGCCTTACTGTGCCTGGAGGAGGGGGTGCTGCGCTCTGCGCGTGACGGGGACGTGGGCGCGGTGTTCGGCCTCGGCTTCCCGCCGTTCCGTGGCGGACCCTTCTTCCTGGTCGATCAGGAGCGAGCCGCCGGCGTGCTCGAGCGTTTGCAGGCGCTGGAGGCCAAGCACGGCGCGAGGTTCTCGCCGCCGGCCTCGCTAGCTGCCATGGCCGGGGGAGACAGGCGCTTCTACGCCGACGGGCGCGGCTCCTGAGCGACGCCAAACGGGTCATCGTGGTCTTGGCGCATCCGGGCAGCAAGAGCCTCTGTGCCGGCCTGAGCGCCGCAACCCAGGGGGCGTTGGACGCTAATGGGCTGCAGCTGACTGTGCACGACCTGTACGCCGACGGCTTCGACCCGCGCATGCCGCTTTCGGAAGTGGGCACGAGCTTCATGGCCGATCCCTTGGTCGAGCGCTACGCAGCCGAGGTGTTGGCCGCCGACGCCTTCGTCATAGTTCACCCAGTGTGGTTCTTCCACGTCCCGGCGATCCTCAAGGGCTGGGTGGACCGGGTGCTGCGCGAGGGTGTCGTTTACGAACTTGGACGGGGAGGGGAGGCGGTTGGCCTGTTACGGGCAAAGCGGGCACTGGTGGTGAATACGGCCAACGCTCCCGCCGAAGTGGAGGCGAGCGTCTACGGCGAACCGCTCGATACGTTCTGGCGACAGGTGGTGTTCGGGCCTGCGGGAGTGACCGACGTCAGGCGGTTGCGGTTCTCAAAAGTGGCGGGATCGTCGCAGGCAGAGCGGGAGGCCTGGCTGAGCGAGGTCGAGGGCGCCGTGGCCGACTTGGTGGATGGGCTGTAGCGCTCCGCGTGATGCACCAGCGGACTACGACACCTCGTCTGGGCGCGCGGCCGCGATCCGCGCCACCCCGACCTCGATGCTTCCCACCAGGAAGTCGTTGAGGCTCACGTCCAGGGAAGCCGCCGTGATGGCGGCCCTGCGGTGAAGCTCCGGCGGCAGGCGCAGCAAGATCTTGCCCGAGAAGGGCTTGGCTGGTTCCACGCCGCGAGTAGCGCAGTCGAGTAGGTAGCCATCGACCGCCGCGTGGAACTCGCGCCTGAGTTGCGCGACGCTGGCGGCCGCGAACCCGATTTCGTCTTGTAGGTCTATGACCTCGCCGCGCAGGATGCCGTTGGCGTCGTCGTAGAGGACTTTGGCCGTGTAGCCCTTGTGGCGCATGGTGCCCGTGCGGGGAGGTTGGCGCAAAGCGTCTGACCTCGGCGGCTTGGTTACCGATGGGCGCTTCGGCGTGGCGCGGGCCGTCCGGGCGGCGGCGGTGCCTCGTGGTTTGCCGCTTGGATTGGGACTCATGGTCGTGCCTCCATAGACGATACTAACACCCGATATCGCTATTAGTTGCGTTCGGCGGCGTTCTGCGATTAGTGGGTCTGGTCGAGGTCGTGAGGGGGTCAGCCGGCTGCTCGCCTCTCACCCTCTTTAAGACTCAATGATATCAGACTATGGTACTAGGCGTAACGAAGACCTCGAGACGCGTGCTGCACGGCGCTCGTGAGCGAGTGGGAGCTCCTTGCTAGTACGACTTGCGCCGCGGCCGCGGATGCGCCAACCTTGAGCATGCTTACGTTGAACGCCTCACAGACGGCTGCCCTCCTTCCGTACCCGGAACTTGCGACCGAGATCGGGCGCGTACTCAGACTGGCCGCCGCCGGCGAGGTGCACGCCCTCGAGCGCGGCACCGTTCCCCTACCGGGCGGCGGCACGTTCTTGTCCATGGCCGCGGCTGACGGAGAGGCGGCGATCGTGAAGGTCGGTAGCGTCCACCCGCTCAACGCTGATCGCGGCCTACCAACGGTGCAGGCGGTCGTGGTGGTCGTCGACGCGGTGGACGGGACTCCCCGCGCAGTCCTCGACGGGACGACCGTGACGACGAGGCGCACGGCCGCCTTGTCGCTGCTGGCAGCGCAACACGTGGGCGCCAAGGCAGGAACGACGTTGGTGGTCGGCGCGGGCGCTCAGGCGCATGGCCACTTAGAGGCGATGGTCGACGGGCTCGGCATGGAGCGCCTGCTCGTCTACGCGCGCCGCAGGGGGCCGGCTGAGGCGCTGGCGGCCAAGGCGCGCGGCTTGGGTGTCGATGCGAGCCTCGTAGAGCTTTCTCCCGAGGCGCTCGTGAGGGCCGCCGCGAGTGCGGATTTCGTGATAACCGCCACTAACGCGACGACCCCGGTGCTGCCGGCCGCCGTGGCGCAGGCGCTTCGGCCGGACGCGACCGTCGTTGCGGTGGGCGCCTTCAGGCCGGACATGGCGGAGTTGGCGCCGGAGGTGGTCGCGCGTTGCAGCGTGGTGGTCGACACTCTCGCCGGCGCCATGAGCGAGGCGGGCGACCTCATCCAGGCCGCCAAGCAGGGCGTCTGGAGTTGGGACGATGCCACCGAGTTGGTGAGCGCTTTAAGCGGCTACCAACGCCGTGGCAAGCCGGTGCTTTTCAAGAGCGTCGGGCACTCGATGTTCGACCTCGCTGCAGCGAAGTTGGCGTTACGTCTCAGCTGAGCTTAGTCTCGGCCTGCGCGGCAGTACCGTGAGGTAGTCAAGGAGGTTCTCATGTCGAAGCGTTTGGACTACGGGAAGGCTTCCCCCCAGGTATTACAGGCGATGTTGGCGCTCGAGCACTCTGCGCGGGCTCTGGTGGCCGACGATAAGATCTACGAGCTGGTGAAGATCAGGGCGTCGCAGATCAACGGTTGCGCGTACTGCCTCGACATGCACACGATCGATGCGCGGGCAGAGGGAGAGCGGGAGGACCGTATCTACCTCCTATCCGTTTGGCGGGAGGCGGGCGAGATGTACACGCCGCGCGAGCGCGCGGCCCTTGCCTGGACGGAGTCCGTCACGCAGGTCGCGTCCACGGGAGTGCCAGACGAGGTATACGAGCAGGCACTTGCTGAGTTCAGTGAGGCCGAGTTAGCGAACCTCACGCTGGCGATCATCACCATCAACGGTTGGAACCGCTTGGGCGTCGGCTTCAGGTTGGAGCCGGGCCATTACAAGGCGCGGGTAGCGGCGAGCTGAAGGGCCACTCGCCCTCATTTACCGGCGTCCCTGCAGCATCAGATGATGTGCGACTCCCGCGTGACGGCGCCAACGAACTTGCCCGACGGAGACAGGAAGCGCTCGTAGCGGAACGGTCCTAAGTCGGGCGTGCCCGCGCGACCGTCCAGCGCCTCCTCGGCCACGAGTCGTCCGACTGCGGCCGCCTGTTGCACGCCGTGGCCCGAGAAGCCGCAAGCGTTCAGCCAGGCGGTGGCGCCCGGAGCTAAGTCCGGCATGCGGCCGAGGACCGGGTTCTCGTCCGGCGTCACCTCGTAGTAACCCCACCATGACGCCCGCCTATCGAGGCTCGTCTCGGCTAGCCACGGGAAACGCTCCAGACCGAAGCCCAGCACGCGGTCCAAGTCCGTGAAGTCGACGCCCTCGAAGAAGCCCGCCGGCTGCTCGTGGTTGGAGCGGCCGAAGATGACGCGCTTGCCCTCGCTGCGGAGGTAGAAGCCCGAGGCGAGGTCGATGGTGAGGGGGTAGCGGTGACGCTCCGGCAGTGGAGCCGTGGCGTAGATACTGCGGAGCATGGGCTCGATGGGCACGCGCATGCCCGCCAGCGCCGCGACCTCGCCCGACCACGCGCCGCCGGCGCACACGACCTGACCCACGGACAGAGGTCCAGACGGCACTCCTAAGTGCCACGCTGCGTCCTCGAAGCGCAAGGAGCGCACGGGTGAGTCGACCAGGACCGTGGCCCCCAACGACCGCGCCATGCTCAGGTAGGCCATGGTGATCGCGTGCGGGTCGACCACCCCGTCTGCGCTACCGAAGGTGGTGGTGGATGTCGCCTCCGGGTCGATCTGGAACGGCACCAGGCGTTGCGCCTCGGAGGGGCTCAGCTCCTCCACGGGAACGCCGTGACCCAGTTGCATGGCCAAGGCACTACGGTGCGTTTCGGCGTTCCCGGCCGGCACGAGGAAGAGGTAGCCGAGAGGGTCGTAGCCTGACGGGTGGCCGTACAGCTCTTCGAAATCGCGGTACTCCTGGATGGACTCCCACGAGAGTTGTATGTTCAGCGGTTCGCTGTACTGCACCCTGACCCCGGCGGCGCTCTTGCCGGTAGAGCCCGTCGCTGGCGCCGGCTGCGCCTCGAGGACGACCACCTTGGCACCCTTGCGGGCCAGGTTGAAGGCGACCGCGGCACCGATTATGCCCGCGCCGATCACGGCCACGTCCGCCGTGCGGGTCATGCCGGCTCCTTCGAGGGCGGCCCGACGCGGAACGCCGCGCGCAGGAATATCGGGGTTACGAGGGTCGTGACCACCACCATGAGCACGATGATAGCGAAGAGGTCCTGCGGGATGACGCCGCGGTCAACGCCGATGGCGGCCACGATCAGGCCGACCTCCCCGCGTGACACCATGCCGGCGCCCACGCGCAGGGACTGATAGTTCGTGAAGCCCATGGCGCGAGCTCCGAGGCCCGAGCCGAGCATCTTCGTGATGATGGCGATCAGGATGATCGCCAGGCCGATCCAGATGAGCGGTCCGCCCAGGGCCTCGCGCAGGTTGGCGCGTAGCCCGATGTCGACGAAGAAGATGGAGACGAAGAAGCCGTAGGAGAACACCTTCATGGCGGTTTCGATCTTGTGCTTGAAATCTGTCTGGCCGATGAGGATGCCCACGAGGTACGCACCGGTGATGGCCGCCACGCCGCCCAGGTATTCGGCCGACCACGAGTAGAGGAGCACGAGCACCAGCGAGATGGCAACCAGGGGCTCCGAGACCGGTAGCTTGGCGAACCAGTTCAGGAGCCACTTCACGACGGGCGCCAGCAAGATGCCGATCACGAAGTAGGCCACCATCTTCACGCTCACCAACCACACGGGGATGACCGCGCCCCCACTGGCGAACAGGGCGACAACCACTGAGAGGATGAGGATGCCGAGCACGTCGTCGATGACGGCCGCCCCAAGGATGGTCATGCCTTCCTTGGTCCTCAGCTTCCTAAGCTCGAGGAGCGTCTGGGCGCTGATCGACACGCTGGTGGCGGTGAGGATGGTGCCCACGAACACGGCCTCGTTGGTCGGCATACCGACGAGAACGCCGAAACCCCAACCAGCGAAGAACGGCAGGATCACGCCGCCCATCGCCGACACGAGAGCGGGCATCCCCACGCTGCGCATGGCGGACAAGTCGGTCTCGAGCCCCGCCAAGAACATCAGCAGCACGACGCCCAGCTCGCCTAAAAGCTTGATCGTCTCGCCCGTCTCCGCGGCATGTGTGAAAACGGGCATGCCGAGCACGTTGAAGACGCTCGGCCCGATGATGAGGCCGAAGGCGATCTCGCCCACCACCGTGGGTTGGCCCAACAGCCCGACGAGGTACCCCACCAGCTTCGCGCCGACGACGATCAGCGCTAGGACGAGCATGAGTTCCAGGAAAGGCGTCACTATGGGCTCCTAAGGGCTGTCGGGCGCGTGACTGCAGCGCCGGCAGCGACCGCACGGCCAGCCACCAGGGTATATCGCGGCGGCCGGCGGTTTGTCCCGCCGGACCTGTGCGCGGCTAGCACGCTTCAACCGGCGGCTGCGAGCTCTTCCAGCTCGCGCACGTACCCTTCCAGCACGCTGAAAGCCTTCTCTATCGGGGCGGGAGTCGTCATGTCTACCCCCGTGGCGCGGAACAGTTCGAGGGGCTTTACGGCAGAGCCCGCCTTGAGGAACCTCAAGTAGCGCTCGGCCGGTTCGCGGTCGCCCTGCTCGAAGCCGGCGCGGACCTCGGCGGCGAGGGCGGCGGCAGCCGCGATGCCCACCGCGTACTGGAACGTGTAGAACGGCATGTAGAGATGTCCGAACTGGGCCCACGTGATGCCGGTGCGCTCGTCGGCCTGGATGGCGTCGCCGTAACCCTCTTGGAAGAGTCGCTGCATGATGCCGATCAGGCGCGAGGCCGTGAGCCCCTCGCCGCGCTCGACGGCCTGATGGGCCTCCAGCTCGAAGCGCACCAGCGTGGGCATGATGAAGAAGTAGCGGTGGAAGTTGTAGAAGGCCTCGTCCAGCACGGCCAGGCGGTCGGCTGGGTCAGTGAGGACGCTGAGCAGGTGACTGCGCACCAGCGCCTGGTTGAAGTTGGAGGCCGTCTCTGCCACGGCCATGGCGTAGTTGGCGTTCGCGGGCGGCTGCGAGCCGTCCATGAGCTTCGAGTGCATGGCGTGGCCGAGCTCGTGCGCCAAGGTGCTCATGCTTTCGAGGTCGTTCTGATAGCTCATCATGATGTAAGGCTGTCCCCGGTACCAGTCTGTGGCGAAGGCGCCGTCGCGCTTGCCGCGGTTGGGGTAAACGTCCACCCAGCGCTCCTCGAGCAGGCCCTTGCGAAGCGGGGCCGTGTACTCCTCACCCAGCGGCGCCATGCCTTGCAGCACGTTGTCGATGGCCTTGGAGTAGGGGAGGGGCGGGGAGTTCTTCGCCAGTGGCGCGAAGACGTCCCACTCCTGCAGCTTGTCCACCTTCAGCAGGCGCCTGCGGGCCTCCCAGTAGCGGTGCCAGACGCCCAGGTTCTTCTCGAAGACGCCCAGCACGTTCGTGAGCACTTCGCGCGGCACCTCGCGGGGCCGCAACTGCTCGTCGAGCGTGTCCTCGTAACCGCGCACATCGGTCAGGAACACGGACTGCTTGATGCGCCCGACGTAAAGGTCGGTGAAGGTGTCCTTGTGAGCGAGGAACGCCTGCGAGTACGAGTCGTAGGTCTTCTCCCTCAGGTCGCGGTCGGCGGACATACGCAGCGCGGGATAGGTGCTGCGCTCGACCTCGTAGGTCTGGCCCCCGTGTGAGACGGCCTGGAACGGCAGTTCGCCGTTGGCGAGGGAGTTGTAGGCGCGCTCGAAGGCGCTGAAGGGGTCCGCCGTGCGCCCTAGGACGTCCTCGACCTCGGCGTTGCGTACGAAAGGTCGGCTGGCCTCGAGGCGCTCGAAGTAGCGCTCCAAGTCCTTAAGGCGCGCTTCTTGAGCTCGGAACTCGCTGAGCTTCTCGGGGCCGATGGCCAGGAGCTCGGGCTGCGCGAAGGCCAGTTCGGTGCTGAAGCGGGCCGCCAGCGCTTGGAAGCGGCCGGCCTTAGCCCTCGCCTCTTGGTCGTTCTG
>CAJDWU010000003.1_pt1 | contig 70660 bp, 62 predicted proteins | sample 7391771 | NCBI WGS metagenome assembly CAJDWU01 (sample SAMEA7055737, study PRJEB34461) | soil metagenome | biome: terrestrial ecosystem; feature: Peninsula; material: soil | place: Antarctica | collected 2016 | reverse complement strand
GGGTTCTCGGGTTCGGTTCGGTCATGGTGGGTCTTGGGTCAAAGAATTCAGTGGAAATTAAATGACCGCGGCGCCCACGCGCGCGAGCGTTTTGAGCTGCGCCCGCGCAGGCGCCGCGGTTCACTGGCTAACGCCTAGTTGAAGGGGTAGCCGTAGATGAGGCCGCCGTCGTAGTACTGGGCGTTGAGGCCGCGCTCGAGCCCGAACACCGAGCCGGAGCCCAGGTTGCGCTCGAACATCTCGCCGTAGTTGCCCACGGCCTTGATGGCCTGATAGAAGGCATCGGCCCTGAGGCCGAAGGCCTGGACGTAGCTCTCGGAGCCCGGAGCACCCAGGAGGCGCAGGATCTGCGGGTCCTTGGCGTTGATCAGTTGCTCGTCGACGTTGGCCTGCGTAACGCCGTACTCCTCGGCGTCGAAGAGGGCGAAGACGGTCCAGCTGACGACGTCGAACCACTGGTCATCACCGTGGAGGACGGCGGGCCCGAGGGGCTCCTTCGAGATGACGATCGGGAGGATCTTGTGGTCGTCGGGCTGGCGGAGGGTCAGCTGGTAGGAGACGAGGCCCGAGGTGTCGGTCGTCCAACCGTCGCACTGGCCGTCGTCGTACGCCTTCATGAGCACGGGCGCGGTCTCGAAGATGACCGGCGTGAACTGCACGCCCAGCCCTGCGAGCGTGGTGCCCAGGTTGGTCTCGGTCGTCGTGCCGGACTGCACGCAAACGGAGCGGCCCTCGAAGTCGGCGAGGCTGTTGATGCCGGAGTCCTTGCGCACCATGAAGCCCTGGCCGTCGTAGTAGGTGGTGGGGGCGAAGTTGGCGCCCCAGTCGGTATCACGGATGCTCGTGCGGGTCGTGTTACGGATCAGCACGTCGATCTCGCCGGACTGGAGGGCCGTGGGGCGCTCGCCGGCCGTGAGGGGGCGGTAGACGACCTTGGAGGCGTCGCCGAATACGGCGGCCGCTATGGCCTTGCAGAAGTCGACATCGAAGCCCTGGTAGTTGCCGGCGGAATCGGGGACGCCGAAGCCGGCGAGCGACGCGTTCACGCCGCAGCGGAGTTCGCCACGGTCTTTAATGGCCTGGAGGCGGCCCTCTGCGAATACGGTGCCGGCGCCTATCAAAAGGGCCAGCGCGACGAGGATACGGATGGTTCGAAACATGAATCCACCTTCCTGCGGTAAAGCGAGGACTAGATTTTCGACTCCCCTTCTAGGGAGTTTGAAGGGGTCCAACGAACTTTATCCGGAAGGCCCTGGTCCTGTCAAAGAACGTGACCCGCATCGCAAGGCCACGAGGCAGCGGAATCACACCGCGCCGGGCCCTAAGCGACCGTAAGAAGCGCCCTTTTCGGGGCGCTCCGGGTGAACTTGGGCTGTCGCTGGCGCACGTGACGCAGCGTGTGATGGGTAGCGAGTGCCTAGCCCCTCGCGTCGTTGCGCGCTTCGAGCTTGGCCTTGATGCGCTTGAGCGTCGTGACTTCCTCGAGGGCACGCTGCTCGAGCACGCTGCGGATATGCCGGATCTCGTAGTTGATCCCCGGGATCACCAGCTGCTCGAGCGCGTTCACGCGGCGGTTCGTCTTCTTGATCTCTTCGCCTATCTTGCGTAGCCGCGTCTCGGTGGCCGCCACCCTGGTGATCGCCTCCACGAGCTTGCGGAACTGACGGGCGGCCTCAAGGGTGGAGGCGCCGGCGCCGACGGGCGAGAACGGCAGGGCATCGTCGAAGGTGGGGGGCTGCACTAGCGGGACCTTTACGCCGAAGATGTTCTCCATCTTGAGCTCGATCTCGAGGTTACCCTCCTGGGCTAGGGCGAGGCTGCCCACCGCCGCAGGGCCGTCCCAGGCGTTGGCGAGGAAGAGGGCGAAGTACGCCTCGCGGCTCGCGCGCGAGAGTTCGCGCCGCGCCTCGAGAGATGATTTGACGAGCGCGAAGAACTCGCCGACGAGAGCGTCTCGCTTGCGCTTGAGCAGGTCGGCGCCGCGGATGGCGAGCTGCGCCTGGTCGCGCCTCTGCAAGAGGTTCGATCTGGTCGGGGCGATGTTCTCAGCCATGGCCTACCTCCCTCGCCCTAAACCCGGTCCTGGCGCAGGGTGCCCCAGAGCTCGTCCATCTTGGCGCCGTAGTACTTGTCGATCTGGTCGTTGGCGAGGCGCGTCAGCTCGCTCTTGGGCAGCTGGGAGAGGATGGACCATGCGATGTTGAGCGAGTCTTCGATGGTGCGGTTCTCGCTGCCCTGGTTGATGAAGCGGCGCTCGAACTCGTCGGCGAACTTGAGGTAGAGCTTGTCGTTCTCCGACAGGGCGTCCTCGCCGGTGATGGCCACGAGGCGCCTGAGGTCGAGGCCGTTGGCGTAGGCCGCCTGCAGCTGGTCGGCCACGTTCTTGTGGTCCTTACGCGTCTTGCCTTCGCCAATGCCGTTGTTCATCAGTCGGCTGAGGGACGGGCCCGGGTTGATGGGCGGGTAGACGCCCTTGTTGTGCAGGCCGCGCGCCAGGTAGATCTGCCCCTCCGTGATGTAACCCGTGAGGTCGGGGATCGGGTGGGTCACGTCGTCGTCGGGCATGGTGAGGATCGGCAGCTGCGTGATCGAGCCCTTGAGGCCCTCCACCACGCCGGCGCGTTCGTAGATCGACGCTAGGTCCGTGTACATGTAGCCCGGGTAGCCACGGCGGCCGGGGATCTCCTCGCGCGCGCCGCCGATCTCACGCAACGCCTCGCAGTAGTTGGTCATGTCGGTGAGGATGACGAGCACGTGGTAGCCGTGCTCGAACGCGAGGTACTCGGCGGCGGTGAGGGCCATCTTCGGGGTGAGGAGGCGCTCCACGGCGGGGTCGTCGGCCTTGTTGAGGAAGAGGACCGAGCGCGCGAGGGCGCCGGTACGCTCGAACTCCTGGGTGAAGAACGTCAGCTCGCGCTGCGTGACGCCCATGGCAGCGAAGACCACTGCGAACTCGGTGTCCTCGCCGATGACGGTGGCCTGACGCGCGATCTGCGCCGCCAGCTCGTTGGCGGGGAGGCCCGAGCCGGAGAAGATGGGGAGCTTCTGGCCGCGCACCAGGCTGATTAGGGTGTCGATGGTCGAGATGCCCGTCTGGATGAACTCCTCGGGCTTGCTGCGCGCCACGGGGTTGATGGGCGCCCCACCGATGGGGAGGCGCTCGTCGGCGATCACGGGAGGCAGGCCGTCGATGGGGGTGCCGGCGCCGTTGAAGCGACGGCCGATCATCTCGCGGGCCACGCCCAGGCGTGCCACGTTCTCGACCAGGCTGACGGTGGTGCTGGAGAGGTCGATGCCGGAGGTCTCCTCGAAGACCTGCAGCACGGTGAACTCTTTGGAGACCTCGATGACCTGTCCGCCGCGCAGACGCCCGTTGCCGTCCTTGATCTGGACGATGGCGTTGTAGGAAAGCTCGGGCGCGTTCTGCAGGAACAGGAGGGGACCTGAAACGTAGCTGACCTCGCTGTAGATCTTCTTGAGTAGGTTGCTGCTCATCTCTCTCCTAGCCTCATGCGGGGACCGCGAAGCCCTTGTCGAGCTCGGTCATGACGCCGCCACGGTACGCGGGGAACTCGTCCTCGGCCACGTAGCGGGAGCGCTGGATCTTCTCGATCACGGGGTTCTTGAGGATCTCGTCGACGGTCGCGCCGGCGTCGAGGGCTGCCTTGGCCTGGTCGTAGAAACGCAGCATCATCGTGAGCATGCCGTAGGCCTTGGCCATGGAGCACGCTGCGTCGACGGGGTCGAAGCCGTTCTGCTGCAAGTAGTCCTGGCGCAGGATGCGGCCGGCCTCGATTACGAGGCGCTCCTGGTCCTGGAGGGCGTCCGGACCGACGAGCTGCACCACTTCCTGGAGGTCGCTCTCCTGCTGCAACAGGGTCACGGCGCGGTCGCGCTGCTCCGGGTAGTCCTCAGCAACGTTGGCGCGGTACCAGTCCTCGATGATCGGCGTGAAGAGCGAGTACGAGCGGTTCCAGTTGATCGCCGGGAAGTGACGCCGCCGTGCCAGCGCGGCGTCGAGCGCCCAGAAGCAGCCTGTGATCCGCAGAGTAGCCTGCGTAACTGGTTCGGAGAAGTCCCCGCCCGCGGGGCTGACGGCCCCGATGATCGAGACGGCGGCTTCGTCGCCGGCGAGCGTCGTCACGCGGCCGCCACGCTCGTAGAAGGCCGCCAGGCGCGACGAAAGGTACGGCGGGTAGCCTTCCTCGGCGGGCATCTCCTCCAGGCGCGACGAGATCTCGCGCAGGGCCTCGGCCCAGCGGCTGGTGGAGTCGGCCATGATCGACACGGAGTAACCCTGGTCGCGGAAGTACTCGCCGAGCGTGATGCCCGTGTAGATGGACGCTTCGCGCGCGGCCACCGGCATGTTGGAGGTGTTGGCGATGAGCACCGTGCGCTGCATGAGCGGGTCGCCGCTCTTGGGGTCGACGAGCTCGGGGAACTCGACGAGCACGTCGGTCATCTCGTTACCGCGCTCGCCGCAACCCACGTAGACCACGATGTCGGCGTTGCCGTACTTGGCGATCGACTGCTGCGTGACCGTCTTGCCGGAGCCGAAGGGGCCGGGGATGGCGGCCGTGCCACCCATGGTGAGCGGGAAGAGCACGTCGAGGATACGCATGCCGGTGAGGAAGGGCGTGACCGGGTCGAGCTTCTTGGCCACCGGACGCGGCTGGCGCACGGGCCACGTGTGATACATCTTCAGCTCGGTGCCGTCCTCCAGGGTAACGACGGCGGTATCGATGGTGTAGTCACCGGCCGCCACGACGCTCTTGACCACGCCGGAAGTGGTCGGTGGCACGAGGATCTTGTGGCTGAACTGGAACTCAGGCACGGTGCCGAGCACGTGGCCGGCCTCGACCTTGTCGCCGACCTTGACGCCGGGGGTGAAGCTCCACTTCGCCTCGCGAGAGAGCGATTGGACGATGATGCCGCGGGCGATATAAGTGCCGGAGGCCTCGCGGATCTTGTCGAGCGGCCGCTGGATGCCGTCGAAGATGCCGTTGAGCATCCCCGGTCCGAGCTCTACGGCGAGGGGCAGGCCGGTCGAGGTCACGTGCTCGCCGACGGTGAGGCCGGCGGTGTCCTCGTACACCTGGACGAACGCCGTGTCACGGTCCAGGCGGATGATCTCGCCGATAAGGTTCTCGTTGCCCACGCGCACGATGTCGTACATGCGCGCGCCCATCATGCCTTCGGCGATGACGGCGGGGCCCGAGATGCGTTGGATCTTGCCTTCGATGGCCATTATCGTTTCTCCCGCTATTCCAACTTGATGTCGAAGCCGATAGCACTTCGCACCAGGTCCTTGATGTAGGTGACGGCGTCGTCGCCGGCGCCGAACGCGGCGCCCAGGCTGGGCACGCTGAGAAGCACCGGTAGGTCGCGGCCGCGCATGGCGCGCTCGCTGGCCCTGACGGGGTCGTTGATGAGCCCCTCGTCGACCACCACGAGACCGTAGGCGTCCTCGTGGATGATCTGCTCCAGGGCATGAACGGCTTCGGCGGGAACGCTTTCGCGCACCTCCACGCCGGCTAGCCGATAACCGATGGCGGTCTCCGCGTCTGTCAGCACCAGCAGCTTAGGCATGAGCCAGCTCCCGTTCGAGCGTCTCGCGTGGGACGCCGTAGAACTTGCCGCGCGCCAGTAGGCGCAGCTGCGCAGCCTCCGCCTCTTTACGGCGCAGGTAGTCGACCACCACGCCGATATCGAGCGGGGCGAGTCCTAGACGGTGCGCGTCGGCATCGAGGACCTTGCGGATCTCCGCCTCCGCGGCTCCTAAACCGCCCTCACCGGTCGCCACGGCTGCCACGGCCGCGAAAGACCCTCCGGCCAGCACACCGAGAGAGGTGCCTTCCGCGTCGTTGACGATGGTGTCGAAGGTGGCGCGCTTGATCTCGTGGCCGCCACGCACGAACAAGTCGGCGACGGCGTGGGCGCTGGTGCCGCGAACCTTGAGGGCCGTGCGCAAGTTGGTGGCGTCGATCTCGGTTTGTAGGTAGCGCTTGAGTCCCTCGGGTGCGTGCGCGCCTTCGGCGCGCGAGAGGATGGCCGCGTAATAGGCCTGGTCGAGGGCCACCTCGAGGGTGTAGAGGTCCGGGTCGTTCTGGTAACGGCGAGCCGCCTTGACGAAGGCCGCGGTCACCTCGCTGCGCGCGACGGCGAGCACCTGCGCCGCCGCCGCCATATCGCTCGCCATGGCCGCCTGCTCTAGCAGGCTGGGCCGAAGTTCGCCCGCCGGGAAGAGTGAGCCCTGGATGTCCTCCAGGCCCTTGCCGGCATGCTTGCCGCGGGCTATGGCCTTCACGTTGGCGAGGTCGAAGCGCATGAGGAGTAGGCCGATGAGTTCACGGGGCCGCCCGTCCGAGAAGGTCAGGAGGCTGTGGGCCGTGTGGTAGACGTTCCGTGCCACGGCCTGGTCTATGACGGCGAGGCCAGTCTCGCGGGCCTGTGCCTCCTCCAGCTCACGCACGTAAGGCGTCTGGGAGAGGCTGGCGGTGAAGGCGCGGAAGTCGCTGGCGTCGAGCGCCGCCTGGTAGAAGGTGGGGCCCAGGAGCTTCGCCTTCATCCCGCGCACTCGCGCGTTGATGTAGCCGTAATCGCTGGACATCTGCCCTCAACCCGCCTTGGCGCCGAACAGCGCCGTCGAGACCTCCGAGGCGAGTTCGCCCCGCAGCGCCTCGAGCCGGCCGTAGAGGGTGTTCTCGATGACGCTGCGGTTGTCGGTGCGCAAGCGCACCCCGCCCTTGACGTCGTCGGCAGTTTCGATCGGGACGCTCAAGCCGGCGGCGGCGACCGCCTTCTCGGCGACGGCCCGGTCTTGCGGGGCCACGACGACGGCCTGCAGAGTTTGCTTTCCTGCCCCGGCGGTAGCCTCGGCCAGGAGCTTGACGAACACCGGAGCGTAGGCTTCGGGATCGCTCTGCAACTGATCGAGCTTCTCGCGAGTAGCCGCGAAGACGCCCTGAACGCCGTCGTGTTGCGCCCTGAGGCGCAACGCGGACGCTTCCAGTTGCGCCGCCGACTTCGCGCGCACCAACGTCGCTTCGCCCTGCGCTTTCGCGGCACGGGCGCGGCTGGTCGCCGAAGCCTCAGCCTCGGTATTCGCCGCCGCGACTATCTCCGAGGCGCGAGCCTGCGCCTCGGAAATGATCGTCTCGATCTCGGAGCTCGCCTCTTTCTCGAGCAGAGCCGAAAGCTCAGCCACGCTTATCCGCCGATCTGGTTGTTCAAGAAGAACGCGATGACGAAGCCGAAGATGATGAGCGTCTCGGGAATCACGAGGTAGATCAGGATCTGGCCGAAGGCCTCGGGGCGCTCGGCGAGAAGGCCGGCACCGGCGCTACCGATGGCGGCTTGGGCGATACCTACTGCGATCGCCGCGAGGCCGATGGCAAGACCTGCGCCGAGGGCGATAAGGCCGGCTCCGAGGCCGGGGCCGCCGGCCGACTGTGCGAAGGCCACCGCACCGAAAAGGGCGAAGAGGGAGATTGCCGAGAGAACGCGCACTGCTTTGGTCATCACTTTCCTCCTAGTAGCTTGAACGGCTTATACGGTCGGCCGCTCTCGTCGTAGTAGCCGAACTTGGTGAAGAACTCGACATACTGCAAACGCAAGGGTTGCAGCGCATGTCCGATGATCGTGAGGGCCATCGCGAGGAGGTGGACTCCTAGTCCAACGATGATGCCCAAGATGGGGCCGAGGACCGGCAACGTACCGCCGATCGCGAAGCCCAGGTCGGTGACCAGGTTGGCCACCAGAGCGGCCGACAGGCCCACCGCGAAGAGTCGCAGGAAGCTGAGGATGTTGCCGGAGTTCGAGATGAGTTCGACGAGCATGAGGGGCATCTTGGCCAGGACGGCACAGACGAGGAACACCAGGAGCCCGGCGCCCACGATGCCTAAGACCAGCGGCCCGAGCGCGTCACTCAGGAACGCCCAGGCGAAGACCACGATGGCGATCAGGCCCGAGGCCATACCGATGCCCTCGTACACGTGCTTCATGTCTTTGTGCTTCACGCCGAACACGATCCGGATCAACCAACCGCCGATGACCTGAAGTACGCCGAAGGCGATGGTGAGCAGCAGTAGTGGGGTGAAAACCTCTATCCGCAGAAGCGGGACGTTGATGAGGCCGTAACCCACGTCGTGATGCAGCGTCGTGTAGAAGATCGGGCGCCCCACGGGAAAACGCTCGAGCAAGTTGCCAAAAAACTCGCCGTAAACGAAGCCCCAGGCGAAGGCCCAGGCGGCGCACCAGAAGATGACGGTGCTTATCGGCTTGAGAGACCGCGCCGGGACGACGATGTTGAGAGGGCCCATGTCCAGCTTCTTGCCCGCCTCGCCGCGCTTGCGGAGAAGCCAGGCAATGACGGCGAACAAGATGGCGAAGCCCATGTCACCGACCACCAAGCCGAAGTAGAGCGGGAAGAACACGGCCAGAGTCCACGAAGGGTCGAAACTGCCGTACTTGGGTGGTGCGAAGAGCGCCAGCAGGCCCGTGAACGGCCGCACCCAGGCGGCGTTCTCGAACTTGACCGGCACCTTCTGGTCGTGGTGAACGTCGGCCTCGCGGGTGGTGAGAACGAGATCGGCACCGAACTGCTTGGAAAGTGACGCGACCACATTGTCGCGGTCGGCGCTAGGCACCCAGCCGCGCAGCGCGAAGCCGTAGCGCCCCTCTGCAAGGTCCTGGTAACGAGCGTAGCGCTCTTGGTGGTTACGTGCCGCGCGGTCCAGCGACGTGAGGCGCGCGCCTTGTTGCGCGCCGATCTTGACGAGGTCCGCTTTGATGTTCTCGAGCCGTTGCGGAAGGACCCGCGCGCGCTCCTCCATCATGTGAGCGGCCTTCGCCACGCCCAGGCCTGCGTACTTGTCGGGCAACACTATCTCGGAAAGGCCCTGCTTGCCCAACGCGCTGCGTAACTCGGGCAGGCGGCGCCGAAGGGTAACGGCCACCGCTAGGCGGCCGTTACGGTAGGGCCGGCTAGCGAACGTCACGGCACCGTCCAGGGCTTCCTCGATCGCGGGGGCGACGCCCACGAGGCCGTCGTCATCGATGAAGAAGCCCGCGCCCGCAAGGTACCTGGCGTCGTCGAGGGGACCCAGCAACGGTGCGAGGTCGCGAAGCAGGGGCTGGAAGGTTTGGATCAGTTCAAGCTCGTCGTCCAACTCGCCGCGCTCCGCGACCAGCCGGTCGACCTGCCCTGCCACCTGTGAAAGCTCACGTTCGATGGCCGCGGGGTCGGAGCCGACCTCGGAGCGCGCCTGCGAGTCGACGTCGATATGAAGCTCTTCGATCAAGTAGGCGGAGCGGGCCACCAAGCGATCCCAGCTCTCCTTGGCCTCCAGATCTGCGCCTTCCAGCTTTAGCCGGCGGATGGAGTCTTGCGTGGCGTCGGGGTCGAGGGTATCGACCTGAACCACGCCCAGGTTCTGGAGGCTGATCAGCAGTTCCTTGGCGCGGCTGCGCCGGCCGACCACTACCACCTGGTCCATCGTGGCGATCATGGCAGGACCTTCTCCAGCACCATGGCCGCAGCGCGACCGGAGTTATTGCTGGCCTTGTCCTTGAGCAACCCGGCGCCGTCACGTGCGTTGCGCAGGATCTCCTCGCCAGCAGCCTCGGCCTCTTTGGTCGCGGCCTCGAGGTCGCGCTTCGCCGCGTCTTCGGCTCGCGCATTGCCCTCCTCGACCAGCTTCGCGGCGTCGGCCACAGCCTGTTCGACGATGGCCTTGGCCTTGGCTTTCGCCTCCTCGACCTTACGCACCAGAACCTTCTCCTGGGTCACTAGGTCTTGGAGCAGTCGTTCACCTTGAGCTTCCAAGCGGCCCTCCTTCCGTCACACTGCAGCACCGGCACCAAGTAGCGGGACTGATGTCGTTGGAATCGTCCGTTGCGAGTACCTACACAGATAACGCTGTTGCGCGGCGAACCACGCCCCTGACGCGTTTCCGCCCAAACATACCAAGGCTTCCTGGGGGTGTCAATCAAGGACATTTGTCCCGACCGGCCCCGTCCAGCGCGCCTTGCTTGGGGGGGCGAACTCGCGTCACTCGCACCCTCGTCTCCGCCCCACGATACCGCCCCACGAGGTGGGTCAACCGCGCTTCTTGCGCTGCTTGGTGAACGAGGCCGGCACCCTTAGTCGGCGCTCAGCATCGCGCGCTGTCAGCACGCCCTGTATCTCCTGCAGCTCGTCATATAGCTCGGCCAGGCCGGCCTCACCCGAATCATCAGCCGCGAGTCCGTCGGTCAGCTCGGCCCTGCGCGCCAGCAACCGCGCCCTACCGGCCTCCTTCTGCTCCTCGAGGCGCACCTCCCGCAACCGTGACATCGCCTTCAGGAGCTGGACCTCGATGTCGATGCGCCCGTCGTCCTCGCCCTCAGCCCGGAGTAGGCGCTCGAGCACGACCGCACCTTCGTCGAGTTGCTGGTACATGGCCAGAACCGCGTTGGTCTCGTACTCGAATTGAGAACAGTAGCGCTTGAAGTCGAGGAGTGCCGAGTCGACGCCGTGAGTGGGAAGGCCACCCATGACCTGCTCCAACCTGGGCTTGAGCTGTCGGGGTTCCATCAGCAGCAGCGCCACCACCTCCAGCTCCAGCCTTCTCGTCTGACCGAGCTCGAGGCGCTGGCGCCGGAGGCCCTTCATCTCGGTCGTCGAGGGCGCGCGCCGCGCCTTGCTGCCCAGCCAGTCGTCCAGGCGGGCACCATCTATCTTCAAGTGTTCGATAACGAGCCTGCGCATCTCGCTCGCTACCGGGTCGAACACGGCCCGCGGCCGCAGCACGCCCTGCAACTCCTCCAATACGGCGCGCTGACCGTCGACCGTGTTGGGATCGAAGCGGTCCAGCACGCGGCGGAAGCGGAACTCGACCTCGTTCACGCCTTGTGTCAGCGCTGCCTGGAAGTCGCTCAGGTGCCCGCCGAGTACGGCTTCTGCCGGGTCCTTGCCGAAGGGTATCGTCACTGCGCTGACCACGAACCTGCGTCCCACCGCTTGGTCGAGACCCGCCAACACGGCGCGCTGTCCGGCCTCGTCGGCGTCGAACGCCAGCTTGACCGTGTGAACGTCCAGTCGCGCCAGGGCGTCGCCCTGCTCCGCCGTGAGAGTCGCGCCGAGCGCGGCCACGGTGTTCCGGAGACCCACCTGATGGAGGGCGATCACGTCCATGTAACCCTCGACCACCAGCACCTCGCCCGAGCGCCGGATCTCGGAGCGCGCCTTGTCGAGCCCGTAGAGGAGCCCGCCCTTGTTGAACAGCTCCGACTCGGGGCTGTTCAGGTATTTGGGAAGAGACTCGTCCAGCACGCGCCCAGCGAAGCCCACCAGTCGCGAGAGGCCGTCGCGGATCGGGAACACGACGCGGTCCCGGAAGCGGTCATAGCGCCTGCCCCGTTCGTTCTCGATCACGAGGCCGAGCGTCACGAGGTCGTCCTCGCTGACGCCCTTGGAGAGCGCATGGCGCAGGAGGCCGTCCCAGCCGGCGGGAGCGTACCCGACCTCGAACGCGGCGACGGCCTCGCTTGTGAGGCCGCGTCCCAACAGGTAATCGAATGAGGCCCCCACTAGGTTCTCGCGGAAGTATTCCAGGGCGAGTTGGTTGACATCGAAGAGGTCACGGCGGTGGGGTTCCCTGCCGCTGGCCGGCTCCACCTCCACACCCGCTCGCGCGCCCAGCATGCGCAGCGCGTCGGGGAAACTCAAGGCCTGGGTGTTCATCACGAAGTCGAAGACGTCACCCTTGGCGTGACAACCGAAGCAATAGTAGAAGCCGCGGTCCACGTGCACGTGGAAGCTCGGCGTCTTCTCTGCGTGGAACGGGCACAGCCCCTTGAGCTGGCCCCGACCCGCGGGCTTCAGCGCCACCACCTCGCCGATGACGTCGGCGATATTGAGGCGGTCCTTGATCAGTTCCTTGGCGTCGCCAGCCATCTCCCGAACTCCTGACCCACTTGGCTAGAAGGTTACGCCCCGCACTTGTCAGGGTCAGTCATGCGCACCCTGCTCTGCCGGGTAAAGGGGCAGGTGGCCTAGTGCTATCACGTCCTCGCGCTCAGCTCCCTCGGTGAATACGACCATCGTCGCCACCACCTCGGCGCCCACCTCGTTCAGGATGTCGATGAGGCCAGTCAGCGTGCCTCCCGTGGAGACGACGTCATCGACTATCGCCACGCGCTTCCCCCGCAGCTTGTCAAGGTCTGCCCCATCGATCACCAGCAGTTGAGGCTTCCCCGTCGTGATGGAAACGATCGACTTCTTGATGGAGTCGACCATGTATGGCTTCTCGGTCTTACGGGCCACCACGTAAGGCAGGCCGCTCCTGACGCTCATGGCGTGCGCCAAAGGCACGGCCTTCACCTCGGGCGTCACCAGCGTTTGGACGCCGTGCGGCAAGCGCCTGACCAGTTCGTCTGCGGCGGCCTCGGTTAGCGCGGTATCGCCTAAAAGGTTGAGTAGCGCGACGGACACCGCGCCAACGTTCACGACCTTCAGCTCGCGCTCCTGGTCTCCTACGCGAACTCGATGGCTCTGCATGATTGTGCCTCCTGCGGATGGCCTTCGGGGGCGCCGATTTCGCGTCCCAGTCATACCCGGCGCCGCGCCGACAGCGGGGCCGCGCGGTCCGGGGCTCGGCAGTGCGCTGGACCAACCACACTACCGCAGCGAGCACCCACGGTTCTTGGGGCACAAGGGGACCCGTGGTACGGTCAAGGGCGTGGACGAAGCACACCTGAGGCCCGCGTCATTGGCCGAATATGTGGGCCAGACGCGGCTGAAGCTGAAGCTCGAGGTCTACCTGGAGGCCGCCCGCGACCGCCATGAGGCACTCGACCACGTGCTCCTTTACGGACCGCCCGGATTGGGCAAGACCACACTGGCTCATATCATCGCCGCCGAACTAGGCGTGGGCATCCGCGTGACCTCGGGACCAGCCATCGAGAAGCCGGGCGACTTGGCGGCCATCCTCACCAACTCGCTCGAACCCGGCGACGTGCTCTTCATCGACGAGATACACCGCCTAGGGCGCGTGGCCGAGGAACACCTGTATCCCGCCATGGAGGAGTTCAAGATCGACATCGTGCTGGGTCAGGGGCCCGCCGCCCGCTCCATCCGACTCGAACTACCAAGGTTCACCCTGATCGGCGCCACGACCCGCCCCGGCCTCATCACCGGGCCGCTACGGAGTCGCTTCGGGATCCTCGAGCACCTCGACTACTACTCCGACTCCGAGCTCGCTACCTCCGTCAGACGCGACGCCCAGCAGCTCGGCTACCACCTCAGCGACGAGGCGGCCCTTGAGATCGGGCGCCGGTCGCGCGGCACCATGCGCATCGCCAAACGTTTATTGCGCCGCGTGCGCGACTACGCGCAGGTGGCCGGTGACGATGCCATCGACCTCGCTCGTGCCAAGCACGCGCTGGCCGCCCTCGACATCGACGACGCCGGCTTGGACCGTCGCGACCGCGCCATCCTAGGCGCTCTCGTGGAGCGCTTCGCCGGGGGCCCGGTAGGGCTCGATACGCTCGCCACCGCCGTATCGGAGGACCGAGCTACGCTGGAGGAAGTGTACGAGCCGTTCCTCATCCAGAGGGGCTTCCTGATGCGCACCCAACGCGGTCGCATGGCCACGCCCGCCACCTACCGCCACCTCGGCCTTCCCGTTCCGGTGGGGACGCTGGGCGAGGCCCCGCTGTTCGGTTCCGACGCCGCCCCCGAGGGGAAAGTGTGACCCCGGCGTGAACAACTGATGATCAACGGCAGCCTGAAGAGCTTCCCGCTGGGAGACGTGTTCCAGCTCGTGGCCATGAGCCAGAAGACAGGGCTCCTGACGGTCGAGCGCAGCGGGGTGCGAGCCCGCGTCTACTTCGATCAAGGCCGCGTTGCGTACGCGCACATGACATCAGGCGCCCATCTGGGCGAGATGCTCGTGCGCCTCGACTTCCTCACCGCGCGCGAGGTGCAGGAGATACTGATGGCGCAGCAGCGCGAGAACCCGGGCACGCTCCTGGGGCGGGTGGCTGTCGAGAAGGGCATCCTCTCCGAAGCGGACCTGGCGCGAGCGGTCGAGGCGCAGGCGTTCGACGTCGTCTCGGAGCTGCTGTCCTGGTCCGACGGAGCCTTCGAGTTCGGCGAGGTGTCGGCGAACGCCTCGCAGGTCCCGCTGGGGCATGGCATCGATGCCGGGATGCTCCTCATGCGCGTCGTCCAGGGACTCGAGGAGTTCAAGGAGCATGCGGCACCCCCCGAGGCGGTGTTCTCGCGCTTGGGCGACCCCACGCTCGTGGACCTGCCGGCCGGTGGCTGGGAGGCCCTGGGCCAGGTGGACGGCATACGCTCGGCCCGGACCATCGCAGCGGAGCTCGATATGCCGGAACGCAGGGTCCTGGCCTTATTAGGTGAACTAGAGCAACTGGGCGTGGTCGAGAGGTCGCCGTACCCGGCTGACGAGCCCGTCGTGCTCGTCGTCACGGCCAGCGGGGCCCTCGACAGACTCATCAAACTGGCACTCCAGCGGGGCGGCCTACGGACGGCCCGCGTGGACGACTTCGCGAGCGTGTTCGAAGGCATAAACGAGCATCACCCGAGGGCGCTCGTCCTGGACGACGACGGCTCCGCCTGGGACTTCGTGCGAGAGCTTCGCAAGAGCGCTCCCCAGGGTCACCTCCCCGTACTCGTGTTGGTCAACAAAGAACCGCGAGGCTCGCTCTTCAGGCCCTTGCCGAAGGCCGACTGGCTGATCAAACCTTTCCACGAACTGAAGCTTCAGCAACAGGTCGCCAAGCTCGTCGGCGAACGTAAGAGCCCCTGACTCTGACAACGGGCGGCTGCTCGTGTAGTCAGCGGTGACGTGCGTCGCAGGAGCCTCTAGGAGCACTGGTATAGTTCACCTGCAACGCGATGTACGTTCTGCCGTCAGCTTCCTGCAGGGGTTCAGGCCCTTCCTGCCTGCTCCGTGGCCGTCGCGTGCATTGTCGGCGCACCGGCCATTAGGGTGGCTGCGCCGCAGAGAGAGGTGACATCCGTGAGGAAACTCCTCAACCTTCTGTTCGCCGTAGTTGTCATGGGCGCCGTGGCGAGCGCACAGACCGTCATAACCGTCGCCGCGGGGGCCGTCGGGCAGGAGCTCGAGCTCACGCACGCCGCGGCGGATCGCTACATGAAGCTTCACCCCGACGTCACGGTGAACGTGCTCGAGACCCCGGACCTTACCGACAACCGCCTCGCTCTCTACCTCCAGATGTTCGAGGCCAAGTCGTCCGACGTGGACGTCTTCCAGATCGACGTCATTTGGCCCGGCGACCTCGCCGAGCACTTCGTCGACCTCTACGACTACGGCGCGCGCGACGTGGTGGACGAGCACTTCCCCGCCATCATCGAGAACAACACGGTCGACGGTCACCTGATCGGCATCCCGTGGTTCACGGATGCCGGGCTCCTTTACTACCGCACCGACCTACTCGAGAAGTACGGTTTCGACGGCCCCCCCAAGACCTGGGGCGAGCTGACCAGCATGGCGCAGAAGATCCAAGACGGTGAACGCGCCGGCGGTAACCAGGACTTCTGGGGCTACGTGTGGCAAGGCAACTCCTACGAGGGCCTCACGTGTGACGCAGAGGAATGGGTAGCGTCTTACAACGGCGGCACTATCGTGAGCCCCGAAGGCGTCATCACCATCAACAACCCCAACGCCATCGCCGCGATCACCGAGGCGGCCTCCTGGGTCGGGACCATCTCGCCGAACGGCGTTACGAGCTTCGGTGAAGAAGAAGCCCGCAACATGTGGCAGGCCGGCAACGCCGCCTTCATGCGCAACTGGCCATACGCCTACAGCCTGGGCAACGACAAGGACAGCGTCATCGCCGGCAAGTTTGACGTGAGCCCCCTCCCCGCGGGCCCCAACGGCAAACCCGCCGCCACGCTCGGTGGTTGGCAGCTCGCCGTCTCGAAGTACAGCAAGAACCCGGAGGCGGCGGCTGACGTCGCGCTCTTCCTCGCCTCCCCCGCCGAGCAGAAGATCCGCGCGATCGAGGGCTCCTTGAACCCGACGATCATGTCGCTCTACCAGGACCCCGACGTGCTCAAGGCCGTGCCGTTCTTCGGCTCCTTGTACGACGTGTTCACGAACGCCGTGGCGCGTCCCTCGACGGCTACCGCACCCAACTACGCCGCCGTATCACGCGCCTTCTACACGGCCGTACACAGCGTGCTGACCGGTAAGGCCACCGCCGCCGACGCAGTCGCGGAGGCCGAGGCCGACATCGAGGACGCCACGGGCTTCCCCACCGGCCAACCCTAAGGCACTGAGACTCACTCTTCCGAACGGCCGGGGTCAGCGCGGGTTCCGCGCGGCCCCGGCCCCTGAGTACCCCCCGCTCGGCATCGCGCCGCGCTAGCGGGGCTCGTTCGGTCGGGTGGAGTCGTGGATGGAGGACTGATGAGCGACGCGAATGAGTCGCCGGCGCCCGCTACCGGGAAGCCGCCCAAAGCGGGGGAGGCGCCGGCCCCGGGGCACCATCCAGTTAAGCGCGGCAGCTCGCGCCTGGTGCGGATGGAACGCCGCACAGCCTATCTTTTGTTGATCCCGACCTTCCTCATCCTGGGTTTAATCGCGGCGTACCCCTTCGGGCAAGTCGTGTACTCGAGCCTCACGAACGCCAAGTTCGCCAGCTCCGAGCCCACGAGCTTCATCGGCCTCGAGAACTACCGCACGCTATTCGCGTTCACTATCAAGAGACTCCCGCCCAAGCTCGACGAGTCCGGCGCGCCGGTTATCGTGAACGGCAAGACCCAGTACGAGCCCGTCATCACGATCCTTCCCCGCTCCCCCAGTCGTTACAAACAGGTGTTCCAGTTCGACCTGTTAGGCGTTCGCTACGTGTTGGGGGCGGTCTCGGCCGACTTCATCCGCGCCGTGTGGGACACTCTCGTGTTCACCATCTTCGCCGTGGCGCTCGAGACCTTGCTCGGGATGGTGATAGCGCTGACCCTGTCTAGCAACTTCCGCGGCCGCGGCGCCATGCGCGCGGCCATGCTCGTGCCGTGGGCGGTCATCACGGTCGTGTCGGCCCGGATCTGGGAGTGGATGCTCCAACCCACCCGTGCCGGGCTGTTCAACGCCCTATCGTCTTATCTGGGTCTAGGTGACGGCCACACCGACTTCTTCGGCAACCCCAGCCTGCAACTGCCCAGCATGATCGTCATGGACGTCTGGAAGACCACGCCGTTCATGGCGCTGTTGCTCCTGGCTGGGCTCGCCACCATCCCCGCCGAGTATTTCGAAGCGGCTAAGGTCGACGGGGCCGGGCCTTTGAGGCGCTTCTTCCGCATCACGCTTCCCCTCCTCACGCCCACGCTCGCGGTGGCGCTCATCTTCCGCACGCTCGATTCCCTGCGCGTGTTCGATATCTTCCAGGTCGTTCTCGGCAACCAGCGCTACTCAATGGCGAGCTACGCGCAGGACATGCTCATCAGCAGACGCGACATGGGCTTGTCGTCCGCGGCCTCGGTGACCATCTTCATCATCATCTTCGTCTTCGCGCTCCTGTACGTGCGCTCCATGAAGGTCGACACACAGTGACGGCCGCGGCCGAACGTGCCAAGCGCCACCGCACCCGCGCGGTGCAGCGTGTGGTGGGGCGCTTCTTCTTCTGGCTCCTAATCATCATCCTGTTCGTCTACCTGATGTTCCCGTTCTACTGGGCGCTCGTGTCCGCACTCAAGTCGCAGGCGGAACTCATCCAACCGCCGGCCACGCTCTGGCCCGCCCACCCGGTGCTCACCAACTTCCGTTCCGTGCTGGCCAACGATCGCTTCGTCCGGGCGCTGGGCGTCTCAGCGCTGGTGGCCACCAGCGTCACCATCCTTTCGCTCGTGGTGGGCTCGTTCGCCGGCTATGCACTAGGGAAGATGCGTTTTCGGGGCCGTGGCGCCTCCTTGTACGTCATCCTCGCCATGACCATGTTCCCGCAGATAGCCGTGCTTGCGGGCCTCTACGCCGTCATCCGCCTGCTCAACATGCCGGCCATACCCAGCATGATCCTCTCTTACATGCTCTTCACCCTGCCGTTCACCGTCTGGGTGCTCACCTCGTTCTTCAAAGGGTTACCGGACTCCCTGCTGCAAGCGGCGCAGGTGGACGGCGCGACGTTGTTCCAAGCATTCCGCCTGATCCTTCTGCCCCTGACGGCGCCGGCCCTAGTGACGACCGGCCTACTCGCGTTCATCCAAGCGTGGAACGAGTACCTCTTCGCCCTCACGTTCACGGTGATCGACCCGCCGTCTCGCACGGTGCCTGTCGCCATTGCGTTGTTCACGGGTGAGGTCGCTCGCCAAGAACCGTTCGGCGAGATCATGGCCGCGGCCGTGATCGTGACCATCCCCCTCGTGGTGCTCGTACTGATCTTCCAGCAACGCATAGTGGCCGGGTTGACCGCAGGCGCGGTCAAGGGCTGACCCGGAGTCACCCCAGGTCAAGCCTCTGCAGGCGCTCGGCGATCTCGTCCAGCGCCTGCGGGTTCGCCACGACCTCGCGGTTGGTCATCGGCTCTCCGTTCACCAAACGCCTGACGGCCAGCTCCATGGTCTTCCCCGAACGCGTCCTCGGCAGTTCGAGCACGTCGATGACCCTCTTGGGAACGTGGCGCGGCGATGTCGCCTCGCGGATTACCCGTTTGATACGCGACGTGAGCGCCTCGTCGAGTACCACCCCTGGGCGCAGCGTGACGAGGAGCCAGACTTCCTGGTCGTGTTCCAGGCGCCGTGCCACGGCCACCGCCTCTGCCACCTCCCGCACCGCCTCGAGCGGCCGGTATATCTCCGCGGTGCCTATCCGGACCCCTCCCGGGTTGAGGGTAGCGTCGGAGCGTCCGTAGACGACGATGCCGCCATGGATGGTGCGCTCGACCAAGTCACCATGTCGCCACACGCCCGCGTAGTCCTCGAAGTAAGCGGCCCGGTAGCGGGAGAAGTCGGGATCGGCCACGAACCGGAGCGGCATCGAGGGAAGCGGCGAGCCGTTCGCCCGGCTCTAAGGCGACGTCGTTGCCGGAATCGTCTAGCACCCTCAGGTCCACACCGAGGCCCGGCCCCTGGATCTCGCCCGCGTAAACGGGCAGAGTGGGCACGCCGAGCATGAAGCAGCTCACGATGTCAGTGCCACCTGAGATGCTGGCCAGGTGTAAGTCCTGTTTTATGGCTTGGTAAACGTACTCGAACCCGTGCGGCGAGAGCGGCGACCCCGTGGACGCCACGGTGCGCAGCGCGCTCAGGTCGCAAGTGTCACCGGGCCTCAGGCCTTGGTGTGAGAGTTCTTGGATGAAGCGGGCGCTGGTGCCGAAGAACGTGGCGTCGAGACGCTCGGCCAGTCGGAAGGTGACGAGCGGGTCCGGCCACGCCGGCGAGCCGTCGTAGAGCACGATGGTGGCGCCCGACGCGAGCGCGGAGACGAGCCAGTTCCACATCATCCAGCCGGTGGTCGTGAAGTAGTAGACGACGTCACCCGGCCCCACGTCGGAATGCAGCGCGTGCTCCTTACGGTGGGTGAGCAGCGCGCCGCCCGCCCGGTGGACCATCGCCTTGGGCGCGCCCGTGGTGCCCGAGCTGTAGAGCACGTAGAGGGGGTGATCGAAGGCGAGCGCCGCGAAATCGAGCGACGCGGCTGCATGGGGGCGTAGCCAGTCGTCCCACGCCGGTGCACCCGCCAACCGCGGCGCCTCGCCCGGGTAGACGAGTTCCACCGTCTGCACCAAGGTGGGCAGGCGGCGGCGCAACTCCGCCACCGTCTCGCTCCTGTCCATGGCCTTGCCGCCGTAGCGGTAGGCGCCGGAGGCGACGAGTACCTTGGGGCCAACCTGCTCGAAGCGGGCGGCAGCGGCCTCGGCGCCGAAGTCGGGTGAGCACGAGGTGAAGACCGCCCCCAGGGAGGCGCACGCCAGGAGGGTCACCAGGGTCTCGGGGAGGTTGGCGGCGAAGGCGGCAACGGCGTCGCCCTCACCTACGCCCGCTGCCAGCAGGGCGGCGCGCGCGCTCGCGGTCTCTCCCCGCAACTCGGACCACGTCAGGCTGCGCTCCGCGCCAGCCTCTACGGCCGACACGACGGCCACTCCGTCCTCGTGAACGCCCTCGGGGTAGAGGAGCGCCTCGGCGTAGTTGAGGGTGCTCCCCTCGAACCAACGCGTCCGCGGCATGGGATCTGCAGAAAGCACCCCCGGCGCGCGAGTGCGGAACGGGAGCCGCAGTTCGTCGGCCAGAAGTCCCCAGAACTCCTCGGGCTGCGCCACGCTCCAAGCGTGCAGGGCAGCGTAGTCCGGCAGCGACACTTTAGCGACGCGCTCCGCCGCTATCCGGAACGCCTCCATGGCGCTCGACGTGACTCGCTCCGGCGACGGGGTCCAAAGAGGTGCGCCTGAGTTCAAGGGGCTCAACTCCTAGCGTTCTCCTTCCGCTCGAGAACTGGCTGGCTCGTGTAGGCCGTGAAAGACTCGATGCCAGTGTACCCTTGGGCATGTTCCCCAGGCGCAGAAGTGCCACCCCGGCGCAACCGGGGACTCCGGCGCGAAATGGCGCTCCCGGTCAACGCACCGTCACCCGTGACGACTTGGCCCAACTGCGCCGTACCATCTCTTTCCTAAGGCCCCACCGGGCCGCAATCGTGGGCGGCATGGTGGCCGTGGCTTTCGCCGGCGTCATGGCGCTCGTCTTCCCGCTGCTGATCCGAGACCTGCTCAATACCGCCTTCGCGCCCGGCGCGGCGGCGGGATTGGCCCGCACCGAGCTGAACCGGGTGGCTTTGCTGCTAGTCGGCATCATGCTCGCCCAGGCGGTGTTCAACTACTTGCGCATGTACCTCCTCGGGCGCGTGGGGGAGGCGGTCGTGGCCGACATGCGGTCCTTGGTGTTCGGGCACCTCCTGTCGTTGTCCGTCCGGTTCTTCGAGGACCGCAAGACGGGTGAGATCACGTCTCGGCTCACGGCCGACATCGCCACCTTGCAAGGCGCCGTCTCCCTGCAGCTGGCGCAGTTCGTCAACCAGGGCGTGACCCTGGTAGGCGGCATGATCGTTCTGCTCGTACTCGATTGGCGCCTCACCCTGCTCATGCTGGCCGTCATCCCGGCCTTAGTGGTGGCCGCGGCGTTCTTCAGTCGTGGGATACGCAAGTCGAGCACTGCGTTCCAAGACGACCTCGCCGCCGCCAACGCGGCCGCAGAGGAGGCGATAACGTCCGTTCGGGTGGTCAAGTCGTTCACGGCGGAGGGGTGGGAAGGGCAGCGCTACGCGGAGCTGGTCGGCCGGTCCTTCCAGAGCGCGCTCATACGCGTTCGTCTGCGCGCCTTGTTCATTCCCTCCGTCATCCTCGGCATGTCCGGTGGGCTCGCGCTGGTGCTCTGGTACGGCGGGCGCCTCGCCGTGTCGGGAGCGCTCCAGAGCGGCGACCTCGTCGCCTTCTTGCTGATCACGGTCTTCGTGGCGGGCAGCATCGGCACCTTCACCGATTTGTGGTCGCAGCTGCAGCAAGCTGCTGGTGCCTCCAAGCGGATCTTCGAGCTGCTCGACGAAGAGAGCGACCTGCCCGAACCGGTGCGGCCCGTGAAGTTGGCAAGCGTGAGGGGCGAGGTGCGCTTCGAAGACGTGTCTTTCGACTACGGCCGCGGGGCGGAGCCAGTGCTAAAGGACCTGAACCTGGCCGCCAGGCCCGGCGAGGTAGTAGCGCTGGTGGGTCCTAGCGGAGCGGGCAAGAGCACGCTGGTGAGCCTGGTGTCACGCTTCTACGATGTGACCTCGGGGCGAGTCACCCTGGACGGCGTTGACGTGCGTGACCTCGCCACCGCCGACCTGCGCAGCCTGATTGGCCTGGTGCCGCAGGAAACGCAGCTCTTCTCGGGTTCGGTCATGGAGAACGTGCGCTACGGCAGACCAAGTGCCACGGACGGCGAGGTGAGGGCCGCGGCGAAGGCCGCGAACGCTGACGGCTTCGTGTCGGCGCTTCCTCGAGGGTATGACACGCAGGTCGGCGAGCGCGGGGTGATGCTCTGGGGCGGGCAGCGGCAACGCCTCGCCATCGCTCGCGCCCTCCTGAAGGACCCGAAGATCCTCATCTTGGACGAAGCCACGAGCTCGCTCGACAGCGAGTCGGAGGCCCTCGTGCAGGCCGCGCTCGAGGTCTTGATGCAGGGCCGCACGACGTTCGTGATAGCCCACCGCCTCGCCACCGTGCGCAGCGCAGACCGCATCATCGTGTTAGACGAAGGCACCGTCGAGGAGAGCGGCACCCACCAGCAACTGCTGGCGGCGGGCGGGCTGTACGCCGACCTCTACGAGCTGCAGTTCAAGGGTGAGGCGACGCGCGCGGCCCCGGTGGCGCGGTAGCGCTCCACGCCGTGACGCCGTGACCCGCCGAGTACAATGATGGGTCATGCCCCTGACCGTCCACTCCCCCTACACGCCCAAAGGCGACCAGCCTGAGGCGATCGCGGGACTGGTCGAGGGGTTCGGCGACGGTCTCCGCTTCCAGACGCTTCTGGGGGCCACCGGCACGGGCAAGACCTACACGATGGCCAAGGTCATCGAGGCGGTCCAGCGTCCCGCGCTCGTCCTCGCCCCTAACAAGGTCCTGACGGCGCAACTGGCGTCCGAGTTCCGCGACTTCTTCCCCGACGCCGCTGTCGAGTTCTTCATCTCGTATTACGACTACTACCAGCCAGAGGCGTACGTTCCCTCGCGGGACCTGTTCATCGAGAAGGACGCCAACATCAACATGGAGCTCGAGCGGCTGCGGCACTCCACCACGCGCTCGCTGCTCACCCGGCGCGACGTCATCGTCGTGGCGTCGGTCTCCGCTATCTACGGCTTGGGCTCGCCCGAGGAGTACGAGAAGCTTCACCTCATGCTCCAGGTCGGCAAGAAGCTCGAGCGCGACGAGATCCTCGCCACCCTCGTGCGGCAACAGTACGAGCGCAACGACGTGGAGCTGGCGGCCGGCCGCTTCAGGGCCCGCGGCGACGTGGTCGAGGTGTGGGCGGCCTACGAGGAGCGCCCCCTGCGCATCGAGCTCTGGGGCGACGAGGTCGACCGCCTCACGATGATCGACCCGGTCACCGGCGAGGAGGTGGCGGAGCTCGACAACGCCATGGTCTTCCCGGCCAAGCACTACGTGACCCCCTTCGACAAGCTCGCGCCGGCAGTCGAGGAGATCGAGCACGACCTCACCGAGCGCTTAGCGCTCTTCGAGTCGACGGGCAAGCTTTTGGAGGCGCAGCGGCTCAAGGAGCGCACTAGGTACGACCTCGAGATGCTGCGCACACTCGGCTACTGCTCGGGCATAGAGAACTATTCCAGGTACCTCGAGCGGCGGCCGCCCGGCAGCACGCCGGGCACCCTTCTCGACTACTTCCCCGACGACTACGTGACGTTCCTCGACGAGTCGCACGTCATGCTGCCGCAGGTCAGGGGCATGTTCAACGGCGACCGCGCACGCAAGCAGACGCTCGTCGACTACGGCTTCAGGCTCCCCGCCGCCCTCGACAACCGCCCCCTCACCGAGGAAGAGTTCCTCGCCAAGGTAGGCCAAGTCGTGTTCGTGAGCGCCACGCCGACCGAGCGCGAGATCGGCATGTCGGACCAGGTCGTTGAGCAGGTGATCCGCCCCACGGGCCTCGTCGATCCCGAGATCACGGTCAAGCCCAGCAAGGGGCAGATCGACGACTTGATCTTCGTGATCAGAGAGCGTGCCAAGAAGGGGGAGCGCGTGCTCATCACGACCTTGACCAAGCGCATGTCGGAGGACCTGACCGAGTACCTCGCCACCCAGGGCTTGCGAGTGCGGTACATGCACTCCGACATCGACGCGGTTGAGCGTCAAGTCATCATCCGCGACCTGCGACTCGGACACTTCGACGTGCTGGTGGGCATCAACCTCCTGCGCGAGGGCCTGGACCTGCCGGAGGTCAGCCTGGTGGCCATCCTCGACGCCGACAAGACGGGCTTCCTCCGCAGCGCACGTTCGCTCATCCAAACGATCGGCCGCGCGTCGCGGAACGTCAACGGCGAGGTGTTCCTCTACGCCGACGAGATGAGTGACGCCATGCGCTCTGCCATCGACGAGACGAACCGCCGCCGCACCAAGCAGCTGGCTTACAACGAGCTCCACGGCATAACGCCCGAGTCAGTGCGCAAGCGCGTTCACGACGTCATAAGGGGAACCGAAGCAGAAGGCGACGACGCCCCTGCGGCCCTCGATCCCTGGGAGCGCGAACTCGTTTTCGATGACGCGCGCCAGGAGTTGGCGTCGCTGGAGATGGAGATGTGGGAGGCGTCGGAGGGTCTAGACTTCGAGCGCGCGGCCGCCGTTCGCGACCGGATCCGCGAGCTGGAGGCGAGGCTGCAAGGTCGTGAGGTCCTCATCCCGACCATCCCGGGCAAGGCGCCGCGCGCCGCGGCAGGCGCGGCTCGGGCAACCACGGCTGGGCGTGCCAGGCGCAAAGCGCGGGCCTGAGCGACCGCGTCGCCAGCGGCAAGCGCGTGAGAACGGAGCTCTCTTGAACTGCGACTTGTCGGCCCGCCGCCACTGCCTACGTTTGCTGGCACTGGTCGCGTGCTTGCAGCCGTTGGTGCTGGGGTTGGCGCAACCCTTCGCAGCCGATGGTGGCTGGGCGAGGCCGGTCGCGGTTCACGCAGAGCGGCCGGTGGCTGGGGTGGGCGTGGCCATGACCCAAGGCGGCCCGACCGTCGTATGGGCCGACCAGCAGGGCGTGTGGGCCATGAGCGTGGCCCCGTCGGCAACCGGCGGGCCGACGGCCGGGGCTCCGACCCTCCTCGCGGAGGCTAGAAACGTGCGCAGTCTGAGCGCCGGCGACTTGAACGGCCAGCTGGCGGTGGCTTGGGCTGAACGCGACCGCAACACGGGCCAGTACCACCACCGCGCTTGGTGGGGAGACCAGGTTGTGGAGCTCTTCTCGGACCCGCTCGACGTCAGCTTCGAGTTCGTCGACTTGGGCGGTGTCGAGTACGCCGCTGCCACCCTTAGGCGCCGCGGCGAGGCGCAACTCACGCTCTGGCCCCTGGACGGCGACACCGCCGTGGTCGTCCATCACACGCCCCTCTCGGTGCGTGGGGTGAGTTACTCCCAGGCAGAGGGCGGCCTGTGGCTGGGCTGGCTCGAGGGCAAGACTGAGCGCACGGAGTTCGGGGTGAACGCCAAGTGGGAGGCCTACGTCGCGTTCCTGGTGGGCCCGGACCCCGTGGCAATCCCCCTCGATCTGGGCAGCGCGGACGTGCGCGACGAGCGACAACGCGCGGTCGTCGGCGCCACCCCAAGGGGCGCCGTTGCACTGTGGACGGACGACGAGGGCGGTCTGCGCCTGGCCGAGCTGGCCGAGCCCGAGGTGCCCGGAGCCGCCCCGAGTCTTAGCCGGGTCAGCGCCGGTGCCGCCATCGGTGACGGCCGCCCGTTGGCGGCCGCCTGGCCGTACGTCTACTGGACCGAGGCCACCACCTTCAGGCGCCTGGACGCAAGCGAATGGTTCGGCGCGGGCGGAACGGCCCCAACCAACGTGCTGTGGTCGCCCGTCACGGTCGAGGGCACGGCGTTCGCTCACAGCCGCGACCCCGCGGCGAAGCTCGACGCTCTTGCCTGGTACGGCCGGGCGACGGGCGGGGTCGTGGAGATCTACGTCAGCGACGATGGCGCCCCCATGCGGCTTACCTTGGTCGACCGGTTGGCCAAGTTCATGAACTGGAACCCCTGGTTCGTCTGGGAGCAGGCGATCGGGCAGGCTCTCACGGCCCTGCTCATCGGCGTGCTAGGGGTTCTGGTGGCCGTGCCTTATCTATTGATCGTCACGCCCCTGGCGGCGCGCCGGAGGCGTGGGCGGTCTGGCGGGCGTTCCCTCGGCCTCCTGCTGGGAGCGTTGCCAGTGGCCGCGGTCAGCGTGGCGCTCGCCGTGGGGGGCGTTTACGGTCACGTAGCGCCAGTGGCGTCCGCGGTCGCTGTCGTCCTGGCGCTGGCACTGGGCATGGCAACCGCCTACCTCGTCACCCTCAAGGGTGACCGCGAACCGCAGACGACCATGTTGCTGGCGGCCGTGTTCACGGTGTTCGGCAGCATGGCGGTGTGGTCTTTCATCACCTACCCGGATTGGGCACCGTTGGTGGGTCTCGTCTGACGGACGTGGTGCCTCACGCGCGGCCGGGGTGGTGAGCGCACATGTTAGTCTTACCAGACATGAAATTCGAAGTGGGTGACCACGTAGTTTACCCGTCCCAGGGAGCTGGGGTGGTGGCCGAACGAACCTCGAGGATGGTGCTCGGAGAGACTCATGAGTACCTTAAGGTCGTCTTCGCGAGAGGCGACATGGAGGTACTCGTTCCCATCAGGAAGGGTCAAGAAGTTGGGCTGCGCCACACCGTGAGCAAGGACGAGGTCGAGCGGCTGCTCCAGTCGATCGCTCGTGCCGACCTCACTCTCCCGGCCCAATGGCCTCCTCGCTTCCGGGCCGAGCAAGACATACTCGCGGGTGGTAGTGCCTACGACCTCGCGCGCCTCATCGGCGTGTTGGCCAAACGCGACGCTGAGAAGGGCCTCGCCGCCACCGAGCGCGAGGTGCTCGACAACGCACGAACCACGTTAGGAAGCGAGTTGGCCGTGGTGCTGGAGCTGAGCCTCGAGGAGGCCGACGAGAAGCTCCGCGAGACCATGGGCGTCCACGCCGTGTGACTGAAGGGCTTTCTCCGCCAGACCAGAGGCCAGCCAGCGCGCGCGCGCGTGTGAAAGAGTTACTGGAACGTCATGGGCTCAGGGCCGACAAGTCCTTGGGTCAGAACTTCCTGGTCGACGACGCCGCTCTCAAAGGCATCGTCGCGGCGGCGGATCTGGCGCCCGGCGACGACGTGCTCGAGATCGGTCCCGGCCTCGGCGTTCTCACCAGCGCTCTACTCGCCGCCGGCGCGCGCCTGACGAGCATCGAGCTGGACGGCCGGCTCTTGCCCGTGCTTGAGGAAGCCTTCACCACCGAGCTCGAGAAGAGCGGCCCCGGTAGCCTCACACTCGTGCACGGTGACGCCATGCGCTTCGACCTAACGGCGCTGCCGCCGCGCTCGAAGCTGGTAGCCAACCTGCCCTACAACGTAGCCACGCCGATCGTGGCGCGGGCACTGGAGTCCGGGCGCTTCTCGCGCCTGGTGTTCCTAGTGCAGCGCGAGGTGGGCGAGCGCATCTGCGCCAAACCGGGAGCGCCGGAGTACGGCGCGCTCACACTTTTGGTCGCGCACTTCGGCAGGGCACGCATCGTCAGGAGCGTCCCTCCGGGCGCGTTCGTGCCGCCGCCGAAGGTCACCTCCGCAGTGGTGCGCATAGACACGGACCCGGGGGCGGTGCCCGACCCGCAGCTCTTCGCACTTATCCGCAAAGGCTTCGCCCACCGGCGCAAGACCCTGGTCAAGAACCTGCGGCTCGCCGGTGTGGACCGCGACGTGGCCGAGGCGGCCGTGGCTACGGTGGCGCAGGACCCACGGGTGCGCGCCGAGGAGCTGGACCTGCCGGCGTTCGTCGCCTTGGCTGCGGCTTTGGACTCCTCCGCGACGACTCCTCATGAAGGGGCGAGTATACTGCGCTAAGCACAAGCATATTTCCGGGCGAGGGCGACAAGCGGCCCGGTTGCGCCGGTAGGAGCTAGAGAGCGTATGGCCCACTTCTTCGTGGTTGGCGACGCAACCGTCGACCAGATGTACTTCGTCGACGACTTCCCCGAATACGGTGGTGAGGTCACCGCGTTGCGCGCGGTCATGGAGCCCGGCGGCTCTGGAGGCACGGTGGCCACGGTCCTCGCCCGGCTTGGCAACCGCACCTGCATAGCCACGCGAGTGGGCACAGGACCGTTCTCGGAACTGACCTTACGCAACATCGTGGCGTCAGGGGTCGACACCAGGCTCATACAGAAAGACGCCGACCTGCAGACCAGTTCGATCATGCTGATCGTCACGCCCGATGCGCAGCGGACTATGATCAGTGCCGCCGGCGCCAGCCGCCAGCTCGATTCGGCGGAGCTCAAGGAGGCCGACGTCGCCGGCTGCGACGCCCTCGTCATGAGCGCCTATAGCCTCATCGGCGGCCCCCAGAAGGAGTACGCCCTGCAGTCGCTGGCGTACGCCCGTAAGCACAAGCTGACGACCTTCGTCGACCTGGGCACGGGCGCAGTCAGGGCCCTCCAGAACCGGCTGGTGCAAGTCCTCGCCGGTGTCGACTACTGGTTGATGAACGAACGGGAGCTCTACATGCTCACGGGCCGCTCCTCCATCTCCGAGGCCGTGCGCGACCTGCGCGACCAGGGCATCGAGCAACTGGTGGTGAAGGTCGGCGCTATGGGCTCGATCGTCATCAACTCCGACATGAACGAACTCGTCGAGGCACACGAAGTCGACGGGGTGGTGGATTCCACTGGTGCAGGTGACTACTACACGGCGGCCTTCGCGCACGCCATCATGGCCGGTAACGACATGTACTCAGCGGCCCGCTACGGCAACGTGGCCGGAGCCCTCAACGCCACGATGGTCGGGGCCCAAAGCCTCGTACTGGACGTGGCCACGCTGCAGCGCCATGCGGCGGCGACGGTGCTGTCCGATGCCCGGGCCTAACGCATTGCCAAGGCGCCGGCTGGCCAGGGGAGCTTTGGCCTTCGCCTTCTGCCTCGCCCTCGCCCTCCATGGCGGCGCGGTCGCGCAGTCGGATAGCTACGGCCAACGTTTCGACACCGCTTGGAACTTAGTAGAGAACCGCTACTGGAACTTGGAACGCACCGGCGTCGACTGGGACGCGGCCTTCGACGAGTACCGGCCACGCGCGCTGGCGGCACAGGGCGACGACGCCTTCTACGCGGTACTCGAGGAGATGTACTCCAAGCTGAACGACCACCACTCGGTCTTCGTGCCGCCGGCCAAGGTCGCGGAGGTACGCGCCCAGTACGGCGATCTGCCTTGCATCATGGTCCTGGGCACCGGCGCCGACGGGGGCGATGGCGTGCGGGGCGCAGTGGGCGGCAGTGCGCTTGTCCGTGTGGCGCGCGCCCAAGGGAACATCGGGCCGCTAACTGACGGCGGGCAGCTGGCCAACGTGACTTACGGCCTCATGCCGACGGGCATCGGCTACGTCCGGCTGCCCGACCTGGCCAGTGACGGCGCCGCCGCGGCAGTGCGATCGTCCGTGGCGGAACTCGAGGGCGCGGGCGCCTGGTCACTGGTGTTGGACCTCCGCGGCAACCCCGGCGGGCGCCTCGTGACGATGATGCAAGTAGCGGGCATCTTCACGCGCGGGTTCCTCTGGCGCACCATCACGAACTGGGCCCTGCCCCTGCCATACCCGGCCATCGGCCTCTCGCAGACCGAGCTGCCGTTGGCGGTACTCATCGACCAAGACGTGAACAGCGCAGCCGAGGGGCTAGCCGGCGCGTTGCAGTTGCGGGGCCGGGCAGTCGTGGTCGGCGAACGCAGCGCCGGGAACGTGGAGGCGCTCCTCCCCTTCTGCTTGCGCGATGGTTCACAGGCATGGATCGCCACCGGGGTGCTGGCACCCATCGGCGGGCCGACGTGGGAGGGCCGCGGCGTGGAGCCCGACGTGGAGGTCCCCTCGGCCGAGGCTCTGAACGCCGCCGTCGACTACCTGGAGCAACACAAGCCTTGACGGCCGGCGAGCACCTGGAACGTGTCTCGGCTCACGTCTGGCGCGTCCGCTTGCCGTGCGACACGCTCCCCCCGTACGACCACGTGAACGCTTACGTGGTGGCGGAGGGTGGCGTGGGGGTGGTCGTCGACCCCGGGTCCGACCGCGCCGAGGCTCAGGCCCTGCTGCAAGGAGCCCTCGAGGAGGCAGGCGTGCGCCTCATCAAGGGCGTCGTGCTGACCCACACTCATCCGGACCACGTTGACGGGGTGCCCCTGCTCCTGCGGTACGAGACCGACCGGAACGGTGAGGCACCGCCGGTGTTCGTCCACGCCTTGGAGGCCGGCAACCTACCCGAGCAGTGGCGGATAACCTTCCTCGAGGACAACCGCGTCCTCACGGTGGGAGACGCGACGATGACAGCGCTTCACACGCCCGGGCACAGCCCCGGGCACCTATCGTTCGTGGTCAAACCACCCGGCAGCAACGACGTAGAGGCCGCCCTGGTCGGTGACCTGGCGGTGGCCACCGGCTCGGTATGGGTCGGCCTCCCCGAGGGTGACGTTAGCGCCTACCTCGCGAGCCTGGAGCGGCTGGCGGCCATCGGGGCACCGGTGCTGGGCGCGGGCCACGGCCCGCTTATCTCGAGACCCCAAGCGCGCCTCCAGGAGCTAGCGGATCATCGCCTCGACCGAGAGGCCCAGGTGCTGGCGGCGCTCGAAGTAGGGAGCGCCGACGCGGCAGAGATAACGCGCCGGGTCTACCCGGACCACCCCGAGGCGGTGCTCGCGCTGGCGGAACGGAGCGTGCTGGCGCACTTGGTCAAGCTCATGCGTGAGATGAAGGTAGTGCATCTGGGCGAGGACGAGCGCGGGCCGTTCGCCCTACGCCGCTGACTCCACGGCTTCAACAGTCGCAGACAGCCGCCGCCTAACGCCCTCCGCGCGAACGGGCGCTCAGTCGACCCAGTTCAGCAGCGCCGCACGCAATGCGGCCGGTTGGGCAGGCATAGGCTCGACGCGCTTGGGAGCCTGTGCGAAGCGCTGGAGGCTGGCGGGTGCGGCGGGCCGCCTGCCCGTCGCTTCCAGGACCGCCTCGGGGAACTTTGCCGGGTGCGCCGTCGCCAGCACCATGGCCGGCGCCGGCCGTTCGCCCTGACCCACGCCGGCGCGCAGCCGCGCCAGGGCCTCGAGCCCGACGGCCGTATGCGGGCAGACGAGGTACCCGTACTCCTGCGACGTGACCCGCATCCGCTCCAAGGTGGCAGCGTCCCCCACTCGGCAACCGCGCACGCGCTCGCGGAGGTCGTCGCCGAACCAAGCGAAGAGGCGCTCGAAGTTCGAGGGCGCGCCGACGTCCATGGCCGTGGAGGGGGTCGCCACGCTGGCTGAGAAGCCGTAAGCGTCGACCTCGCGAGCCAAGTAGCGCGGGAAGAAGTCGTTACGGTTGTGCGCAGCCAGGAACCCGGCCGTCTTCAGGCCGGCCTCGGCCGCCAGCAGGCCGGCCGTGAGGTTCCCGAGGTTGCCGCTGGGTACCACGACCTCCAGCGGCTGCGGGTTCCCGAGCTCCTCCCACACACGCGCGGCACCCCACAGGTAGTAAAGCGTTTGAGGCAGCAGCCGTCCAATGTTTATCGAGTTGGCCGACGACAACTTGACGCCTGCCAAAGCGGGGTCCGCGAACGCGGCCTTCACTAGCCCCTGGCAGTCGTCGAACGTCCCCTCCACCTTAAAGGCGCGCACTCCGGGGCGGCTGGCCGTCAGCTGCTCCTCCTGCACTGGGCTGACGCCCCCCGCCGGGTAGAGGACGGCGACCCGCACGCGCTCTAGGCCGGCGAACGCATCCGCGACGGCGCTCCCCGTGTCGCCGGAAGTGGCAGCAAGGATGGTCACCCTCTGGTCGCGGCTGGCCAGCGCCCCCTCCATCACGCGCGCCAGCGAGCGCGCGCCCACGTCCTTGAAAGCCGCGGTAGGGCCGTGGAACAACTCCAGCACGAAGACGTCCTCGGAGAGGCGCTTGACCGGCCAGGGGAAGTCGAGGCTCCCGGCCACGGCCGCCGCCGCTTCGGCACCCATGTACTCGCTCAACACCGAGCGTGCCAGCGCCGCGGGGCTCGGCGCCGCCTCCCACCCCAACGGCAGTGGCGGCAGTTGCGTCGGCCAGTACAGCCCGCCATCGGGCGCTAGGCCCGCCAGCATTGCCTCGTCGAACGCGACCTCCGCCCCGCCCTGGCCTGCGCGTGTGCTCTTGTAGCCGGTCACAGCTCCTCTACCTGGCCGGAGTCGCCGGGGACGTCCGGCACCGTAACGGCCGCGGCCAGGGGCCGGGGCCCGCTCACGCCGGCGGCGGCGGCGAGGAGGTCGGCGAGAACGCCGCTCGCAGTGGACCCACCACCCGCTCCAGCGCCCCTAACCACGACCTCGCCAACGGGATCGCCCGTGAAGAGCAGCGCGTTGCCTCCGCCCGTGGTGAGGAGCGGGTGGCCGTCTGGGAGCGAAACCGGTCGCACCCGAGCCTCCCAGTGACCCGCCGCTCCCACCACGCTGGCGACGAGACGTACGCGGCGGCCGCGGGCCGCCTGGGCACGGAGTTCGGAGGCCGCCAAGCCGACTATGCCCGTCGTGTTGGCCCGCACCGCCGCCCACGTCAGGTCGGGGTCGAAGGCGAGGCGGCCGAGGACCGCCAGCTTGTGCGCGGCGTCGAAGCCACCGACGTCGAGGGTAGGGTCGGCCTCCGCGTAGCCGAGTCGTTGCGCTTCAGCCAGGGCCGCGCCGAACTCGGCGCCTTCGTCCATCATGCTCAGGATGACGTTACAGGTACCGTTCAGCACGGCATGCAGGCTCACGGGTGAGGAGCCGCGCAGCGCTCCGGCCAGGACGCCCACGGCCGGGGTCCCCGCCATGACGGCGGCCTCGAAGTAGACGCGGCCCTCGGCCATGTGCGGCAGGTACTCGTCCCAACGCTCGGCGAGAGCCGCCTTGTTGGCCGTTACCAAGCGCTTGCCCGCAGCCAGTTGCGCCAGCGAGAGGTCCGCGGCGGTCCCGGTTCCCCCAGCTACCTCGGCGATGACGTCGGCGCCTAGCAGCACGCGCTCGTCGGTCGTGACGAGGTCCTCCCAACCCGGGAAGTCGCGCGGCTTGGCGGCGTCGCGGACCAGCACGCCGATGAGCTCGAACTCGGGTCGGCGGCGCAGTAGGCCGATCAACGCCCCACCTACGGTCCCTGCTCCCAAGAGGGCGACTTTCGTCGGCGCACCACTACCGCCCCTTGCCTTCTGGTAGATTGCGTGTTCGGAAGTTGCGGTCGGGTTCACGGGCGCACTCTATCACTCGAGCGAAGCGTCCCAGACGCGCTTGCTGGCCACCGGCAACGGCGGCCCCGCTTAGGAGAACGATGCTCGCCATAGGAATCGTCGGCTTGCCCAACGTAGGCAAGAGCACACTCTTCAACGCCATAACCAAGGCGGGCGTCGAGGCCGCGAACTACCCGTTCGCCACCATAGACAAGAACGTCGGCGTGGTCAGCGTGCCAGACGAGCGGCTCACCGTGTTGCAGCGCATGTACGTCAAGGGCGACCGGGTGCCGCCACTAGTGCCCACGCATGTCGAGTTCGTAGACATCGCCGGGCTGGTGCGCGGGGCTCACAAGGGCGAGGGTCTCGGCAACCAGTTCCTATCGCACATCCGCGAGGTCGCCGCCATCGCGCACGTCGTCCGCTGTTTCGAGGACGATAACGTGGTTCACGTGGCTGGGAAGGTCGACCCGCTCGCGGACATAGAGGTGATCGACACCGAGTTGATCCTCGCGGACCTCGCCACCCTCGACCGGCGCGTAGACAGGTTGCGCCGTAGCGCCAAGGGCAACCCCGACGACGCCGCCTTGCTACCCCCACTGGAACAGCTCCTGGTGGAACTCAACGGCGGCAACCTCGCCCGCCGGACAGGCATCGAACTGCCTACCGACGTCGGCCTCTTGACCTCCAAGCCCGTCATCTACGTGTGTAACGTGGCCGAGGCCGACGCCGTGAACGGTAACCACTTCGTGGACGCCGTGAAGGAGCACGCAGCGCAGGAGGGCGCCGACGTCGTCGTCATCTCGGCGCGCATCGAGGAGGAGCTGGGTCAGCTCGACGAAGGGGAAGCGCAAGCTTTCCTCACCGACATGGGACTCGAGAAGCCGGGCCTCGAGCGGCTCATCCGCACGGGTTACCACACCCTCGGCCTGCTCACCTTCCTGACCGCCGGCGAGAAGGAAGTACGCGCCTGGACGGTCAGGGCGGGAAGCAAAGCGCCCCAGGCCGCCGGCGCGATCCACTCCGACTTCGAACGCGGTTTCATCCGCGCCGAGGTGGTGAGCTACGAGGACCTCGTCCAAGCAGGAAGCATCGCGAACGCGCGCGCCAAGGGCAGGTTGCGTTTGGAGGGCAGGGAGTACATCGTCAAGGACGGCGACGTGATGAACTTCCTCTTCAACGTCTGAGGACTGCCCACCACCCTACGTGAGCCACGAACCCCTCGCGTGGCGGCTCCGGGTCTATCCTCACAGTCACGAGTCGACCGTTGGCGTAGCCCTCGCCACGGGAGCGCCACCTGCGGCCCACTCCGCGAGGGAGGCTTCCGACTTGACCCCTGCCGTACATACCGCAGCCGCGCCCGCCCGGACCCGTCAGTTCGGTGCCAAGGACGTAGTGCTCTATCCGGGCGCCGCCGGCGACCTGTACCAAGTGAGCGCCGGACTGGTGCGCGTCCACACAGTCGACGACGACGGCTTCGGGGCAACGCTGAGGTACATCAAGCCTGGCGGGTACTTCGGCGAGGAGGCCCTGACAGGCAGGCAGCGGCGTTACTTCGCGGACGCCGTGACCGATTCGATCGTGCTGGCGTTCGACCCGAGGCAGCTGGGCGCGGCAGAACTGCGCGCGCTGGCGGTCGACTTGGCGTCGGCCATGGACAGCATGAACCGCTCGCTCCTGCGCCTTGCCGGCAAGCCCCTCAAGGCCCGCGTGGCGGCCGAGCTGCTCGAGCTCTCCGACTCGGCGCTCGCCACCCGGTCGGCGGAGGGCGTTGCGACCATCCGCATGACTCACGACGAACTCGCCGCGGCCGTCGGGTCCGTTCGCGAGACCGTCACCAAGGTGATCGGTGAACTAGTGCGTGCCGGGGCGCTGAAGGCGGGCTACGCCAAGCTCACCATCCGCGACGCACGCTTGCTGGCGCAGATCGCCGGCCCCTAGAAGACCGGCCCCACGCGGAAGCTGAAGACGCCTGTAGGGTGCTTCTCACTGAACGCGTAGTCCAGGCGGATGGCCGGCAGGATGAGGCCCCCGAACCCTAGGTTGACCTGCACGCCCAAGCCGGCCCCCGCGAACACGGGCGTAGCGTACTCGGCGAAGCCGGGAACGCTTGACGACCAGCCGACGTCGACGAACGCCAGGCCGATCACCGTCTGGGTCGCCACCGTCGATAGGCCGAAGTCGTAGCGGTACTCGAACGACGCGGTGGCGTAGGTGCGCGCTAGGTCGAAGTCCTCGAGGGTGTAGCCACGGATCTGGGTGGCGACGTCGTTGGTGCGCCCCACGGTGAAGCGCTTGGAAGCCGGGTAGAGGCCGCCGAACTGATGACCCAGGTCGAGACGCACCGCGAACACGTGGCTCTCGTCCTGGACCTGGGCCGGCATGAGGTCCGACAGCCGGACGTACGCGCGCACGCCGCTGGACACCTGTTCGTAGATGTAGGTAGTGCGGGCCCCACCGGCGAGCAGGTCGTTGCCAAAGCCCACGCCCACGGCCCCGTAGGCCGACAGGCCGTCTGCCGGGAAGTTCGCGTCGGTGCGCGAGTCGTAGGTGACGCGCGCTCCGGTGAACGCCGACAAACCGCTGGTCGGTAGGTAGGCCACTGCGAAGGTGCTGGGCACGGAGCAGTTGGTGGGGTTCTGGACGACGCCGCCCTGGATGTCGCACGCGCCGATCGGCGGCTCGAGCTTGTAGTCGTTGTAGGCGCCGTTGGCGGTCACCAGGAGGTAGGTGTCGTCGGCGATGGGCCTGCCGATGCTGAAGCCCAGGCCGCTGGAGCGCACGGTGTACTCGCCGACTCTTACGTGGTTCTCAGGTTGGTCCGCCAGACCCGGGTAGAGGACCGAGGTCTGGTTGCCGGCAGTGAGCGGGTTGTTGTTGTTGACCACGCTGAAAAGCGACAAGTTGAGGGCAGTGGGCACGTCTTGGAAGTCGAGGGCGTCGACGTAGAGCCACGGGATGGCGTAACTCAGGCGCCCGCCGAGCATGATGCCGATGTCGGTGTTCAGCACGTCCACCTCGGCACCGACCGTATGGGCGAGTCCGAGGAAGTTCTTCTCCGAGTAGGCGAGGCTACCGGAGAAGCCCGTGTCGGTGGCGTACTGCGCGGCGGGCCTCAGCTCGCCCGTCTGGCGCTTGCCGAGCGAGATGACCACCAGCGCCTCGTCCTGCGCATCGACCGCCTCGAGCGCGTAGTTCTGCACGTCGACAACGCCCAGCGAAGCTACCTGCCTGAGCCCCTCCACGATCTTCTTGTCGGAGACCACCGTTCCGACTTTGGGCAGGTAGCGGGTGACGACCGACTCTCGCGTGGAGCTGGGGTCACCATCGTAGCGGAGCTCGTAACCCGCTATCTTGAGCTCGGTGATGCGCTGGACGTAGGTGCCGTCGTCGTAGGAGAAATCGGGGCGCGTCACGACGCGGTAGCCGGCGGCCTGGTAGGCGCGCACGATGTTCTGGAAGTCCTCCTGCGCGAGCACGGAGGTGAACGTGTCACCGACCTGGAGCTCCAGCAGCTTGACGATGTCGGCCGCCTCTAGCACCGTGTTGCCCTCTAACACGATGTGGTCGACGGTGCCGGCCGTCTCGGGAGCGCCGAGGCGGAAGGTCACGCGTACCCCGCCGCTGGGCGACACGGCCGCCTGAAGCTGCACGTCGGACGAGCGGCCGCGAGCGAGGCGCTTGACCTCGGCCAGCAGCTCGTCGTAGTTGAAGAGTTCGCCGGGCTTGATCTTCAGGGCACCCGGGTCCACGCCCAGCGCGGTCGTGTCGATGGAGGCTATCTTCAGCTCCAGGACACGCACGGTGAGGACGCCGCGCTCCAAACTGGTTGTGTTGGGGTCAACCCCGCTTCCCCTGTACCCCTGGTTCCAGTAACGGGTGCTGACGGCCTTGACGGTCTCGGCATAGAGCTGCGGGTCGAACTGTCCGGCGCGCTCTAGTCCTTGGAACAGTGCGGCCAGGTCGGCGTCGGTCAGTACGGAGTTGCCCTCGAACGCCACCTCTTCCACAGCCGCAGCCTCGTCAACGGTGTACGTGAGCCTGACGGGCACGTCTTCCGCGCTTGAGGCCAGGTCGGGGGCTGGTGACACGGTGAGCTCGACGTCGACGTCGAACGGGAAACCTGCCTGGCGGTACAGCTGCCTGATGGTTTCCTTGGCCTCCTCCGCGCGCGTCGTGTTGTAGACGCGCCCAGGCTCGAGCAGGTTGGTCACCCGCAGGGCCTCGAGCAGGGAATCGGCAGGGATGGTCGGGTTGCCCTCGAACTCGATCTCGCCAACCCGAGGGTTCTCCACGACCGAGATCACGAGGATGGGGCCCGCCGGCGAAGATTCGAGTCCTAGCGTGACGGACTCGAAGGTGCCGAGACTGTAGATGCGGTTGCGCTCGGCCTCGAGGTCGATAGACGAGGCCGGGGTGCCGACGCGCGACGTGACGATGGTGCGGACGATATCGGCGTAGGTGGTGGTGCCGGTCACGCGCACCTCCACGAGCTTGCCCTGCACGTTGCCCTGCCCGTAGGCGACGAGTGGTGCGACCAGTAGGAGCAAGGCTAAGAACAGGCGGTTCAACGACATGTGAGCAGTTTACCGGAGCATCGGTGAGAGGACTAAGGGCGTCTCACGCCGAGGAGGCACACCGCCGGGGTGGAGCAGCCGGCGGAGGACGCGTACGGTCGTGGTTATGATTCGCGCATGAGTGACACCAACACCCCTGCCTCGGCGCCGACAGTGTCCAGCAACGCGCGAGCCGTGACGCTCGCCGTCCAGGCCGTGCGGCGCGTCACCGACATCGTGCCTGAGCTAGCCCTCGTTCTGGGCTCGGGCCTGGGGCCGTTGGCTGAGGAGATCGAGAACGCTACCGCCATCGGCTACGCCGACCTACCCGGCATGCCTGTCTCGACGGCGCCAGGACACGCTGGCCGTCTAGTGTTGGGTGAGCTGGCCGGGCGGACCGTGGTGGCCATGCAAGGGCGCGTACACCCATACGAAGGCTTCAGCGCCCAGGAATGCTCGTTCCCGGTGGCCGTCATGCAGGCCCTCGGCGCGACCGGCTTAATCGTCACCAACGCCTGTGGCGGCCTCAACCCTGCCTTCGAGGCCGGCGACCTCATGCTCCAACTCGATTACATCAACGCCACCGGTCAGAACCCGTTGATCGGTCCTAACGACGATGCCAAGCATCCCCGATTCCCGGTCATGTTCGACTGCTACGACCCCGACTACTTGCGTGCGGCGCGGCGCGTGGCCATGGCCGAAGGCGTGTTGGTGCGTGAGGGCGTGTACCTTGCCATCACCGGTCCCTCTTATGCGAGTCGCGCGGAACTGCGCGCTTTCCGTGCCCTCGGCGCCGACGCCATCGGGATGTCGACTGTGTTCGAGGTCATAAGGGCACGGCACCTGGGCATGCGGGTACTGGGCATCTCGACGGTCACCGACATGGCGCTCCCCGACCGCGACGAGCACGCTACCGGGGACGAGGTCCTCGCCGTAGCGGCCCGCACGGGCGCCACCTTCAGGCGCTTGGTGCGCGCCGTGCTGCCGGAGCTCTGAGAGTGACGGGGCCGGCCGCTCAACGCACGCCCCGCTGGCCAAGCGGGTTCCTGACATGAGCCGGCTCTCCCCCATCGACATCCAGCACGCGGAGTTCAGCCGCCGGGCCGGGGGCTACGACCGCCGTGAAGTGAGGGCGTTCCTGGAGCGTCTCTCCCTGGACGTGGAGGAGTCGCTGCGCGACGCGCAGGCGTTGCGCCGTCGCCTGGTGGAGGCCGAGGACGAGGTAGCCAGGCTGCGCGGCGCCGAGGCCGAGCTGCAGCACGCTGTCATGGCCGCTGATCGCATAGCGGGCGAACTGAAGGAGAACGCCAAGCGCGAGGCTCAACTCGTCCTCGAGGAGGCCGAGCGCATGCGCAGTTCGCGGCTGGCCGACGTGGAGGGCGGCCTCGTAAGGGCACGGGCCGAACTGGACCGGGTTTCACATCAGCGTCTGCTTTTCAAGGAGCAGTTCCGCGCCTTGCTCAGGGCGTACGAGGTGGCGCTCCTCGCCGACGACGCGCAGGAGAGCGCCGCCATGACAGACCCCGAAGATGCATTGTTGGACGATTCAGTTGGCTCCTGAGGCGCCCGACGCCTAGCCCGCCTGGTCCGACAGGCGCGCCGCCGCATCGCTCGCATCCAGCCTCAACAGCGCCTCGTCCAGCGTCTTCCAAGGCAGCACGGCGCATCTGACCCGCGCCGGCAGCTTGGCCACGCCCGCCAGGACCTGAAGGTCGCCCAGGTCCAGCCCCGGGTCCTCGCCCCGGATGAGCCGCTGGAAGGCCGCCGAAAGCTCGGCCGCATGACGCCGAGTGCCTCCGGTCACAGCCTGGGTCATGAGGCTGGCCGAAGCCTGGGAGATCGCGCAGCCCTCCCCTTCGAAGCTCATCTCTATCAGCTCGTCACCCGTCGCCTTGACATAGAGGGTCAGCTCGTCGCCGCAGCTCGGGTTGATTCCCTCCTGGACGACGTCGGCCCCAACGAGCTCGCCGTGGTGGCGGGGTCTTCTGTAGTGCTCGAGGATCAGGTCTTGGTAGATCTCGTCGAGGAGGCTCAAGCCCTGACCCCGAACCGCTCGGCCACGTCGGCCACGACCGCTACGAAGCGCTCGACCTCCGCGGGTGTCGTGTAGAGATAGAAGCTCGCCCTGGCGCTGGCCACGGCCCCGAGCACCTTCCCGAGCGGCTGCGCGCAGTGGTGGCCGGCCCGGACGGCTATGCCTTGCAGGTCCAAGGCCGTGGCCACGTCATGAGCGTGGAGGCCGTCGACGTTGAACGGGACGATACCGGCCCGGTCGGGGCCGCGGGGGCCGTAAAGGGTGATGCCGGGCACGTCGTCCAGGAGCTTTAACGCGTGTTTGAGCAGGGCACGGTCGTGCCGCTCGATGGCGTCCATGCCGATGGCCCCCAGGTAGTCGACGGCGGCTCCCAGGCCGACGGCTTCCGCCACGCTCGGCGTGCCGGCCTCGAAGCGCGCCGGGATGTCGGCGTAAGTGCTGTCTTGCAGCGTCACCCGACGGATCATCTCGCCACCGCCGAGGAAGGGCGGCATGCCCTCGAGGACGTCGGCGCGGGCCCACAGGGCACCGATGCCGGTGGGACCGAGCATCTTGTGCCCCGAGAAGGCGTAGAAATCGCAGCCGAGCTCGTCCACGTCGACGCTCAAGTGTGGGACGCCCTGCGCCCCGTCGACCAGGAGCAAAGCCCCTGCTTCGTGCGCCACTCGGGCTATCTCCGCTACCGGGTTGATGGCTCCGAGCACGTTGCTCATGTGAAAGGTGGACACGAGTCGCGTACGGTCGGTGACGGTCGCCCGCAACGCGTCCATGTCGAGACGCTGGCCCGCCGTCAGGGGGACGGGCTTGATCACGATGCCGAGGTCGCGCTTGAGGAAGTGCCACGGCACGAGGTTCGCGTGATGCTCGGCCACGCTCACGACGATCTCGTCGCCGGCGCGCAGGTTCGTGCGGCCCCAGCTTGTGGCCACTAAGTTGATGGCCTCGGTCGTGTTACGCGTGAAGACGAGCGAGCGCGCCTCGGGTGCCCCGATGAAGCGCGCCACGCGCTCGCGCGCCGACTCGTAGGCTTCCGTGGCCTCGGTGGCGAGGGTGTGGGCGCCGCGGTGAACGTTGGCGTGGTGGTGTTCGTAGTAGTCGCGCATGGCGTCCAGCACCTGGGTGGGGCGTTGGCTGGAGGCGGCGCTGTCGAGGTACGCGAGAGGGTGCCCGTTGACCTCGCGGCCGAGGATGGGAAAGTCGCGCCGGATCGCGGCGACGTCGAGGTCGCTCATTCCTTCGAGTCTAGCACCGGCCTGGACGGCGCTTCCGAACCGCGGCGACGGAGTGGAGAAGGGCGCGAGCGACGTCGGCGGTACAATCGTGAAGTGCGACTCCTGACCCTGGCGCAGCTCAACTTCCGCAACCTCCGGACCTCGCGCCTCGAGTTCCCAACCGGGGTGGTAGCTGTGGTGGGCCGCAATGCGACCGGCAAGAGCAACCTGCTGGCGGCGGCGTACCTGGCGTGCACGGGTGAGGTGGTTGGCGGCAAACTGGTGCGCCAGGTCCGGATCGGCGAGGACGAGGCTTACGTGGCCGCCGAGGTCGAACACGACGAGGGCGTATCGCGCATCGAGGTGGGCCTGGCACCGGGCAGGAAGATGGTGAAGGTGGACGGCCAGCAGGCGCGTGCCGTGGACGTGGCGCGGGTGGTGAGCGCCGTGCTCCTCACGCCCGAGGACGCCGATCTGGTGCACGGAGCGCCAACGGGCAGGCGCTCCTACCTCGACGGCCTACTCTCCAAACTGTCGGCACGCTACTCGTCGCTTCACCGCGAGTACCTGCGCGTGCTGGAGCAGCGCAACGCGCTCCTGCGCTCGAGCGACCTCGGCCCCACGTTCGAAGTCTGGAGCGAGCGTTTCGTGATGCTCGGCACTGAGATCGACGCCTTGCGCGCCCGCGCCGTGGCACGTCTCGCCCCGCTCGCGGCCGCCGTCTACCGTGAGGTGGCGGGCGACGCCGGGTCGGACTTACGGCTAAGCCTGCGGCGCTCCTACGCCGAGGAGAACCTGGCCGACGCCCTGAGCGCCAGCGCACGCGCGGAGATCGCGCGCGGTCAGACCGTGGTCGGCCCCCATCGGGACGACCTCTACCTCGAGCTGGCGGGCGTGAGCCTACATGAGTACGGGTCGCGGGGTGAGGCGCGCACAGCGGCACTGGCGCTGCGCGTGGCCGAGTACCGCATCTTGGGCGAGAAACACTCCGAGCCGCCCGTGCTGCTGATAGACGACTTCACGGCCGAGCTCGACTCGGCGCGGCGCGAATACCTCCTGGCCCTGGCCGGAGCTACGCCGCAGGCGTTCGTCTCGGGCACGGAGCCGCCACCGCGGTTCGACTTCCAGCTCGAGATGGTGGCAGGTAGGGCCCTGGCCCCGGGGGTCGGCCGTGCGTGAGCGCCACGTGGCGGAGCTTCTCGCCGAGGTCTTCAGGCGCGGCGGCATGAAGCGCGGCGTGAGGCGGGCCGAGGCCGTCCTCCTCTGGCGGCGCCTCGTCGGCCCCGAACTGGCGGCGTTCAGCGCCGCCAAGGTGCTGCGTGACGGCGTGTTGTACGTGAACGTCTCCGACTCCGAGACTGCCATGCACCTAAGCATGGAGCGCCTGAAGTTCTTGGGCGCCTATCGTGATCGTTACGGCGTGAAGGACGTGCGAGAGATCCGCTTCCAGGTCGGAAGGCTGCGAGACGCCGACGAGGCTGCCGAGCCCGCCTTGGAGCTACTCCAACCGGACCCAGCGGAGCTGCGGCGCCTGACGATCTCGCTGGGAGAGCTCGGCCTGCCGGAGGAGCTGGAGCACCAGGCCCTGGAGGCCGGCCGCGGCATGTTGGCGCTGCAGGCCGCGCGGCGTCAACAAGGTTGGACGCCCTGCCCCACCTGCGGCGTTTTGCACGACGGGGCCGTGAGGAGCGACACGCACCGCGAGGCGGCCCTGAAAGAAGCGGGCCGGACCGACCCAGAGGTGGAACTTGGCCGCCTGCTGTGCCAGGCTTGCGCCCGCTACGCTCAGGGGGGCCGCGTGCGGGCCGCGGCCCGCAGGTTGCGTACGGCGCCCCTGGCAGCCGTGGACTCCCTGTCGGAGGAGGAGCGCTCCGTTGCCCGCTACCTGGCGGGGAGGGGGCTCGACTCCACCCTGGCGGCCCTGTTGCCCGCCGCCGTGGCGAACCCGGGCCTGGCTCGCCAGTTGGCCGGGGTAGCACGCGTCCGCTTGGCCCTGGCGCACGAGCGACCACCGGAGAGCTTCACCTCCGAGGATCTGAGGAACCTCGACCCGCGCATCGCCAAGGTGCTTTCGCTCGCGGGCGAGGACGAGTGAGCTTCGTGCATCGCGATGTCTAGAGCGGACCTAGCGGGCCGCCGTTTGGAGTGAAACACATGACCAGCCCCGTTGCACTAGTTATCTTGGACGGTTTCGGCCTCGCCCCCGCAGGACCCGGGAACGCCGTCGACCTCGCCGCCACGCCCGTGTTCGACGCCATCTGGCGCGACCGGCCGCACACGCAGTTGGCCGCGTCCGGCCCGTCGGTCGGGCTCCCCGAGGGCCAGATGGGCAACAGCGAGGTGGGGCACCTCAACCTCGGCGCGGGGCGGGTGGTCAAGCAAAGCCTCACGTACATCCAGGGCCTCATCGACGACGGTTCTTTCTTCGAGAACGACGTCTTGGTCCGAACCTTCCATGTGGCGCGGGGCCGCACCTTGCACTTGCTGGGCCTCGTCAGCGACGGCCGCGTGCACTCCGACCTGCGCCACCTCCTCGCCCTCATCGATATGGCCGTGAGTCAGGGCCTCGAGCGCGTGAGGGTACACGCCTTCACCGACGGCCGCGACTCGCCGCCCGACGGCGGCCAGCGGTACCTGGCCACGCTCGAGGAGAAGCTCGTTACAGCGAGAGCGGCAGGCTGCGACGCGCGCGTAGCCAGCGTGTGCGGCCGCTACTATGCCATGGACCGCGACAAGCGCTGGGAGCGCACCAAGCTTGCTTACGACCTGGTCGTCTGCGCCCAGGGCGAGCACGTCGCGGCCAGCGCCGTCGAGGCCGTCAGGGCCGCGTACGCTCGCGGCGAAACGGACGAGTTCGTCCGCCCCACCGTCGTGCGCGCGGAGGGCGCGGACTTAGATGGTGGAGCCGTCAAGGCCGGCGACGCCATCGTGTTCTTCAACTTCCGCACCGACAGGGCGCGGCAGCTCAGCCATGCGCTGCTGGAGGGTCCGGACTGGAACGAGTTCGAGCGCTGCCGGGCGCCCGAGATCGTGTTCGCCTCCCTCATGGAGTACGACAAGACGCTGCACGCTCCGTTCGCGTTCGCCGTGCCGCCCATCGCCGATACCCTCCCCGAGGTACTGGCGCAGGCCGGCCTGCGGCAGTACCACACGGCCGAGACCGAGAAGTACGCGCACGTGACCTACTTCTTCGACGCGCAGCGGGAGACGCCGTACCCGGGTGAGGAGCGCGTGATGGTGCCCTCGCCGAAGGTGGCCACGTACGACCTCCAGCCTTCGATGAGCGCGCCAGAACTGGCCGCGAAGACGGCGGCGAGGCTGCGCGAGCATGACGACGACTTCGTTCTCATCAACTTCGCGAACCCCGACATGGTGGGCCATACGGGTGTGCTGGCGGCCGCCATAGCGGCTTGCGAAGCGGCCGACACCGGGTTGGGTGAGGTCCTCGCGGCCGTGCTGGCGCGCGGCGGTGCCGCCATCGTGCTGGCAGATCACGGCAACGCAGAGAAGATGCTCGAGGCCGACGGCAGCCCTCACACCGCGCACACCACGAACCCCGTTCCCTGCGTGCTCGTCTCCGACGACCCGGCGCTGGCCGCGGTGCATCTCAAGGGTGGTGGTGTGCTGGGCGACGTGGCTCCGACCGTGCTGGACCTCCTCGGGGTGCCTCAGCCTGCCGCCATGACTGGCAAGTCCCTGCTGCAGCGCTAGTTGGCGTCTAGGGGCAGGGCGAGGAGCGGCACGAGCATCTCCTCGGCCGTCAGTGAGCCGTGCATGCCGAGAGGCGCGCGCTCGGCCCTCTTGTCCCATAGGCAGGCGCCGCGCCGGGCCAATAAGACGACGTCGCCCACGCGCTGCTCGGCCTCCGGGTGGAGGTGCGCGGGGTCCCCGTAGAGCCCGGCAGCCAGTGCCTCTTTACCGAGAAGCACCCTGAACCGCTCACCCAGGGAAGCCTGCGCCGCCGCTAAGAGCTCCCCGACCTCGCCCGCTCGCGCATAGAGGTAGACGTGGCGCGGCTCGCCCCCCTCGCGCCACGCCAAGCGCTGCGTCAGGGTGGGCTCCTGGTCGAGGTAGCTCGCCTCAGAGCCGGGCACCGCCCGGTGGCCGTGGTCGGCGGTGATCAACAAGAGGGTGCTGCGCCGGGCCTTCGGCGAGAGCGTTTCGAGCGTGCGCCGTAAGCCTGCCACGAACGACTCGAGTAGTGGCGCGTAGGTCGCGGTGGCCGGTCCGTCGCGGTGCATGAGCGAGTCGAAGTCCGGGAAGTAGGCGTACGTATAACCGCGGCGGCCGGCCGACTCCTCCAGGTGGGCGGCCAGCCGCACGAGCATGTCGACCCAGCCGACGTAACCGTCCACTCTGGCGCCTGCGCTCTGCACGCGGGAGAGGGGGCTCCGCGCGATGTCGGCAGGGTGCAGCGTGGTGCTGGGCACGCCGGCTCCGGCTAAGACTTGGTAGATGGTTGGCGTCGGTAACGCCTCCTCCGGCGCCAGGCCCCACGTCTCCAGGTCGCCCTTGCGGCGGCCACTGCTCCATGCGGGTTGCCAGAAGAGCATGTTGGCCACCAACCCTAGCTGGGGCATGAGCTGGGTGTAGCCGAGGAAGCCGAGCTCGGCTGGTGCCGCGCCGTTGCCCGCCAGCACCGTGGTGGCGACGGCCGTGGTCGATGGTGCCACCGTGGTGAGCGGCTCGCCCAGGTCGCCTGAGGCCCCGAACCGCGCAAGCAGGTCCGCCAAGCCACGGTCGTCAACAGCCATCTGCGCGTGGAGCTGGGCGTAGCCGAGCCCGTCCACGAGGAGCAGCACGACCCTCTCGTAACGCTCGGCAAGCCCGGGGAGCGCCAGCCCGCCGGAGCGCCAGCCATCGTCGACTCCCAACAAGTGACCTATGGTCGTGGGCACGCTCGTGAGCGACCGGCCCGCCGCATAAGGCGCGACGAGGTCGGGGCCGACGAGCGACTGGAGGTCGCCGAAGAGCGCCCTGTTCATGCACGACTGTACTGCAAGGAGCGCATTCCCGGCCCCCTGGAAGCGCAAGAAGGAGGCGCCCCAGGGTCTCCCCCGGGGCGCCTCCTCGTCATAGCGGCCAGTCAACTGGCCGCGGCTCAGCGGTGGCTCAGAAGTCCATTCCGCCCATGTCGCCGCCCGGCATGGACGACATCTTGTCGTCCTTATCGGGACGCTCGGCGACGACGACCTCCGTGGTGAGGAGGAGGCCACCGATGGAGGCGGCGTTCTGCAGCGCGGTGCGCGTCACCTTGGCGGGGTCGACGATGCCGGCCTTGAACATGTCGACGACGTACTTGTCGTTGGCGGCGTCGTAGCCGTACTTGCCGTCGTTCTTGGCAAGGATGGCGTTCACGACGACGCTGCCTTCGGCGCCGGCGTTCGCGGCGATCTGGCGGGCGGGTTCCTCGAGGGCGCGGAGGAGGATGCGAGCACCGGTGCGCTCGTCATCGTGAAGCTTTTCGGCTAGCGCCTTGACGGCGGTCGTGGCGTGGATGAGGGTCACGCCGCCACCAGCGACGATGCCTTCCTCGACGGCCGAGCGGGCGGTCGAGAGGGCGTCCTCGTAGCGATGCTTCTTCTCCTTGAGCTCCGTCTCCGTGGCCGCACCTACGCGGATGACGGCGACGCCGCCCGATAGCTTGGCAAGACGCTCCTGGAGCTTCTCGCGAGCGTAGTCGGAGTCGGTGTGATCGAGTTCGGACTTGATGCCCTTGATGCGCTCCTGGATGGTCTCCTGGCTGCCGAGACCCTCGATGATGGTCGTCTCGTCCTTGCTGCTGCGGACGCGCTTGGCGCGGCCGAGCTGGTTGAGGCGGACGTTCTCGAGCTTGTGGCCGAGCTCCTCGCTGATGACCTCGCCACCGGTGACGGCAGCGATGTCGCGGAGCATCTCCTTGCGGCGGTCGCCGAAGCCAGGGGCCTTGACGGCCGAGATGTTGAGCGTGCCGCGCAGGCGGTTCACGACGAGCGTAGCGAGGGCTTCGCCCTCGATGTCCTCAGCGATGATCAAGAGCGGCTTGCCGGTCTGGGCGACCTGCTCGAGGAGCGGGAGGAGGTCCTTGAGGGCGCTGATCTTCTTCTCGTGGATGAGGATGTAGGCGTCTTCGAGGACCGCTTCCATGGCGTCGGAATCGGTGATGAAGTAAGCGCTCACGTAGCCCTTGTCGAACTGCATGCCCTCAACGAAGTCGAGCTCGGTCTCCATCGTCTTGGACTCTTCGACGGTGATGACACCGTCGCGGCCGACCTTGTCCATGGCGTTCGAGATCTGCATGCCGACTTCGGGGTCGTTGGCCGAGATGGAGGCCACCTCAGCGACGGACTTGCTGTCTTCGACGGCCTTCGACATGCTGTGGATGCTGGCGACGGCGGCCTCGACCGCCTTCTCGATACCACGCCTGAGGGCGAGCGGGTTGGCGCCGGCAGCGACGTTACGCAGGCCCTCGCGCACGATGGCCTGGCCGAGGACGGTCGCCGTGGTGGTGCCGTCACCCGTGATCTCGTTGGTCTTGCTGGCGATCTCGATGAGGAGCTTGGCGCCGATGTTCTCGATCGGATCGAACAGCTCGATCTCCTTGGCGACAGTGACGCCGTCCTTGGTGATGGTCGGGCCACCGAACTTCTTCTCTAGGACCACGTTGCGGCCCTTGGGGCCGAGGGTTACCTTGACGGCGTTCGCGACGGCGTTGACGCCGCGTTCGAGCGCGCGACGAGCGTCTTCCTTGAAGATCAGGTCTTTAGCCATATTTTCTCCGTTTTCTGTGCGGGTTCAGCACTGCTTTAGCGGGTTTGTGTCTCGCTTACTCGAGGACGGCGTGGATGTCGCGCTGGCTCAGGATCATGAGTTCCCGGCCGCCTAGGTCGACCTCTGTGCCACCGTACTTGGCAAAGAGAACGGTGTCGCCAGGCTTGACTTCCATGGGTTCGCGGGTACCGTTGTCGAGGAGCTTGCCGCTGCCGACGGCGATGACTTTGCCGCGCTGGCTCTTCTCCTTGGCGCTGTCGGGTAGCACGATGCCGCTGACAGTGGTCTGTGGCTCATCGATGACTTCCACCACGACCTTGTCGCCCAGCGGCTTGAGGTTCTGCTTCTTGTCTGCCATGGGTTCCTCCGTGTTCGTTCGGGGCTGTTCTTGGCAGTCTCGACATGCGAGTGCCAAACGTGGTCATGGTATCCGTGAATCACGGGACGTGTCAAGCGAACCCAATCAAGGTCCTTGAGCGCAGCGGACTCAAGTCATCTATTGCCGGGCGCCGGCCCCGGTGTGTGACCCAGGGCCCCGAGGAGCCAGTCAGCCGCGCTTCATCCCGATCACGAGCGCCGGGACGAACGCCGCCGCGAAAGGGATGTTGTAGGCGAGCACGCTCAGCAGGTTGCGCCACCCTCGCTCCAGCGAGCTCGTCTCCAGGAGCGGATCCATGGAGGCCTGCACCGCGCCCCAGTCGACGGTCAAGAATCCGGACCAGGCGAGGAGCTGAATGGACACGAACAACACGCCCAGTGCCAAGGCCACGAACTTCCCGACCTTCTTGAGCGCGTAGCCCGCAACGAAGCCCGCCACCGCCCCGAAGGCTATCTGCTGGAGCCAAGGAAAGACCGTGGACAGCTCGATGTTCACCGCCAGATTTTACCATGCCGCCAGCGCCGCCCCGAACCGGCGGGCGGCCGCATCTTGGCCCGCCGCCACCCCGGCGGGCCAAGGCTAGCCGCTCACCCCGCTGCGGTAACATCGACAGCGTGAGCGTTCCAGGACCGTTTCGCATCTCGCCTGACGTGGCTGCTGCGCTGGCGCGCCGCGCCCCTGTGGTGGCCCTTGAGTCCACCGTCGTCACGCACGGCCTCCCAAGGCCCCAGAACCTGGAGCTCGCGCAGCGCCTCGAGAGCGTGGTGCGCGAGGAGGGCGGCGTTCCCGCAACTGTGGCCATCGTGGCCGGCGAGGTCCGCGTAGGGCTCTCGCCCTCCGACCTCGAGCGGCTGGCCTCCAGCGCTGCCGACAAGGCTTCGCTTTGGAACCTGGCCGCTCTGGTCGCGGGCAAGCGCGACGCCGGCACCACCGTGGCCACCACGCTGTACGCCGCCCACCGCGCGGGCATCAAGGTCTTCGCCACGGGCGGGATCGGCGGCGTTCACGACACTCCGTTCGACGAGTCGGCCGACCTCGTGGCCCTCGGCAGGTACCCGCTGCTCACCGTCTGCGCGGGACCGAAGAGCATCCTCGATGCCAGAGCCACCGCGGAACGCCTCGAGACCCTCGGCGTGGCCCTGGTGGGCTACCGTTCCCAGCGCCTGGCTGGCTTCGTGGTACCCGAAACCGACGTCCTCCTCCCGGCCAAGGTCGAGACCCCCGAAGAGGCCGCCGCAGTGCTGCTGGCGCAGGAGGGGCTCGGCCTGACCGCCGGTGTGATGATCAGCAATCCCGTCAGCGCCGGTCTCTCGCGCGAGGAGTTCAACGCCTGGCTTTCCGCCGCCCGCGACCGCGCGAAGGGCGAGCACGTTAGCGGGCGCGACACCACGCCCTACCTCCTCGCCGCGCTTGCCGAACTCTCGGCGGGCGCCACCCTCACCGTCAACTTGAGGCTGCTCGAGGAGAACGCACGCCTGGCGACGCGTATAGCGATCGCCTACGCACGCGCCTCGTCGCCCGCAGCGGTAGGAGTCGCCCGATGAGCCGTGGCCAGGACCCGCATGAACCCGTAGGCAGCTCCGCTCGTTTGGGTGGCCTCGATGAGTTGGGCGCGCTGTTCCGGCAAGCGCGTGCCTCCAAGGGGCTCGAGCTGGGTGACGTCGCAGAGCTGACTCACGTGCGCCGCGAGTACCTGAAGGCCCTCGAAGAAGGGCGTTACTCCGACCTTCCCGAGGACGTCTACACGCGCAACTTCGTGCGCCTCTTCGCCCAGGCCGTGGGCGTCTCCGACGACCAGGCCCTCGAGGTGTACCAGCGCGAGCGTCAGCGAGCCGGTGGGCTCACGACGTTAGAGGAGCGCCTCGACAAGGAGCGCCGGGGGGAGCCCCCTCCCAAGCCGCAACGGCGCCGCGGGGGCGGCGGCGGCGTTCGCCTCAACCCCGCCATTCCGACCGTTCTGCTGGTAGTAGCACTCGTAGCGCTCGCCGTTTGGGGCTACAACGCGCTCTTCTTCCAAACAGGGCGGGCGCCTGCCGGAACGCCCACTGCCACCGCTCCCGCCAACACGCCCGCTCCCCAGGCTGCGGACGCAGTGGCGCCAGCCTCCGGACTCGCGGCGCCGATCGGTGGGACAGGCGAGCAGAGCGACCTACCCGTGGGCGGCACGGTCTTGTTGAACGTGCTCACGGACCCTCCTGGCGCGCGGGTCGCCGTCGACGGGTTCATGCTCCCCGGCCTCACCCCCATCCGCGCCGCGCCGGTGACGGCGCGCGCCAACCGCACGCTGCGCGTGAACCTCGACGGCTACGAGCCGGTCGAGCAGAACGTCGACCTGAGTGACGACCGCACCATCGAACTGAGCCTCGCCCCCGTCACCGCGGCTGCCGGCGAAGCGACCCAGGTTGCCCAAGCCCAGGCCGTCGCCAGCGGCGAGATCGTCATTCAGGTCCTGGCCAAGAGCTGGCTGGAGGTCTACCGCGGGACGGTGCGCAACGCGGGCGAGCGCCTCGTCTACGCCAACGCCGCGCCGGGTCAGACCTACCGCTTCACCCTGCCCGTGTACGTCCATGCCGGCAACGCGGCGGGCGTCGAGATCACGCTTTCAGGCGGCGCCCCCTTCACCATGGGCTCCTCCGGCGCCGTCGTCGGCCGGGCCTTCCCGGCGCAGTGAGCGCGCCACTGCCGGCCCAGGTATGAGTTCCAACGTTGGCCTCGTCATGACAGGATCCTTGGCGGCCGCTTCGCTCAGGCAGCGCCCATTGCGGACGTTCCTCACTGCCCTGGGGATAGCCGTGGCCGTTGCCGGCGCGGTCGTGTTCCTGTCGCTCGGCGAGGGTATCAGGCGCGTCTTCAGCGACCAGCTCGCCAACTTAGGTCCCGACATCCAGGTCTCCTTCGGTTCCGCCTCGGGCGACTTCTTTCCAACCACTCCGGACCTGCCCGCGCACTACCTGGGTGATCTCCAGGCGGCCTCTAGCGAGCTCGGCATCAGGCTCGCGGTCCCCGCTCTCCTCTACGTGAAGGGCGGCCTCAGCCCGAGCCAGTCGTACATCTTCGAGGGCCTGCCCAGCGACGTCGACCTAACCGAGCTGTTCTTCGGCGCGGAGGCGCGTGAGGGCCGGCTCCTGACCCCGGCCGACGAGGGCCAAGGGGTTGCGGTCGTGGGGGCGAGCGCCGCAGAGCGCGGACGCATCGGGGTGGGGTCCACCTTGCGCCTCAACCCGAACGTCAGCCTGGAAGTCGTGGGCGTGGTCAGCGCGAACGGCGGCCTACTCGACAACATCATCATCGCGCCACTGTCCACCCTGCAGCGGGCGATGGGCGTCGACGACCGCTACAGCCTCATCGCCGTAGCCAGCACCAAACCGGAACGGGCCGGCGAAGTGGCCGCGGCCATCCAGGAGAAGTTCCCCGAACTCGGGGCCCAGACTCGCTCGGAGCTCTTCGACCAGGTGAGCACCAGCCTCAAGGTCTCCGACGTGGTGCGTTTGGGTATCAGCGCCATCGCCCTCATCGTCGGCGCTATCGCCGTAGCCAACACCGTGATGATGAGCGTGTTCGAGCGGACGCGGGAGTTCGGGGTGATCCGCGCCGTCGGCGCCCGGCCGCGCTTCCTGTTCGGGCTGGTCCTCACCGAGTCGCTGCTCCTTTCGCTGGTGGGCGCCGCGGTCGGCGTGGCGATCGGGCGCGTGGGCGTCTACTTCGTGAACCGTGTGGCTTATGACTACGTCGGGCTGCACGTGGCCCTCGTGACGCCGCGGCTCGTCGGCTTCGCCGTGCTGGTGGCACTGGTCATGGGCCTGGCGTCGGGCCTGCTGCCTGCGGCCAGGGCCTCACGCATCCCGATCGCAGTGGCACTGGCACGTGAGTGACGGGGCGCCCATGGCGGACGTCGGATATGAGGTTCATCGCGGCGCGGATGCAGGATCGGTGCTCTAATGTCTGCTCATGCCACGTAAGCAGCACTTCTACTCTCATTTAGCCCTCGTCTTTCTCGCCCTGCTCTTGGGCTCCGCGACCTCCCAGAGCTACGAGTGGCAAGACGTGGTCCAGCTGGTCACGTTGCAAGCAGACGGTAGCGTAGTAATGGACGACACCCGCACCCTCGTCACCGACGGCGACTTCGGCGAGGCGTTCGTGTGCGTGCAGCTGGCAGGCGGTCAGCAACTCACCCTGCTGGAAGGCTCGGGGGCGGTCAGTCCGGGCCCTGAGGCCACGGCCTACCAGCAGCCGTGCGCCGACGGCACGCAGGGAACAGAAGTCGTGGTGCACAACGCTACGCGGGTTAAAGAGCGGCGCGTTCGCTTCGTTTACCGCCTGGACGGCACCCTCGATTACCGCAGCGACGTGGTCCAGTGGTACTGGCAGGTCCTCGAGCAGGACCACCCTCGGGTTCGCGGCTACAAACTGACGGTCACCACCCCCGGCCCCAGCCCGGAACCGTACGACGCCTACGTCCACCGCTTCGCCAACCCGGAGCTTCCGACCGTCCTTCTGAGCGGCGACCGCAGCAAACTGAGCGTCGCCTTCAACCGCATCCCCCACGGCGACGGCGTAGAGATCCGCTACCTCATGGACCCAGCGCTGTTCGAGACCAAGGGCACGCGGCCGGGGATGGAGGAGTTCCTCCTCGACGAGACCAGGGTCGCGGGCGTCCAGACGTTCCTCCAAGTCAGGCGTTCGCCGTGGTGGGCAATCCTCCCCGCCGGGCTCTTGCTGCTCACCGGGTCGGGCGCCATGGGCGCCTACCGGCGCTACGGCCGCGAGCCGCAGATCGAAACCATGAAGTACCCGTTCGAGCCACCCTCGAGCCTACCCCCGGCGGCGGTCACCTCGATCATGTCTCAGAAGGCGAACAGCGCCACTATGGGCCCGGCGTTCCACGCCACGATCATGGACCTCATGAGGCGCGGTTACGGCGAGTTCGCCTCCGGTGGCAAGCGGCTGAAGGACTTCTCCATCGACCTGAAGCTAGAAGCAGACACGAGCCAGCTGCTGCCCTTCGAGCAGAGCGTCCTTTCCTACCTGAAGGCGGCCGCGCGCCCGGGCGCGCCCGAGAGGCTGTCTGGCGCCGAGCTGAAGGCCTACTCGCAGAGTCACGCCTCAGGCTTCATGGCGAAGTGGGCGCCGGGCGTGAGGTCGTGGCTGGAGGCGACCACGGGCGGCAAGCTAACGACCGAGGAGAGCCGCAAGGCAGCGAAGAAGTGGGGCGGCCGCATGTTCCTCGCCCTCCTGGTCGGCATAGCGCTGGCCTTCTTCGTCACCGGCCCGGCAAGGGTCTGGGTCATCGTCCTGGACGTCATCATCGCCCTCTCGGCCATAACGGCCTCCAACGCCATCATCGCGTGGCGGCCCGACGTCGCCAAGGAGGTCTACGGCTGGCGTGGGTTCAAGCGCACCCTTACCGACTTCACGCGCATGAAGGATGCACCACCCGACTTCTTCAAGCTCTGGGACGTCTACTACTGCTACGCTGCCGCGCTCGGGGTGGCCGAGCAGTACCTGCGCACCCTGGGCAAGGCCGCGCCCCTTGCAGGGGTCGACGAGCGCGTCATGACGAGCCAGGCCCTGTGGCTGAGCGGCGGCAACCTGAGCAGCCTCTCGAGCATGGCCTCGCTCAGCCAATCGATCACCAGTCTCTCCTCGGCCCTGAACTCCGCCTCGGCGTCGGCCTCCTCGGGTGGCTCCTCGAGCGGCGGGGGCGGCGGCGGCGGCGGGGGTTCGTCCGGCGGCCGCTGAACGCGGTTAGCATGTACGGGTGTTGCGCGCCGTCAGCCTCACCAAGACCTACCGCACCCCGGCGGGCATCGTGGCCGCCCTCACGGCGGTGGACGCCGAGTTCCGGCCCGGAACGCTGACGACCATCGTCGGGCCTTCCGGGTCGGGCAAATCCACTCTCCTCAACCTGCTGGCGGGCTTCGACCTGCCGACCTCCGGCGACGTCTTCCTAGGCGGGACGTCGCTGGCGTCGTTGAGCGAGCAGGGCCGTGCTCAGCTTAGGCTTCACCGCTTCGGGTTCGTGTTCCAATCGTTCAACCTCATAGCGGTCCTGAGCGCCTGGCAGAACGTGGCTTTCCCCCTCGGCCTGGCCGGCACGGACGCCGCCACTAGGCGCACCAAAGCAACGGCGCTACTTACGCGCTTCGGCCTCGAGCAGCGCGCTGACCACCTGCCCTCCAAGTTGTCTGGAGGGGAGCGCCAGCGGGTGGGACTGGCACGCGCACTCGTCAACGACCCCGACGTGGTCTTCGCCGACGAGCCCACGGGCAACCTCGACAGCCGGAGCGGCAAGGCTGTCCTCGCGGCGCTCCGCGAGGTGGCCGCCGAGGGGCGCACCGTCGTCGTCGTGACGCACGACCTCAGCATCGCGGATCAGGCAGACGCAGTACTGGAGTTGCTCGACGGCAGGGTCGTCGGCGCGAGCGGTGAGGTCTCGGCCGGCGCCAAAGGCGTAGCCGCCACGGAAGGCAAGTGAGCATGAAGACGCGTTCCGCCATCCCCACTAGCGCTCGGAGTGACGACCACGACCTTGCCCGCGGTCCGGCTGGCGGGCACCGCACGCCCGGCGACCGCACCCTGACCGGCGCGGCCCGCACGGCCGCCGTCTGGGGCGCGGCGCTGGTGGGCGTGGGTGTGATGCTCGGGGCGTTCGGGGCCCACACGCTGACGGACCTCGTCAGCGACGCTCGGCTGGCCACGTTTGAAACGGGGGTCAGGTACCAGGTCTACCAGGGGCTGGGGTTGTTGGCCCTGGCCGCCCTGTCGCCGCGCGGCCGCCCGGCGGCACTCTCGGCGCCGTTCCTCATCGTCGGCACGGTCGTCTTCTCGGGTTCGCTATACGCCCTGGTGGCGGGCGCCCCCGGCTGGTTCGGGGCCGTGGCACCGGTGGGTGGCGTGCTCCTGATCGTGGGCTGGACCCTCGCGGCCTGGCACCTCGCAAGATCAGTCTAGGACGCCGTTCCTGAAGACCCGCTGCAAGTAGTCGAACGACGTCTTAGGGGTGCGCTCCAAGGTCTGCCGGTCCAGCGCCACGCTACCGAACCTGCGCGTGAACCCGTCGGTCCACTCGAAGTTGTCGACCAGCGTCCAAGCCAGGTAGCCCCGCACGTCGCAGCCCGCCGCCAGCGCGTCGGCCACGGCGCGGAGGTAACGGGCGAAGTAATCCACCCGCAAGGGGTCGTTTACAAGGCCGTTGCGAACCGGTGGGTCCGGATACGCGGCGCCGTTCTCCGTGATCACCACGGGCGGGTTGCCGTAGTCGTTCTTCAACTCCATCAGCGTGCGAGTGAGTGCTTGGGGCGCCACTTGCCAGCCCATCTGCGTGGTCTCGGTCCCCGGCTCTGGCGGGACGAGTTCCAGCCCGAGCGGTCCGCCACCAACGCGCACGCGCTGCACGGTGTAGTGGTTGACGCCCACGAAGTCGACGCGCTGCCGCATGGCTTGCTCGTCGCCCGGCAGCAGAAGCGCCTCGAAGAAGTCCCCCATAGAGGCTGGGTACGCGCCCAGGAGGAGCGGATCGAGGCTGGCACGGTTGTAAGCGGCGTCGGCCAGCGAGGCAGCGGCAACGTCTTCGTCGCGCGGCTCAGTCCCGGGACTCGTTGCGGGCTCGATGGGCTGAAGCGAGACGGCCGTGCCCAGACGGAACCCGGCGTCCACGGCCCGCAGCCGGGATATTCCCATGCCGACCGCCATGTTCTGGTGATGTACCGCCGCTAAGTAGGCGCTCAGGTCGCTCACTCCCGGAGCGTGGTGGCCCGTCAGGTAACCGAGCAGCGCGTGGACGTTGGGCTCGTTGAGCATGAGGTAAGTACGTACCCTGTCGCCGAGGCGCCCTGCCACCTTCTCCGCGTAGTCGGCGAAGTAGTCGGCGCAATCGCGCGACGCCCAGCCCCCGCGGTCCTGAAGCTCCTGAGGCAGGTCCCAGTGGTAGAGACAGGCCCACGGCTCGATACCGGCCGTGAGCAGCGAGTCGACGAGGCGCTCGTAGAAGTCGATGCCCGCGGCCGCCTCTCGGCCCCTGCCGGAGGGCAGCCAACGAGACCAGGAGACGGAGAAGCGGTAGACGCGCGCGCCCAGCTCACGCATTAGCTCGATGTCCTCAGGGTAGCGCTCGTAATGACCGGTCGCCACGGCGCCGCTCGAACCGTCCACGACCGCGCCAGGGCGAGTCACGAAGCGGTCCCAGATGGACTCGCCCTTGCCACCTACGTCGATCGCCCCCTCGACCTGATAGGCCGAGCTGGACACGCCCCATAGGAAGTCGTCTGGGAAGTCGCTCAAGTTCGTGCTCCTCGTGGGGCATCGTCCGCCCTGCGGCACCGCGATGACAGCAGGTCCAGCCGCGCGTCGAGCATGGCATGTTCACCATGAGACGAGGGCCATTCGCCTCACAACGGGTTAGCATCTCGCCCATGTCAGTGGGCACCCCCAGCTCTGCCGAGCCGCCGCGAACGGTGTGGGCCGTGCTGAGCATCGCCCTGCTGGCAGTCTCGTTCTCCTCCATCTTCATCCGTTGGGCTGACGCTCCCGGCGTGGTTGTCGCCTTCTACCGGATGGCGCTCGCCGGGCTCCTGATGGCGCCACTCACTCGCGCCGGGCTCCGCCGAACCCCGCCCAACGCCCAGGCGTGGCGCGCGAGCCTGTTGGCAGGCGTCATGCTGGCCATCCACTTCGCAGCCTGGATCACGTCGCTGAGCTACACGACCATCGCCGCCAGCGTGTCCTTGCTCGCCACCACACCACTCTGGGTCGCGCTCTTCGCCTGGACCTTCCAGCGCCGGGCGCCCAGTGCCTCGCAGTTGACGGGTGTGCTGGTTGCGGTGGCGGGTGCCGCCGTCGTCGGCTACGGCGACTTAGCGGGAGGTCAGCAGCCGCTCGTCGGCGACCTCCTTGCCCTCGTGGGCGCGGCCGCCGCGGCCGCGTACCTCCTCTTCGGTCGCCGCGCACAGGCGAGCGGCATGGGCCTGCAGGCGTACGCGGGCACCGCCTACACCGTGGCAGCGGTGGCCCTAGCGCCGCTCCCCCTGCTCGTCGGCGCCCCGTACCTCGGCTACCCGACTGCCACCTACTTCTTCATCGCCGCCCTGGCGCTCGTCCCGCAACTCGTCGGGCACACGGGCATCAATTTCGCGGCAAAGCATTTGGATCCGACCCTGGTGGCCTCTACGCTGCTCGTCGAACCCATCGCGTCGGGGCTCCTCGCCCTCGTCCTCTTCCGCGAGGAGCCGGGCTTGCCTACCCTGGTAGGGGCCGCCATCCTGCTCGTAGGGATAGCCATCGCGGTCCGGTCCACGACTCCGCGCTAGACGCCGAAGGTAGGGGTGTCATGATCCACGGAGAGCGGGTGAAACGCGCGGAACGTCTCCCCACCTCGTGCAAAATGCCACGATTCCTGCTACCATATACGGCGTGCTTGGACACGTTGGAGAACACCAAACCAACCGACCACAAGCCCTCACACCCAAGTCTCCCCCCTCGATCGCCGCACCAGTAACCGACTGGATTCCGGCCGGCATGGGGCTTGGGGCCGAGGCTAACCGAGCGATAGCTTGCGACTCTGAGTAGACACACCGACCAACGCGTGCCGCCTAGGCACGTTGCGAAGGGAGCCAGTTGCTTTGAAAGACCAGGGCAAGACGTTCAAGATGGGTGACCAAGTCGTCCTACCGCCGTACGGCGTAGGGATCGTTGCCGGCACTACCGAGCGCGCCGTTGGGGGCGCGAACCAGAAGTATTATCAGGTCGAGTTTCCCAACGGAACGTCTCGTGCGTACGTGCCCGTCGCCGCCCCGCAGGGTGCCGGCCTCCGCGCCGCCCTCACCAAGGACGAGGTCCAGAGCGTCCTCGAACGGCTCCAGAACGGCCGCATCACGCTGCCCAAGCAATGGGCCGCGCGCCACCGCAAGGTCACCGACCTGCTCACCACCGGCGACCCCTACCAGATCGCCACGCTGGCGAGCGAGTTGCGCCGCTGGGACCTCGAGCGCGGACTGCCCGACCTGGACCGCCAGGCCTACCGCCGCGCCCTGCGCCTCCTCGCTGGTGAGATCAGCGCGGTGCTAGGCATCAGCCATCAAGAAGCCCGCGTCCTCATGGACGCCGGCGAGGAAGACGAACTCAACTAAGCACGCACAAGCGAAGCCGGTAGCCAAGCGCGCCGCGGCCTCAGCCGCGGCGCGCTTTCGTCTGCTGCAACCAACGCAGCGCGATGGCGTAGGCGGCATAATCGTCGATGAGCACCTGCGGGCTCCGCATGCCCCTCGGCAGCAACCTCGCCAGGCCACGGGGTGGGTTGGCAGCGAAGTAGAGTTCGCGCCCCTCTAGCGAGGTGCCTCTCTCCCCCACCAGTTCGGCGCTCAGGCCCCTGGCCGCCAGTGCCGCCATCACCGCGACACTACCGGTGCCGTCGCCGACGACGAGCGTGGCATGCTCAGGCAGCTCCAGGTCGACCAATGCCGTTGGCTCGACCACGAGGCCACGCTCCAGCACGCCCGCTTCGGACACGAAGGCTACGCCTAGGTTCTTGCCCGGATCGAATGCGACGATCATATTCGCGCCCCAGCCTAGCAGGACCCGCGTTGGGCCGCGAGCAGATACCAAAGAGCCCCGCGACCCTTTCTGAGCGGTCGCGGGGCGAGTGAGGTTACTTGGAGGCGGCGCTGGCTCAGTTGGCAGCGTCTGGCTGCGGCGCACCCTCGCCGGCGCCGGGGCGGACCGTCGGGGCGACGTGCTCCACCGGACGCGGCGCGCTCGCGAGCTTCTCGAGCGAGCGCACATCTGCCACGCGGGTGCCGCGGATGGCGGCCAGGCCAGTGCCGGCAGGCACTAGGCGACCGAGGATCACGTTCTCCTTCATCCCCACCAGATCGTCGACCTTGCCCGCCAAAGCGGCCTCGGTGAGGACGTGAGTGGTGTGCTGGAACGACGCAGCCGACAGCCAGCTCTTGGTGGAGAGCGACGCCTTCGTGATGCCGAGCAGGAGGGGCTTCCAAGACGCGGGCGTCTTGCCTTCGGCCAGGAGCGACTCGTTGATCTCCTGCACGTCGAAGTGCTCGGCCGTCTGTCCCTCGAGGAACTTGCTGTCACCAGAATCGTCGATCTCAACGTACTTGAGCATCTGACGAACGATGACTTCGATGTGCTTGTCGTGCACGCTCACGCCTTGACCGCGGTAGACCTTCTGGATCTCGTCGACCAGGTAGGCCTGCACGGCGCCGGGGCCGCGCGACTCGAGCAGGTCGTGGGGGTTGATGCTGCCGCGTGTGAGCGGCTGCCCGGCCTCGACCGTGTCGCCCGTGTTGACGAGCACGCGCAAGTTGCGGTCCACGCGGTAGGCGCGGGTGAACTCGCCATCCTCGCTGGTGACCGTGATCCCAAGGCGGTCCTTGTCGTCGTCGTCCTGGATGTCCACCACGCCGTCGAGTTCGGCGATGATCGCCTTGACCTTCGGCTTGCGGGCCTCCACCAGCTCTATCACGCGCGGGAGACCCTGCGTGATGTCGGCGCCGGTGGCGATGCCGCCCGTGTGGAACGTGCGCATGGTGAGCTGAGTGCCGGGCTCTCCGATCGACTCGGCCGCGATGACGCCGACGGCCTCGCCAAGGCTGACCTCGCGCATCATCGACATGTCGAGGCCGTAGCACTTGCGGCACACGCCGGCGCGCGTCTGGCAAGTGAGCGGACTACGTACGGCCACGGTGCGCAGTTCGGGTATGTCGGCCATGGCCTTGATGATGACGTCCACGTCTTCTTTGTAGAGGAGCATGCCGGCCTGGAGCTTGTGCTTGCCCAGGTCCAGGTCAAGGGCCAACCTGCGGCCGTAGAGGCTCATCTCGATCTGGCCCTTCGGCCGTGCCCGCTCGCCCTCGTAGAGGCCGACGGTTTCAAAGTCTGCGCTACCGCAGTCGTCCTCGCGGACTACCACCTCGTGAGCCACGTCGACCAGCTTACGAGTCAAGTAACCCGAGTCGGCCGTGCGCAGGGCAGTGTCGGCGCCGCCCTTGCGGGCACCGTGAGTGGAGATGAAGTACTCGAGCACGTCTAGGCCCTCGCGGAAGTTCGCGCGGATGGGCAGTTCGATGGTCTCGCCCGACGGGTTCGCCATAAGGCCACGCATGCCGGCCAGTTGGCGGATCTGTTGAGGGTTGCCACGGGCGCCCGACTGGGCCATGACGAAGAGCGGGTTGAACGGCATGTTCGTCTGGAAGTTCTCGAACACGGCGTCCTTCACCTTCTCTGTCGTGTCGTTCCACAGGCGCACCACTTGCTGGTAGCGCTCCGAGTCGGTCAGGAAGCCGCGCTGGTACGCGGAGTTGATCTTCGCAAGCTTCTCCTCCGCCTCGGCGAGGAGCACCTTCTTCTGGGGCGGGATGGCCACGTCGTCGATGCCGATCGTGATCCCTGAGGTGGTCGAAAGCTCGAACCCGTACTGCTTGAGGCCGTCCAGGAGAGCCGCAGTCCGCTCGACACCGAGCCGCTTGTAGGTCTCGACGACCAAGTCGCGCAAGGCGCCGCGCTCGTAAACGGTGTCGTAGCGCAGGAGGTCGCGGGGCACGTCGCCGCCGGCCTCGAGGGTCTCTCTGACCATGCGGGCGAAGACGAGCCGACCTGGGCTCGTCTCCAGGATCTCGCCGTCGACGCGGGTCGTCACGACGTCCTGCATGTCGATGGTGTGTTGCTCGACGGCCAGGAGGGCCTCGTCGACGCTACCGAAGCGGTACATGATGCGGCCGATGCTCGTGCCCTTGCCGGCCACCTCGATATGCGAGTTCAGGTCGACGTCGCCCTTGTCGAAAGCAGCGATGGCGGCGGTCTCGTCGGCGAACTCGGCACCGATCCCGAGGTGCCCGGTGTGAAGCTGCGTGAGGACGTAAAGTCCGAGGATGATGTCGCGGGTGGCCTGGACGTTGGGGTTGCCGTGGGCGGGGCTCAAGAGGTTGTGGCTCGAGAGCATCTGTAGCCGCGCCTCGGCCTGGGAGTAGACCGAAAGCGGGACGTGGATGGCCATCTGGTCACCGTCGAAGTCGGCGTTGAACGCCTCGCAGACGAGCGGGTGGAGTTGGATGGCCTGGCCTTCTACGAGCACGGGCTCGAAGGCCTGGATGCCGAGGCGGTGCAGCGTCGGGGCGCGGTTGAGTAGCACCACGCGGTCCTCGATGACCTCTTCCAGGGCGTCCCAGACCTCGTCTTTTGCGTCACGGTAACGCTCGAGCATCTTGCGCGCGCTCTTGATGTTGGAGACGATGCCGCGCTCCTCGAGCTTCTTGAAGAGGAACGGCTTGAACAGCTCGAGGGCCATGCGCTTGGGCACACCGCACTGGTGCAGCTTGAGCTGCGGGCCGACGACGATGACCGAGCGGCCCGAGTAGTCGACGCGCTTGCCGAGCAGGTTCTGACGGAAGCGGCCCTGCTTGCCACCAAGCAGGTCGGTGAGCGAGCGGAGCGGTCGGTCGGAACCGGGGTGCACGACCGCGCTGCCACGACGGCCGTTGTCGATGAGCGCGTCGACGGCCTCTTGCAGCATGCGCTTCTCGTTGCGCACGATCATCTCGGGCGCGCCCTGCTGGATGAGCTTCTTGAGGCGGTTGTTGCGGTTGATGAGACGGCGGTAGAGGTCGTTGAGGTCGGAGGTCGCGAAACGGCCGCCCTCGACCTGCACCATGGGCCGGAGGCTCGGCGGCATGATGGGCACAGCCTCGAGGATCATCCAGGCCGGCTTGTTCTCACCGTCGCCCGTTCCCGAATTGAGGAACGCGCGGGTGATCTCCAGTCGCTTGCGCGCCTTGGCGCGCTTGTGGCGGCTCTGGGACTTCATCTCCTCCTCGAGCTCGCTCTCAAGTACCCTCAAGTCGATGGACTCGAGGAGCTCCTTGATCGCTTCGGCGCCCATCTTGGCCTCGAAGTCGTAGCTCTCGATGACACGCACCTGGCGGCGCACGAGGTCGATCTCCACGCGGCCCTCGATGTCGGACTTGACCCGGCCGTCGTCGGCCAAGTCGTCACCGCGGCGGACCCGGTCGCCGTTAACGACGATGGGCTCGTCCTCGTACCCGTACACGCGAGCACGGGAGACGATGATGCTGGCGGGGTGGGAGAGGCGCACGGTGCCAGACGCGGCCGCCGTGATCTCCTGGGCGGCGTCGATGGCGCCCACGACCTTCTCACCTGGACGGACCGTAGCGCCGTCACCGACGAGGACGTGCATCGTCGGGTTCGTCTCGTGAGCCTCCGAACGCTCCCACTCGACCTTGAGGGTCACGGTGACGTTGGTGCCCTTGGACTTGCTGGTGCGCAGGTTGGCAGTCGCGCCCTGCGGCAGCGTGAGGCTGGTGCCGGCCTTGGCGCGCGCCAGCTCGGTGCCGGCTTCTACGAACTCGCCGCCGGCCACGAGGGCCTCACAGCCCGCGGGGAGCAGGTAGGAGGCGAGGACTTCCTCGGTGTCGACGTCGTGGATGGAGAGGATTCCCCCACTCTCTCCCATCGGGAGGAGCTCGACCACGCCCTCTGCGTCGCTGGTCACGACCAGGTCAGCGGTGAGTTCGGCGAGCGGTTGCCCGCCCGTGTAGCTCTCCTCCTCGATCCACTCCTTCTTGCCGAGGACGATGCGCGCATCGCGCGACTCCTGGTATTCCATCGTGACGCGACGCGGGAAGCGGTACTGCGCGATTCCGGCGATCTTGGCCTTAACGCCCTTGGCGAGCTGCTGGCCGGGCTCGACGACGTCCCCGTCGCCAACCACGGCATCCTCGCCGCCGGAGACGGAGTAGGTCTCCTGCTGGCCGTAGCGCAACTGACGGTACTCGTCATCGGTGAGCAGGTCGCGGCGCTTGAGCGGGCGGCCGTCAGGCAGCCGGGCGTCCTGAGGGTCCGTCACTATGTACTTGGCGAAGTAGAGGACCTGCTCGAGCTGCGCCGTGGATAGGTTCAGCAGCCCGCCGATCTTGTTGGGGATGTCCTTGACGTACCAGATGTGCGCGCAAGGGGTAGCGAGCTCGATGTGCCCCATGCGGTAGCGGCGCACGGTGGCGCGTGTGACTTCCACACCGCAACGCTCGCAGGTCTTCCCCGCGAAGCGCTGACCGCGGTACTTGCCGCAAGAGCACTCCCAATCCTTCTCGGGCCCGAAAACGCGCTCGTCGAACAAGCCGTCGCGCTCGGGTTTGAGCGTACGGTAGTTGATGGTCTCCGGCTTGGTGATCTCGCCATAGCTCCAGTCGCGGATGCGCTTGGGCGAGGCTATCTGGATCTTGACCTGCGTGAACTCGCGGGGCTGTTCCTTCACCCGCGGTCCGTCGCGGAAGCTGTGCTGTCTGATTATGTCGCTCACCAGTGCCGTCCCGTCTCGTCGAAGATGCTCACGGGCTTGTCATCGGCGTCTAGAACCGTGACGTCGAGCCCGAGGGAGTGGAGTTCCTTCACCAACACCTTGAACGACTCGGGGATGGTCGGCTCGAGAACGTCGTTCCCCTTGACGATCGCCTCGTACGCGGCATTACGGCCGTCTATGTCGTCGGACTTGATAGTGAGCATCTCCTGCAGCGTGAAGGCCGCACCGTGCGCCTTGAGGGCCCAGACTTCCATCTCACCCAAGCGCTGGCCGCCGAACTGCGCCTTGCCTCCGAGCGGCTGCTGGGTGATGAGCGAGTAGGGGCCGGTGGAGCGGGCGTGCATCTTGTCCTCGACCATGTGATAGAGCTTCATGATGTACATGATCCCGACCACGATGGGGGCGTCGATGGCCTCCCCGGTGCGGCCGTCGAAGAGCACCGACTTGCCCGAACGGGCTAGGGCGTGGTGCGCCTGCGTTGGGGTCAGCTCGCGATCGATGATCCCCAGCTTGGCCGAGCGGCGGTAGACCTCCAGCTCGCGCTGATCGTTCCCGAAGCCGGCGGCCGCGTCCGCGTCCGTCTCCTTGTTGGCCGAGGCCTCTAGAAGGTCCTTGATCTCTTCCTCGCGGGCGCCGTCGAAGACGGGCGTCACGTACGACACGCCGTGCTTAAGAGCCGCCAGTCCCAAGTGGGTCTCGAGGATCTGACCGAGGTTCATGCGCGAAGGCACGCCAAGGGGGTTGAAGACCATGTCGACGGGGGTACCGTCGGCGAGGAAGGGCATGTCCTCGGGGGCGAAGATCTTTGCCACGACGCCCTTGTTGCCGTGACGGTTCGCCAGCTTGTCGCCCTCGATCAGGCGGCGCTTCTGCGCCACGTAGACGCGCACCATCTCCTGGACGCCGGGCTTGAGCTCGACCCCGTGATCGCCCTTGCGGAAGCGCACGGTGCGCAGCACGATACCGCCGTCGCCGGGCGGGACCTTGAGGGAGGTGTCCTTGACCTCCTTGGCCTTCTCCCCGAATATCGAGCGCAGCAGGCGCTCTTCGGGGGTCGGGTCCTTCTCACCCTTGAAGCTGGTGTGACCGACGAGGATGTCTCCCTGACGCACCTCGGCACCGATGCGCACGACGCCGTCCTCGTCGAGGTCGCGCAGTGCAGCCTCGGAGAGGCCGGGGATGTCGCGGGTGATCTTCTCGGGACCAAGCTTCGTGTCGCGGGCTTCCTTCTCGAACTTTTCGATGTGGACGCTCGTGAACGAGTCGCTGCGAACGAGGTTCTCCGACAAGACGATGGCGTCTTCGAAGTTGTAACCGTCGAACGGCATGAGCGCTACGAGCACGTTCTGACCGAGCGCCAGGCGGCCCACGTCGGAGGCGGGGCCGTCGGCGATAGCCTGGTTAGTGACCACCTTGTCACCGAGGCTGACGACGGGGCGCTGGTTCAAGTTGGTGTTCTGGTTCGAACGCTGGAAGCGCGTGAGCTGGTAGTCATGCTCGATGCCCTTGGCGTTCTCTACGACGATGCGGTTGGCGTCGACGTAGGTGACGGTGCCGGGTTCCGTGGCTAGGACGACCGTGCCGGAGTCGCGCGAGACCCGCTCCTCGACGCCCGTGCCCACGAAGGGCGCGTGCGCCCGGATGAGCGGGACGGCCTGGGACTGCATGTTCGAACCCATGAGCGCGCGGTTGGCGTCGTCGTGCTCGAGGAACGGGATCAGCGACGTGGGCACCGAGATGATCTGCTTCGGTGACACGTCCATGAAGTCGACCTCGTCGGCGCTGAGGAAGACGGCGTCGCCGAGCTTGCGGGCCACGATCGTCTCGGTGGCGAACGTGCCATCGTCGTTGAGGGGCGTGTTCGCCTGCGCGATGAGGAACTTATCCTCGTCGTGAGCGTCGATGTACACGACCTCGTCGGTCACGCGGCCGTCAACGACGCGGCGGTAGGGCGCCTCGATGAAGCCGAGCTTGTTCACGCGCGCGAAGCTAGCGAGTGACGTGATGAGGCCGATGTTGGCGCCTTCCGGCGTCTCGATGGGGCAGATGCGGCCGTAGTGCGTGCGGTGAACGTCGCGCACGTCGAAGCCGGCGCGCTCGCGAGTGAGGCCGCCAGGCCCGAGGGCTGAGATGCGGCGCTTGTGGCGCAGTTCGGACAGTGGGTTGACCTGGTCCTTGAACTGGCTGAGCTGGCTGCGGCCGAAGAACTCGCGAAGGGCCGCCACGATGGGGCGACTGTTGACAAGCTTCTGCGGGGTGGCAGCATCGGGGTTACCCAAGAGCATGCGCTCGCGCACACCGCGCGCCATGCGGCCAAGGCCAACACGTATCTGGTCGGCCACGAGCTCGCCCACCGTGCGGATGCGGCGGTTGCCCAGGTGGTCGATGTCGTCGGCTTCGTAGCCCTCTTCGCCGGCCTGAAGGCGCACGAGGTACTGCAGGGTAGGCACGAGGCCGTAGTCGACGAAGCGCCCTTCCTTGAAGCCCAAGAGGGTGTTGGACTCGAAATTCAGCTCGAGCTTGGTGTTCATCTTGAAGCGGCCGGCGTCACCGAGGTCGTAGCGCCGCGGGTCGGCGAGGAGGCCGAAGAGGTACTGCGTGGCCTTGTCGACCTTTGGCGGGTCACCGGGGCGCAAAAGAGTGAACAGACGCAGGAGCGCCTCGTCAGCACCGATGTCCGCCGCACCCTCAGACTCGAGGGTGGCGTCGATCAGGGTCTCGTGGCCCGCGAAGAGCTCGCGGATCGTCGCGTCACCGTAGCCCAGGACCCGCAGGAGGAGGGTGAACGGGAACTTGCGCTTGTTCACCTTCATCCACAGGACCTGCGAGTTGTCGAACTCGACCTCGATCCACGGGCCGCGCTTCGGCATGGGGATGATACCGGCCGTGTAGCGCACCTGGCTCATGCCGGTGATGGAACTAGTGAAGTAGACGCCCGGGCTGCGGTGGATCTGAGACACGATCACGCGGTCGGCGCCGTTGATGATGAACGAGCCGTCGTCCGTCATGAGCGGAAGGTCGCCCAGGAAGACTTCGTCTTCCTTGATCAGGCCCGTGTCCTTGTGGACGAGCTGCAGCTTGGCGAAGAGGCCGGCATGGTAGGTGAGGTCCTTCTCGCGGCACTCCTCGGGGTCGTACTCAGGCTCGTCGAGCCTGTACTCGAGGAAATCGAGGACGAGGTCGGTCTGCCGCCCACGCTCGGTCTCGTCGATCGGGAACACTTCGCGGAAAGCCGCCTGCAGACCGACGTTCTCACGTTCGTGGGCACTACGTCCCAGTTGCAGGAGGCTATTGTACGAGGTGATCTGGATGTTGGTCAGGTTCGGCAGTTCGATGACTTCCTTGATCCTGCCGAAGTTCCGGATCTCGCGCATCTTCATCCCTTCGGTAAAAGCCGGGTCTGGCAATTACTGCGCCACGCGTTGGCGATTGAGCCGAAGCGCGCGTCTCGCGCCGACCGGCCTCCGCTACCAAGGCGTTGCATGTTCGGGTGGGGCTGTGAGTAATATGCGGTTACGACTCCGGAGCCGCCCGGTACCCGTCTGGTACCCGAAGCGGTGGGAGCGCGAGTCGACACAAAAATGCAGCGCGGCCCAGTGGGTCGCTGCGAGTTGCGTTCTGTCATCAAGATAGGTTTCCGCAGGTCAATCGTCTGGCCTCCCGGCGACCATGTACTATAGCAGCGCTTCGTTGAACGGCCGGTAGCGTCGACCACTACCCTGTCCCTTGCCCTTGCTTCTTACGCCCTTCAGGGCGGCGCGTGACGAATGTCGGCGCCGCCCCGGTGGGTTTGGCCGCGGAGCGGCCTTGCATCCTGGCGCCCAGTGGAACCAACCGACCTTGCGGCCGGTCGGTCCCATGCGGGCCTACTTGACCTCTACTTCGGCGCCCGCGGCTTCTAGCCTGGCCTTGACGTCGGCGGCTTCGTCCTTGCTGACCGCCTCCCGTACCACGCCTCCCGCCTCGACCAAGTCCTTGGCTTCCTTGAGGCCGAGGCTGGTGATGGCGCGCACTTCCTTGATGACGCTGAGCTTCTTCTCGCCGGTGGTGGACTTGATGGAGACGTTGAACTCCGTCTGCTCCTCCACGGCTTCGGCGGCGGCGGCCGGGCCCGCCATCATCATGCCCATGGGCATGGCGGCGGCCGCTTCTACGCCCCAAGTCTCCTTGAGGGCGTCAACGAGGTCCACTAACTCGAGCACGGTCAGACCACCGAGCTGATCGATCAAAGCCTGCTTATCGAAAGCCATCTTCAGTTACCTCCATCTTTCATCTTTTCGACGTAATTGTTCATCACGGTGACCAGGTTCCGTTGCGGACCTTCGAGCAGGCCGACGAGCTGCTGGAGCGGCGATTGGAGAACGCCGACCAACTGGCTCTGGATCTGCTGCTTCGAAGGCAGCTTGGCGATGCGCACTAGCGCGTCCTCGCCGAGAATGCTCCCCTCCAGACGACCGCCCTTGGATCTGGGCAGGTCTTTCGGGTGAGCTTTCGCGAACTCTGTGATGGCCTTTGCGGGAGCCACCACGTCTTCGCCGACGAGGACCAGGGCCGTAGGCCCTTGCAAATTCGCCTCTAGACCCTCGATGCCCTGCTCCTTGAGCACGACGTTGATGAGGGTGTTCTTGGCGACGAGGATCTTGCCGCCGGCTTCGCGCACTGCGGCGCGCAGCCGGCCGAGATCGCCGGCGGAGAGTCCCTGGTAGTCCACCAGGAAGAACGTCTTGGCGTCACCTAACTGCTCGCGCAGCAAGGCTACTGCCGCTTCGTTCCTGGGGTTTGCCATGGCAACCTTCCTGTACTCACGAACTTGGTTCGGGGCCTTAGCCCTCGAACGTGCCGCGAAGCGCGTGCTGTGGGGTTCCCGTCAGGTTCCTTCGGGGTCCCTTACCTAACGCCTCGGCAGGATCTTTAAGCCTGGCGGCCCCTGCTGTCTCCAACGCCAAAGGTGCTTAGCTCGCGCTGCGCACCGGGATGCTTAGCTCATGCCTCGCTGGTGCCACTAAGCGTGACGCGCACGCTGGGACCCATCGTCGAGGTCAGGTGAATAGTGCGGAGGTACTGGCCGCGCAAGGTTTCAGGCTTGGCGGACTCCACGGCGCCGCGCAGGGCAGCGAAGTTCTCCGCGAGCTGCGTGGCCTCGAAGCTGGCCTTGCCGATGGGCGCGTGCACGACTCCGGTCTTGTCGGCGCGGAACTCGATCTGACCCGCCTTGAGAGCGCGCACTATGCCCCCGATGTCGGTGCCGACCGTGCCGGCCTTTGGGTTCGGCAGGAGGCCTCGCGGACCGAGGACGCGTCCGAGCTTCGAGCCGATGGCCGCCATCATGTCGGGGGTGGCGACGACGGCGTCGAAGTCCATCCAGCCGCCCAAGATGCGCTCGATGACCTCGGTGCCACCGACGAAGTCGGCGCCAGCGGCTTCTGCCTCGGTCACACCGTCTCCCTGCGTGACCGCCAGCACCCGGACGCTCTTGCCGGTGCCGTGAGGCAGAGCGACGGTGGCGCGGACGTTCTGGTCGGACTTGCGGGAGTCGATGCCGAGACGGAAGTGCGCCTCGACCGTCTCGTCGAACTTGGCACTGGCCAGGTCCTTGACGAGGGCCGTGGCCTCGGCGACCGAGTAGGTGCGGTCTTGGTCCACCTTCTCGGCGAGCTTGCGGTAACGCTTACCGTGCGCGGCCATCAGCTGGGCTGCCCTTCGATGACAACGCCCATGGAACGCGCGGTGCCGGCGATGATCTTGGCGGCGGCCACCTCGTCGGTGGCGTTGAGGTCGGTCATCTTCGCCTTGCCGATCTCGAGACACTGCGCCCAGCTGAGCTTGCCGACCTTGTCCTTGTTCGAGACGGCCGAGCCCTTGCCGATGCCTGCCGCCTTCTTGATCAGGTAGCTGGCGGGCGAGGTCTTGGTGAAGAAGGAGAAGGAGCGGTCGGCGAAGATGGTGATCTCGACCGGCACGATGGCGCCCGACTGGCTGGCAGTGGCCGCGTTGTACTCCTTGACGAACTGCATGATGTTGGCGCCGTACTGGCCCAACGCTGGGCCCACGGGCGGCGCTGGCGTGGCGGCTCCGGCTGGAAGCTGAAGCTTCACGATACCGGCTATTTTCTTGGCCATGGTTCCTCCTTTGGCTCCCCCACGCACATGGCGAGGCGCGGGGTGATGGCGCGCTGTTGTCTACGGCGCTTGGTCCGACGGCCGCCGACTGGCGGCTGGATCAGGCGCGTATGACCTGAGAGAAATCGAGCTCGACGGGAGTCTCGCGACCGAAGATCGACACGAGGACCTTCACCTTGCCGCGCTCGGGGTTGACTTCGGACACGACGCCCGTGAAGTCGGCGAAGGGACCGGCGGTGACTTGGACCATGTCGCCGACGTTGAACGTGATGCGTACCCTGGGAGCCTCGCGCTGACCCGTGACGCCGATAGCGGTGAGCATGCGCGCCTCTTCATCAGGCGAGAGCGGCACGGCGTGCGTGGCCGTGCCCACGAAGCCAGTGACGCCGGGCGTGTAGCGCACGACCTCCCAAGCCTCGTTAGGCTCGTCGGGGTTGTCGCCCAAGTCCATCTGCACGAAGATGTACCCCGGAAACAGCTTCCGGATGGTCTCCTTCTTCTTGCCACCGCCGATGTGCTCCATCGTGGTTTCGACGGGCACGACGACCTGGTATATGGACTCGGCCATGCCGAGCGAGTGCGCCCGGCTGAGGATGTTCTCCTTGGCTTTCTCTTCGTGTCCAACGTACGTGTGGACCGCGTACCACTCGATGCTCATGCGATGTCCTTTGGTTGCTGCCGAGCCGTCCGGGCCAGAGCGCCCGCGCGAACTAAGCGTGCGCCCGGCACTAGGCTGCCCTGGCTCAGGTGACAAGACCTAGCAGGTTGCCTAGCGTGAGGTCGGCGACGAACAAGAACAGCGCCGTTATGGCGACGAAAAGTAGCGTCGCCTCAGTCGCCTGGACGACTTCCTTGCGCGACGGCCACGTGACGCGACCAAGCTCGGCGCGCGAGTTCCTGAGGTACCTGAAGAAGCCTTTGAACACGGGGTTAGACCTTCACCTCTTTGTGAACGGTGTGCTTCCGGTCCCACGGGCAGTACTTCTTGAGTTCCATCTTGCCCTGGGTGGTGCGCCGGTTCTTGTGCGAGGCATAGTTGCGCCGCTTGCACTCGGTGCACTCCAGAAGAAACTTGATTCGAACGTCACTGGCCATGCTGGCCTCCCAATCAGACCACGTAGCGTAACAGATTCTTGCGGGCTAAGTCCAGCGGCGAGGCCTTGTCTTAGGAGGCGCCGGAAGCGGGCGATCTCTTCGGAACTTTTCACGGCTCTGCGAAGTGACGCGACTGCCGCGGGCCACGCCCCACACCCCGCAACAAAACCCCCACATTATCCCCAGCCATACCCGAATCCAACGTCTTCCTATGCATCTCCACACCCGTCACCACACTCTTAC